>Ga0209178_1000578_pt1 | contig 10834 bp, 9 predicted proteins | sample GAAS200_FD_187521 | JGI IMG/M metagenome (GOLD analysis project Ga0209178, IMG submission 187521) | Agricultural soil microbial communities from Georgia to study Nitrogen management - GA AS200 (SPAdes) (version 2) | ecosystem: Environmental > Terrestrial > Soil > Agricultural land | place: USA... | reverse complement strand
GAGCTGTGGTTGAAACGGCGTCAAAGCCGATGTATGCAAAAAATATGTAAGCCGCACCGGCTCCCACGCCCGAAAAACCCATCGGCGCGAACGAGGACCAGTCGTGCCCCCAATTTCCGGGATGCACGTAGTGAATGCCGACAACTACAACGAAAAGAACGACGGCCACTTTCAGAATCACAATTGCGGAGTTGAATGTGGCGCTTTCCTTGATGCCCACAACGAGAACCGCTGTGATGACCAGTGCGATGATAAACGCCGGAACGTTGAAAGCGAACTCGTGGCGGAAAAGTAGCGGCGCGCTGACAAGATCGTGCGCGCGGCGGATCAGTTCGGGAGACTGGGCCGCAATGATATCGCCCACTTTCGTCAGAAACGATTGGGTGCCGGGGACTAGGCTAGGATCGGAAGCTCGCGCCATCTGTTGCGCCACCATCGTCTCGGCGCTGCGGAGCGCGGTCCAGTGATCGTAGGCAAGCCAAAGCGGCATCCTTATGTGAAAAATGTTGAGAAACTCGACGAAGTGATTGGACCATCCGGCGGATACAGTGCTCGCGCCCATCGCATATTCGAGCGTCAAGTCCCAGCCGATGATCCATGCAAAGATTTCGCCGAGGGCGGCGTACGCGTAGGTGTAAGCGCTCCCTGCCAGCGGAATCATCGCAGCAAATTCGGCATAGCACAGCGCGGCAAACGCGCAGCCGAGTCCTGAAATGACGAAAGAGAGCATCAACCCAGGCCCCGCGTAATGCGCGCCCAATCCGGCGAGAACGAATATCCCCGCACCGATCACGGCGCCGATACCCAACGCGGTGAGCGAGAGGGGACCAAGCGTGCGCTTTAAAGTATGCTCGCCCGCTTCGGCGGCTTCCTCGATCAGCCACTCCATCGGCTTCTTTTTGAGCAACGGATTGCCCATTCGCAGGATTCCTCCCAAGAAGTGATGCTTCGCAGCGCCCCGACGTTCGTTAGCGCGCCGAGATAACAGTCTGAACTAGTTCGCGACTTCTAAGTCGCTCTTGTGCTGTGTGGTTGCGCGCTTTGCCCAGCGAGCACGCAACGCGTACACCGGAACGCCTAAGAGTACGATAAACAATCCCGGCCAGGTGTATTGCGGTTTATACCGCAGAAGCTGAACTTCCAGAAACGCGGCCATCGCCAAATACACAATCGGCAACACAGGATACCCGAAAGCGCGGTAGGGCCGCTCGGCATTCGGACGCTTCCAGCGCAAAATGAAAAGACCGGCAAGCGTCAGAATATAGAAAATCAATTCGGAAAAGATGACGGCATCGAGCAATTGGCTGTATGTCCCCGAGAGGCATAGAACAGCGCCCCAAATACATTGCACAATCAATGCGACGGCCGGAACGTGTTTCGCGTTCACGGTGCCCACGGAACGGAAGAAAAGGCCATCTTTAGACATCGCGTAGTAAATCCGCGCGCCCGAGAGAATCAGACCGTTATTGCATCCGAACGTGGAAACCAGAATCGCAATCGCCATCAGAGCCGCGCCAAGAGGTCCGAATATCACGCTCGCGACCGCCGTCGCGACGCGCCCGTCGGTAGAATATTCAATACCGCGCGAGAGAATTGTGGCGCCGTTCGGATCGCCGGTGACTGGCAATACGCGAAGATATGCCACGTTAGCCAGGAGATAGAGCACGACCACCAGTCCGGTGCCGAGGGCGAGCGAAAGCGGCAGATTGCGCCCGGGATTTCGCACCTCCGACGAAGTGAAGGTAACGCAGCCCCAGGCGTCCATTGAAAAGAGGGAACCGACCATCGCGACGCCGACCAGCGTGATGGTGCCAATCATCCATTGCGGACTATCCGGCGGATACGGATGCATCAGCGAGAGTCCGGCATTGCGCCAGAATTCGGTGAAGTTCGCATGCCGCGCGATCTCAGTGGAAAAGAAAATGCCTAGCAGCACGATACCCGCGAGCGACGCAATTTTCCCCACCGTAAAGATGTTCTGCACGATTTTGCCAAGGCTTAGCCCGCGCGTATTGACCCACGTGAGAAAGACGATGGAAATGATCGCCAGTAGATTCTGGCGATTCAGGCCGACGTTGTATGGACCGAGTTGGCCGAAGAAGAAGTGCCACGGGCCAAATGTCCCGATTTTCCATATCCAGCGCGACGCGTCAAACCACGGCACGATCACAGCCGTGTATTTCGCGAACGCGATTGCGACTGCGGCGATAGTGGCCGTCTGAATGACGAGCAGCATCGTCCAACCGTAAAGAAAGCCGCAGGCTTTGCCGAGCGCTTCGCGCAGGTAGACGTACTGGCCGCCCGCATGGGGCATCATTCCGGCAAGCTCGCCGAAGCTCAGCGCGCCGATCAGCGTCATTACGCCCGAGAGCAGCCAGATCAAAAGCAGCAAGCCGGGGCCGCGCACCTGCTGGCTGATGTCCGCCGAGACGAGGAATATCCCGGAGCCGATCATCGACCCCGCCACGATCATCGTTGCGTCAAATAGACCAAGCCCTTTTACGAGGCCTTTTGAACCTTCGGCTTGTGGGGTTGATTGTGTGGATCCGGCCATTTGGTTCGCCTGCTTGACTCGAAGCGTCAGCCCCGGGTCCTTTCTGTGGCAACCTTTGCGGCGACGGCCAGGTACTCTCGCGCGCGTTGCGCCGGATTCTCAGCGCAGATAAGGTCGCGAATCACCGCGACCGAATCCGCTCCGGCGCGAAATACATCGCTCGCCCGCTCCAGCGTAATGCCGCCGATCGCAACCAGCGGCTTCGCGGTCAGCTTGCGCGCCTCGCGCAAAAGCTCCAGCCCAACCACAGGATCGGGATTCTCTTTGCTTGCCGTCGGGAAGACAGGCCCCACGGCAATATAATCCGCCGAAGTTGCGTTGGCCTCGCGGAATTGCGCAAGGTTGTGTGTCGAAACGCCTACCCAGCGTGACGGACCGACGATCTTCCGCGCATCCTCTGGGGGTAGATCGTCCTGACCGACGTGAACGCCCGAAGCGCCTGCCATCGCCGCGATATCCGGCCGGTCATTCACGATGAATTTCACGCCGCCAGGGCAGAGAACCGCCGCCAACTCCTGCGAAGCAGCAAAAACTCTGCCTGCAGATGCGCGCTTATCGCGCAATTGCATCAGTGTGACGCCCGCAGCGGCAAGACTTTGAGCAAATGGAACAAGAGGAACAGAAATCAGCGACGGATCAAGTATCGCGTAGAGTGCCGGGAACAAGACGCCCACTCGCTCTGAATGTGAATTATCGTAGGAGGCCAAAGCTAGCAACCGCTTTCTTCGTCCTCAAGCTCAGGCTGGACATCCGGCGCATGGCGAAGAAACTTCATTAGTCCCGCCCCGGTCGCGCCGCCTGCTCGCTTTCGAAAAAAATCAGCGGCGGTTTCTACCACTCCGACCTTTTCCGCGACGGCAGCCGCAATCCACTGGTTCAGCGAGACGCCATCTTCTTTCGCGAGGCGCTGGGCAGCTCGCTTGATAGAGTGTGGAAGTTTCAGCGGATACGTAGCCTTGCTCATCGTCTTATCCTTCTCAGAAGATCCGGCGCACGAAGGATCCGAATTCCGAATCGCTCCGCCGCCAAATGGAAATCCGCCACATTGTAAGTCACCAAGGCTTCGGCATTGCCATTGATAGCTGCCTCCATAACCATCTCATCGCTGGGATCTGCCGTCTGCGGCCTCCACTGAAAGTGAACGTCAACAGGCTCAATCAGCGCAGAGAGTTCAGCCAGAAACTCATCGACCTTCTCAGGTACTAACCCGTGAGCTAGTTGTTGTTCCGGCCGCTTTAGGACTTCCTCGTACTCAAGAAACAGGGGCGGCGTTGCCAACAACACAAGCCTCCGCGTCGCTACCAGACGCAACACAGCATTTGCTGCGCCATGCCTGGTGCGCAGCGCTGCGATAACAATGCTCGTATCGAAAACCACACGCCGAATGGTAGGCACTTACATCCCATAGGATGCCACATCGTATCGAATATGTCGACCTGTAATTGATTGTCGCAGTCGCCAGCGTACCGGCGAGATTTGAGCAAACAGAACGAGAGGAGGAGAAATCAGTGCGGATCAAGTATCGCGTAGAGTGCCGGGAACAAGACGCCTCCGGTACTACTCCCTTTAGCCACAAATTGTGATATATCCATTGGGCCCGCCACCAGCCCCGCCCTCGCGCCCTGCATTACACAGGAGACTACCGATGACTCGCCGGACGCTTTTCGTGTTCTTTGCTTTGGGGGTTTTAAGCACACTCGCGGCTGTCACGCCAGGACCGGCCGACGCAGCCAATCAAATCATTGTCGGAACGAAGAGTGCGAGTTGCAACGCGCAATATCCCACGATTCAGGCAGGAGTTGACGCAGCTGCACCGGGCGGCACCGTCCGAATTTGTGCCGGCATTTATAAGGAACAGGTAACTATCACGAAGGCGGTCACTTTGCGCGGTGAGAATGCTGTTGTCATTGAGCCCGCCAATGTAACAGCCGACGCCACCGGCACGGCTAGCGGGCAGCCAATCGCGGCGATCGTACTCGTGAAAGACACCACAGATGTCGACTTGGACAATATAGTTGTGGACGGAACAAACAACGGCATAGCCGGTTGCTCGCCCGATCTCGTCGGAGTCTTTTATCAAAATGCATCCGGCGAAGTGAATCACGTGGCAGTTCGCAATGTGATGTTAAGTCCGAGCCTGAACGGCTGCCAAAGCGGCGATGCGATTCTGATCCAGAGTGGTGGCGGAGAAATGTCCACGGTCAACGTTCAGAACAGCAGCATCCACGACTATCAGAAGAACGGGATTACGGCGAATGAATCCGGCACCCAGGTACAAATCGATCATAACGTCATAACGGGTATCGGTGCGACCACAGGCGCCGTGCAGAACGGTGTTCAGATCGGCTTTGGAGCCACCGGAAGCATCACGAAAAATATGATTTCAAATAACGTTTGGTCGACGTGCACATCACTGCAGTCCTGTGACAATACGGCTACGGGCATTCTGGTATTTCAGTCCGACAATGTGACCGTGCAGCAAAATAAAGAAGGCGTCGCACAAGTCGGGATTTCGATCAACGGGACACATGCACGGGTGGAGCGCAATCAGGTTTTTGATTCGATGGTTGCGGACGGCATCGACCTGATCGGCACCGACAACGACGCGCAAAACAACACGATCACGCACAGCGACCGCGCTGCAATTTTCATCTCCGGAAATGACAACGTGGTGGAGCAGAATACGATCAACGAAGCAGCCTTCGGTGTTTTGAAGGCCTCTGGCTCCGACGGGAATGTGATCAACAACAATAAGTCATTCAACACCGTAATCGAGGTGCAGGATCCAGCCGGCCCGAGGAGCAAAGTGTCGCCCTATCGCTAGTCCGCACCCGAGTACTCGTTAGTTTTCCCGCTTCGAATGCGCAGGCTCGGCGGCCACGCGGACCATCGCGGGCCGTACGACACGCTCATGGAACGTGTAACCCGGTTGAAGTTCGCCAACAACCGTGCCGTCTGGCTGCTCAGTCGTCTCCACGCGCGCGATTGCATGATGAAAATGCGGATTGAACTCTTTGCCGACGGATTCGATCCGCGCAAGTCCTTGCTTTGAGAGCAAGTCCCAAAGCTGGCGCCGGATCAGTTCGAAGCCGGTGACGTACTCGGCAGCCGCGGAATCTTTCTCCGCGGACGCCAATGCGTTGTCGAACGCATCGAGCACGGGCAACAGCGCTTCGACGACGTGTTCGACCCCGCGGTGCCGTTCCTGATGGCGCTCTTTTTCGACGCGCTTGCGATAATTGTCGAAATCGGCCTGGCGACGCAGGAGCGTGTCGCGCAATTCGTCTTTCTCTGCCGTGAGCTTGCGAATCTGCTCTTCCAACGGCGACGGAGCATCGCTTTCCGCGCCTGCGTTTACGGGCATTTCCACTGGATCGTTCGGTTCTGGTTTTTCGGATTTGTGAGCCAAGACGGTCAGTTCTCCTGCTGGTCTTCTGAAAAGAATTGTGCCATGAAGGCGACGGCTGTAATCACGCGTTCGTAATGCATACGCATCGGCGCAAGGATTCCCAGCGTCCCCTGCACCTGATCTTTTGAGCTATACGACGCGGATACCAGCGCCAAATGCTTGCCGGCTTGCGACATCTGATCGAGGCCGAGTTCCACGTGTACCGGTTCGGGCGCCTCGATGCAGCCACTGAGAAGCGCGATCAGCCGGTCCTTCTCCTCAATCGCTTCGAGCAACTCGCGCAACTGATCCTGGCTGGTGAAGCCCACAGCCGAAGCAAATTGCGCCGCGCCATCGATGAACACTTTGCGTTCGCCCGTGTCCTCAAAAATATTCGAATCGCAGAGAAGCAGCGCATCGTCGGCAAGTTTGCCGTAACGTTCACGGTCGCGTCCTACCTGCGAGCGCAGATCGGCCCGCATCGCTTCGAGCGTCCAGCCTGAATAGTGTGCATTCAGATAGGCCGCCACGTGATCGAGTTCTTCCTGGCGGAACGGCTTTTCGGGACGAATCAGTTTGTCTCGCGTGACGCTGCCCTCGGTGACCAGCACACAAAGCACGCGTTCATCCGGCAGCAGCAGAAAGCGGATGTGCTCCACCACGCTGCGCGCCAAGGGCGGCGAAATGAAGATGCCCAAGCCGCGTGATACGGCGGCCAACACGTGGCTCGCGCGCTCCATTACGGCCTCCGGCGTCTGCGCGGCAGCCAATTCGCGCTTGATCCATTGCCGATCCTCCGGGCTGGCAGTGGCCTGCGCGGCAACCTGCTCCACGAAAAAGCGATACGCTGCGGCCGTCGGCACCCGACCCGCCGAAGTGTGCGGCTGATACAGAAATCCTTCTTCCTCGAGGTCCGCCATCACATTGCGGACGGTCGCCGGACTAAGCGGCTCGATGTGCCGCTTCGCGATATGGCGCGAAGAGACAGGCTCGCCCGTTTCAATGTAGACGCGAACGACATCCGTCAGAATCTGTTGATGGCGCCGTTGCTGCAGCACGGTTGAAGTCATACAGCCAGACATCCCCGAGCGCCGCATCCGCTTAAGTTCCTATGCGCTCTCATTCCCAAAATTCTAAACGGGAGGTCAAGCCCCGTCAACTTGGCGCGCAGGCTGGCAGACATTGGCGCAGCAGAAAGCTCTACAAGCCAAAAATTGTGGAATTAAACGTGGTCTCCGCCCAGCGAAGACATTCGGCCGTATCTACTTCGAGCCCGCGTTGAGCCAAGCCGCATACCAGGCGCGGCACATACGAAATGAGCTCGTCGGCCGTAAAGCAGATCCAGATATCCCACGGAGGACACGAATCGGAATCGTAAAAGCCTTTCGATTCGTAGCCGGGGGCTTTGTCACCGTGGCTCCGGTCGGGCGCATATCGGAGGATTTGGCCGCCCAATGCAGGAACGACGCTGATGTCCGGGTATTTGCCCGATTCTGCTAGCAATTGCGCGCGGGCATCGCACAGTGCCTCGACGAGTGCCGTGCGATCTTCCTGCGTTTTACACTCGCGGAGAGTTCGCGAAGGGTTGAGCGCCGAACTGCGCAATTGATCCGCGAGCGGTCGTATCGCGTCGAGATTAGCCTCGGCAAGCATCTGCGAAGCCTCGTCTTTCATTTTCTTTACTTTGCTGCGCGTGACCCACTTGAAAGGACTTGCCGCCTCAAGTTGATGCGCGGCAAAGGCGTGATTCGCCGCTCGTTCGCCGAGCGCGCGTCGGCGCTTCACGTCCTCGCTTTCGGGCGGATGGTTTTGCAGCTTCTGGAGCGCGCACCAGGCGATCGCCTCAGCAAGGCGCTTCCGGCGGCGCTCCAGCGAATCTGTGGCGTTCACCAAATGCGGCAGCGAACGGTGTCCGAGCGGACCATCGGTGATCCCGCCGCGCAATTAAACGCTTTTGCGAATGCAGGCATGTTGGAGACGGCGCCGTTCACGCGGAATTTGTCCATCGGATGTGGATCAGTGTTCGCGTAGACGCGCGCCTGCTCGATGCGGATGTTGCTCGCCCATATCTGGCCATAACCGAGAAAAAAACGCTGATCCGCCGTAAAGCCATCGATGGGCTTCGGCGCTGGCTTGCCCCGAAGAGTTTTCTGGTATGCGCGATAGGCGATTGTCAGGCCGCCGAGATCGGCGATGCTTTCGCCTTCCACGAGCTTGCCGTTTTCGTGCAGCCCAGGTTCCACTTGGAAACCGTCAAATTCCTTCGCAATGCAGTCGCCGCGCGCCTCGAAATTCTTATAGTCCTGCGGCGTCCACCAATTGCGCAAATTTCCTTTCGCATCGAACTTTGCGCCCTGATCGTCGAAGCCGTGCGTCATTTCGTGGCCGATGACGGCGCCGATTCCTCCGTAATTGATTGCATCGTCGGCATTCGGATTAAAAAATGGAGGTTGCAGGATGCCGGCAGGGAACACAATCTCGTTCATCGTCGGATCGTAGTACGCATTGACGGTGGGAGGCGTCATCTCCCATTCCGTGCGGTCCACGGGCTTGCCGACCTTACCCAGATCCCATCCCGTCTCAAACGCGTTGCCACGAACAATATCGACCACATAAGGATCGCGCGTCACACGGTAGTTGGCATAGCTGCGCCATTTTTCCGGATAGCCGATCTTCAACATGATGGCGTTGAGCTTGACGATCGCCTGCTTACGTGTTTCCGGGCTCATCCAGTCGAGCGTTTGCAGATCGTCGCGCAAAGCGTCCATCAGATTGTGAACCATCGCCACGGCCTTCTCTTTCGCCGCAGGTGGAAAAGCCTGTTTCACATAATATTGACCGAGCGCTTCGCCTAATTGTGCGTCCGCCGCACGCACACAGCGGCGCCACCGGGGCTGAATTTCCTGCGCGCCGGTGAGAGTCTTTCCGTAGAACGCGAAATTCTCATCCACGAACGCGTTCGGCAGAGCCGTTGCAAACGAATGCACCACGTGCCAGCGCAAATACGTCTTCCAATCCGCAATCGGCACCGATGCGAGCGTCGAGTCCATCGCCTTGAAAAAGTCCGGCTGAGCGATGTTGACTGAATTCACCTGGCCTATTTCGGGTCTGCCAACGTCAGTAATATATTCCGCCCATGAGAAGTGCGGTGTGAGCGTCTTCATCTCTGCCATCGTCATCTTGTGATAGACGTTGTCCGGATTGCGCAGATCCTCCACTTTCATCGAGCCTTGCGCGAGCGTGGTCTCGATCGAGAGCACGGTCTTCGCTTCGCCGGCGGCAGTAGCAGGGGCATCCCCAAGCAGCTTGAACATGTTTGTGACGTGCGCCACATATTCGTCGCGGAGTGCTTTCGATTTCGCGTCGGTCTTAAGGTAGTAATCGCGATCCGGCAAGCCCAACCCGCCCTGATCGGCTTCTGCAATCCGCATTGCGCTGTCTTTGAAATCCACCGCCGAGCCGAAGTTCAGAACGGCATTCACGCCGTCGCGGTCAAGATGCGCGATCGCAGCTTCGAGTGAGGGCAGGTCCTTAATCTTTGCAATTTCCTCGAACACCGGGTCCAGCGGCTTCGTACCCGCGGCCTCAATCTGTGGCTCATTCATGCAGCTCGCGTAAAAGTCGCCGATCTTCTGCCAGTTCTCGTCCGTCGATTTCTTCGGATTTGCGGCCGCGTCTTCCAGGATGGAGCGGAGTATGTCTTCATTGTGCTGCTGCAGAATATTAAAGGTGCCCCAGCGCGAATAAGCTGCGGGGATCGGATTGGCCTTTACCCAGCCGCCAGAGGCAAATTCGTAAAAATCAGTGCAAGGCGCGACGGAGCGGTCCAGATTCGCCAGGTTAAACGCGGACGTCTGCTTCACCGCCTTCGCTACAGAGCTTTGCGCCGCCCTGAGCGCGCATGCGCCCGGCGGCAGCACCTCCGCAAAAGCTACCCCCTCGGGATGAGAGTGCGTCGAGAGGCTAATGGGGAGAAGAAGCACAGTCATCACGAGCAGCGCTTTAAGAAGATTACGAGTCATGAACACACCTCCGGAGGGCATTCTGATGCGAATATTGGACCATCTCAACGAAAATAGGTTAGCCGAGAATATTCAAGGTATGGGCATTATTCCGGCGTGTCAATCTGGGCCCGCTGTAGTTTATCCGAATAATCGATATATAGCGTCTTCCAATCCGAATAAAAATCCAGCGCCGCCGTACCCGATTCGCGGTGGCCATTGCCCGTGTTCTTGATGCCGCCAAACGGCAAATGCACCTCCGCCCCGATCGTCGGCGCATTCACGTAAACAATGCCCGTCTCAATATCGCGCAGCGCCCGGAAAGAATTATTCACATTCCGCGTATAGATCGCCGCCGAGAGCCCATACTGCACCTTGTTCGCGATCTCCAGTGCCTCATCAAACGTGTCGAACGGAATCAGCGCGACGACCGGCCCAAAAATTTCCTCCTGGCAGATTCGCATCTTCGGATCGCAATCCGTGAAAACCGTCGGTTCGTGGAACCAGCCGTGTGCCAGATCGCCCTTATCGAGGCGATGCCCGCCGGTCGCGAGCTCCGCACCTTGTTTTACGCCAATCTCAACGTAATTCATCACCGTCTTAAGCTGTTGCTCGTTGATGCAGGGGCCCATCTGCGTTTCAGGCCGCAAGCCGTCGCCAACCTTCAGCGCCTTAGCGCGTCCGATGAACTTCTCTGCAAATTCCTTGTAGATCTTCTTGTGTACCGCGATGCGGCTTGCCGCCGTGCATCGCTGCCCCGTGGTGCCGAACCCGCCCCAAACCGCGCCTTCGACGGCCAAGTCGAGGTTCGCGTCGTCCATGACGATAATGATGTTCTTGCCGCCCATCTCGAGATGGCACTTCTTAAATGTTGGAGCGCACGCCACGCTT
>Ga0209178_1000576_pt1 | contig 10856 bp, 9 predicted proteins | sample GAAS200_FD_187521 | JGI IMG/M metagenome (GOLD analysis project Ga0209178, IMG submission 187521) | Agricultural soil microbial communities from Georgia to study Nitrogen management - GA AS200 (SPAdes) (version 2) | ecosystem: Environmental > Terrestrial > Soil > Agricultural land | place: USA... | reverse complement strand
TGAGGTGGAAGGAGCGGTACTCGCGGCTCGCGAGTACCCGGACGTTCGCGTCATTCTGGTAGGGATCGAAGATAAGGTGCGGGCCGAACTGAGCCGAGTGCGGCTCGGAAATCTACTGATCGAGGTTGCCGCAGCGACCGACGTGGTCACGATGACGGATTCACCGTCACACGCGTTCCGGCGGAAAAAGGACAGCTCGCTGCACGTGGCTGCCCGGCTCGTTCGAGATGGTAAGGCCGATGCGCTGGTCAGCGCGGGCAACACGGGTGCTGTGATGACGGTGGCGCGGTTTGTGCTCGGCACATTGCCGTCCGTGGATCGGCCCGCTCTGGCATGGGCGTTTCCGAACATTAAGGACAGGGTCTCGGTGATGCTCGACGTGGGTGCGAACGTGGATTCCAAGCCGCTCCATCTCGAGCAATTTGCAGTGATGGGCGAGATTTATTATCGTGCGTTGTGGGGAGTGCGGAAGCCACGCGTGGCTCTGCTTTCGATAGGCGAGGAAGATGTGAAAGGAAACGACCTCACGCGCGAGACGGCTGCGCTATTGAAGCAGCAAGCATCGCTCCAGTTCGTGGGGAATATAGAAGGACGCGATGTTTTCCGGGGCAACGTGGACGTGATTGTCTGCGACGGTTTCACCGGCAACATCGCGCTGAAATTGAGCGAAGGACTGGTGGAGCACATCGGCGGGATGCTGAAGAAAGCGATCAAAAGCAGCATCACATCGCAGATCGGGTATGCGCTATCAAAAAAGGCATTCGACGCGTTTCGCAAACGGACTGACTACTCCGAATATGGCGGTGCGCCGCTGCTCGGCGTTCGAGGCGTCACGATTATCGGCCATGGCCGGTCGAATGCGAATGCGATCAAGAATGCCGTTCGCGTTGCCGCTGAGCTTTGCCGGTCCGGCATGAACGAAAAAATTGAACAGGAGCTCTCCGCAGCCGCCGCTGTTCCCGCCCGCGGCTGAACGGGGCAAAACCGCAACCTCTATGAGTAAGCTAGCATTTCTTTTTCCAGGCCAAGCTTCGCAATATCCCGGTATGGGACGCGATCTTGCGTCCAATTTTCCAGAATCGAAAGCCATTTTCGACGAAGCGGACGCGGCGCTCGATTTTTCACTTTCGAAATTGTGCTTTGAAGGTGCAGAAGACGATCTAAAGCTGACAGCCAACACACAGCCCTCGATTCTTACGGTATCCATCGCCGCGTGGCGCGCTTTGGAGAAAAAGGGCGTGGTGCCCGATTTTGCCGCCGGGCACAGCCTGGGCGAATACTCCGCGTTGGTGGCCGCAGGCGCTATTGAGTTTTCCGATGCTGTGAAGATCGCGCGAAAACGCGGGCAGTACATGCAGGAAGCTGTTCCCGCAGGCGAAGGCGCTATGGCCGCGATTCTCGGACTGTCGACCGCCGATGTGGCTGAAGTTTGCAAGAAAGCCGCGCAAGGCGAAATTGTTTCGCCAGCGAATCTCAATTCGCCCGAGCAAACTGTCGTCTCGGGCCACGCAGGCGCGGTTAAGCGAGCGGTCGAGATTGCATCGCAGTCCGGCGCGAAACGAGCCGTGATCCTGCCCGTTTCGGCACCATTTCACTGCGCCCTGATGCAACCTGCACAGCAGCGCCTCGAGCCTGATTTGCGAGCGGCAAAATTTCGCGCTCTTCGTTTTCCGGTAATCACCAACGTGGATGCCGAAACAGAAACGTCCGGCGATGAGGCCCGCGAATCTCTGATTCGGCAAGTCACGATGCCCGTTCGCTGGCTCGATTCAGTCCGCGAAATGATCGAGCAGGGCGTCACGATTTTCATCGAGGTCGGCCCCGGTAAAGTTTTGTCCGGGCTGCTGCGGCAGATCGATCGGTCCGTGCGCTGCTTTAACGTGGAAGACGCTGCGAGTCTCCAATCCGCCGTCGAGAAAATCGCCTCAGCTCGCGCAGACGTAGCGGAAGCCTAGCGCGCATGAGACAACATCAATCTCCCATCTCGCATCCCAACGTCGCGAAACGTTCACAAGAATTGCATGGAGGAAACCTGGTGCGGCGATTTTTCGCGGCGATGCTTCTTGGAATTCTGTTTTTCGTGGCTCCGTCTTCCCTTCTAGCGCAGAAAATGCAGGTTTTCGTTGGCGACGCTTTCTTCTTACCTCCCGTTTCGGTGGTGGCTCAGCCTTCCTACTGCCCTGTTCTAGGCACGTGTGACGTTCCCGCGAGTACGATTACCGATCGCAAGCGTCTGAATGGTTGGGAGGCCTCGGTTTCGCGCCAGTTCAGCCCGTCGCTCACACTACGCGTGGACGCCAGCGGAGATTATGGTCTGGCAACGAGCGGATTTCCTGTAAACGGGCGCACGCGCCAATACCTGCTGCTGACTGGGCCAGAATTTTCAGGGCACTCGCGCATTGCGCCGTTTGTGCATGTGCTAGCGGGCGCGACGAAGCAATCCGTGACAGCAAGTGGCAACAACTTCCTGGTCACTTTTCCCGACGAGAAGTGGGGGTTTGCCGCGGCGGCTGGCGGAGGTTTCGATGCGAAGGTTACGCCGCGATTCTCCATTCGCCTTGTTCAAGCAGATTACGTGATCACGCGACTCGGCGGCAGCATCCAGAACCAACCGCGTATTTCTATCGGCTTTCTCTTTCGCTTCTAAAGTTACGACAATAGTTAGACTCGCAGACGGCGCCAAAACCAGGCCCAACCGCATTAGAACAGGCCAGGAATGAAGGCGGGGACGCGCCGTGCGTACTCATCGAAAGCCGGGCCGAACTCCTGGCGCAAGATTTTTTCCTCTTCTCGTATTCGAACCCATGTGCCGATAAGAAACAGGATGCTCGCGGGCACAATGGCTTGCCAGACCGAGACTACGATTCCCGCCTGCAACAGCAATCCGAACATCGCGAGATAAATCGGATTGCGTACCATCGAGAAGGGACCCTGCTGAATCAATTCGTGCCCGGAAACGATACGCGCCACTAACGACCATTGTTTACCGAGGGCGCGCGCCGCGGTGTAACAAAACCAAATGGAAGCAACACCGATTGCGGTGGCCAAAAGAAGAACAACGGATTCGGCTCGCTTCGACACTGGAATGATCGGCGTGAAATAAGGTCGCTCGAACGCATACACTATCGCGTAGGCGGTCATCTGCATCGTGATTCCTATGCGGGAAATGTTGCTGCGCGTGGTCGTTTTGGTTTTAGGCGCCGCACCGCGGCGACCGAGAAAAAAGATGAGTGCAAAGAGAAACCACAGGAGCGTCAGGGCGAAGAGAGCCAGTTCTTCGATTGCGTCCGGACCTATGTATCGGATTCGCACGGTTCCTCTCGCTCGCGGGGGTTCCAGGGATCGCGATTCCCACCTAGAAAAGTTTCGATGAATCGATGAGGATGGTCACCGGCCCATCGTTCACCAATTCAACTGACATATGCGCCTGAAACAAACCCGTCTCAACGCGTAAGCCTAATGCGCGGAGCGCACGCACAAATTCTTCATATCCCGCGCGTCCCTGATCGGCGGGCGCCGCGCGAATGAAGCTGGGCCGCCGCTGGCCATGCGTATCGCCATATAGCGTGAATTGCGAAACAGCAAGGACGGAGCCGCCGACATCGGCAAGCGACAAATTCATTTTCCCTTGGCCGTCATCGAAGATACGCAATTTTGCGATTTTTTCCGCCATCATTGCAGGTACAGTGGCTGCGTCATCTCGCCCGACAGCAACAAGGACGACAAGGCCGTGGCCGATTTCGCCAACGACTTGCCCATCGACACGAACTCGCGCCCCTGTGACGCGCTGAATAACTGCTCTCATAGTTTGCGCGAGCTCATTTTACACGCCTGTTACGCTTGCAGATGCCATTCGCATTAGGATGGAGTTCTCGTGGCCTACTTAGACGATAAAGGTGCACATCCCGCCGGGAAGCGGTGGCTCACCGGCGGTGTGCTTGGGATTGGGTTGGCGAGCCTGTTCTCCGATTGGGGACATGAGGCGGCGACTTCCCTACTGCCTGCATTTCTTGCAAGCCTGGGCGCGCCGGCCGTTGCGCTTGGTGTCATAGAGGGAATATCGGATGGCCTTTCAAGTTTTGCGAAACTCGCGGGCGGGTGGATCGCCGATCGTCCCGCGTGGCGCAAACCGAATGGCATTGTGGGCTACGCGGCGACCGCGTTTACGACGTTTGGCTACGCGTTCGCGCAAAGCTGGCCTTTTGTGTTGCTGCTGCGTGCGCTCGGCTGGATGGGACGCGGCAGCCGCGGGCCATCGCGCGACGCGCTGCTCGCAGACAATGTGGCGCCGGGGCAAGTCGGTCGTGCCTTCGGATTCGAGCGCGCGATGGATACGTTCGGCGCAGTGCTGGGACCACTTTGCGCCACGCTGCTGGTGGGAACACTTGGTATTCGCGAGACGATTCGATGGACCCTGCTGCCCGGGCTTGTGGCAGCGCTTGCTTTTGCCTTTCTCGTGCCTGCGTCGAAGCGCGTCGAAGGACATCGGGCACCTAGCATTGCGTCAAGCTTTCGGCAGCTTCCAAAGGATTACTGGCGTTTGCTGGCGGGTATTTTCGCGCATGGAATTGGGGCATTTGCGCCGACATTGCTGATCCTGAGGGCGACACAAGCTCTTACGCCCACTCACGGCGCGGTACGAGCGGCGGCTGTTTCCGTTGCGCTCTACACATTTCACAATTTTATGAGCGCAGCCATTTCGTATCCCGCAGGCATGCTGGGCGATCGCATTGGAAAAAGAAATTTGCTCGCGCTGGGATACGGCGTTGGCGTGGCTGCCTATGTCGGTTTCGCACTAGCCGAACCGACCATCTTAATGTTTATCGTGCTTTTCGGAATCGCCGGGATACACGACGCTTTTCAACAGTCACTGGAAAAATCCGCAGCATCGGAGATTCTGCCGGCCGAAATCCGAGGATCGGGTTTTGGGGTGCTTGCTACAGCAAACGGCATCGGGGATTTGATTTCCAGCATAGTTGTCGGGGCGCTTTGGTCGAGTGTGAATGTCACAACAGGCTTTGCGTACGCGGCGGTCTTTTGCGCGATTGGATCGGCTCTCGTGTTGAGAGCGCGCCAAATAACGCACGCGACGTAGTTCCTTTTATTCGGATGATTCCGGCGTGCGAAGCGCCCGCAGATCTATGCCTAACTGCTGGCATTTTTTGTAGAGATGACTGCGCTCCATCCCGAGAGCGCGTGCTGTCTTCGTCATGTGATGATGATTTCGCTTCAGCTCGGCTAGAAGGGTTTCGCGCTCAAAGGCTTCGGCACGTTGCATGAGGGTGCCAAACGTCGTCGGCCCCGATGCGCTTGAAGATGCTGGCACGTAGGACTGTTGTGGCAACGCGCGGTCGACTGTCTCGGCGTCGATTGTGTCGCCGGTGGCGAGCAGAAGAACACGTTCGACGACGTTGCGCAGTTCGCGGACGTTTCCGGGCCACGGATACTCTTCAAGAGCTTCGATTGCGTCGTCGGAAAAGCTCTTCGGCTTCCAGTTGTTCTGGTCAGCAAGCTGCCTGGAAAAATGCTCGACGAGCACGCGGATGTCTTCGTGACGCTCGCGCAGGGGCGGCAGCACGATCGGGAATACAAAAATGCGGTGATACAAATCCTCGCGGAAGGTTCCCTGGCGCACCTGCTCCTCGAGATTCCGATGTGTCGCAACTACGACACGCACATCGATTGTCAAGGGATGGCCGCCGCCGACACGTTCGATTTCGCCTTCTTCGAGCACGCGCAGCAATTTGGCTTGCATGGTCAGCGGCATATCGCCAATTTCATCGAGAAAAAGCGTGCCGCGATGAGCGAGTTCGAACTTGCCAATATGGCGCGAAGCAGCCCCTGTGAACGAACCCTTTTCGTGGCCAAAGAGTTCGGATTCCATAAGCTCCGCGGGAATTGCCGCGCAATTCAGAGACACAAACGGACCTGATGCGCGCGGGCTTTTCTCATGCAGCGTTCGCGCGATGAGTTCTTTGCCTGTACCTGTCTCGCCGCGAATGCAAACGCGGGTTTCGCTCGCGGCGACGTGTTCGACTTGCGCCATCACTTCGCGCATCACAGGGCTCGCCCACACGATGCGGTGTTTGCCGAGGCGGCGCTTCAGGTCGCGATTCTCTTCTTCGAGACGAGAGAGACGGACTGCGTTATCGACGGTGAGCAGCAGCTTTTCGGTGGAGATAGGCTTCTCGAGAAAATCTATTGCGCCAAGCCTAGTCGCACGAACAGCCATGTCAATTGTCGCCTGCCCGGACATCATTACCGTGGGCACCGAAATGCCGGCATTCTTGAAGTCTTCAAGAAGCGCTATGCCGTCGCGATTGGGCATTACGACATCCGAAAGGATGAGATCGAAACGCTGCGTCTTTGCGAGTTCCAGCGCGCGAGCGGCGTTGTCGCAAACGGTAGCTTCGTGTCCCGCGAGCCGAAATGCGCGCGCCAGCGATGCTAGAGTGTTCGCGTCATCGTCAATGATGAGGATACTTGCCTTCGAAGGCATGCCTAGGCTCCGTCGCCGTTCGAAGGTGCATGATCGGCAGGGCGCGGCGGCGGCTTCATCGGCAGGAAGATATGGAACGAGGTTCCGACTCCCGCCTCGCTCTCAACGGAGATGCGGCCGCCATGGTCGCTTACTACGGACTGCGCGATGGCGAGGCCGAGGCCGGTTCCGTGTTGTTTGGTGGTGTAATACGGCGTGAAGAGGCGACCGCATTCCTCCGGCGTGAGTCCAGTGCCGGTATCGGAAATTTCGAGATGTACGCCGCCGTCTTGCGGAGTAGTTCGCAGCATGAGAACGCCGCCAGCGGGCATCGCATCCATCGCGTTTAACACCAAATTCTCGAGCGCGCGCTTGAGCAGGGTCGAATCCGCTTCGATCATGGGCAGTTCGGGATTGAGATGGAGCTCGGACGTGATCGGCGGGCGGCCCACCGCGCTGAATTGCGATTCGAAGAGCTTGGCGGTTGCTCGAGCGAGATCGTTTAGGTTGATAGCGGCGAGTTCGGGCTGAGGCATGCGCGAAAAGTCGCTGAACCGGCTGACGATTTTCTTCAGGTTATCGATCTCGGAAAGCAATATGCCTGTGGATTCGCGAAAGACTTCTTCGAACTGTTGCGCATCCATATCTTTCGCACGCTGCATATTCTGGACGGTGGTCTGCAACGGGAAGAGCGGATTCTTCAGTTCGTGCGCGAGGCGACGCGCCAATTCCCGCCAGGCGGCGACTCGTTCCGCTTGCACCAGGCGCTCGCGCTGCTCGTTCAACTGGTCCGTCATGCTGTTGAATGATTTCGCCAGTTGGATCATTTCGGCCGGACCGCGCACTTCCACATGGGAACTCAAGTCCCCCGCTGACACGCGTTGCGCGCCGGCTGCAAGCTTACGGACGGGCCGCGTGACTCGCGCGGCAGCCCACCAACTCAGCAGCAAGCCCAGAAACAGGCCGCCCAGAGCGACGGCACCTCCGAGCAGGGCGATGCGCCGCTCGATGGCAATCAAATTCTTCTGGGAATTTCCGACGAGCAGCACGCCGAAGATCTGGTTGTTGCGCCCCTGAAGCGGCCAAGCGTGAAAAACCTCCGAGGCACCGGCTTCAGGAGTGTAGGGGATCGTAAATGTAAGCTTTGAGGGGTCAGCCAATTCGGCATTAATCGTGGCCGTAAATGGATCGCCTTGTACAACCGGACCGTTTACGTCAACCAAGTTAATGGCCTGAAACGACTGATCCAAGTTGAGGTACAGCAAGGCACGCATGCCGTTGGGTACCACAAGCTCGGATAAAAAATTGTTATCGAGCCGTTCGCCGCCGACGACGTAGAGATTTTTATCTCCCACCCGGATCGGCGTTACGGAAAGGAGGCCGATTTGTGAGCCGTTCTGCGTTTCGACTTTTGTCAGGAATGCCCCGGCGGAAGTCCAGTCCTGGGGCTCCGTCACCCAACTAAGCTTATAGCCGAATCGCGCAGGCCATTCATAGGACGAGATGATCGATCCGTCGTCGGCAAGAAAGTCCAGGAAATCGAGCTGATGGGCCTTCGCTACTTGCTGCGCGTCGTTGACGTAGACGGAAACGTCGGCGCCGGGGCGAGCTAGGTTCATCGCCATTGTCACAGTGCCTGAATCTTCGGCGACGCCGTGGACGCGAGTCAAAACCTCTGCTTTACGCCTATCGACTTCCTGCTGGAACTGAGCGACGAGCGCGTCGGTGTGCTCGGCGTTCAGCTGCTCAATAGACTTGCGCACGTTGATTGTCGCACCGGCAACGATCACGCCGATGGACACCAGCAGCGCCAGCGTAAACACAAAGAACAATTTGGCTCGGAACGTCATTGATTATTCGTGCTGTCGCCTAGTTTTGTTTCGCCACGCCAGAAGAAGCCATGTTCAGCCAAACATTCGCTAAAGGCCACGTGTCGCCCGTCGCGGGCGTTTGCCAATCCCGTACGCGACCGCTCAAGCCATAAACACGCGGCACCCAAACGACGGGCACGATCCAAAATCCGTCCAGCGCCGAGCGCTGTGCCGCATAAATTTCTTGTGCCGAACTCGCATCGCCCGGCCACGCCGTGGACATGCCAGCCGTTGGATTGAGCGCGCTCAAAAGTCCGGCAAGTGCGACCGCGGGATGCGGTGAGACCATGCTGATTCGTATCAGCCGCGCGTCGCTCTTGCTTGAGCTCGTGCCTGCCTGCAATGGCGCATCCGCGATGGAGATGCCCGTCTCGCGAGCATCGACAGAAATCCGGTCCGCCATGCTTTCTTCCAAAGCATCGCCGGAATCATATCCCAACCGAATCAAAGGCGAACCTGCGATTTGCGAACGAAGTTCCTTCGCGTGAGATGGGTCGGCAGTTGTAGGAAAGAGGAACGCAGTGCCACTTGACCATTGCGGCAGCAGCCCGCCCGCGGCTTCCCCTTCCCTTTGCAAAATGAAATCGACAATGGCTGTGCGGTTAAGAGAATAAGCGACTGCCTGCCGGAGCTTTACGTCAGCTGTAGCAGAGCGACCGCGAAAAAATACAATTGCCAGCAATTCGTCAGGCTCTGAAGCGCTTATGCGGACGCCACTGCCGGCGGCCTGCCGCGCATCTTCCGCAGGAATCTCAGCAAAATCCGTACGACCGACTTCAAGGTCGGTCAGACGATCATGGACGCTGCGGCCCATATCGATTTCAATGGCGTCGACAAACGGGCGGCCACCTGAGTAATCATCGTTTGCGACGAGAGTGAGCTGTTTACCAGGCTCCCATTCCGAGATGCGAAATGGTCCGGAACCGGCAACCGAATCAGCCGCTCCACCGGAAGCACTGTGCTCATAGATCAGCGACTCGATCTGGCGCTTCGCGGCCATTTCTTCGCGCGAAGTGGAGTGCGCCGCCGGATCGAGAGAAGTGACGCTTGCCCCGATCTCCGCTCGCAGTGTACCGCCATAATGAGGCCTGCGTGCCGACATTGCGGTCTGTGCCACAAGCGCAACAATGGCGAACGCCATGCTACTGAGTACAAGTCGCCGTGATAACGTACGCTTCATAATTTCCCGTCTGCAGATTTCGCACGACCGCCCGCGCGATTCCCTGAGCACCAGCGGGCCAAATCGCCATAACCGGACCGCCGAAATTAATAGGGCTGCCGGAAGGTACCGGCGCATCGCTGCCCGCGGTACGCAATTCGTATGCCTGGACGAAATCCGGTTGCGTCCAATCGCCGCCTCCGGTGGCGAGTGCAATCGGTTGGAAGCGGCATTGCAATGCGATACTTACGGCGTCGCCGCCGCTCACGGGCACAAATGGCGCGGACGAATCGTTTGAAATCCAGCCGTCATCACGATGATCCGATGCGGCGCACGCGACGGAAGCGGGCCGCAGAAAGTCGCCTCTGCATTCATTGCCCGGCCATCTGGCATCACCCGAGGAAGAGCCTTGCGAAAGCTCAATATGCCCTCGCCAATCGCGAGTCGCGACTGAAGATTCGGATTCTAATGCGCGCACAGGCTGCCACTGGGGCGTGAGGTCTCGCGAATAGAAGGCCAACCGTTTCGGTTCCAAAACGGCCAAGACATTCTGAGAAAAGCCTGGCACGGCAGGCAAAGCGAAATCCAGAATTGGCGCGGGCTGTTGCCATATGAGCTTCGCGTCCAGCAGAACGCCGTCCGTCTGCGACGCGTTCTTTGCAATAGGAGGCAACGTCACAATCGCGACTTGCTCGTTACTATTGCTTGTTATCTGAGCAACGGCAACGTAACCCTCGACGCCCTCCGATACTGTGACCTGCACAGCTGTATCCGCAGCATTTTCGCCTACAAAGCGAACTCCAGCAGCCGCAAGCTGCGCTTTGAGTGCACCCTCAAGTGGCGCGACGTCGTCAGGAGGGAGCGAGGAAATATTCTTCACAAGAGCGTTAACTCTCGAAGTCGGAGGAAGAAGCTTCGTTATTTCAGATGAGAGCTTTCGCAAAGGTCCCTGCCATTCGACCGGCACACCAGATGAATCCAGAGATGCGTTATTGTGAACCGGAGACTCCGTCTGCGCGGAAGACCCAGCCGACGCGAGCACAGATACGAACAAGACGGAGAGCAAACAGCACAAAAGCGAATTAGGTCGGCAAAAGGGCCGCATGGGGCGCTTCACAAATAATTATCGATGAGACTTCATACTAGCATACGCCTAGCGTCCAGTTTGAGGCGGGCAGCTGCGTCAGGTGTCTAATCGGTCTCAGCGCGGTGCAAGACATCACCGACACCGTACCGTTGACGCCGCCACTTTGCCGGGAATACACTTGCGTGCGCTGTTGCGTAAGGGGTGTTGCGCATGGGGTGTCGCAGGTTCACGGCGCAATCGGCGATAACTGCTCTTTTTCCC
>Ga0209178_1000573_pt1 | contig 10894 bp, 13 predicted proteins | sample GAAS200_FD_187521 | JGI IMG/M metagenome (GOLD analysis project Ga0209178, IMG submission 187521) | Agricultural soil microbial communities from Georgia to study Nitrogen management - GA AS200 (SPAdes) (version 2) | ecosystem: Environmental > Terrestrial > Soil > Agricultural land | place: USA... | reverse complement strand
CTTCGCGTAGATCTTGGGTCGGTGGATGGTACTGAAGTCGTTGAACGTGGCAGCGCCAAGCGGGGTGACGGTGTTGGAATGGATGTCGTCCTGTTCAACGCCCACGAAGAACAGCAGCTTGTCCTTGATGATCGGACCACTCACATAAGCATCGTAGATCGTTTCCGAATAGTGGTTGTCCGAGCGGCGACGATACATATCACCCGGCAGCTGACCCGGAGTGGTGTTGCGGGGGTTGTTGTAGAGCTGGTCGACATAGCTGTTGCGCCAGCTTCCCGGCTCCCAGACCCCCTGGAAACCAAATTGCCATTCGTTGGAGCCGCTCTTGCCGATCTGGTTGATCACGCCGCCGATCGAGCGACCGTATCTGGCGCCATAACCGCTGGTAATGGTCTGCTGTTGCTCGATGGCGCCGTACGGCAGGCTGACGCCGCCTTGGCCCGTGAGCGGATCGGTGGTGTTCATGCCATCGACGTAGTACGCGTTTTCGGCCACCGAAGCGCCACCGAACACCAACAAGGGACTACCGGTTGCCGTGGGGTTCGAGTTTTGCAGCAAAGCTGACCCTTGCGTCACGCCCGGCGCCATCAGGGCAATGGCCTCCGCAGTCCGGCCAATCGGTAGCTGGGACAATTGCTTCGCCGTAGCCGTGGTGGTCTGGTTGGTACTGGTAACGTCGATAGCCGGGATCGCATTCGCGGTGACGTTGATTGCAGACAAGGTCTGCGGGGTCTGCGTGCCTGGAGCCGATGCGAAATCAACCGTTACGGCTCCCGCCGCCGTCGGCGTCACACCCGTTCGGGTTTGCACTACTTGTCCGTTCTGCAGCAACCTTACCGTGTAGGTGCCCACCGGCAGTATCACCGAGTATTCGCCGGACGGCCCAATACTGATGGTGCGGTTATAACCCGCGCCGCCGATGATCTGGATGGTTTCGTTGGGCGCAACCGGCACTACGCCGCGAATGCTCCCGTTGACGGCCTGCGCGATCGCGCCGCCTGAGAACGCCAACGCGATGGAGCCTCCGATTGCCAAAGCCAGCGCCTTGCGCTGGAAAATGCGATTGCGCGAAGCGCGCCAGGAATTGACTTTCATGCGACGTGCACTCCCCATGAGTCCACACGGCGCGGCAAGCTTCCGTCTCTCCCCCAGGCAGACGCACGACCGCACCCAAGACGTCTTGGCGGCCAATGGTCGTCAGACGCGGTCTGCGCTGTCCCTCGTAACAGCACACGCGAGACCGTAACCCCTAATTAATGAAAATGCAAGCACCACCTCACGAACACGCCAGAGAAAAGACATGAACATGTCAAATTTCTTTCATGCTGCCAAGCCCATATTTCAGTTGCCAATCACGCGTCGCGCAGTCGTCGGCGCAGCCCATCCAGCAAATTGCCGTAGTTCGCCGAACGCTGGGTTCCTCGATGCAACGGCCGCCGCACCTGCGCGGCACTGGCGGCACTGACCACCGACCGCTTCGTCCGATGGAATTGCAGACAGGCTGAGTCAAATGGCAAGCCGCAGAAATCGAGCAGGCGTCGTGTCACGCCTTCGGGATTGGCCAACAGCGCCTCGTATTCCAGATCGAAGACGCTATCGGGAAACCGTTGCAACCAGAATCGGCTCAGGCGAACAAATTCGATGCAATAGTCCGCCATGTCTTCAAGGTCATAGCTGAACTCGCTTCCGGTCGCGAACCACTGTCGATAGCAGGCCAGGCAGGTTTCCAGTGGATTGCGGCGCACGATCACCACCCGCGCCGCCGGGAGCATTGCCAGCGCGGCGCCGACGTATTTCCACGTCACAAGGTTCTTGTCGGTCAAGCGCGGCTTGTGCTCGCGCCAGCGCGCCGTGCGCGCAAGATATTCTGCGCCCAACCTGCCCCAGTCGGCGGATGTCGATTCCTGCACCCAGTCCGGCCAGCATCGGCCGCGTCGCGTCGATTCGGCATCGAGCACGCGCGGCAAATCGGTGATTTCGTTGGCACCTTCGACCTCGGGGTGTGAGGCCAGAATCTGCTCCACCAGTGTGGTACCCGAACGCGGAATGCCCGCGATGAAAATAACCTCCCTGCCCTGACGCGGATCGATCGGCGCCAGCAACGCAGTGGAGAATGCCTGCTCGGTGGCGCCGATAACCGCGTGGTGTTCGGCCGCGTTCCAGCGCAGGCGCCGGCGCTGCATTCGGTTTGCGCGACGCAAGATCTCGAACGACGCTACGTAATCACCTTGATCCTCCAGCGCCCGCGCCAGCGCAAATCCGAACAGCACGCGCGTTTCCGGGGACACGCCTGCCTGCTCGAAATGCGCGCGCAATGTATCTGCATCGTCGGCGGACAGTGGAACCACCTTCAGGTTGGCCAGCGCGAACCACGCGTGGGCGTCACCCGGATGGGCCTTCAGCACGCGCCGCAACTCGGCAACCGCAGGCTCGATCTCGCCGATGCTGGCCAGCGCATCGGCAAGCGTCAGCCGCGCAGAGACATGCGATGGGTCCAACTGCAAAGCCTTGTGCAACGCTTCGATCGCCTCGTCGGTGCGTACCTGCAGCTTCAGCGCCCGCCCCAGATTGAACCACGCACTCGCGACGCTGGGCGCCAGTTCGCAAGCGCGACGCAACGCCGCAATCGCGCCCGCGACATCTTGCCGCTCGAACAGCGAAATCCCGAGGCCTGCATGGAGGCGGGCATCCCGCGGCTGCGTCCGGAGCGCCTTGCGAAAACATTCCACTGCGCGCTCATGGCGCCCCTGCATCTGTGCCACGATCGCGGCCATTCCCAACGCGGGCGCACAATCGGGCGCGTGCGCCAGCACCGACGCCAGGGTGGCCGCGGCTGCATCGAATTGCCTGCGCGCGAGTTCGCCTTGCGCTTGTTGCAGCAGCTTCACGACCGCCGGCGGCAACGATTGAACGGTCACGGTGCGCGGAAGCCAAGCGGGCACATGGGCGCAAAGCGTACACCCGTGTGCTGCCGCGACAGTGCCATCACGCGAGCGCGGCGACGATGCGTCCGACTTGCGCCAGCACCGCCTTGCGGGTGGACGGATCGGTGGTGTGGTTCATGTAGTACGCGGTCACCAGGATCGGTTTGCGATCCGGCGGCCAGGCGATCGCGATGTCGTTGTTGGCGCCGGTGCCGTCTCCGTCCCATTGGCCGGTCTTGTCACCGATCCGCCAGTCTTTCGGCATTCCCGCGCGCAAGGATTGGAGCCCGGTCTGGCAGGCCACCATCCAGCGGATCAACAATCCGCGCGACGATTCCGAAAGACGATTACCCAGCAACAACTGCTGCATGTCGTCGAGCATCGACTTCGGCGTCGTCGTGTCGACGGGATTCAACGCTGGCTCGTAGCGATCCAGCAGCGTGGATCGATCGCCAAGGCTGCGCGCGTACACGGTGACCGCCTGCGGGCCACCGATTCCCTTCAGCAAGAGATTGGCGGCGGTGTTGTCGCTCCACGTGACCGCCGCCTCGCACAATGCTTCGATGGTCATGCCGGGCGGGCCGACGTGCTGCTTCGCGGCCGGCGCGTAATCGAGCAGTGCGTCCTTGCCGAACACGATGTGGCGATCGAGCTTGTCTTCGCCACGATCCACGCGTTCCAGCACAGCCGCCGCGAGCAGCAACTTGAAGGTGCTGCACATCAGGAAGCGTTCGTCGTCGCGATAGCCTTCGCGCCTGCCGCTGTCGGTATCGAGGATCGCGACGCCGAGCCGGCCGCCGTGTTGGCGTTCCAGCCTCGCCAGCTTCGCGCCCGCGCCATCGAGAGCCGGTTTGGCCGAGGCGGGCGCCATGCGCGCCATCGCGATGGCTGCACCACCCAACGCAATCCCCTTCAACATGTCACGACGCCGCATACACGTTTCTCCGATGGCCGGGCAGTGCGCCAGCGTACGCGGAAAATCGGGCAACGGAATGTCCGGGCGCGAATCCATGCAGACAACCTTGAGGCCGATCGGCGGCGCCACCATCTGTTGGGGATCGCCATTCCCCCCTGCGCCGGAGGCCACCATGCCCGATTACCGCAAGACGCCCGAAGCCCTCGCCAAGCTCACGCCGACGCAATATCGCGTGACCCAGGAATCCGCGACCGAGCGGCCGTTCGACAACGAGTTCAACGATCACGACGAGCCCGGCCTGTACGTGGACATCGTGTCCGGCGAACCGCTGTTCACGTCGCTGGACAAGTTCCAGAGTCATTGCGGCTGGCCGAGTTTCAGCAAGCCAGTCGAAGCCGCGAACGTGATCGAGAAACACGACGCCAGCCACGGCATGCAGCGCACCGAAGTGCGCTCGCAACACGGCGACAGCCACCTCGGCCACGTGTTCGACGACGGTCCGCGCGACCGCGGCGGCTTGCGCTACTGCATCAACTCCGCATCACTGCGCTTCGTTCCGCTCGCCGATCTGGAAAAGGAAGGCTACGCGGAGTACCGTAAATTGTTTGAATAAGTTCTCCTCCCCCTTCAAGGGGAGGGCTTTCATCGGAGGCAAACACCATGACCACCCAACGCGCCATCCTTGCCGGCGGCTGCTTCTGGGGCATGCAGGACCTGATCCGCAAGCAACCCGGCGTCGTCTCCACACGCGTCGGCTATTCCGGCGGCGATGTCCCGAATGCCACCTATCGCAACCACGGCACGCACGCCGAATCGATCGAGATCACCTTCGATCCTGCGCGCATCAGCTATCGCAAGCTGCTGGAATTTTTCTTCCAGATCCACGACCCGACCACGCGCAATCGCCAGGGCAACGACATCGGCACCAGTTACCGCTCGGCGATTTTCTACACGAACGACGAGCAGAAACGCATCGCCGAGGACACCATCGAGGACGTGAACGCTTCCGGCCTGTGGCCCGGCAAGGTCGTCACCGAAGTCGCACCCGCCGGCGACTTCTGGGAAGCCGAACCGGAGCACCAGGATTACCTGGAACGCATCCCCGACGGTTACACCTGCCACTTCATCCGCCCGGACTGGAAGTTGCCGGTGCGCGAGAAGGCTGCGGGTTAAGCACCATTCGTCGCATCCGCTTTTCTCCTTCCCCTTCAAGGGGAAGGCCGAACAACAGGAGATCGCAATGACCCAAACCCCCGCCTACGCCGCCCAGGCCGCCGACAAGCCGCTCGGCCCGCACACCATCGAACGCCGCGCACCCGGCGCGCACGATGTCGCCATCGACATCAAGTTCTGCGGCGTGTGCCATTCCGACCTGCACACCGCGCGCAATGAATGGGGTAGCACGATGTATCCGTCCGTGCCGGGCCACGAAATCGTCGGCACCGTGACCGCGGTCGGCAAGGAGGTGAAGAGCTTCAAGGTCGGCGACACCGTGGGCGTCGGCTGCATGGTGGACAGTTGCGGGCATTGCGATTCGTGCAAGGCCGGCGAGGAAAATTATTGCGAGAACGGTTTCACCGGCACCTACAACGGACCGACGCAGGAAGATCACGGCAACACGTATGGCGGCTATTCCGGCAACATCGTCGTCGACGAGAAGTTCGTGCTGCACATCAGCCACAAGGACAATCTCGCCGCGGTCGCGCCGCTGCTGTGCGCCGGCATCACCACGTATTCGCCGCTGCGCCACTGGAACGTCGGCTCCGGCAAGAAGGTCGGCATCGTGGGCCTGGGCGGCCTCGGCCACATGGGCGTCAAGCTGGCGCACGCGATGGGCGCGCACGTCGTGCTGTTCACCGCATCGCCGAACAAGACCGAGGACGGCAAGCGCCTTGGCGCCGACGAAGTGGTGATCTCGAAGAACGCCGACCAGATGGCGAAGCACGCCGGCAGTTTCGATTTCATCCTCAACACCGTCGCCGCGCCGCACAACCTCGACGCTTACCTCAATCTGCTGAAACGCGACGGCACCATGTGCCTGGTCGGCGCGCCGCCGGTCGATTCGCCGCATCCCTCGCCCACCGTGTTCAACCTGATCATGAAGCGCCGCGGCATCGCGGGTTCGCTGATCGGCGGCATCCGCGAGACGCAGGAGATGCTTGATTTCTGCGCGAAGCACGGCATCGTCAGCGACATCGAGATGATTCCGATGCGCGACATCAACAAGGCCTACGAACGCATGCTGAAGAGCGACGTGAAATATCGCTTCGTGATCGACATGCAATCGCTGAAGGACGAAGCGAAAGCCGCGTGACTGCGTAGGGCGGGAGGAGCGCAGCGCATCCCGCCGATTCCAATGTCGAAAGATCGGACGGCGGGTTTCACCCGCCCTACAATCCACGCATGACCCTTCGCAAACTGTTCATCGCCTGCCTCGCAGCCGCGACCCTGCTCGCGGGTTGCTCAAACCACAACGAACCGCAACACACGTCGTCGGCTACGGCATCCACAAACACGCCATCCAGCGCGACGGCCGCTGACACCCGGAAGGCAGCACGATCCGTGGTCGAACGCTTCGGCAAACGCATGCAGGAAATCTCGGTGCTCGCGCCGCCCGATGCCGTGCGCGCGGAACTGCCGAAGGCCTACGGCGGCCTGCTGTCGCCGGAACTGTTGAAGACCTGGCAAGCGCATCCGGACCAGATCATCGGCCGCGAAGGTTCCAGCCCATGGCCGGCTCGCATCGAGATCAAGCAACTCGATTGCAGCGCGAGCGCATGCCGCGCGACCGGCGACGTCGACTACATCACCAGCAACGAAGTCGCGCATGGCGGCGTGTTCATGCGCCGCGGCATCACGCTTGAGCTCGCCGGCACCGCGCATGGCTGGCGCATCACCGGGGTGCATCTGGAAGCCGCGCGCGATTGAATCGTCAGCGCAACCCGATCAGCTTTCGCCCGCGGGCAACTCTTCGCCGTCATCGTCATAGGCAGGCGGCGAATAGAAGTTGACGGTACGCAGCGACTCCTCGCCGGTGCAGCGGATCTCGTGGGTCTCGCCATGTTCGATCACCAGCAGGCTGCCGGGCCGCAACGGCTGCTGCACGCCATTGACGATGGCCAATCCTGTCCCGGCAACCACGTACATCCACTGGTCGGCACCGCGATGGCGATTGTCCGGACCGCCGGCTTTCGAACCCGCCCCCAGCGTCATCTCCGCCGCCTGCACCTTGCGAACCGCGAACGCGACCTCGAAATCGGACTGCAGCAACAAGACCTTGTGCTTCATTTCGCTTCTTCCTTGACGAACGAATCGAAGCCTACGCACGCCCGCTTGAAAGCAGCGTGAAATGCGCGATGCAAAAGACGCCGTCACGTCTGCATGGCATGATGTCCATTTCCATCTTCGAGCTACCCAAATGAGCGAACGCCTGATCGCCTGCGTACTGGGCGGCACCGCGCCCCGCGCGAAAACCGAACTGCACGATGTCGCGTTCGCGGTCGGCGATTCGCTTGAAGCCGTGCACGACCAGTTGCTCGACGGCTGGTTCGGCGAGCCACGCGGCCTGCACGTGGACGCATGGTGCTTCCTCGACCGCGTCGCCGGCTACCGCGTGCAGTTGTCGCGCACGCCGCCCGACAACGGGCTGCACCTCTACTTCATCAACATCGGCGGCTACCGACCCGGTGTTTTCGCCGAACACCACGCGTGGGGGTTCTTCGGCGCACCGAACAAGACCGAAGCGAAGGACCGCGCGAGACAAACGTTGCTGCAAAGCCACGTGGAAACCCACAAGGACGACCTGCACGAAATCGACGACTGCCTTCAGGTCGCGCGCATTGGCACGTGGCATGTGCACCTGACGCCGGATGCCGGCGCGAACGACCCGGAAATCACCAACGGCTATTTCCCGCTGCCGAAAGCCGCCATCGACAACTGGATTGCGCGGCGCGATCCATGCTGAGCCGGCAACCGGCCGCGCACGCTCAGCCGGCGGCTTCCTCGGGCGGCGGCTGCAGCTTCTGCTGCAAGCCTTCGAGATCGGCGATCACCTTCTCCAGCGCGTCGTGCAACTGGCCCTGGCGGTTCATCAAGTCGTCGATCTTGTCGGTCTGCTTCAGCTTCGAAAGCTCGCCGTCGAACAACAGCCAGATCGCTGTCAGGCGCTCGACGTTGTTCTTCGCGTAGTGGTGCATCTCCTTGAGCTGCGTCAGCGTGTCGGTGACGTGCGCGAGTTGCTTGCTGGCATTTTCTTCGGCCATGGCGTGCTCCTCCGGAGGTCGGTGCCATGCTACGACCACAAACCCAACGGCAACGAAACGGCGGCGCCCTGTCGCCTTTGCGGCTGATGCATACTGGCGTGACGCAACAATGCGGAGCCATCATGCACGAGCTGCCACCGTTCCACCTCGCCTTTCCCGTCGCCTCGCTCGGCGAAGCCCGCGGCTTCTACGGCGGCCTGCTCGGCTGCCCGGAAGGACGCTCAAGCGACACCTGGGTGGACTTCGATTTCTTCGGCCACCAGATCGTCGCGCACGTCGCGCCGGAGGAATTGCACGCCGCCGCCGCGCACGACGTGGACGGCGACGACGTGCCGGTGCGACATTTCGGCGTGGTGCTGGACATGGATCGATGGCGCGCGCTCGCGGAGAAACTGCGCGAAGCCGGCACGCACTTCGTGATCGAACCGCACGTGCGCTTCAAGGGCCAGCCCGGCGAACAGGCCACGATGTTCCTGCTCGACCCATCCGGCAATGCGCTGGAATTCAAGGCGTTCGCGGATCGGTCGAAGTTGTTCGCGAAATAACGCGGAAAGCAAAATCAAGGGATTCCCGCACAGACTTCGAACATGGCTCGCGGCCATCTTCCATGCTTGACTGCTTTGGCATGACCGTGCGTTGGGCGTAAGATGATTTCACGAGACCGGCGGCCTGCCCGTCGGCCTCCTTCACGATATGGAAGGAGGTTCGTCATGAAGCCTTTGCATGCATCACTGATCGCCTGCGCCATCGCCGCATTCTCGGGAACCGCGATGGCATCGTCCGGATCACTCGTCGAGTTCAAGCCCACGGTCATGCCCGTGGTGGTGCAGGTCGACGCCCAGGGACAGGTCACCGACGTCCTGCCGAGCGAGCAACTTGCGCCGTGGCTACAGAAGATGCTGGTCAAGCAGCTCGACGCCTGGATCATCAAGCCGGCAACCGTAAAAGGCCACCCGGTGAGCAGCCGGTTCATCATCGAAGTGGCGATGCAGGCCAAGCCGCGCAAGGATGGCAACTACGACACCAGCTTTGTTTACGTGAAGAGCATGGCGATGCCGTTCGCGGGCGCGGTGCACTGGAACATGATCAACGGTGGACTCGAGCTGGCGCTGGTTTCCGACATGGGCGGCCACGAGCGCCAGGTGTTCGATACCACGGATCGTTGGCAGCGGAATTACCAGCGAGGGAATGCGTGGCAACCGGCGACCCGTGGAGCAGCGTCGCGACCCGCGTCGTCCCACGCCACCGACCGGGCGCCCTCCGTGTCCATGCCGACCATGGCTGTCGCGCCGCAAGCCGCTCCCCGCAGTGCAACCGCGAGTTCAAACGGCGCGGCACGGACGGCAAGACAATAAGCAACGTCGTCATTGCTGGTACCTGACAAGGCTTGCCGCGACCGGCCCCACTTGCGCGTCCGGCTGCAAGCCTTGCCGTTGGTATCCGACGTTCGTCGGGCTGGCAGCGCCGGCATCATTTCGCCGGGGAAGGCATCCGGGCCAGCCGCAGGTCGTTGAACTTGCGGCGTTCGATCAGTGCATCGACGTGGCCTTGGCTGTCGCGGCGGAAAATGATCAGGTTGCGCTCGTCGTCGCTGCCCATGAACACGTCCTTCGCGATCGGTTGCAGCACGTTGGCCGGGCCGCCCGCGCGCGTCGTGTAGCCGAGCACGCCATCACGGTCGCTGACGGTCCAGGCGCGCCCCGGCGCGTATCGATACGTGCCCACGTAGTCGGAGGGCACCAATCCCGGCACCTTCAGAACTGGCGGCGCGGTCGGAATGGTGACGTCTTCGTATCCGGCGAGTTTCCATGCACCATCCTGCCGCACGAACGTCAGCAAGCTCTGGTAGCGCGTGACCAGCTTCTGTCCGAACACCGTCTCGCGTTCGTATTCCTCGACCCGCATCACCGCGGCGTCGCCGTAGCGCTGCACGTGCGCATCGCGCAGCTCGATGCTGCCGGAGAGGCCCTTCGGGAACGGATGCAGCGAAGCCACGGCGTCGGCCTTGTGCTGGATTCGGCCGAACTCGTCGATCAGCACGGCATCGTCGGTCAGCGATTGCTGCCATGGCGCGCGATCGCCGAGCGGAATGGCATCGACGAGACGTTGAGTGATCCGCAGCAGTTCGCCGCGCAATGCGTCGGTTGCGGCGGGCGCAGCCTGCGCGTTTCCACCCGCCACGAACACGGCAAAAACCGCAAGCCACCAAGAGCGCCAAATGTGCATGAGCCGAGTCCGATTGGGGACTCCAGCCTGCCCGCGGCACGCGAGCGGAGCATGTGCATGAAGTCATCAGCTCCGAACGCACCTACCGGCCAGGGATCGCGCCAGGCTCAATCCCGCTTGCGGCCTCCGCGCTTGCCACGGCCGACGGCGCTGCCGGATTGTCGGCAATAGGCGCCGATCACGGCATCCAGCAAGCCCGGGAAGCGCTTGTCGATTTCGGATCGCCGCGGCGTGTTGAGCATCTCGACGCCCTGCCGCTCGCTGTGGATCAGGCCTGCCTCGCGCAGCACCCGGAAATGCTGCGAAAGCGTGGACTTGGGCACGGTGCGGTCGTTGATCTGCTGGAAATTCGTGCAGGCCTGCGCCGCATCCGCCTTGAGCAATGACGCGAATATCGCCATGCGCTCGGGATCGGACAACGCATGCAGGATGCCTTCCACGGTCACGCTGTCGGCGGCGGGGTGGGCAAAGGGGCGCATGCCGCGATCGTAGCAGCCCTTGAAAGATCGTCCATTAGTTCATAATTCGCGAACTACGGGACTAAAGGACCCGTATCCCATTCCAAC
>Ga0209178_1000572_pt1 | contig 10895 bp, 10 predicted proteins | sample GAAS200_FD_187521 | JGI IMG/M metagenome (GOLD analysis project Ga0209178, IMG submission 187521) | Agricultural soil microbial communities from Georgia to study Nitrogen management - GA AS200 (SPAdes) (version 2) | ecosystem: Environmental > Terrestrial > Soil > Agricultural land | place: USA... | reverse complement strand
CTGTACTTCGCACCCAACCGATTCACGGTGGCAGAAGCCCGCGCGATCTACAACCTCCGCCGCGGGGGCTGGGGCCTCAGAGCCGACGGCGGGGTGGGGAGCCAGCAGATCAACCCGATGAGCGGGACGACGGGACCCTGGCTGTTCGAGTGGCACCTCGCCGCCACGCTCTCTCACAGCTGGAATGCCGGCGAGATCACGCTCCAAGGGCTCTACACGAACTCGGCGGGATCGAACACGGTGGGCGCCTTCCGCTATCACGCCATCACGCTGGGCTTTCATCAAGGGCTGTAGCCGCAGCGGTCAGACCCAGTTTCCGCACCAGCTCCGCGGCTTCGGTCAGCTCCGATTTCGTCAGTCCCTCCATGGCACGGTGAATGGCGGTCGCGTGTCCGGGGAAGATTCTCCGCATGAGCGCGCGCCCCGACGGCGTCAGCACCAGCAGGGTGCCCCGCTTGTCCTTCGGGTTCGGGGTGCGCCGGACCAGCTGCTTCCGCACCAGCTTGTCCACGACGTAGGTGGTGCTCCCGCTCTGCAGGAGGATGCGGCGTTGTGCCTCGCAGACCGCCAGCGGTCCCTTGTGATACAGGACTTCCAGGATGCCGAACTCGGCGCCCGCGAGCCCGTGCCGGGCGATGTGCGCCCGGGCGTGCCGCCCCACCGCGTCGAACGCGCGGGCCAGCACGATCCACAGATCGAGGGCCGGATCCCGGCCCGTTCCATCCTGCGCCATGTCCCTCTCTCTCTCTTCGGGAACCGGGCCGCGGCCCCGGTGGTTCCAGGGAGGACACTCGAAACTATCTCGAATTCGAGAAATCTAAACTGGAGACGCTATGGCGACCAATCTGGCGCTGCTCTTCCTCCGGCTCGTGGTCGGAGTGCTGTTCGTGGGGCACGGCACGCAGAAGGCATTCGGCTGGTTCGGCGGAGTCGGGTTCAAGGGCATGACCGGCTGGCTGGCCGGCCTGGGCCTCAAACCCGCCCCGGTACACGCCGCCCTCGCGGCGACGTTTGAAACCCTCGGCGGGCTGCTCCTGATCCTCGGCGTGGAGACCTGGCTGGGCGCCGCGATGATCGTGGCCGTCATGCTGGTCGCGATCAAGACCGTGCATCTCGCCAAGGGCGTCTGGAATTCCAACGGCGGCTTCGAGTACAACCTGACGCTCATCGCCGTGGCGCTGCTGCTGGCGGCGACGGGGCCGGGCGCTTACTCCCTGCCGGCCCTGCTCGGGCACTAGGGCGCAGCCTGCTCCGCCGGCGCCCCGCGTGAGGTGCCTCGGGCCAGGACCACATAAATCGCCGGTCCCGCGGCGGCGAGCGTCAACCCCACCAGCACGCCCTTGAAGCCGGCGCCGGCGCCCGCAAGCTCCAGTACCACGGCCGTGAGGAGGACGATCGGCGGGAGCGTCGCCAGGAGCGTCACCACCGGCGTCGACAACGGGACCCGGAAGGGGCCACGGAGGGCGGGTTCGCGCCGCCGGAGCGCGATCAGGGATCCGAACTCGAGCACCAGCGCCAGCGTATAGAGCAGGACGTCGGCGGCGAGCAGATCGCCGAAGGGAATCAGGGCGCAGATCGAGTAGATCACGGCGGACACGATCACCGCCGTTCGGGGCGTGTCCCGGGCGTCGAGGGCGCCCAGCGCGGCGGGCAGCAGCCGGTCGCGCGCCAGTGCCAGCGGGATCCGGGAGTACGCGAGGAGCAGGGCGTTGAAGAGCGCAAACGCGCTGATCATGCCCGCTGCGGCAATCCACTGGGCCAGCCACCCCCCTGCGATGCTCCGCGCGATGTCCGGCCAGGCGCCGTCGGTCCACGCGTGCCAGTCCGAGACCGCAAGCGTCGGGACGACCGTCACGAGATAGACGATGGTGACGAGCGGAACCGCGCGGGCCAGCGCCTTCGGGTAGGTCCGGCCCGACGACTGGATTTCGTCGCCGATGGTCGACGCGTTGTCCCAGCCGGAGTAGTTCCAGATCCCCTGGCTGATGCCCACACCGAGCGCGCCGAGGAAGGTGGTTCCCTCGGCATGAAACGGCGTGAGGGAGAGGTGCGCCGCGGCGTGCCCCAGCCACTGGACCGCCGCAACACCGGCGAGGACCGCGAACGGCGCCACCACCAGGGTGACGAACCACAGCGAGGCTGCGCCCACCGTCCGCGTCCCGCGGAGGTTCAATCCGGTCGCCATCCAGATCACCGCGAGCGCGACGATCCATCCCTCGAGCGGCGTCAGGCCGGGAATGAAGTACCGGAGGTACTGGCGGAAGAGGACGGGGTACAGCGCCATGTCCACCAGCGAGTAGGCCCAGGACAGCCAGCCGTTCCAGAACCCCCAGAAGGGACCGAAGGCCCGCTTGACCCAGACGTAGTAGCCGCCTTCCGCCGGGAGCATGGACGCCAGCTCGCCGATCAGGAGGGCTTCAGGAATCGTGTAGAGGACGGGAATGACGAGCAGCAGGAGGAGGGCGAGCCCCGGCCCCACCGGTCCCACCATCCCCTCCAGACCGAAGGGTCCTCCCGAGACACAGAAGAACATCACGGCCACGAGCCCCATCAGCTGGAGCTGGCGTGGCCGCTCTCCCCTTCTCCCGGGAAGCGCCGTCACATCTTCATGTGGTCGTCGTGGTCCTCGCCGCCCCAGATGACCCCGGGGTCGTCACTCGAAAACGCGTTCACGTGCACCATCCACCCGAATACCCGCGGGAAGAAGCGGCCCCCGGCGCTGTCACAGGACGCCTGGGTCGCGATGGGTCCGAGAGGGCCGAACACCGGTTTGCCGCCGGACGAGTCCCGCCAGCGGGAGGGCTGGTCTCGGGGAGGGAGACACCAGTTCACGTGCTCGTGCCAGTGCGCGATGGAGAGCGGCACGCGCCGGTTCAACTCGGCCAACGACGCCCCCGGCGACTCCGTGTACATGACGCCGACCAGCGTCATGCCCCCACCCGAGTCCTCCTTATAGAGGAGAGAGGTGGGCGAGGCGGGATCGAAGGAAAATCGAGCGGTCACCGCGTGCCGCCAACTGGTGAAGTGATAGACCTTCTGGTGCTTCACGTTCGGCAGGAATTCCTTGAACCCGTCCGCCATGGCCACCCGGACGTCCCGGTACTTGCCGAGGCTCGAGCGGACCTGGTCCACGATTGCCTGGGCGCGGGCGGAGTCCCCCGCCGCCAGTGGCCACGTGGGGGTCATCGACATGTGGGGGTCGGCCCTCATCCCCGCCATATTCGCCATCTCGCCATCCGCCGCGGCGGCCGTCGCCGTGTCGGTCGTGTCCGGCACCGCGGCCGTGCGGCTCGCCGGAGTCCGGCAGGCAGCCGCAGCCATCAGCAACACCGCCGTCAGCCTTCGCATATCAGCACCAGAGATCTGAGGTCATCCTATTCTACGCGCCCGGCTCAGCGGACGATGACCGCTGGAACGTTCCGCGCCGCCACTGCCTGATTGAAGGCCGGGATGTCCGTCGTCACGATGGCCTTGAGCTTGTCGAGCTGGGTCTGGAGCAAGCCCGACACCAGGTCGAACACCTGGTACGACTGCTCCGTCGGCGCCGCATCGGCGCTCCCCACGACCCCCGCCACGCCCGCGATCCGGTTGTTGAGCCGGATCGGATAGTTCAGGGGGTCTTCGCCCGACTGGTTCTGCGTCTGGTAAATCGCTTTCTCGATCTCCCCGAGCCTCGCCTTCAGGGAATCGGCGCGACTGTCGATGGCCGCGGCTCCCGTCTGGCCTTTGGCGCGCGTCTCCACGCCATCCAGCTGGCCCACGAGGTCACGGATCTGCTTGACCGCGTCATCCGCCTGGGACAGGCGGTCGCGGATCCGGATCAGGAGATCGAATTCCTTCTGGAGATCGGCCGTGGTGACATTCACCCGGGGATCTTCCTTCACCGTGAAGCTCCTCGTGGCGGTCCACCCCGCGGTCCGCATGGTGACCGAGTAGGTGCCGGGGACCGCGACCGGTCCCCCGGTCCCGCCGCCCCAGAGAATCATGCCCTTGAACCGGTGCGCACCGGGATAGCGCAGGTCCCAGGCGAAGTGATTCATCCCGGCCTTCACCTCGAGGGAGTCCTGCGGCTCGGCGGGCTTGGTGGACCAGCGGCGCACCAGCGAATCGTGCGCATCCCGGATCTCGAGGGTCACCACCGAGTCGGGCTTGTCCTTCACATAGAAGTAGATCTGAGCGCCCCGCGGCGCGTTCTGCCCCACGGTCGCCTGCCGCCGTCCCGCCCGGAATCCCCCGGTCCGCCAGGGATCCGCCGGCTGGTAGAGCACGCGGTCCCCCTGCGCTTCGGCCCCCGCGAGCTCGCGGAGGGGCCCCACGCCGTCGAGAATCCAGAACGCCCGCCCGTGCGTGGCCGCGATCAGGTCGTTGTCCTTGATCGTCAGGTCATGCACCGGCACCACCGGCAGGTTCAGCCGCAGCGACTGCCAGCTCGTCCCGTCGTTGAACGAGACGTAGGCGCCGAACTCGGTGCCGGCATACAGCAGGTTCGGACGTACCGGATCCTGGCGCACCACCCGCACGAAATGCGTCGCGGGGATGCCTGAGACGATCTTCTTCCAGGTCTTGCCGAAGTCGTGGGTGACGAACGCGTAAGGGGCGAAGTCGTCCAGCTTGTACCGGGTCGCGGCGACGTACGCGGTCCCGGCGTCGCGCACCGAGGCATCCACCATGCTGATCTGGGTACCCGCGGTGATTCCCGGAGGCGTCACGTTCGTCCAGGTCTTCCCGCCGTCGCGGGTCACCTGCACCAGGCCATCGTCGGTGCCGGCCCAGATGAGGGTGGAATCCTTCGCGGACGGCGCGATGGTGAAGATGGTGCCGTAATACTCGACCGACGTGTTGTCCTTCGTGATCGGCCCCCCCGACGACCGCTGTCGGGTGGTGTCGTTGCGGGTCAGGTCGGGACTGATCGCCTGCCAGCTCGTCCCCTCATTGACGCTCTTGAAGAGGATCTGCGAGCCGATGAAGAGGTCGGCCGGATTGGTGGGCGCGATGACGATCGGGAAGGTCCACTGAAACCGGTACTTCAAGTCCGACGCCGCGTGCCCCATGGGATTGTCGGGCCACGCGTTGATGTTCCGCTCCTGGTGATTCCGCCGGTCGAGCCGGGTGATGTGGTTCCCATAGCTGCCCGCGAAGACGACGTCCGGCGTGTCCGCCCGGGCCGCGATCCATCCCGACTCGCCGCCGCCCACATCTTCCCAGTCCCGGTCGGTGATGCCGCTCCCGTCCGACGAGGTGGCGATGCAGACCGTGCTGTTGTCCTGCTGCGCCCCGCACACCTGATAGGGCCAGTGCGTGGTGGCGATGACGTGGTAGAACTGCGCCGTAGGCTGATTGTCGAGTGTGGTCCAGGACTTCCCGCCGTCCACCGTGACCGTCGCCCCGCCGTCGTTCCCCAGGACCATGCGCTTCGCATCGGTGGGGTCGATCCAGAGGGCGTGGTTGTCGCCGTGGGGCACATCCATCTCTTCGAAGGACACGCCGCCGTCCACCGACTTCCGGAACGACACGTTCAGCGCGTAGACGACGTCGGCGCTCGCCGGATCGGCGTAGATGTTGCTGAAGTACCACGCCCGCTGCCGGATTTCGTGGTCGTCGGACGTCTTGTGCCACGTGTCCCCGCCGTCGTCGGACCGGAAGACGCCCCCCTCCTTCGCCTCCACGACGGCCCAGATCCGGTCGGGACTGACGGGCGACACCGCGATGCCGATCCGGCCGATGACGCCCTCCGGCATGCCCTTCTTCCGGGTCAGCTCGGTCCACGTGTCGCCGCCGTCGGTGCTCTTGAAGAGTCCGCTGCCGGCGCCGCCCGACGAGAAGTCCCAGGGGGTGCGCTGCTCCTGCCAGAGCGAGGCATAGATGATCCGCGGGTTCGTCGGATCGAGAACGACGTCCACCGCCCCCGTCGAATCGTTGCGCGAGAGGATCTTCTGCCAGGTCTTACCACCGTCACCCGACCGGTAGAGCCCGCGCATCGCGTTCGGACCGAACGCGTGTCCCATCACGGCTGCGTAGACGACGTCCGCATCCTTCGGGTGCACCGCGATCCGGCCGATCTGCCCCGCATCCGCGAGGCCGATCTTCCTCCAGGTCTTCCCGGCATCGGTCGACTTGTACATCCCATCGCCGGGAGAGACGTTGCCGCGGACCGTCTCCTCACCCGTCCCGGCATAGATCACGTTCGGGTCGGACCCGGCGACGGCGAGCGCGCCCACCGACCCCGCGGTCAGGTCCTTGTCGGACACGGGCGCCCAGGTATTCCCGCCATCCACGGTCTTCCAGATCCCGCCTCCGGTCGCGCCCATGTAGTAGACCAGGGGCTGGCCGACGACGCCGGTCACCGCATCGACGCGTCCGCCGCGGAACGGACCGATCTCGCGCCACTTCAATCCGGCGTACCGGGCGGTGTCGACCGCAGGGTTCTGTGCCTGCGCGAGCATGGGGAACAGAAAAAGGGTGAGCAGAATCACAACGACGCGGGGCAGATACGAACGTGACATGTGCGAAACACTCGGTCTCGGGTTTTCGGGGTTGCAACAGTGCGAAGTGACGTGCAATGATACGGGCCCGGCGCCGGGCACGCGAGTTGCCCCGTTCCGGCGTAGTGAAACGCGTTCCCGGGTTCCGGTGTACGACGGACGCTGCATCGGATTCACGTCGGACGATCGATCAGCCCGGGGGTGCGCGCCCCGCATCCGGGGACGATACGGATCTCAATTGGGAGGAAGCGTCATGTCCGTCAAGCTCGCAATCGTGGTCGTCGCCGCCGCCGTGCTCGCGGCCGGGTGCGACCAGCAAGCCCTGAAGGTGGCACAGGCCCGGGCCGACAGTCTCCAGAACGTCGCGTCCGACCATGACCGGGCGGTGGCGGAGGTGGCCGCAGACGCCCGCGCCCTGTCGGACATCTCCACCGAGATGGCGAAGGTGCGGCTCAACGGGAAGATGAAGATTCAGCCCGCCGAGACGCCCGAGGCGGCGCGACGCGACACGGTGGTCGAGCGGGTCCGCCTCCTCGTCTCCCGGGTGCACAGCGCCGACGCTCAGCTGAAGACCAGCAGGGACCAGATCGCGTCGATGACGCATCTGTCGGATTCGCTGCGCGCGACACTCGAGAGTACGGTGGTGAACTTCCAGAAGGTGGTGGACGATCAGAAGACCCAGATCGCCGCCCTCACCGCGCGCGTCGACTCGCTGACCGGGGTCAACATCGCCCTGAACGACACCTTGAATGCCACCAACACCCGGGACAACACGGTTTACTACGTCATCGGGACCAAGGACGACCTGATCAAGCGCGGCGTGGTGACGGAGGAGGGTGGCGCCCGTTTCCTGTTCGTGCTCTGGAAGTCCGGCAAGACGCTGGTGCCGGCCCGGAACCTCGATCCGACCCAGTTCACCGCGATCGATCAGCGCCAGGTGACCAGCATCGCCCTGCCCGATTCGGCCCAGGCGTACCGGATCGTGTCGCGGAACGACCTGACGGCGCTCAACACGCCGCCCACGGACAACGGCGAAATCCAGAACACCAACAAGATCGCCATCGCCAAGCCCGGGCAGTTCTGGGCGGGATCGAGATATCTGATCATCGTCGAAGGCTGACGGACGGTTCGGAACGGAACGCCCCGGCAGCAGTGCCGGGGCGTTTTGCGTACGTCGGGGTTGTATAGTCCCTTGACCTCGCCAGGAGTGGTCCGTGAACGCCGTCGCGCTGCTCGCCCTCTGCACCTTGCAGCACATGGGACCACGCCTCGACGCGGCGCCGGTCGCCGATTTCAGGCCGGTCGCCCTCCTCGCGGCGGCGGACACCGGGAGGAGATGTCCGCGCGCCATCGAGTACAGCGATTCTTACGGCGTCCGGCTCGAAATACACCGCGTCGCGAGCTACGCCACTCTGCCCCTCTTCGTCGGCGAGTTCGCACTGGGTCAATCTCTCTATAATCATCCGCCCGGGAGCTCCGCCACGCTCACCGCGCATCAGATCACCGCCCTGGGACTCGCCGGGCTGTTCGGGGTGAACACCGTGACCGGCGCATGGAATCTCTGGGACAGCCGGCACGATCCCAACGACAAGACCCGCCGGTACATTCACGCCGCCCTGATGTTCATTTCGGATGCGGGATTCGTGGCGTCCGGGGCCTCGGCTCCAGGACGCCGCCGGGTCCTGAACGATCGGGCGGCCGCGACCACGCACCGTACGATCGCGCTCACCTCCATGGGCGTCGCGCTGGTGGGCTACGGAATGATCTGATATGGAAGAAGTGAGCCTCGTGGCCCGCTGGGCCCACCTGTACAGCGATCACAAAGCCGTCAGCGAGACGGTGAACTTCTTCCATTTCGGCGGCGTCCTGCTCGCCGGCGGGCTCGCCGTCGCAGCCGATCGCGCCACCCTGCGGCTCACCGGTGCCCGTGTGGATGGCGGCACGTCCACCTGGGCCCTCACGGAAATCGCCGGGGTCCATCGCCTCGTCCTCTGCGGCCTCGGGATCATACTGGTCAGCGGTCTCCTGCAGACCTTCGCGGACCTGGACACCTACCTCTCGTCAGTCGTCTTCTGGTCCAAGATGGCGCTGGTCGCCGTCCTCCTCGCCAATGGCTGGATCAGACTGCGGGCCGAGACGGCCGTGCGAGAGGGCGACCCCGGGGCGTGGCCCGCTTATCGACGCACATCGATCGCCAGCCTCGTGCTCTGGTTCACGTTGGTGCTGCTCGGCACCGTACTGACGGGGAACGGATGAGCGATCACAGGCCTGAAGCATGTGAGCGCTGCCCGCTCGAGACGCGCCGTGATTTCATGCGCGACACGGCCGCGGCCGTGGCCGGAGTCTTCACCGCCCTCGGCCTGGGAGCCTCGGAGGCCCGCGCCATGACCTGGCGGCTGGTCACGCCCCTGCGCAACCGCGATGAGGAGCATGCGTACCCGATCCCGGCGGCCGACGGGGCCATGATCGACAAACAGAATCAGGTCATCGTCGTGCGCTGGCAGGGGAAGGTGTACGGGTTCAACCTCTCCTGCCCGCATCAGAACACCGCGCTGCACTGGGAACCCGAGGACAACCAGTTCCAGTGCCCCAAACATCACTCCCGGTATCAGCCCGACGGCATCTTCATCTCCGGGCGCGCCACGCGGGGGATGGACCGGTTCGGCGTCCGCCGGGACGGCGATAACGTCGTGGTGGACGTCGACAAGTGCTACCGGCAAGATGAAAACGCCGCGGAATGGACCGCGGCGTTTCTCACTCTCTAGGTCCTCCGGGCGTCCGTCAGTAGTCGCCGCTCCCCGTCACCGCCGTCGCCTCGATGGCGACCAGCGCACCGGCCTTCGCCAATGACTGCACGCCGACCACCGCCGTGGCCGGTTGCGAGCGTCCGGCGAAAAAATCTCCGCCCAGCGATTTGAGCAACGCTTGCGTCCCCGAGTCCGGATTGACCACGTAAATCGTCAACCGCACCACGTCACCGGGGGAAGCGGTCGCCCGCTTGAGCAGCGCCGTCACATTGCGGAAGGCCTGGCGGGCCTGGGTGGCCAGATCGCCGCCTGCGAGCGCGCCGGTGGAATCCTGACCCAGTTGCGCCGCGATGTAGATGGTCCGCCCCACCCGCACGGCCTGCGCACCGAGTGCCGGCGCCGGCGCGGCACCGCTCTCGACGACGCTCTGCCGTTCCTCGGCCTGCCCGCCGCCGAAGCCCCCGGCCGACTGCCACCGGAGCCCCGCCTCCTTGTTCCGCTCCTGCGCCACCCGCTCCGCGTCATCTTCCCACTTCCGGTACGCCTTCTGCTGATCCTTCGTGAGGAACACCCGCAAGCCGTCGTCGAACTTGTCCTGCCGGTCCCGCAAGGACTTGCCGATGTCCTGCAGCCGCTGGGCGTAGAAGGTCGCGGCGGCCCGGTCACCCGTCGCCAGGCGGTCGTTCATCTTGTCAGTCGCTACCTGGGCCGAGTCGCGGGACTGCCGGGTGGACGCCATGAATGCCGTGTAGGCTTGCGCGTACTTCGCCGCCTGCGAATCCGAGAGCGCCAGGGCCGTGCGCGCGGTCGCAGAGTCCGGCGGTCCTTCCATCACGGCCCCAGGGAGGGGCGGCGCCGGCTCCATATCAGGGCCGCGTCCGTACCCGCCCATGCCTCCGTCGCGTCTGCCGCCGCCGTACTGCGCCGCAGCGCCCTGCGCCAGCAGGGCGAGACAGATCGTCGAAACCATCAGGATGTTTTTCATGGAAGAGTTATACCGTTGAGTGGCCCGTGTGGTCCTGCCGGTTCCGGGACAGCTACGGGTCCCGGCCGGAAACAGTTGACCCCGGACCTGCGCCCGGGGTCACTGGTTCGAAGGCGGTCGCTCGGCGTCAGGGCGTGGCGGGCCCCGTCACGATGTCGGGCCTCGTCGCGGTGGCGCTGACCACCAGCCGGATCCACATGCCGGCCGCTCCGTGCCCGGGCACCGCGCACACGATGATGTACGATCCGGGCTGGTCCGCCGTGAAATGGACGTCCTGTTTGGTTCCCGCGTTCACGCCCTGTGTGGCATCCTTGCTCTCGGCGCCGCCGAAAGCCGGTTTGGTGTCCGGCATGGCCGGCACCGGGGCTTTCGCGACGGTGACTTCGGCGGAATGGGGCATGTTCTCGTCGTCATTCCGGAAATGCAGGACGACGTGCCACTTGATGGGCACCGTCAGCGTCAGTGACCCGGCCGTCGCGCCGTCGAAGTTCATGCCGCCATTCGCCGGCGACATGCCCGCCACCAGCCTGAATTCGACGGTGGAGTCCGACGTTCTAGTGATCACCCACGACGGGTCGACCTTCATCGTCGCCCCCTGCGCCGAGGCGGCCCGGGGAGCCGCCGCGCCGAGCAGCGCGGCGGCGAGCACGAAACTGCCGATGGGAGTTCTCAAAAGAGTAC
>Ga0209178_1000571_pt1 | contig 10896 bp, 6 predicted proteins | sample GAAS200_FD_187521 | JGI IMG/M metagenome (GOLD analysis project Ga0209178, IMG submission 187521) | Agricultural soil microbial communities from Georgia to study Nitrogen management - GA AS200 (SPAdes) (version 2) | ecosystem: Environmental > Terrestrial > Soil > Agricultural land | place: USA... | reverse complement strand
CAGGAGCATATGGGATTAGATGGCTCCCCGGGCTAGATTCGAACTAGCAACCCTTCGGTTAACAGCCGAATGCTCTGCCGTTGAGCTACCGGGGAACCGGACGAACATCTCTCAGGATTCTAACATCTTACGGCGGGCTCTGTTGTGTCTCTCAAATCGAATTTGCTTCGTGTAACTGTCCTAACCGGCAAATCGATCCGTCGCCGCAACCAAAGCGCGGCTATTCGGCGGGTCAAATGCGCTGTGGCCGCTATCCGGCGTGATGATCAGTTCCGCTTCCGGCCAGGCGCGATGCAGAGCCCACGCGCTTTCCATTGGACAAACGACATCATAACGACCCTGCACGATCACCGCCGGGATGTGGCGGATTAGCGAGACGTTTCGTAGCAACTGATCGTCGGTTTCCAGAAAGCCCCTGTTGTGAAAATAATGCGCTTCAATGCGCGCGAAAGCGAGTGCGAACTCATCCTCCTCATAGTGGGCCGTGAAACCGGAATCCGGCAGCAGTTTTGAAGTGGCGCCTTCCCATCCGCTCCAAATCTTTGCGGCAGCCAGACGCACCGCCGGATCGTCGCTCGTGAGTCGTCGATAGTAGGCCGAAAGCATATCGCCGCGCTCGGATTCCGGTATATGCGAAAGGTACGGTTCCCACGCGTCCGGATACAATATCGATGCACCGCGCTGGTAAAACCATTCGATTTCCTGCTTGCGAAGAAGAAATATTCCGCGAAGAATAATTTCGGTCACGCGCTCCGGGTGCGCCTCGGAATACGCCAGCCCAAGAGTTGAGCCCCACGAACCGCCGAAGACTTGCCATCGCGTAATTCCCAGGTGTTCGCGAATCCTCTCCACATCGGCCACCAAATGCCAGGTTGTGTTCTCCTCCAATGACGCGTATGGTGTGCTCTTTCCGCATCCGCGTTGGTCAAAGTTGACGATGCGGTATTTCGCGGGATTGAAGAACCTTCGCTGTTTTGGCTCGGATCCGCCGCCTGGACCGCCGTGAAGAAAAACCACTGGCTTGCCGGAAGGATTACCGCTCTCTTCGAAATAGAGCTCATGTATCGGCGAGACTTTAATCCTGCCGGTGTTAAACGGTTCCAGCGCAGGATAAAGCCATGTAATGGGATCCTTCACCGAAGTATTCTCTCAGGCGAATCGCGATGTGCAACGCTTTAGCAGCGCATGGCAGGAAAGCCCACATTTTCTTAACCATCTGATCGCGCCGCGAGCATTTTTCGGCGCCGAAAAATCGGTTGGCGCCAAGCCTTCCCATTCCAAATCACGAGGTATCATTTGGGTGTTACGTGGATAAGCGCGCCGGGATCGGCATCTTCGAGCATCCAGAGCGACCCATCCGGGCCTTCTTCCACGTCGCGGATGCGCTTGCCCACATCCCAGCGCTCGGCGCTCTTCGCGCCTCCGTGTCCGTCAAAGATGATGCGGTTGAGGCTCGTAGTGGCCATGCCGCTGATGAAGCCGTTGCCGTTCCATTGCGGGAAAGTTTGCGTGCCGGTGTAGAACATCAGATTCCCCGGCGCAATCACTGGCGCCCAATAGAGAACAGGCTTTGTCAGATCGGGCCGTGTGTCGGGGCTCGGAATGGGCACGCCGTTATAGTTCACTCCATAGGAGACGAGTGGCCAGCCGTAATTCTTGCCTTTTTCGATTAGGTTCAACTCGTCCCCGCCGCGCGGGCCGTGCTCGACCTCCCACAATTCTCCCGTTGGCGAAAAAGCCATGCCATAAGGTGTGCGCACGCCCGTAGCCCATGTTTCGGCTGGCGTCATGTTTTCGTCCGGTAACGTGTACGTGCTCACCACCTTGGCCGTCTTGGCAGCTTCCGTATCGCTCGCAGGATCGATCAGCGGAATCGTCGACGCCCCGGTTTTTCCGTATTCCGGATTGCCGGGAGCAGGTTTGCCGTCCAGCGTCAGCCGAAGGATTTTGCCCTCGGGCTGATTTGGATCCTGGGCCGGCGTGAAACGTTGGCGATCCCCCACTGTAAGAAACAAATATTGGCCATCAGGCGAGAACGCGATCTGCGCTCCTTCCTGACCGCCCTTCCCTTTGGGCATCTGGCGCCATAGCACCTCGAAATCCATCAGCCTCGCCGAATTGGCCGTCGCATTCAGCTTTGCGCGCGCCAGTGTCAACCCGCAGCCATAATCGCCTGGTTCGCAATACGTCAGATAGATGCTCTGGTCCGTGGCGTAATGCGGTGAAAGGAAGACGCCCAGCATCCCGTTCTGCCCCTGCCAATAAACGGGCGGCGTCCCTGAAACGAGCTTCTTCTCCCCTTGCTGCGTCACTAGCCAGAGCGGCCCCACCTTTTCCGTAATCAACATGCGCCCGTCAGGCAGGAAAGCCAGCCTCCACGGATATTCAAAGGTAGTCACCGTCGTCATGTTGAAGGGCAAGCTCGCTTCGGGCTTCTGCTCGCCCACGTTGACCTGCCCCCAAGCCACCGAGGCCAACACACAGCCCAAAATGAGAAGCAATCCCGCTTTCGCCAATTTCATCGTCAATTTCTCCCGATCATTCCCGCTTCACCATAGTCCGCACTGAGGCGAGGCGCAACGCGCCGCCCGCTTAGACGCACCGTACCAAAATACGTCCGCCTAAACACGTTAAAAAACTTCCCCTTCTTTGTCGATTAGAAATCGAGATTTTAAGAAGACAAAAGAGTCCCGGCTGAACGCCCAGTCCGAGAGGCCACAAAAGCTCATGTGGTCACAAATGCCGGAAAGGCTCTTCGAACATCTCGGCGGAGGCTTTCTTTGTATCGCGTTCGAGCTGTTTGCTTACGAGTTCGCGCGAGCCCAAGCCCACGGCAAGCGCTAAAGCCAAGACGATTCCGCCGAAGAGAATGCCGAAAGCAAGCTCGACGATTCCCGGCGCAATTCTGAGATGCACCAGAGCCATCGCAATCGTCACGACGATGACCATCCACTTCGTTCCGACGCTGAGCAGGCGCGCGTAGCCGAGGTTCAGATTGACGGCCCCGATCAAAACGCTCCGGGCGACGAATCGCGCGACAATCGTGCCGATTACGAGCACGAAAATCGCGCCGATGATATTGGGCACGTAAGCAAAAATGCTGCGGACGAGCGAAGATGTAATGTCTGAGTTGAATGCCGCAATTCCAATCAGCAGGCCCGTCAAAACGATCGCGCACGTGACGATCGTCGAGATGAGCAACGTGGGGCTCCTTCGCGGCGACCATTCCGCAGCGGATGAAAAGCCCCAGCGTCCCAGCCGTTCGTCAAACTGCATCCCGATGAGCGCGCGCCGCACAACGATTCCGATAACCCAGGCGAGCACGATCGAGATCAGAATGGCGACGACGAGCGCAACGAATCCCGGCAGCAGCGCGGCGAGCCTCGTCATAAAACCAGTGGCCGATTGATCCAGAGCTTGCTTCACTTGTTGCCACATAAGTCCCCCTCACAGACTGCACTACGGATTAAAACGGTCCGGCCAGCGCCAGCGAGACACCAAATAGGGTTTCGCCGTTTCGAACGCAACCGCCAGGCGCTCCAGCCTTTGCTCCGCGGCATTCGAATCGGAGCTTTCCATTTCGCGCGCATAAGAAGCCACCCATCCCAGATACAGCGGCGTCAGCGAACGCAGCAAATGGTCGCGGTTGATCGTCCGCAGGCGGTGCGCCAGCGCGAAGTCGTAGATGATTCGAGCCCATAGCTCGTCCGGCAAGCGAAATTGCTCAGGCGCCAAACGCGAAAGTTTTCTGAGTTCGAGCAGCGTTGCCGGCGGCAATACGAGACTCCAAATTTCCTGCAAATCGCGCACGCCAAGCTGAAACGAGTTTACGAGGTGACCGATCTCGACGTTCGCCGTCGTCTGCGGCACCGGCGCGGGCTCGTTCAGCGCTCTTACGGGAGTCGAGTTGCGCGCTTTTTGCCAGCAGGCTGCTGTTTTCTCCATGACGAGAAAAATCGGCCCCAATACCTGGCTAAGCAGCGCGCTGACGATGGTCCAATCGGCCGGGGGATACGTCCGCGCCCCCAGGTATGCCTGCGAGATGCGAAAATTTCCGCACGCCACGCGGGGCACAAGCGCCGCGAGCATATTTACTCCACCACTGCGATCGCCATTCTGCGCGCTGCCGCTGAGGAACGTGTGAAAGAGCTGCTGAGAAAGCCCGAAGTCCGGACCCATGGGGCTCTGCATACGCCGTCCATAGAGGCTGCGCGTGAGCGGAGAGATGATGCTGCTATTCAGCAATCCTTCGAATTTTCGAAACGCGTAGCGTGGCGCTACGAAATCCGCAGTGCCATCTAGCAGTGGCGCGACTAATTGGCAAATCCAGTGCGATGCCGGAGACTCAAAATGCGAAACGATCAAGCAGCAGCCGCGCGCTCCGACCTTCTCACCCAGGGTGACGATCGAATTGTAGGCGGTCGAGACGGTTTCAAAGGGCGCCGAAGATAAATTTTGCGCCTGGAGCGCCCAGGGAAGCAGAAAGATCGACGGGCCTTCCTGTGAAGACTCGGCGCTCGTGGAAGGTGTTACGGGAAAACTTTGCAGCACAAGGATTTTGGGATTTCCTTGCAGAGTTCGCAAAGCGCCGCACAGTTCCGCAACGCCATCCTGCGACAAATCCGCAAGGATCCCCACCACAAGATCGGCGGCCTCGATTTGGTCGAGGCTTTTCAGCGGCTCCTGCGGAAGCTGCTCTGCTTGCAAATCCTGCGCTTTATCCATCCACAGTTCTCAAACGCTTCATTAGCGCCACAATCTCCGGCAAATTTTTCCAGCAACGAATTCCTTATAGTGGCAGCGACAAAATACCCGTCAACGGAATCCGCAGCCAGGCCGGACGGCTATTCAGTTCATAGAGCACTTCGTAGAGCACCTTGTCCAGCAGAAAAGTGTCCAGAAGCGTCCGAAAATCGTCCTCGCCGGCGGGAACAATGTTCGCTCTGCCGACCGTCTGCCGATACGCTCTTAAGAATTCCGCCGATACCGAACGCTCCCATACCTGCGCCCACGGCTCCAGTTTCGCGAAATCCTCCGGATGCCTGGCGGTGTAGTTAAACAGGCTTGCATACGCGGCATAGTTGAACGAGCGCAACATGCCGGCTACATCCTTGAGCGGATTCTGTTTGGAGCGGCGATATTCGAGCGATCGTGCGGGCTCGCCTTCAAAATCCAGAATTGCAAAATCGGTCTTCACTCGCAGTACCTGGCCCAGATGATAGTCCCCGTGGACGCGTATGCGTAAGGTGCGCAAATCGGACTGTTCTGAGCGCTCCAGATACTGCAGGATGCGGCGGCGCCTGCTCAGCACGGAACCTGCAATTTCGATCACGTCATCGGGCAAATTGGGTACGCGCCCCTTGAGAGTATCGAATACCGTCGAAGCGTGCTGGCGAACCTGATCGAGCAGCGTTTGCAGCTCAGCTGCGCCAAACTGCTCGGCAGCGAACGCCGGATCATTCGTGGGAGTTGCCAATGCAAGGTGCAATTCCGCCGTGCAGCGTCCCAGCGTTGCCGCCGCATCGAGATACATGCCCACGTGGTCTCGGGCGAGCTGAGACGGCTCGCTTCCCGAAAATTCAAATGCGGTCTTCTCAATGTGGCGTTGCAGCTTCTTCGGAAAAGGCAGCGGCGCGATAGCCTCGTAATAGCGGTCCAACTCCTCGAGCGTCCACTTCCAGCCATCGCCTTCGTTTTCAACCAGGCCCTGCAACATCGCAATTGTGACGCGCTCTCCTTCGGCTGGCGCGTACTCGATAGAACCGGCAAAGGGCGGTATTCGCTGGAAGCCGATCTTCTCCGTGAGGTATTGCCCGATTTCGCAGTCGGGATTCACTCCCGCTTCCGGATGCCGAAAAAGTTTCAGGATGAATCGGTCGCCAAACAGAATTGAGGTATTACTCTGCTCGGCCGAGCCGCGCCTCACCTGCAAAGACGAAGCCTCGCGATCGCCTAAAATGCCGCCGAACGCAGTGCCCCGCTCTCCTTGAACTTGACCGTTTCGCGCGGAAATCGATTTCGAGTCTTCAACAAGGTGCAGTATTTCGAGGCACGTCGCATCGTCGAGAGTGCCGTCGTGAATCAATCCGTTGGAATTACCGGTCATCACAGGCGCAATCACCGCGTTTGGCGCGCCGCGACGCAATTCTTCGGAGCGCTCGCCCAGCGTCACCGCGAGCGGCAGGAAATATATATCCGGGGCGCCGGTGTCGTAAGTGACTTGCACAAGCGCGAGCGCCGATTTCGAAGCTTCGAGAGCAATCCAGTCGAGTATTCGCGTCGTCTTAACTGTGCGCAATTTCGCGGCAAACCAGCGCTGCGCCGGCAAATACTCGGTCAGAACGTCTTTTTCGAATCGTTCACGTTCCGAACCCGCTAGAATCGTCTCCCATTTCTGCGCAAAAGACAGCGGACGTCGCTCCTCGAGATCCGCGTTCGCCGTGCTGACGTCCGTCCTCGGATGCAATTCCAGCCATAAAAATCCATAAGGACCTAAGGTGAGCCGGTACGGTTGCCTCTCGATCAACGGAAATTCCACATAGCCCAGCATCTCCGTCGGAACCATTCCTTCCAGCTCCGAAAGGTCCAAATCCACAGGCTGCGCGAATCGCGAAAGATTTGCGACGCAAAGGATTTGCTCGTCGCCATCGCGACGCAAGTAGGCGAGTACTTTTCGGTTCGTGGGATTCAGAAATTCGATGCTGCCGCGCCCAAACACCCTGAACAGTTTGCGCAACGCAATCATGTTGCGCATCCAGTTCAAGAGCGAGGAAGGATCGCCTTGCTGCGCTTCGACATTGATCGCCTCGTACCCCCAGACGGGATCCATGATTACCGGGCTATATAGACGCGCGGGCGTTGCGCTGGAGAAACCGGCGTTTCTGTCGGCGTTCCACTGCATGGGAGTTCGTACGCCGTTGCGATCGCCAAGATAAATGTTGTCTCCCATGCCGATTTCGTCGCCATAGTAAATGATCGGCGATCCAGGGAACGAAAAAAGCAAGCTGATCAGCAGCTCAATTCGCCTGCGGCTATTATCGACGAGAGCGGCCAGCCGCCGCCGAATGCCGAGATTGATTCGCATTCTCGGATCGGCGCTGTAGGCCAGATACATGTAGTCGCGCTCGTCGTTTGTCACCATCTCGAGCGTCAATTCATCGTGATTGCGCAGGAATAGCGCCCACTGGCAATTTTCGGGAATGCTCGGCGTTTGCGCGATGATGTCGGTGATCGGAAGCCTGTCTTCCTGCCGCAGAGCCATATAGATGCGCGGCATCAGGGGGAAATGAAACGCCATGTGGCATTCATCGCCGTCTCCGAAATATGGGCGAACGTCGCTCGGCCACTGGTTCGCTTCGGCAAGAATCATGCGCCCCGTGTAGTTCTCATCCATTTCTCGCCGCAATTGCTTTATCGCCACGTGTGTTTCCGGAAGATTTTCGCAATTGGTTCCGTCACGCTCGACCAGATAAGGGATTGCATCGAGGCGCAACGCGTCCACGCCCATATCCAGCCAATACTTCATGACCTTCACGACTTCTTCGACGACTCTCGGATTTTCGAAATTCAAGTCAGGCTGGTGGGAGAAAAACCGGTGCCAGTAATACGCTTTTGCGACCGGATCCCAGGTCCAGTTCGATTTTTCCGTATCGGTGAAGATGATGCGGGCGTCCGCATACTTCTGGTCGGTATCGCTCCAGACATAAAAATTTCGCAGGGGCGAGCCGGCGGGAGCGAGTCGCGCGGCTTGAAACCAAGGATGCTGCTCGGAAGTGTGATTGATTACGAGCTCGATCAAAACTTGCAGCCCGCGTTCGTGCGCCGCATTCAGAAAATTCTGGAAATCCTCGATCGTCCCGTACATCGGATGCACGCCGAGGTAATCGGAAATGTCGTATCCATCGTCCTTGAGAGGGGAAGGAAAAAACGGGAGCAGCCACAAACAGGTGACGCCCAGGTCCTGAAGATAATCGAGCTTCTGAATTAGGCCCTGAAAGTCGCCGATGCCGTCGCCATTGCTGTCTTTGAAGGCCCGGACGTGCAGCTCATAAATGATCGCGTCTTTGTACCAGAGCGGATCGCCTGCGCTGCCGTGCCGTTTTGCCATCAAGCTTATCCCGAATCTTCAGCAGAGTACTCCGGACTCCGGCTGCAAATCCGGCGACCCCGCTTCTCACAAATAGTAATCAAAATCGCGCTCTGTGCGAACCCAGCGCCGAATTTGCAGAATATGGGCGGGCACAATTCCGGGCGTCAGCTCCACATAGTTCCACGAACCCTGCCACAAGTATCGTCCATCGCCCAGCAAATCGTTAGCCTGATACGGACGGCCGTTATTCACGCCAAGAGACTGCAGATCCAGATTGACCCAGCCCATCTGCTTGTGAAATGAATCGAGATTCACCACTACGACGATGACGTTGGAGAGGTCTTCCGTCGTTTTGCTGAAGCACAGCAACATGGGATTGTCCGTCTCGTGAAAACGCAGCCCGCGGTCGCTCTGCAAGGCGGGATGCGCTCTTCTAATCGAATTAATCCGCGCAATGAAATCTTTGAGACTCCATGGTGCGTTTAGATCGCGATGCTTGATTTCATATTTTTCTGAGTTCAGATACTCTTCGCTGCCGGGCGCTACCGCCACGTTTTCGCATAATTCAAACGCAGGCCCGTAAATTCCGTAATTTGCGCCGAGAGTGGCCGCGAGAACCACTCGCGTCATAAACGCGGGTCTTCCCCCGACCTGCAAAAACTCCGAAAGAATGTCCGGAGTATTCGGCCAAAGATTCGGGCGGAAATATTCGCGAACTTCCGTCTGCGTCAGCTCCGTGAAATATTCGGTCAACTCAGGCTTCGTATTGCGCCACGTGAAATACGTATACGATTGCGTGAATCCAAGTTTCGCGAGCCGATACATCACATGCGGCCGTGTGAACGCCTCCGCCAAAAAGATGATGTCCGGATGATCGCGCTTGATCTCCTCGATCAACCACTCCCAAAACGCAAATGCCTTCGTGTGCGGATTATCGACGCGAAAGATTCGTACGCCTTGATTGATCCAGAACTGAAAAACGCTTTTCAGCTCTTCCCATAAGGCGAGCGGCTCGGGAGTCTCGAAATTTATCGGGTAGATATCCTGGTATTTCTTAGGCGGGTTCTCTGCGTACTGAATCGTGCCGTCTGGGCGCATGCGAAACCATTCCGGATGCTCGCCTGTATACGGATGATCCGGCGAGCACTGGAACGCAATATCGAGCGCCACTTCCAGGCCGTGCTCGTCGGCCTTTGCGACGAATCTGCGAAAGTCCTCAATCGTCCCTAGCCGAGGGTGAACAGCTTTGTGCCCGCCCTCTTCCGAACCGATGGCCCAGGGGCTGCCCACGTCGTCAGGCTGAGCCGCAACGGAGTTATTTTTTCCCTTCCGATTTGTATGCCCGATCGGATGGACCGGTGGAAGATAAACCACATCAAATCCCATTGACGCGATATAGGGGAGCCGGTCTTCGCAATCGTGCAGCGTGCCATGCTGGCCCGGCCGCGCGGCCGTAGAGCGCGGGAAGATCTCGTACCATGCGGAAAATCCGGCCCGGGGGCGATCCACCGTCACGAGCAGTTCCCGGCCGTAGCGGGTCATGAGAAACGGCTCAGGATAGCGCCCAATGGTCGGAAGCAAATCCTCTTCCAATGCAGTCGAAGCGCCGGGCTCTTGATCCGCATTTTCGCGCAGACGTTTGGCCCATTCCCGCAGGAGCTTTTCGTCTTTGCCTGCAGCGCGACTCGCCGCTCCGTCAATGAACTCCGCGCCAATCAGAAGATCGATTCGCACGTCCTGTCCTGCGGCAATCCGCTTGAGCAAATCGCCGCGCCAGGTCTTGAAATGATCGACCCATCCCTCCACGGTATATCGGCACGTTCCAATTTCTGATACGTGAAACTCGCCGCGCCAGCGGTCATTCACGAGCGGTTCCATCGGCGCGGAGTGCGGTTCTTTGTCTGTCTCGTCCCAATACAAAATTCGGCACGAAAGCTGATCGTGGCCGTCTGCGAAAATATCCGCCTCCACCACGACCTTCTCGCCTACCACGCGCTTTATAGGGAAGCGGCCGCCGTCGATTTCCGGACGAACTCGTTCGATTGCAACGCGGCGGCGCGCATCAAAATGTCTGGCCGGCATGAACTAAATCCCCGCAGGAGGTTGTGGTGTCGCTTAGCAGCGCAATTCTCCTCAATTCACATCAGTCTCAAAAATAGCGCCACTGACGCCGCGGACCAAGAATTATCCCAACGTTTTCATCATGCGGTTACTAATGGACGGATTGCCGCCGATCGACGATTAGACGATTGCCGTAATCGTCCCGAAAAGCGCCTGTGAACAGACAGGGCCTTCCGGAACGCAGGCGCTTCAAATCTGGTTGAAAGCAGGATTGAGCGCGATAGCCGTTTACTGCTGCCAACCGCCGCCAAGCGCCCGATAAAGCTCCACGTAATCGAGCATCTCGTTCAATTCGGCCTGCGCCAAGGTAAGTTCGGCCGCGTAGTAGCGCGTGTTCGCGTCCAGGACTTCCAGATAGCTCGCTGCTCCGCCTCTATATCGCAAATCGGAGAGGCGACTGGCGTCCTGCGCCGATTTCGTGAGCGAATCCTGTTGCTTGCGAAAATCCTGGTCCTGCGTGTAAGCGACGAGCGCGTCCGAGACTTGCCGAAACGCTTGTTGAATCGTCTGCTGATACACCAGCGCCGCTTGCTGCTCCTCTGCCTGGGTCAGGTGTACGTTGCCTTTCAGGGTTCCTCCGGCAAAGAGCGGTTGCGTGAGCTGCCCTGCGAAGCTCCACGTACCCGCAGGCCCCGTAAACAGCTTAGAGAGATCAATGCTTTGCACGCCGCCGTTTGCAGTAAGAG
>Ga0209178_1000570_pt1 | contig 10904 bp, 4 predicted proteins | sample GAAS200_FD_187521 | JGI IMG/M metagenome (GOLD analysis project Ga0209178, IMG submission 187521) | Agricultural soil microbial communities from Georgia to study Nitrogen management - GA AS200 (SPAdes) (version 2) | ecosystem: Environmental > Terrestrial > Soil > Agricultural land | place: USA... | reverse complement strand
AACGAGCTCAAATCGAGGAAGCGAGTCGGATCAGTGTGGTTGTATACGATGCTTCCGAGCACATCGGGGCGGTCAAAAAACTCGCCGCTTCCGCTGTAGTCGTCAATGAAATTGTAATTCAAGCTGAAAGGATGGCCGCTCATCAGAGTCAGTACGCCATCGGCGGACCAGCCTTCTCCCATGCGTCCCAGACGCGACCATTTGGGGAACGCATAGGTCGAGGACCATACGAAACGCTGCCTAACATCGAAATTCGACGGGCCTTTGTCTGCCGCTGGGTTTGTGCTGTTTTGCGGCTGAGACGCGTTGGGAACGTAATCCTGGCTGTCGCTCGCCGTATCGATCGAATGCGACCACGTGTATGCGACTTGATGAGAAAACCCATGCCAGTTGCGCTGGTTTAGAGATAGCTGCAACGAATTGTAATTCGAGACCGCGCTGGCCTCGAGTTGATTCACAACGAATGGCGCCTGGGGATCGACTGTGCTTAATGGAGCCGTCAACGGCCGAGGCACACCGCCACTGAGCGTGCAATCGCAAGTCGTATCGAACGCCGTGATTTGCGCCTGAGTTGGCTGGTTGATATCGCGGAAACGCAGCAATTTGCGTCCCGCTGAACCTACATACCCCACCTGCAAAACCGTGTCCTTGATGATTTCATGCTGGATATTGAGGTTGTAGTTGTACACGTAGGGCGTACGCATTCGCTTATCCACCGTAGAAGCGTCGGAAGTGTGGCTCGTGTCTCCAGTGTTGAAAATTGGCGAGCCGGGTGAGATAGCGCCAGCAAAAGGCTTGAAAACGAAAACCGGGCTCGGCGCGATGGGATTGTACGCCAGTCCCGCATTGAAGGAGTTTTCGTATATTTGCCCAGTGAATGCGTCTTGCGAGTAGTCGTCGTAGAAGACACCTCCGCCGATTCGCACCACAGTCTTGCCCTTGCCTTGCACATCCCACGCCAAGCTTGCGCGCGGCGCAAAATTATTGCGGTCAGGATCGTAGAGCGGGTCGCGCCGAATGAGTCCGTTTACCGGGTCATAGACGCTGAAAAGGTTGTTGGCCTCATGGATCACGCCAAAGTAGTCCCATCGCACTCCGAAGTCGGCTGTAAGGCTATCCGTCAATCTGATCGAATCGTCCGCGTACATTCCGTGACTGTTCTGCCGCGCTTGCCGGTCCGTATTGTTGGTGATCGTGCGGCTGGAGAACAACACGCTGCTCGCGGGCGTCCCTTGCAGAAAATCCGATAACAGGTTGAACACGAGAACGCCGCGCGCACTGAAATCATTAAAGGAGTCGACTGCCGTTCGGTGAAATTCGTAACCGAACTTCAAATCATGGCGGTTCATCTTCCAGGAAAAATTGTCCATGGCCTGCCAGTTCGAATCCACGCGGTTGCGCGGATTGGAGAATGGAGATGAGCCAAGGGCGGAGAGGAATCCGAATCGGATAGTCGGCAAGCCGAAGTCTCTTGAGTTCGTAACGCCGTTATTCAACTGCAGGGTGGTATTCGGATTGCCGAAAACGCCGCGATCCGCCGCGAAGAATCCGTTCCTGTAACGATTCCAGCCGAATCGCGCTTCGTTCACTTTGGTTGGCGACACTTGACGAACGTAGCTGATTGAGACCAGTTGGGTGCGAATCGGCGCTTCCGTATTCGTGTTGGGAAGGTTGTTTCCGCCCGCGAGCCCCAGCGGAAAGCTCTGGTCGCTGTTCCCGAAAAAGTACCGTCCGCTGATTTGATTCGAGGAATTTATGGTGTGGTCAATCTTAGCGATAAAGCTGTCTGCATTGTTGAATGCGGAAGCCGGATCGGATGAATTGGGCGCGCCCGGCGGAACTCCGGCGAGGTTCACCGCCGGCCAGACGTCCTTTCCGCCCGAACATTTGCCGGATTGATTGCAGAAATTGTAGAGGTTAAGGACGACTTGGTTTACCACCCCGGAATTCTGAGTGGTCACACATGTAAACGCCGATGTCGTGCATTTGGAGGGATCGCCTCCGGGTATCGCTGCCATGGCCGCGGCATAGTCGGCAAGCGACGGCACCACGTTTAACGACGTGATCGCCAGTCCCTCGCGCTGACCTTCGTACGCGCCGAAGAAGAATGTCTTATTTTTTACGATCGGTCCGCCAATTGAGCCGCCAAACTGGTTGTTCCGGAAAGGATTCGCGGGCTGGTCTTTGGTATTGAAGTAGTTCCGCGCATTGAGATGATCGTTCCGAAAGTATTCGAAGACACTTCCGTGAATATTATTCGTGCCGCTCTTGGTCACGATATTCACGACAGATCCGGAATTCCTGCCATACTCGGAATCGAAGTCGGATAGCACTTTCAGTTCAGAAATTGCATCGAGCGGAAGCACAGTTCCCGGCGTGCCGAATACTCCGCCTTGATTGATGGCTGGCAGGTTCCGATAACCATCGTTCATGTCCGTGCCGTCGAGAAGATAATTGTTCGCACGACCTCTATTGCCATTGGCGCTGAACAAACCGAACGATCCCGGAGAGTCCCCGCCGCCGTTCGGCTCGCCGTTCGCCCCCGGCACCATGATCAGCATCTTGGTGTAATCTCGCCCGTTGATCGGCAGGTTAAGGACCTGCTCCGACTGAAAACCTCCCCCCAGCGTGTCCGAAGTAGTCTCTACTTGCGGGAGTGATTCAGCCGACACCACGACTTGCTGGCTTACTTCGCCGGGCTTCAGAACTGTATCCACGCGTGCTTGCGCAGCCACGTCCACTCTCACTCCCTTTGTCAAAGCAGTTTGAAATCCGGTCTTGGCAACCGTGACGTCATATTGGCCGACGGAGAGTTCGGGCACGGAATAGCTTCCGTCTTCGGAAGTCACCGTAGTGCGCGTGAGGCCTGTATCCTCGTTTTTTACCGTCACTGTCGCTCCCGGCACCGCCGCTCCAGACGAGTCCGTCACCGTTCCGACCACGCTTCCGCGAAACGTCTGCCCGGGGCTCCCGGGCGCGGCAAACATGGCAGCAGCCATCAGCACGCAGGCCACCAAGAGCCATCGGGTGAAATTAGGAAATGATGTCAGCGCTCTTTTCATCGCGGTCTCCTTCGGCATTGCGGCAGGTAGCCACAACTCTGAAAGCAGGCGGGGTATCCCCGAAACCCACACTACATAGCGGATTGCCCAGATCCGGCCCCCGTCCGACGGACTAAGCTATAGGCCACGCGCCGCCTCGGCGTCAAGCATTCTCGGCATTTGAAGCACTTTTATTCTTTATGCAACGACTGCTCGCTTTGGGTTAACGACCACGACCAAAGCTTGGCTTGCTTCCTCTTTGCTATACTCGCTAACTTGTCTTCGACCGATGACGCGGCAAATTCCATGAGCTCGACTAATCGAAAAAGGCTCTTTCTCGTGGATGCGATGGGATTCATCTTTCGCGCCTATTACGCGCCGATGGATCGCCTGCAGGTCCGCGGCATGCCGACGAAGGTCCCCTATCTCTTCGCGGGTATGATTCGCAAGCTCATCGAAGAGCAGAAACCCGATTATCTCGGCGTCGTTTACGACACGCCCGAGCCCACATTCCGCGACAAGCTATTCAAGGAGTACAAAGCTCAGCGCCCGCCAATGCCGGAAGATCTGCCCGTCCAGCTTCCCTATGCCCGTCGCTATTGTGAGGCTATGCGTTTGCCCATCATCGAGCTGCCGGGCTATGAAGCCGACGACGTGATTGCTTCGCTGGCGCGACAGGCTGCAAAGAAGAAACTGGAAGTGGTTATCGTCACCGCTGACAAGGACCTCATGCAGCTCGTCGGCGGGCCTGTGCGCATTTTTAATCCTTCAAAAGGCGACCTCTACATCGATGAGAAAAAAGTCGAAGAGCTGATGGGCGTCCCGCCGGCAAAAGTGCCGGACGTCATGGCGCTGATGGGCGATTCAATTGACAACATACCCGGCGCTCGCGATCCAAACGAAAAGCCCGCGGCCGGCGAGAGGCGCAAAGCAGGCATAGGCGAGGTAGGCGCGCGGCAACTCATCCAGGAATTTGGAAGTGCGGAAGAGGCTCTTCGCCGAGCAGACGAAGTGAAGCGCGCCGGCTACAGGGATGCGCTGAAGAATTACGCTGAATTTGTGAAATTGAGCAAGGAGCTCGCGACTATCAAGGCGGACGCTCCAGTTACACTCGACTTGGATGCTATGCAGCTTGAGCCACCTGACCTTCGCGCTCTGCGCGAACTTTTCACCGAGCTCAATTTCACTTCGCTTCTGAAATCCTTGCCGACTCCTCCGTCCGAGGAAAAAACGGACTATGCTACTTTTGAATCGGTGGCCGTGCTGCGCAAATTCCTCTCGGAATTGCCGCGCAACGAAGAAGTTGCATTGTGGCTGAATCTTGACACCGATGACCCCGACAATGAAGGTTTTGGTGCGCGTGTTCGCTCGGTTGAAATATCAAATGCGCCGCGCTTCGCTCGCATCGCCGCGAATGACGAGAAGGACTCGGCTCTTGTGGCACTCTCGGAATTTCTCGCGGATGCTTCGCATCCGAAAATCGTGCATGACCCGAAATTATTTCAACTTCTCGCCGTTTCCGAAGTCACTTCCGCAGGCCCTTCCGTCGCCGGCATTCGTCACGCCACAATGCTCTATTCCTATTTGCTCCGCCCCATCACGGCGAATCACGCATTCGCGGAGGTCGCCCTACGCAACTTGAGCGCAACGCTCTCCGGCGCTCCGGGTGAACACGCCGATTATCTCTTCCGCCTCGCGCCTGCCCTCCTCGTTGAAGTCGAAAATGAAAAACTTGCGGAGACGTACGAGAAAATCGATCTGCCTCTCGCTGCGGTTCTCGCGCGCATGGAGCGAGCCGGAGTCTGCGTCGACCCCAAGGCGCTGACGAAATTGTCGTCGGCTCTCGAAGCGGAAGTCGCAGGCTTCGAAAAGCGCATCCATTCGCTTGCCGGATTCGAATTCAATATCAATTCGCCGCAACAACTCGCCGAAGTTCTCTACGACAAACTCAATCTTCCTCCGCCGCGCCGCGGACGTACGAAAGCGCGATCCACGGCTGCGGATGTGCTTGAAGAACTCGCTCCGCTCCACGAACTGCCCAAGCTCATCATGGACTATCGCGAGGTCTCGAAGCTCAAGTCCACGTACGCTGATGTATTGCCCGGTCTGATTTCTCCGCGCACGGGACGCCTGCATTCACAAATCAGCCAAACGGGCACTGCGACCGGACGCCTCAGCTCCTCGAATCCGAATCTGCAGAACATTCCTGTCCGCACGGAACTTGGCCGCGAAATTCGCGCCGCATTCGTCGCCGGATCAGGCAACATCCTTCTCTCCGCTGATTATTCCCAGATTGAGCTGCGCATCCTCGCTCATTTTTCCGAGGATCCGGTGCTCGTCGAATCTTTTCGCCGTGGCGAGGACATCCATTCCCGCACGGCGCAGGAAGTTTTCGGCGTCGCGCCATTCGCGCAGACGCCGGAGCACCGCCGCGCCGCGAAAGTCATCAACTTCGGCATCATCTACGGTCTCTCGGCGTTCGGGCTCGCGCAACAACTGCAGATCGACCAAAAGGAGGCCGCGAAATTCATCGCCGCTTATTTCGCGCGCTACAGTGGGGTGAAGCAATTCCTCGACCGCCAGGTCGCTGAAACGCGAAAGTCGGGATTCACACGCACTCTCTTCGGACGCATGCGTCCAATCCCAGAAATTAATTCGCCTCAGCCCAACCTCCGCAATTTCGCCGAACGCACCGCGATGAACACGCCGCTGCAGGGCACTGCCGCCGACCTCATCAAGCTCGCCATGATTGAAATTGACCGCCGCCTTGCGCTAGAAAATTTCCGTTCGCGGATGATTCTCCAGGTCCACGACGAGCTCTTGTTTGAAGGTCCAAAAAGCGAACTCGAACGGCTCAAGCCTCTCGTGAAAGAAGCGATGGAGCAGGTCCATACCCTTCTTGTGCCCCTGATTGTGGACCTCAAGGTCGGACCGAACTGGCGCGATATGGAGCCGTCCCCTGTGCGATAATTTCCGCGAAATCACCACCGGAGGCAGTCACAAATGGCCCATGCGCATGAACCAGGATTTCTTGCCATCGTCAACGACGCGAAAAAGCGCATCAAGGAGGCCGATTATCGCGACATCAAGAAACGCCTCGACGCGGGCGAAAAAATGATTCTTGTCGACACGCGCGAAGACAATGAGTGGGCCCACGGCCACATTCCTGGCGCGATACATCTTGGCAAAGGCGTCATCGAGCGCGATATCGAGAAAACCATCCCGGACAAGCACGCTCTGCTTGTCCTTTATTGCGGAGGCGGCTTTCGGTCTGCTCTCGCAGCGGACAATCTTCAGAAAATGGGCTATAAGAACGTCGTGTCAATGGATGGCGGGTGGCGCGGCTGGTTCGAGTCGGGATTCCCCGTCGCGAAGGACTGACACATCTCTCCTCGGGATAATTCGCCGCAGGAACGTGGTGGATTGGAGTCGAATGGAAAACTGCGGACTCCAGTCTCAAGCTTCTAGCGTCCAGCTTCCAAACTGGCTGGGGCGGTTGGATTCGAACCAACACCGTCTGCATTAACAGTGCAGCGTCCTACCAATTGGGCCACGCCCCAGCAGCCATCCCATTCTAAGCGATACCTGCACCATCTCGTATCTCCACCATGGGCATGTCAATTCTGGAAGCGCCGAGAGCAATAATTGCAGGGAGTCTGCTTCGAGAGGAGAGTCGTTCAGAGGCACCCCCGCCGTAAGAGGGTAGGTATCGTGGAGGAGCGGCGGGAAGTGTTACGGGGGAAGGAAGCCGGCCCAGCCCTCAATCCCCTAAAGGGATCCTCGGCTTTTCTTCCCCCGACGCTTAGTGCTACGCAATATTGGAGCCATACTTAAACCATTCATTTTGCTGCACTTAAGATTTTACAACAGCGTAATTTCCTCCCGCCTCGGTAAATTCTCCCCGCCGTATCTGAATTCTTTTCGCGCGATTCCTCTCCTCATTGACCTCGCTTCGCTGCGCCTGCTATGTTGATAGGCTACATTGGGCGTATTTTATCCGCTGTGCGGCGGACGCCCCTGTGGACCGGCTGAACAAATGGGATTGCAGAAAATCGTTATCCGTGGCGCGCGCCAGCACAACCTGAAAAACATCAGCCTCGAAATCCCCCGCAACACTTTGACTGTCATCACCGGCCTCTCCGGCTCTGGAAAGTCGTCCCTTGCCTTTGACACCCTCTATGCCGAAGGCCAGCGCCGCTACGTCGAATCCCTTTCCGCCTACGCCCGGCAGTTCCTTGACCAGATGGAGCGCCCCGATGTGGACTCCGTCGAGGGTCTTTCCCCAGCCATCGCCATAGAGCAGAAGACAACTACCCGCTCTCCCCGTTCCACCGTCGGCACCATCACTGAGATTTACGACTACCTCCGCGTCATTTACAGCTCCATAGGCACTCCTCACTGCCCCAACTGTGGCAAGCCCATTGCCCGCCAGTCCACCGAACAGATTGTCCAGTCCGTGCTGGCTCTCCGCGCCGGTGAACGGGTGATGGTCCTCGCCCCGGTCGTTCGCGGGCGCAAGGGGGAATACAAGAAGGAATTCGAGAAGTTCGCGAAGTCCGGCTACCTTCGTGCGCGTGTCGATGGAGAACTCTGCAACCTTGACGACCCGCCGGCACTCGACCGCCGCCGCAACCACACCATAGAAATCGTCGTCGACCGCATTCTCATCAAGGAAGGCATCGCCAAGCGCCTAGAACAATCCGTCGAAACCGCGCTCAAGCTTACCGGCGGCCTCGTCACCATAGCTATCGTCGGTGGCGCCGAAAAAATGTACTCGGAAAAACTCGCCTGCGCCGACTGCGGCATTTCCGTGCCCGTGCTCGAGCCTCGGTCATTCAGTTTCAACTCGCCTTACGGCGCATGTCCCGAATGCCACGGCCTTGGATCCAAGTACAATTTCGACCCCGCCAAAGTAATTGTGGACTGGTCAAAGCCTCTTTTCGAAGGCGGCCTCGGCCCGGGCTCCGGCTCGGCTTTCCTGCAACGCACTTTGAAACTCGCTGCTGTGGCCTACGGCTTCAATCTCGATACGCCGTTCGAGAAATTCCCGCGCAAGACGCAAAACCTTCTGCTCTACGGAAACCCCTCTGATGGAAACGGCTCGCGTCGCCAGTCGAAATCGCTGAATTTCCAGGGCATCCTCGGATTCCTCGAAAGCTGCCTCGACGATTCCAGCTCCGACACTTACCGCGAGTGGCTGACGCAATACATGTCGCCCACTCCTTGCGCTGCGTGCGAGCGAAAGCGCTTGCGGCCGGAGAGCCTCGCCGTGAAAGTCGGCAACTATTCGATTGCCGAATTCACGGCCCTCTCACTCGCCGACGCTCGCGCTGCCGTCGATAAGATTCTCGAGGGGCTCACGCCTCGCCAACGCGCCATCGCTGGGCGGCCGCTTGCCGAGGTCGCCGAACGCCTGGATTTCCTCCTCGCCGTTGGGCTTGGCTATCTCACATTGAATCGCTCGGCTGCGACGCTCTCCGGCGGTGAAGCGCAGCGCATTCGCCTCGCCACGCAAATCGGCTCTCGCCTTCGCGGCGTACTCTATGTCCTCGACGAGCCTTCGATTGGCTTGCACGCGCGCGACAACGGTCGCCTTCTCGGCACGCTCGAAACCCTACGCGACCTCGGCAACACCGTTCTCGTCGTCGAGCACGACGAAGAAACCATCCGCCGCGCCAATTACGTCGTGGACCTCGGCCCCGGAGCCGGAAAAGCCGGCGGCCACCTCGTCGCCATTGGCGCCCCTGCGGACATCGCCAGCAATCCTGCATCTCTCACCGGACGCTATCTTTCCCACGACCTGAGAATTCAGGTTCCTGAGAAGCGCCGCGAGCCTAATGGGAAATCGTTGCGAATCGTGGGCGCGAGCGCCAACAACTTGAAAGATCTTGACGTTCGTTTTCCGCTTGGACTTCTCACCGTCATCACCGGAGTCTCGGGCTCGGGCAAATCCACGCTCATCAACGACATCCTGTACCGGACTCTTGCGCAGAAGCTCTATCGCTCCTCGGAGACGCCGGGCGAGCATCGCGCCGTCCTCGGCATCGAGCACATCGATAAAGTCATCGAGATCGACCAGGCGCCCATCGGTCGTACGCCGCGCTCGAATCCCGCTACCTACTCGGGCGTCTTCACGCCGATTCGCGAACTCTTCGCCATGCTTCCCGAGTCCCGTGAGCGCGGATATCGCCCGGGCCGGTTCAGCTTTAATGTGAAGGGCGGGCGCTGCGAGGCCTGCCAGGGCGACGGCCTGCGCCGCATCGAGATGAATTTTCTGCCGGATGTGTACGTGATGTGCGAGATTTGCCGTGGACGCCGCTACAACGCGGAAACGCTTTCCGTCCACTTCAAGGGCCATTCGATCTCCGACCTGCTCGAAATGCCCATCGAAGACGCGCTGCCGGTTCTCGAAAACATTCCGCAGATCAAGCAGAAACTGCAAACGATGGTGGACGTCGGCCTCGGCTATGTTCAGCTCGGCCAGTCGGCCACCACGCTTTCGGGTGGTGAAGCCCAGCGCACAAAGCTCGCGCGCGAACTATCTCGCCGTCAAACGGGCCGCACGCTTTACATTCTCGACGAACCGACCACAGGGCTGCATTTCGACGATGTGAAGAAGCTTCTCGACGTTCTGAATCGCCTCGTGGACCTCGGCAACACTGTCATCATCATCGAGCACCATCTTGACGTCATCAAACAGGCCGACTGGGTCATTGACCTCGGCCCCGAGGGGGGCGAAGACGGCGGCCGCATCGTCGCGCAAGGCACGCCCGAGCAGATCGCCCGCGTGAAGAAGTCCTACACCGGTGCGGTGCTGGCTCCCGCTCTCAATGGCAACAATCACACCTCCACTTCGAATTCGCGTGTCAGTTAAATCGGCTTATAATTGAAAATCATGCTAGAGAACTGTCGCTTGCTGAAATTCAGTCTACTTCTATGCTTGCCTCTTTCACCGGCAAATGCTGCATTCGGGTTTTGCTTTCAACCGAATCCAACTGTGAGTTGTGAATTCCTGAACAGCGATGCCGTATTTACGGGCAGAGTCATCTCCGTTCGTGCGATATCCGATGGGCAATTCACAGACGGTTGGTATTATAGGGTCCAAGTTGAGAAACGTTTTCGGGGTCCACGAACCCCCATACTGGAAGTCTATACCGGCAACGATTCGGGACGGTTTCCACTTCAAATCGGCCACGAATACTTGCTCTTTGCTCAGATCTATAAGGGCCAATTGGAAATTGGCAACTGTGGCAATTCAGCGCTGCTTTCAGCGGCAACCAACTCGGTCAAGCAATTAGAAAAACTAGAGATTCCGAAGGACGCTGAAATAGAAGGTCGAATCTCCTTCTCGGGTGTTCCTGATTCTGGCACTCATATAGCTGGTGTGGGCGTAATCATTCACGGCGAGAGAAAAAACTATTCCGTTGTCACCGACAGAGACGGCTGGTTTCGCTTGCATGTGACACCGGGGAAATACTCTGCGGAAATCCAGGAGATTCTTCATTGGAACATCGCCCCTTACGACCTGAGCATTGACAATCCGAGTCATTTCATCGCTAAGCAAGGCCGTTGTATTGGATTGCAGTTTGTTGCCGCGGATAAATGACCCTTCCGTCGCCCCTTGCGCATCATCGCGGAGTGAATTAGAGTCAAAGCGTCTCATCGAAGCGCTTGCCTCACACATGGTGGCCTGAGATTGCCGCGCAAATCTTGCAGCTTCTATAAAACTGAGCCGCTCAATTTTCACGGCCTGCACACCTATCCTCTCGCGTCGCGGCCAAGCAAAGTCCACGTTGGCGACTTCTCCAGGCCGCATCGCCAGGGCGCCTCGTTCGCGGAGTTCTTTGATTCGCTGCCAAAAAT
>Ga0209178_1000567_pt1 | contig 10927 bp, 12 predicted proteins | sample GAAS200_FD_187521 | JGI IMG/M metagenome (GOLD analysis project Ga0209178, IMG submission 187521) | Agricultural soil microbial communities from Georgia to study Nitrogen management - GA AS200 (SPAdes) (version 2) | ecosystem: Environmental > Terrestrial > Soil > Agricultural land | place: USA... | reverse complement strand
GATGAACGTGGTGATCGCCGCGTGCTGCGTCGAATCCCGGTAGAACGCGATGGACCGGTAGTTCGTGCCCTGGTCCGGTCCCTGGCGGTCGAGCTCGGTCGGATCGTGCGCCACGGTGAAAAACACCGCGAGCAGCTGTCCGTAGGTCACCTGCGACGGGTCGTACACCACCCGCACCGCCTCCGCGTGCCCCGTCTCTCCCGACGAGACCTCTTCGTACGACGGGGACACCGTGTGCCCGCCGGCATAGCCCGCCGTCGCGGAGATGACACCCTTGGTATGCTCGAAGACACCCTCGATGCCCCAGAAACAGCCGCCCGCGAACACCGCGGTGTCCACCGGAGCCCTCGGCGGCGTGAGGCCGGCGGAGAGCGCGAACCAGAGCGTCAGGGGCGTCGTCAGCATGCCGCAATCTCCTTCATCGTCATTGTCGAAGACAGGGTCCGACCGTTCGAGAGCGGTCCAGATTCCGTTACGCCACTCTCAATACGCCTGCAACACATCCGCTGGATGTCTCAGATCTTCCACTTCGTCCCGCCCGGCGTGTCCTCGATCTCCACACCCTTCTCCTTCAGCTCGGCGCGGATCCGGTCCGCCTCCTTGAAGTCCCGGGACTGGCGGGCCTTGGTGCGGGCCGAAACCCGCTCCTCCACCCACTGCGAGAGATCGGCGGCCACCGCCTTCTTCGTCGGCAGTACGTCGAGCACTTCAATCACCCTGGCGAGCGAGGCTTTGGCCGACGGCGCTCCCCCCGCCCCCGCGTCGATTTCCCGGTTGGCGGCGCGCACGAACTCGAAGAGATGCGCCAGCGCCTGAGGCGCGTTGAGGTCGTCGTCCAGCGCCTCCCGCACGTTCCGTTCCATACCCTGGGCGAGGTCCGCGAGGACCCCCTGCGGATCGGGACGCGCCCCGGCCAGGCGCTCCTGAAACTCGCCGAGCCGGCGCACCCCCTCGGCGGCGGCGGTGAGGGCGTCGTCGTTGAAATCGATCGGCTGGCGATAGTGCGTCTGGAAGAACAGCAGGCGAACCGCGGCGGCGTCCACCCCCTGCTCCTTCAGGTCCCGGGCGGTGAGGATGTTGCCGTACCGCTTGGACATCTTGGTGCCGCGGAGGTTCAGGAACTCGCCGTGCAGCCACGTCCGGGCGAAGGTCTGGCCCGTCGCGGCCTCCGATTGCGCGATTTCGTCCTCGTGGTGCGGGAAGATCAGGTCGATGCCGCCCGCGTGGAGATCCAGGGTCTCGACCCGGAAGCGCTTGCCGATCTCGTCCAGCGACATGGCCGAGCACTCGAGGTGCCAGCCGGGCCGCCCGCGGCCGAATGAGGCATCCCACGCCGCGCCCACCCGTTCGTCCTCCGCGTCCGACTTCTTCCACAACGCGAAGTCCCGGGGGTCGTCCTTCGCGTACTCGTCGGACGCGACGCGCGCCCCGACCTTGATCTCCCGGGTGTCGAGCCGCGACAGCCGTCCATAGGTCGGGAACTTGGTGATTGCGAAGTACACGGAGCCGTCGTCGCTCCGGTACGCGACGCCCTTGGCGAGGAGCTTCTCGATGAGGGCGACCATGGCCGGCACGGACTGGGTCGCGCGCGGGTACACGTGCGCCGGTCGGATGCGCAGGAAGTCCCGGTCCGCGAAAAATGCCTGGGCGTACTGCTCCGTATGCTCCGTGAGCGTCTTGCCTGCCGCCGCGGCCGCCTTGATGGTGCGGTCATCCACGTCGGTCAGGTTCATGATGTGGAAGACCTCGTACCGGGAAGCCTCGAGGTGGCGCCGGAGCAGGTCCTCGAACAGGAAGGTCCGGAAGTTTCCGATGTGCGCGTAGTTCCAGACCGTCGGCCCGCACGTATACAGGGTGACCCGTGGCGGATGGAGCGGCTGGAAGGGCTCGATGGACCGGGAGAGGGTGTTGAAGAGCGAGAGACTCACTTCGCCGCCCTTTCATCCGTCAGATGAATCACGTGCTGGGGATACGGCATTTCGATTCCTTCGCGTTCGAAGGTTGACTTGATGCGCCGCAACAGCTCCGCCTTCACATCTCCCTGCGTCCCCGGCTGGGTGTTCACCCACGCCCGGATGATCACGGCCGATTCGCCGAGCTGCTGGATGCCCGACACCGCGCTCTCTCCCGTCAGGCGCGGCGACCAGTCAGGATCCTTGCCGAGATCGGCGATGATCCCGCGGAGGACCTTCATGACGCGGTCCAGGTCGGCGGCGTAGGCCACGCCGACATCCACCACGGCCCGGGACCAGGTGCGGGTCAGATTCGAGACGACGGAAATCTGGCCGTTGGGGATGAAATGCACGACGCCCGCCCCGTCGCGGAGCACCGTGGCCCGCAGCGTCAGGTGGGAAACGGTCCCTTCCACACCCGCGATCCGGATGCTGTCGCCAAGCTGGTATTGATTCTCGAGCAGAATGAAGAATCCGGCGATGACGTCCTTGACCAGACTCTGTGCGCCGAACGACACCGCGAGCCCCGCGACACCGACCGTCGCGATGAGCGGAGCGATGTTGAAGAAGAGATTCAGCGCCATCAGCGCCGCGGCCACCCCGATGAGGGCGGCACCGACGCTCTGGACCAGGCGAGCCAGCGTTTCCCCGCGGTTGACGCCGTGCCCGTGCCGGTGCGCGGCCCGTTCGACGCGGCGGGCGAAGAACCGCAGGATCTGAATTGCCCCCCACGCCAGGACCAGAATGATCAGGGCCTGGAGCAGTTTGCCCGTCAGCTCGCGGTCCCCCAGACCGAGCCAGTCGGTGACCTGGTCGAGCCAGCGGGGCGGCCGTGCCGCCGACTGCAAGATGGGGGCCGAAAGCATCGGCGAAAACTAACTCACCGCCAGCTCCTCCAACGACTTGCTCCGCACGTGCGAGGCCCGGACGAGAAGCCGGTGGGCACGGCAGGTGGCGAGCGCCGCCTCCGGCGTGATGCGGGAGAGGTCCGCCTGCAGTCCGAACGGCGTCAGGCGGAAGCCGGATGGCGCCGCCAGTGCCGGGCGGTCGAGGATCACCTCGAGGACCCGTTCCGCGAGAAGCGCGGAGGGTGCCGCGACCCGGGCCACGCGACCGTGACGGAGGACCAGGACCCGCGTCGCGACCCGCTCCACCGCCTCGAGCGATCCGGCCGAGAGCAGGATCGCGACGCCGGCGGCGGCGCGCGATTCGAGCCGCCAGGCCAGCTCCTGCCGGAGTGCCTGGTCCAGACCGGTCAGCAGCTCGTCGAGAATCAAGACCCGCCGGCCACCGAGCACCGCCTGCGCGAGGGCCAGCCGGCGGCGGACGGGAGTGTCGGCCCGGGAGATCGGGTCGTCGGCATGGGCATCGAGGCCGGCGACGAGCAGCGCGTCCCGAACCGCGGCCGATGGATTGCCCCGGACGTGGAAGCGGCCCCAGTACTCGAGGAGCTCACGCACCGTGAACGCCGCGAGCCAGGCGGGGTCCTGGGGCGCAAACCCGACGATCTTCCGGACCCGCGCGTCGGTGGCATTCCAGGACCCCACCTTGGCCTGCCCCGCGTGGGCCCGGGTGATGCCCGCGGCCACCCGGAGGAGCGTGGACTTTCCGCATGCCGCCGCACCGACCACGGCCACCACTTCTCCGGGAATGATCTCCACGTCGACGCCGTCGAGCACCCGGCCCGTCCGGCCCACCCACGTGACCTGCGAGAGCGAGATCGCCGGCGGGATCACGGGGTCCTCCGCCGCCAGCATCCCGCCGTCACCAGCGTTCCGCCGGCCACCACCGGCAGCGCCACCCAACCCGCGGACACCGCCGCCGCCACGCCCTCCCGCCACCCGAGCTCGGCCTGCCAGGCGGCACCGATCGCCGCCGCCAGCGTCACCAGGCCCGCCAAGGCGGTCACCGCGAGCCATCGTCCGGTGGCGAGCGCCATCAGGGACGCGGGATGGCGCAACGTCAGAGCGGTGGCGCGTCCCGAATGCGCCCCGGCGAGGACGACGGCGCAGGTGAAGGTCGCGAGGAGCGCCACACTCGTGACGAGAGTCGGCAGTGAAGGGCCGTCGTAGAGACCACCGAGGAGGGCGGCGCCGATCGTCAACGTCAGGAGCCAGAACGGGAGGCGGGTCCGGCGGATCAGCACCGACACCGGCTTCCATTCGGCGAGCGCCTGGCGGAGAAAGAGGAATGTCGTCACGTCACTATCTACAAATGAAAGGGGCGCCGACCGTGATCCGATCGACGCCCGCCGGGTCCGAAAAACGCGGTACCTAGCGCCCGCGCTTCTTCTTCTCGTCCGCCGCCTTGATCATCGCGTCGACCACGGGAGCCGGATCGAACCGGACCGGGTCGGTGGCCGGCAACCCGGTGTCCTGCGCCGCCCGGGCCACCGCATCGCGCGCCGCGCGCTCATCCAGATCGTAGGTGTTGAGGCAAACCGCGATCACCTTCGATTCCCGCAGGGGCCGCGCTGCATCCTCGTAGATCGTGATCAGGTCGGGCAGGGGCGGGATCCGCACCCACGGCGCCCGCCCGTGGTAGTCGCCGATGAAGTCGCGCGACGACTGGTGGCAGAGAATCATCGCGTCGGGACAGGTGCCGTGCAGGAGCCCCAGCGTCACACCGGAGTATCCGGGGTGAATGAGGCTCCCCTGCCCTTCCACCAGCACGATGTCGTGGTCTTTGGCGCCCTGAAGTGTGATCGTCTCGGCCGCGCCGGCGATGAAGTCGGCCACCACCGCGTCCACCGCGATCCCCCAGCCCTCGATGAAGATGCCGGTCTGTCCGGTGGCCACGAAGCTGGTGCGCCGGCCGCGTTTCACGAGCGCGTCCCGCAGCTGCAGCTGGGCGGTCATCTTGCCCACGTTGCAGTCGGACCCCACCGCCAGGATGGTGAGTGCAGAGACCTCGGCGGCGCGGCCGTCGGCGATGGGCAGATGGGCGGGAGGCTTCCGGGCATCCAGGATGCGGACGCCTTTCTTCTTCGCAAGCGGTCCCAGCTCGGGATCGTCGCCGATGAAGGTGTGGAGCCCGCTCCAGATCTCGAGGCCCTTCTCGATGGCGGCCTTGAGCCAGCCGCGCCATTCGTCTGGGAGCTGACCACCGGGAGGTGCGATCCCGATGAGCACGGCGGTCGCGCCGCCCCCCAGGCTCAGCCCCTTGGCGAAGTCACCCACCACAGGGATCGCGCCCCCGAAACCCAGGATGTCCTGGACCGTCTTCCCCGCGTGACGCCGGTCGAGCACGCCCACGATGCGCTCCGGGAAATAGCGGACGCAGCTGTTGGCCGTTTTCGACGTGAGGGGGTCGAATTGACCGTCGGCGAGAATCAGGAACCGGTGGTCAGGACGCACGGGAGAAGGCGTCATTTCTCAGGACGTCGTTTGGAGAGAGGAAGAGGGATCCGGAATTCGTCGGTGTGCCGCAGGACCGCGGATTGCGTCGCGGCGTCGCCGTAAATCTCGCCGTGCACCACGTGCCGCACGAAGACGATCACCGTCGCCAGAATCGGCACCGCCACGACGAGCCCCACCATCCCGAGCAGGGTCCCCATCACCAGCACGCTGGCGATGGTCAGGACGGGCGGCAGGGCGACCTTCCTTTCCATTATCAGGGGGCCCACCACGTTCGCCTCGATGACGTGGACCACCACCCCCAGGAGCAACACGGCGACCACCCGCAGCCAGTCACCTTCCCCGACCACGAACAGGGCCGGGAGAATGGTCGACAGGAGCGTCCCGAAGAAGGGGACGATGGCCGCGACGCCCGCGAAGACGCCGAAGGCGAGCCAGTACGGCGCGCCCAGGATCAGCAGGCCGATGGTGGTGAGGGTCCCCAGGACGAACATCGCCAGCAGCTGCCCGCCGACCCACGCGCGCAGGGTCTGCGCGGTGTCGTCGAGAATGTGGCCGGCGGTGACGCGATGCTGCGGTGCCACCAGGCTGACGACGCCGTTCCGGTACACGCCCGGATTGCGGGCCAGATAGAGCGCCATGACGAACACGCTGGCTCCCTCGATCAGGGCCAGGCCGCCGGCGCGGAGGTAGGGCAGCACCGACGTGCGCAGGAATCCGAATCCTTCGGTGATCAGGGAGCCCACCAGACCGGAGGTCGGATCGGCGAGGGGCGAGCGGCGGAGGACCGGGTAGCGCGCGGCCGTGCGCGCCAGGACGCTCTGGACCTCCGCCAGCGTGGCGGGCAGTCCGGACACGAGGGCCTGCGTCTGGTCGATGACCGGCGGGAGCAGTACGGCGCCGAGGCCCACGACGGCGCCCAGGGTCCCGACGACCGCGATGGTGAGCCCGCCCCAGCGCGGCACTTTGAAGCGGCGCTCCAACCAGTCGGTGACGGCGCCGAGATAGATGGAAAAGAGGATGGCGATGAAGATGACGATGAGGACGTCGACCACCCGGACCGCGAACCAGATGGCCAGGGCGGCAACGAAGAGCGCCACGAACGTGGCGCCCGAGAGTTTCGCCTTCGACGGCTCGACGGCGTTCAGTGGCTATGCCCGGCTTCGTCGTCCTCGACCAGCTCGGCGTCTTTCGCGCCTTTGCCGATCTGTTTGGTTTCCGCGGGCGCGCCGGGGGCCAGGAGCCCCATCTTCTGCTTCAGGGCCGCCAGCTGCTGATCCGCGTCGGCGCGGACCTCGATGGTCTGGAACTGCTTCATCAGCGAGTCGCCCGACAGGTCTTCGTTGACCTCGGCGGCCGCGATGAGCTTCCGCTCCTCGTGCTCGATCTGCTCGGCCATACGGTCGAAGGTTTCGAACGCCGAGTTGTCGCCCATGGACGACATGGTTTCCTGAATGCGCTTGTGGGCTTCGGCCCGCTTCTGCCGCGCGATCAGGATGTTCTTCTTCCGCTTGGCCTCTTCGATCTTGTCGTTCAGCTGGCGCAGCGAAAGCTTGAGCTTCTCGGTTTCTTCGCGGTGCTTGACCCAGGTCTCGTGCAAGGTGACCGCGTTCTGGACGTGCTCGTTGTGCCGGAGGAGCGCCTGCTTGGCGAGGTCGTCCCGGCCTTCCTGAACCGCCAGCACGGCGCGCTTCTCCCAGTCCTCGGCCATCTTCTTTTCCTGCTCGGCCTGGGCGGAGAGCTTCTTCTCGTCGGCGATCGCGGAGGCCACCTGCTGCTTGGCCTTGGCCAGCTGGCTCCGCATGTCGACGATCAGCTGGTTCAACATCTTCTCAGGATTCTCGGCGCGCGAAATCAGGTCGTTGATGTTCGACCGGATCAGCGTCGAGAGACGGTCAAAGAGTCCCATACACCCCTCTATCGTAGACCAGCGTCAGCGGCCCGGCTTGAGCTCCCGTACGCCCCGCGTTTCCGCCAGCACCCGCTCCGTGAAATCCAATCGCTCCACCAATTCGGTCACCTGACCCGACAGCTGCTGCACCTGGTGCTCCAGCTCCGCCACCCGGGTCTCGTCCATCGCGTCCACCGGCACCGACTCCCACTCGCCACCCTTGCCCTTCCAGTGGCGCCGCGGGCGCGAGTTCAACCGGATCGACTCGGCGATCGCGTCCCCGACCGGCGATTGCACGACCCAGCGGATCACGAAGGCTACGCAGATGGCGACGCCCACGATGCCGAACAGCGGCACCAGCTGGTGCAACACCTCCACGTTCGCCGGAGGCGGCACCGTGACCACCTGGGCCAGTACCCCTGCCGAACCATACGAGATCATGACAGTTCCGGCTTCAACGCGGAGGCTCCAGAAGGCCTTTCTCCTTGGCCTTGGCCAGCATCCGCTCGGTAAAATCTACACGTTCCGACAGTTCCGTCACCTCTTGCCTGAGGTCTTCGATCGCCTGCAGGACCTGATCGGCGCCCTCCCCGGTCATACCCCCCTGCCCTCTGAGCTTCTCGGCGTAGGCTTTCCCCACGGGCGACAGGGAGATCATCCAGGTGAAGAACCCGCCGATCGCCACGATCGGGATCAGGAGCGCGAAAAACCCCACGTTCACTGCTGCCGCGGGAGCGCCGGGCGATCGGGCTCCCGCTGTTTCGCCAGCATCCGCTCCGCGAAGTCCACCCGTTCCTCCAGTGCCGCGATCCGCCGGTGCGCGTCCTCGAGGTCCGCGCGCACATCCTCCATCGCGCCGTCCGCGACCGCCGGCGGCGCGGGCTCGCGGTTGATCCGCCGGGCCAGGGCGCCCACCAGCGGGCGAGTGATGAGGAAGATCACAGCCATGAGCCCCAAGAACGCGACGGATTCCTGAGGATTCATTTCGCCCCCGGGCCGACCCGCGGCGGTTCAGCCTGCTGCTTGGCCAGCATGCGCTCCGTGAAGTCGAGCCGTTCGGACAGCTGCGCGACATCCTGCCGCAGGCCGTCCACCTCGCCGAGGAGCTCGTCCCGCATCTGTTCCAGGGCGCGCGCGTCGGCTCCGGCCTGCCCCTCGAGCTTCCGGGCGATGGCCTTGCCGATGGGCCGCAGCACCCACACGGCGCCCCCGAGCATCAGGAAGAGAAAGAGGAATTTGATGCCTTCTTCGGGCGTCATATCACCTCGGCGGCGCGAGCCGCTCCGCTTCCTTCTGTTTGGACAACATCCGCTCCGCGAAATCGAGACGCTCGGCGAGCTCCCCAACCTGCTGGCGCAGGGAATCGATCTCCGCCGCCGTCTCCTCGCGATGGGCCGCGAACTCCCCCGTCATGGCCTCCAGCGCGGGATGCTTCCCGCGGATCCGGTCCGCAATGGCGCGGCCGATGGGCGAGAACGCGACGGCGGCCACGGTGCCGCCACCGAAGAGGAATACGATCGCCAGGATGTCTTCCAACGTCGTTCGCCTCCCTCAGTCAACCTGCGACGTCAGTCCCCGGGGAGCAACACCCGCGCCAGGAAGCGCCCCGTGTGGGACCCCTTGGCGCGTGCCACGTGCTCCGGCGCCCCGGCGGCCACCACGCGCCCGCCGCCGTCGCCCCCTTCGGGTCCCAGATCGATCACCCAGTCCGCGGTCTTCACGACGTCCAGATTGTGCTCGATCACGACCACGGTGTTGCCCTTGTCCACCAGCCGGTGCAGCACGTCCAAGAGCAGCCGGACGTCTTCGAAATGCAGTCCGGTGGTGGGCTCGTCCAGGATGTACAGGGTACGGCCGGTGTCGCGCTTCGAGAGCTCGGTGGCGAGTTTCACCCGCTGCGCTTCACCGCCCGACAGGGTGGTCGCCGACTGCCCGAGGTGGATGTACCCGAGCCCTACGTCGTTCAAGAGCTCCAGTTTCGCCTTCAAGCGTGGCTGCGCCTCGAAGAACTCCAGTGCATCAGCCACCGAAAGGTCCAGCACGTCGGCGATGCTCTTTCCTTTATACCGGACCTCGAGCGTCTCACGGTTGTACCGGCGGCCTTTGCAGACTTCGCAGGGGACATAGACGTCGGGCAGGAAATGCATTTCGACTTTGACCAGGCCGTCACCCTGACACGCCTCGCAGCGGCCCCCCTTCACGTTGAACGAGAACCGCCCCGGCCCGTACCCCCGCACCTTGGACTCCGGGAGCATCGTGTACAGCTCGCGGATGGGGGTGAAGAGACCGGTATAGGTCGCCGGGTTGGATCGCGGCGTCCGGCCGATGGGACTCTGATCGATGTCGATGACCTTGTCGATCAGATCCAGACCCTCGATCCGCGTGTGCCGGCCGGGTACCACCTTGGCACGGTAGAAATGGCGCGCGAGTCCCTGGTAGAGAATGTCGGTGACGAGCGTCGACTTTCCCGACCCCGACACGCCCGTCACGGCGACGAACGTGCCGAGCGGGAAGTCGACGGTGAGATCCTTCAGGTTGTGGTGCTTCGCGCCGACCACCCGGAGCATCCGGTCTTCCGCGATGACCCGGCGCCGGGGCGGGAGCGGGATTCGCAGCTCCCCCCGGAGATACCGCGCCGTCAGGGATTCCCTGCTCTTCAGTACCTGCGACAGTGGCCCCGCCGCCACCACCTCACCCCCGTGCCGGCCGGCCCGCGGCCCCAGGTCGATGACGTAGTCCGCAGCACGGATGGTCTCCTCATCGTGCTCCACCACCAGCACGGTGTTGCCGAGGTCCCGGAGCTCCTTCAGCGTGGTGAGGAGCTTCGCGTTGTCGCGCTGATGGAGACCGATGGACGGCTCGTCCAGGATGTAGAGCACTCCGACCAGCCGCGAACCGATCTGCGTCGCCAGCCGGATGCGCTGGGATTCACCTCCCGACAGCGTACCCGCCGACCGACCCAGCGTGAGGTACGCGAGTCCCACGTCCGCCAGGAAGCGCAGGCGGTCCTTCACTTCCTTGAGGATGGGCTTGGCGATCTCCGGATCGAGGCCCGGCCGCCCCTTCTCGCGCAGCTCGAGGCCGCCGAAGAACGTCAGCGCCTCCTCCACCGACATCTCCGCGACGTCGCCGATGCTCCGCCCCGCCACCAGCACCGAGAGACTCTCGGGGCGCAGACGCCGGCCCTTGCAGGTCGGACAGGGCTGCTCGACCATGAACGCTTCGAGCTGCTCGCGGGTCGAGTCCGACTGCGTCTCCTGGTAGCGGCGCTCGACGTGCTTGAGCACGCCGCTCCACCCGGACTCATACGAACCATGGAAGCGTGCCGAGTCCCACTGATAGGTGAAGGTCTTACCGGGAACCCCGTGGAGGATCGCCTTGCGCGCCGGCACCGGGACGTCCCGCCATGGGGAGTCGAGGTCGAACTTGAAGGACTTGGCGAGCGTGGGGAGAATCACTTTCCGGATGTATCCCGAGGGTTCGCCCCACGGAAGAATCACGCCCTCCAGAATGGAGAGAGATTCGTCTCCGACCACCAGATCCTCGTTCACCTCGCGTTTGGTCCCCAACCCGGAGCAGGTCGGGCAGGCGCCGAACGGCGAGTTGAAGGAGAACTGCCGCGGCTCGAGCTCGGGGATGGACAATCCGCACTTCGGGCAGGCGTAGCGCTCGGAGAAGAGGGTGCTCTTCGGGCCACCGCTCGCATGCCGGACGACTTCCACCACACC
>Ga0209178_1000566_pt1 | contig 10934 bp, 6 predicted proteins | sample GAAS200_FD_187521 | JGI IMG/M metagenome (GOLD analysis project Ga0209178, IMG submission 187521) | Agricultural soil microbial communities from Georgia to study Nitrogen management - GA AS200 (SPAdes) (version 2) | ecosystem: Environmental > Terrestrial > Soil > Agricultural land | place: USA... | reverse complement strand
TTGCAGACTTGGTCGCGACGACCGACGGGATCATCTATACCTTCGACTTTGACCACGGCCTCCCCAATGGCAAGGTCACCATGGCGCAGGCTGTCGGTCACCGTCCTCTGACGGAAGAAGAGTATATGCAGAGTCAGAAAGTCACCGCGGCCGGCATGCAACACTGATTATTGCTGGCGTCGTGCCTCAATTCTCCCTGGCGCCTTGCACGTGTCCAGCTGAACCCGACAACTCAACAATAATTGGTTCTCTCAAATCGCTCATTTTTCCCGAAATTGGACCTCAATGGCTCTCCCAGTTCCGTATCGCCAATTTTCTGTCCATTCTTGCTCTGGTACTCGCTCTCCGCCCCGATCCATGCTCGTTTCCCGGCCTGCGGAGCATTTTTCCGCTTCCCGGAATCCGCTTTTCAGTCGGAATTTCGACTTCCCGATTGGCTCTCTCTGGTCGGTACTTTCAGTACCCCAAAATCACTGGAATTGGCTCATTGGTCGGATTCACCACCCCCTCAATTCTGAGGCGGGTCCAGCATCAAAAAGGAGGTGATATTGCGGTGCGGGGCGGGGGCTGCTAAGATACAGCGTAAGCGGCGAAGACAGGCCGCGCGTGCAGTCAGGCCATGACGACGAAACGCTGCATCCTCCCTTCCGCGTCAAATCATCAAACAGATGGAACCCGAGGGGGCTTCGATGAAGACCTCATTCAGCTACAAACAACCCGAGTTGCGGGAAGAAACACAAAAAGAAATTGAGACGTGCATCAAGCGGCTGGAAAAGCTGCTGAAGAATTACGCGCCGGACTTGATTCAACTCCACGGCTCGTTTGGCCGCATCCCGCACCGCGAGAGTTTCGCGCTTTCGCTCAATCTGTCGCTGCCGACGGGAACGATGCACGCGACGGGCGAGGCGGATGACGTCCGCGGAAGCGTGCGCGCGGCGTTCAGCGAAATCCTGGCGCAATTGAAAAAGCACAAGGACAAGTTGCGCAAGGATTACGAATGGAAGCGCAAGCGCGGGCGGCGCGCTCCGGCGCTCGGCGAGCGTCTCGCCACATAATACTTTCGATTCCCGCGAAGCATCCAATTTCGCTGCAATGCATTCTCACAGCGCGGAAGGACTGAAGCGCGAGTGACCTGCGAATTTGCCTTTCCGGATGGCGCCAGCCAGAAGCAAAAAACCGGGGAACTGCGTGAACGGAAACGGCAGTTTAAACGTCTAACGATACACGGTTTGAGCGGCCGCAGACTGCGAGTATAGTGGAATGCAGCCAGGCCGCGCCCAGAGCGAGGCGACCAGCGAACTCGCATGAACGATCACCGGATTTACGCCGCAACCGCAACGGAACCCGCCGCAAAAATCTCTGAACCAAAACTGCCTCTGATTTTCAGGGACGCGCCGGAGCCCGGGCCTGCTCCGAAGAGGAAGCGGAATTTCGCCGCGATCATCGGCTTTGCCGCAGTCGTGATTGCCATCGCGGCGTATCTCGCGATGCAGAAGGGGCATGGCAGCGCGGCCGCGAGCGGCGGCTATGCGACGGCGACGGCGGTGACTAAGGACTTTGCGAGCTTCGTGCGGCTGAGCGGAAGCACGGAGGCGGTGCGTTCGCGCGCGGTGCTGGCGCCAAGGCTCGAAGGCGCGCAGTTGAACACGATGGTCGTGACGAAAATGGCGCTTGGCGGATCGCGCGTTCGCACGGGCGACTTGCTGGTGCAGTTCGATCGTCAGGCGCAGATCAAGGACGCGCTGGACAAAAAAGCTTCGTACGAGGACCTGGTGGATCAAGTGGCGCAGAAGCAGGCCGGCGAAATGGCGGCGCGCGCGAAGGACGAGGACGAGCTGTATCAGGCGGACGATGCGTTGCAGAAGGCGCAACTGGAGATGGGGAAGAACGAGATTTCGTCGCGGATAGACGTGGAGAAAAATCAGGAGGCACTGGCGGAAGCGCAAGAAAACTTGAAGCAGTTGCAGCATACGTTCGACTTGAAGCGGCAGGCGGCCGCGGCAGACATCAAGACGCTGGAAATTCAGCGCGATCGCGCGAAGGCGACGATGCTCTACTCGCAGTCGAACGCGCAGAAGATGGAAATTCATTCGCCGATGGACGGCGTCGTGGTGCTCAACAGCGTGTGGCTGGGCGGGCGGATGGGAGAAGTGCAGGAGGGAGACGAAGTGCGGCCCGGCGTACCGTTCATGAAAGTGGTGGATCCGTCGGCGATGCAGGTGCGCGTGGAGGTGAATCAGGCGGACCTGCTGGGATTGCAGATCGGGCAGCACGCGACGATTCATCTGGATGCGTACCCTGCGCTGTCGTTTCCAGCGACGCTGGAAGAGCTTTCGCCGCTGGGGCATGAAAGCGATTACTCGAACAAGATAAGGGATTTCACGGCGATATTTTCGATTCAGGGCACGGATCCGAAATTGATGCCGGACCTTTCGGCGGCGGTGGACGTGCAACTGGCGAACGTGAAGAACGCGCTGGTCGTGCCGGCAGAGAGCGTGCACAGCGACGGGAGCGGGGAATTCGTCTGGCTGAAAATGGGAAGCGGATTCGAAAAGCGCGCCGTGAAAGCGGGGCCGAGCGACGGGCAGGACACGGTGATTGAATCGGGATTGAAAGCGAAAGACGTGGTGAGGATTGGCGGCACGGCGAATAACGGCGGGGGCACGGAGAACGCGTCACAATGACGAAGCTGGGAAAATTGTGGAGACAGCGAAAGGGCGTGGTGCTCGGGCTCGCCGTGATTCTGGCCGGCTCGATCGCCTATGGCACTTACCGGATCGCGAGGCCGCCGCTGAATCTGCCTTCGGCGCTCGTGGAGCGAGCGGAATTCGTGGATTACGTGAGCGTGCGCGCGCAGGCGAGTGCCGGGAAGTCCGTGACGATCGCGGCGCCGTTCGAGGCGGGCGATTTGCAGATTATCAAGTTGGCGCAAAATGGATCGCAGGTGAAGAAGGGCGACGTGATGGTGCAGTTCGACACGACGACGATGAAGCAGAATCTGGCGCAGGATGAGTCCGCGCTGAAATCGGCGGACGACGAAATCAAACAATCGCAAGCGCAGGCGCATTTGAAAGAGGAGCAGGATCTGACGGACGTGATGAAGGCGAAATTCGGAGTGCAGTCCGCGAAGCTGGAGGCGAGCAAGCAAGAAATCGTTTCGAAGATCACCGGCGCAGAAGCGAACCTGGCACTGTCGGACGCTGAGCAGAAGGAGAAGGACGCCGAGACGAAAATGAAGTCCGACCAGCAATCGGACGCTGCGGACATCGAAAGCAAGAAAGAGAAGCGGGATAAGGCGGCTTATGACGTCCAGCAGGCGGAGAGGAGCTTGGGGGTGCTGACGCTGCGGGCGCCGAGCGACGGACTGGTGACCCTGATGAGCAACTGGCGCGCGTCGGGGCCGTTCGGAGGCGCGATGCCGTTCAAGGCCGGCGACAGGGCGTGGGAGGGCGCGGCCATCGCGGAACTTCCGGACCTTTCCACGATGCAAATTACGGGACGGATCGACGAGACGCAGCGGGGCCGCGTGCAGGTGGGGCAGGCGGCGGCGATAAAAGTGGACGCGATTCCGGACAAGGAATTCACTGCGAAAGTGGCGAACATCAGCGAGATCGCCAGCATGGATTTCAGCGGCGGATGGCCGTTCCCGCGGAATTTCACGATCAAATTTGCGCTGGCGAATTCGGACCCTCGGCTCAGGCCGGGGATGAGCGCCAACGCGCGAATCGCAGTGGACAAAGTGCCGAGCGGAATCATCATTCCGGCGGAGGCGATGTTCCGGAAATCGGGGCAGAGCGTGGCGTATGTGATTCGCGGCTCGAAATTCGAGGAGCGGCCCATCGAAGTGGCGCGCAAGAGCGGCGACCAACTGCTGATCGCCAAGGGGCTGCAGGCGGGCGAGCGGGTGGCGTTGCGGGATCCCACCGCGACGCCTTAGCAAAATTGCGATGTTGCGCAAGAAGAGTGCAATCTGTTTCGCCGCTGCCTGCCTGATGGCAGCGTGGGTGCAATCCTGCTCCGTTCAAGGAGCGATGAATCCATCCGATCCTTCCGTTCCCACGGCGCCCGTAAAACAAGCCAATGTGCAACTGGAGGTCAATACGACGGGAGAGCTGCGCTCGACGAAGACGGTGATGCTGGTGGCGCCGCCGATAGCGGGAGGGTCGCTGCAAATCATCCACCTGGTGAAGTCCGGCACGGAGGTAAAGGCCGGAGATCCCGTCATCGAATTCGATCCGAGCCAGCAGGAATATAACCTGACGCAGAACCAGTCGGATTACGAGCAGGCGGAACAGGAAATCGTGAGCGCGAAAGACAATGCGGCGGTGCAGGCGGCGCAGGACCAGACGGCTCTGTTGAAGGCGCAATTCGACGTGAGACAGGCCGAATTGCAAGTGGGGAAAAATGAGCTGGTGAGTTCGATCGACGCGCAAAAAAACCAGCTGGCGCTGGACGAAGCGAAACGCGCGCTGGCGCAACTGCAGCAGGACATTCAATCGCACGCGGCCTCGGGGCAGGCTACGATCGCGCTGGACGAAGAGAAGGCACACAAAGCGAAGCTGGCGGAGGAACAAGCGCAGGAAAACATCAAGAACATGCGCGTGATTTCGCCGATCAACGGCAGGGTCGTGATCCGTCAGAATGAAAACGCCGCCGGAGGATTGTTTTTCGGGGGGATGACGCTGCCGGATTTTCAGGAAGGCGACCAGGTGGGGCCAGGAAACAACGTGGCGGACGTGGTGGATATGAGCCACATGGAGATCGCGGCAAAGGTGAACGAGAGCGACCGCGTGAACGTGAAGGCTGACCAGCCAGTGGACATTTACGTGGATGCTCTACCCGGAGCGACATTTCAGGGGAAAGTAAAAACTATAGCGGGCAGCGCGGGCGGCTTCTTTTTTGACGGCGATACAGGACAGAAGTCGGACGTAACGGTGCAACTGGAGCATCCCGACAGCCGGCTGCGACCGGGATTCACGGCGCATCTGATGATTCTGGGCGACAGGCTGGATAAGGCGCTGACGATTCCGCGGGAAGCGGTGTTTGAAAAAGACAACAAAGCCATTGTTTACCAAAAGACGGGAAGCGGCTTCGAGCCGAAACAAATTCAGGTGCGCTTCTTTACGGAAGGGCTGGCGGTGATTAGCGGTTTGCCGGAGGGAACGCAGGTGGCGCTCATAAATCCGGAACAAGCGACAGGGGCTGGCTCAAAGGCTGCGGCGCCGGCCGGGCCGACGGTCGGGCCGGGAAAACCGTGATGGCGACCAACCACGCAATTCCGGCGAAAATCGGCTATCCGCGATCTCTGCGCCAATGGATGCCGGACCTCGAGCTGGGATTCGAAAACCTGCTGACTCACAAGCTGCGCTCGCTGCTGACGATGCTCGGGATGATATTCGGCGTAGCGGCGGTTGTGTCGATGCTGTCCATCGGCGCGGGTGCACAACAGAAAGTGATGGCGTTCATCGAGCAACTGGGTGTGCGCAATTTGATCGTCGAATCGAAGGAAGCGGCCAGCAACCAGGCGCTGGAAAAAATCAGGAAGATTTCAAACGGGCTGACGTTTGACGATTACCGCGTGATCCGGCAAGGGACGAGCGGGATTGCGGAATCGTCGGTGCGCAAGAAGTTCGCGCCGGCAAAATTGATTCCCAAGCCGGAGCAGGAGACGCCGGAAGTGTACGGGGTCGAGCCGAGTTACCAGCAGATCGCGGGACTGCGGATCATTGAGGGAACTTTCTTCAACGCGCAGGAGAATGCGAACGCGGAGCCGGTGTGCGTGCTGGGCGAGGCGGCGAAGTCGAACCTGTTCGGAACAGGCGAGGCACTGGGGAAATTCGTGAAGGTGGATGATCAGTGGTACCGCGTGATCGGTGTCGCAGGGCCGCAATTGACTTCGCAGACGGACGTTGCGGGCGTGCCGAACGAAGATTTGAACAACATGATTTATGCGCCGGTGAACTCCGTGATTTACCGGCTGGGAGACACCTACAGCTACATGAAGGACGAGATTGACGGCATCTATCTGCACTTGACGCCGAGCGCAGACATGGCGAGCGTCGCGGAGGTGGTGCGGGGGATTCTGAACAATTCGCATCACAACGCGGGGGATTTCACGGTGGTGGTGCCGGCGGAGCTGCTCGCGGAGCAGCAGAGGACCGAGCGGCTGTTCAACACCGTGATGGTGGCGATTGCATCGATTTCGCTGCTCGTCGGCGGGATTGGAATCATGAACATTATGCTGGCGAGCATTTTGGAGCGGACGAGGGAAATCGGAGTGAGACGGGCGGTGGGGGCGCGGCAGTTCGACATCGTGAGGCAGTTCGTGGTGGAGGCGATTCTGATTTCGTTTGCCGGAGGCATCCTGGGGATTGTCTTTGGGTTCGGGATGTCGCGGCTGATTGCGTGGCTGGCAGGTTGGTCCACAGTGGTGACGGCCGGGTCCATCGTGCTGGCGTTCGTGGTGTCGATATCGGTGGGAATGGATTTTGGGATTTATCCTGCGGTGAAGGCGGCGCGGCTCGATCCAGTGGAAGCGATTCGCTACGAGTGAGCCTTGCGGCTTTTACGGATGAAGTTCTGCTGTGATCCCTTTTTCGTGAGAAAAGGGAAATTCCTTGCATTACTTTCGGGGGCAACCATGAAATTTGCGCGCAGAAGCTTTTCTGAAATTGCATTGGTGATGATTGTGCTTTTGATTGGCGCAGCGCCGACGCGAGGACAAGCGGCGCCCGCGGCTCCGCCGATGACGGAGAAGCTCGCTCGGCAAAAGCTGCAAGACGCGCTGCCGATACCGCAGGGGTTCAAGGATTTCGTGAAGGACGGCAAGCTGCAACTTTCGCTAGCAGACGCGATACAACTGGCGATGGAGAACAATACGGATATTCAGCTGGATAAAACTCAGATCGATACGGCGAATTTTGCCATTGGGTTTGCGCGCGCGCCGTTCGATCCGCTGCTCAATTCCAGTTTCAGCACGCAGCGAAGTAATTCCACGACACTGCAATCGCAGGGTTTGCCCGTGCCGAGCCAGCTCTTTCAGACTTACCAGCTTGGTTTCGGCCAGACATTTGAAACGGGAACAAACGTACAAATATCGGTTCTTGCGAATAAGGCGTCATCAACTGGAATTCCGGCGGTCTTCGGGAACGTGAGCTTCTCGTTCGCGCAGCCTCTGTTGAGGGGCAGAGGGTTCCTGCCAAATCGCGCGCCGATTTTGATCGCACAGCGAAATCTTCGGCAGGCCCGCGATACGTTCAAGCAGGAAGTGAGCGGAATCATTTTGAATGTTGTAGGGCAATATTGGGATGTTGTGGACGCGAGGGAGAGCCTGGTGGTGCAGAAGAAATCCCTCGATGAAGCGCAGCAATCGTACGATCACGACAAGCTGATGCTGGAAAAAGGGGCGCTGCCGCCGCTGAATATATACCGTTCGCAATCGCAAGTGGCGGCGAGGCGAGTATCCGAAATTCAGGCAGAATATGCACTGAAGCAGGCGGAAGATTCGTTCCGGCGCGTCATCGGCGCTGACATCGATCCGAATATACGCGCGCTCGACGTGGATTTGACGGAGGCAGCGGAGCCTACAGGAGAATTGATGTCGATGGATATCGCTACTGCTCTCGATAAAGCGATGGCGGACAGGCCAGAAATTGAAGCGCAAAGGCTGCAGCTTGCCAACGACGATTTGAACATCAAGATTGCGCACAACGGACTGGAACCGAATCTGTCGCTCACAGGGACGTATCAGGGAAATGGGCAAAATACCACGAACAACGGGCCGTTCCTCGAAGCGTTGAACCAGTCGTTTGGATTTGGATCACCGACGTATGGAGCGGGACTGACTCTGAATTTTCCAATCAAGAATCATGCAGGGGAAGCGAGCCTGGGCAATGCAGAGGTCGCGAAGCGGCGTGATTTGTATTCGCAGCGCCAGTTGCAGCAGCAAATCACGCTGGACGTGTCGAACTCGGTGCGCCAATTGGAACAGTCGAAACTTTCGATGGAAGCGGCAAAAATTGCACTCGATCTGGCGCAGAAAAACTTGCAGGCGGAAGAAAGAAGATATCAGCTGGCTGACGAAACGCTGTACGTGGTACTGCAAACGCAGACGGAGCTTGCGTCGGCGGAGGAGAGTCTGCTGCAGTCGCAGGTGCAATATCAACTGGCGGTGGTCTCGGTGGACAATGCGACAGGGGGGCTGCTCGATCATTTCGGGGTGAAGATCGAGAGCCTCGCGAAGTAGCCGAGGGCGCGCGGTTTGTGCGATTGCAGAAGAATGTTAAGATGAGAGCCTGCTGAGGAAGTATTCCCGCAAGCGGAAGAATCAGGGGCGTAGCTCAGTGGTAGAGCAGCGGCCTTTTAAGCCGAAGGTCGTGGGTTCGATCCCCACCGCCCCTACCAAAAGTCCTGTTGAGTCTGTTGCCTTTGCCTCCCGAGAACCCCAGATTGGGGCCTAAAAGGCCCTGGTTTTGGCCCCAAGTTGGCCCCAAATTTCCGCACGACTTACGAGGGGAGACCTCCGCGCCGCGCGCAGTACACGCAGAACACGATGTTCAATGATTAATCGGTAGTCCATGGGAACGTATCCATTTTCACGGCAGCGTAATTGATATCCAACGAGGGACCCAGCAAGAGAATAGCCGCAATGCGGCGAACCATTTCCTGGACATATCGTACTTCACCGCTATCGAGAGGTCGGCCAATCAGTTTCATTTCTCGGTACGATAGCCATTTCTTGATGACCTGGTACCCGCCGATGGTGTAATTCCACACTTGCATTGGAACATTCGTCCAATAGGCCACGTCGTTCAAATACACGTCAAAGGTCTTGGAGCCTAGAAGAGAGAAGGTCTGTTCAGTCGAAAGGCGCAGAATCTTCGCCCCTGCGGCAATAGAATCGCTCTCTAGTTTTGTAAAATCGCGCTCGATCAGCTTGCCTTGACCAGGCATCGTGACGCCGCCCTGCCCCATGTGGCCCCAACCTGCCGTTATCCCCAATTCCGTATCGTTCAGATTGCCGCCGTCAGTCCGAGCGGGGCTCGCAAGAGCTCTTAGCTCAGATCGGATTTCCCCTGTCGTTATTCCTTTCAAAGGAGAGTCGGGATATAAGGCGCTCGCAATCTTTTCCCCTAGAGCTGCAGATTCGAGCAAAAGTTTCTTGGATTTCGGGAGTGGAATTCGAGGCCAGTCTTGACGAATTCCATCTGCATTCTCATCGAGGTAGGCACCTGAATAACCAACTGCGAGCACGTGCATCCAAACGAGCCTAGCCGTCTCAAGATCGCCATCAGGATTTTCTATGCGAATTTGTTTGAGATAGGCCTGCGCCCGTTCAGAAAGATTGGGTTTTGAATCGTGACTGGAAACGTCGGTGGCGGAAAACAGCATCAGTCTTGAGGTGCCCCGCTCTTCCTTCGCGCCTTTCGATGCAAGGTTTACAGGAATGAAATAGGCGTCCGTATGCAGAGCATGCTGATCTGCCAAATGTGTAGAAGCGAAGAGAGTCGATCCATCCGGAAACTTGGGCACGTTGCGACGCGCGAGAATGAACTCATTGTACTGACTTGCATGCCTAAGTAGATCAGGCCGAACACGATTCCAGAGGTTTCCAAGCCTCTCGATATAGGCCCATCTTAGATCAAATGGCTTGAATATGAAGCGACAGACGCTTTCTTCATGAAACTTGCTTTCGCGTTGAAGTCGCGCCCGAGTCTTCTCCGCATCGAACGAGGCAGCATTCGTTACCAATCCGGGATGCATTTTTCGTATGGCATCCGATGATACGGCCGGATCATAGTAGGCCCTCATGCGTCTTACGAGTTCTTCGCGAGAAATATCGTGCAGAGCCTCTCCCCGATTCTCATTCAAACCTAACATCGGAGCCTCTTTGGAAATGCTGTCGAGTGCAGGCCATTGATAATAAATCTTGCTGGCATGAAGGGGTCGGAATGAATAACGATTGGACTCCGTTGGATTCGCATTCACATAAAGGCCATTGAAATCCCGAACTTCAAGGCTTTCGACAAGGTCTGATCGCTTGGCCGCACCCCACAGGTGACGAAACGCTATCTGCGGATCTTGCACACTGTCGGTTGCTCGAACAAAAAGGCCAATGGAAGTTCCCACCCGAATTCCTTCTGGATTCCGTTTTGTCGAAAAGATGCTCGGATCGGGCTCACCCTCTGGCGTGAGCTTTCCTGTTTCGCGGCTGTCGCCATTAAGACAATCAAGCCAAAGCTTGTCGAACTCCTCCATGAAGCGCTTTCGCATCACAACGAAGGAAGGGTCACCAAGGTAGGAAAAGTTAGAGATGTAGCAAACAACTCCCCGTCCAGTAATCTCTGCGATTCGACGCTCGGCAACACGAAAAAACCGAACGTACAAATCATTGAGATAGTTCTTTGTGATCCCCCATTTCTTCAATCCGGCTTTGTATGGCTCCAAGAGCCCTTCTTCCTCGGCAGGACTCACGCCGGCGAAACCGTTGTAGGGCGGGTTGCCGAGTACAACTAAGATTGGGGTTTTGCGCTTCACCTCTTCAGCGGCGTCTCTTTCGTCCTCCAACTCGGGAAAAATTAGGTGCTGCTTTGGCCCTTTCGGCGGCTCCCACCCCGTGAGAGCATTCGTCAAATAAACCGACGCCCGCTCATCACCCTTTTGGGAAAGCGGGACACCGAGTTGGTCCAGAAGTAAGCCAATTTGGAGGTGAGAGACAACGAATGGCGCGGGCACAATCTCAAACCCAAAGATTCGATTCTTGGCCGCTTCTTTCAGATCGCTTGCCACAAGCGCATCTTCACCCCTCTCCTTCAGAGTTTTGTGAATTCGTCGTATGACCTCGACAAGGAAGGAACCGGTCCCGCAGCATGGGTCTAGAACGAACACATTTCGATCCGCTAAACCGTCCGCTAGGCCTAATTCTTCCCGCAGAA
>Ga0209178_1000564_pt1 | contig 10949 bp, 8 predicted proteins | sample GAAS200_FD_187521 | JGI IMG/M metagenome (GOLD analysis project Ga0209178, IMG submission 187521) | Agricultural soil microbial communities from Georgia to study Nitrogen management - GA AS200 (SPAdes) (version 2) | ecosystem: Environmental > Terrestrial > Soil > Agricultural land | place: USA... | reverse complement strand
ATCCTGCCGCCTTATGTCATCAGCCAGGACGAACTCCACTTTGTTTACGACGTCATCTCGGAAGCATTAGACGGGCTATCCGATCTTTAAGGCGGGCAGGAAATCGGGAGTGGCTCGCAAGAAAATATGCCGCTGGTTCGATGGACGAGTTAATGCTTGATCTGCTGGCTGACTTCCCTCGGGTCCGAGTCCCGGTTGGCGGGAGTCTCACTGGCGTAGCCCGTAGACGCACCTGTCAACGCTGGGTTGCTGGCCATCGTCATATGCAGGGAAGCGGCGAAACAGATTTTGTTGAGTTGTGTTGCCACGCCGCCCATGGCCGAAACCGCTGTTAAAGTGACCAGAAATAAGAGCAAGGCATACTCGGGCATGTTCTCGGCCTTGTCTTCCGCCCAAACTGCCTTCAGAAGTTTCATCGTCCTGCACCCCTCCTTAGCGAGGTCCACTCAGCATGTTTCGCAGGGCCGCAAGAACCGGGTGAAGCAATCAGGATAGCCGAAAGTTCCTGCACCTTAGGCTCACGAGGCCAACCTGTTGCTGTCATCAGTTCTCCGCTTCCACATAAGTCCCAAGGAGGTTTTCTGTTGGTGGTTCGTAAAAGTCTCCTTAAGACGCCTTAAGCATAAAGCCAGCACCGAGCTGTTAACAATTCGGCGAATCCACCAATCCGTAGTGTCAAAACCCCGCCAGAGGGATGGGAAATACCTAAATAACCAGGTAGTTATTGCCAAGCGCCAATCGCAGAGGTTCAGGAATGGGATGTTGTCGCGGCAAAGCAAGTGAGGGTGTCGGCGTAGAGTCAAGCCTGACTGTTAACCCCTCGTCATAGCTCGTCGCTCTATGAACAATCAACCAGTCCCAGAAATATTCACAGATCTTTTCGCCTGCGGGGTTCACGTCGACTAGTTGCGTGGCAGGTTGCTGATGTCAGTGCTCAGTGGTATTCTGCTGGCCACCTATAGAATGTCATGAACTGCGGCTCCGGTTTGCTGGGTGTGTCCGGACTGCCACGGAGCCAGAATGATGTTCCTGCGCCGGCGTGTTTTCGGAAAGCGGTCCGCAACGGTTCGAGGTATGGTATATGAACGAGGCCGTCTTTGCTCACCGAATTCAGTTCGCTTTCACGGTGATGTTCCACTACCTTTTTCCTATTCTCACCATGGGGCTAGGATTTTTCATCGCCGTTTTTTCAACCCTGCACCTTATTACAGAGGACATACGATATGCCGATGCGGCCCGCTTCTGGGCCAAGATCTTCGCCGTGAATTTTGCCCTGGGAGTTGTAACGGGAATTCCGCTGGAGTTTGAGTTCGGCACCAACTGGAGCCGATTCTCAAGTTTCGGTGGCGGCGTTTTCGGGCAGGCACTTCCGCTTGAAGGCGTTTACGCTTTCTTCCTGGAGTCAGGCTTTCTGGGAATGTTTCTGGCTGGCGAGAAGCGGGTCGGCCGGACGCTGCACTGGATATCAGGTCTTGGCGTTGCCATCGGGTCGTTGCTGTCGGGATACTTTATCGTTGCCACCAATGCCTGGATGCAGCATCCCGTTGGTTACGTGATGGACCACTCGGGCGCCATTCACCTGGAATCTTTCTGGGCCGTCCTGCTGAATCCCTATGCAGCCTGGCAATATGCTCATACCATAAACGGGGCACTGCTGACGGCTGCCTTTGTGATCGGCGGCGTTGGCGCTTTCTACCTTCTTTCAGAACGCCACATGGGCTTCAGCATACTGTCGGTGAAGACGGCGATTGTGGCAGGGGTGATTCTCTCACTCACGCAATTATTTCCCACCGGGGACTTGAACGGCGCGAGCGTCGTGCAGTATCAACCGACGAAGCTCGCCGCGATGGAAGGCCTTTTTGAGACATCGCAGGGTGCACCGCTGGCGATCATCGGAATGCCGGATACTCAAAACGGCAAGCTGATTGATCCCATCTATGTTCCGGAATTTCTCAGCTTTCTGGCGTACGGCAATTTCCGTGCAACCGTAGAGGGGCTGAACAGCTATTCACGAGACCTCTGGCCGCCCGTCGAACTTACCTATTACTGCTATCACATCATGGTCGGCCTGGGGACCATCTTCATCGCCCAGATGCTGATTGGGCTGTTCCTGCTGTGGAGGCGCAAGCTCTACTCAAGCCGATGGTTCCTCTGGATGCTCATGCTCACGATTCCTTTTCCATACATCGCCAATGAGGCAGGATGGACGGTTTCAGAAGTGGGCCGTCAGCCCTGGCTCGTATATGGACTGATGAAGACCCCCGCAGGAACCTCCGCCAATGTCGCCGCCGGTGAAACCATATTTACTACCATGGGCTTTGCCGGAATATATGCCGTGCTGGGCGTCCTGTTCCTGTTTCTGGTGGCCCGGATCATCCACAAGGGGCCGCAGGAAGACGCGACAGCGCATGGATGACGTCCTGCCAGTGGAGCGGAGGGACCCATCCGGGGCCTCGTGCCGGCTGGGTGAGAAGACGAGGCGAAAACGGTCCTTGTCAATGGAGATTTTGAATGATTAACGCGGTATGGTTTTTTGCGCTGGCAGCGATGTTGACGGCGTATACGGTCCTGGACGGATACGACCTGGGCGTCGGATCTCTGTCCCTCTGGATTGCCAAGAACGATGACGAGCGGAGGATGGCGCTCAATTCCATTGGGCCTGTCTGGAACGGCAATGAAGTCTGGCTGATTGCCGCCGGGGGCATGATGGTGGTGTCATTCCCGCGCGTATATGCCGTGGGCTTCAGCGGTTTTTATCTTGCCCTTATGCTGGTGCTCTGGCTGCTGATTTTGCGCGGCGTCTCCATCGAATTCCGGAGCCAGTCCAGGAATCCACTGTGGCGGGCGCTTTGGGACGGGGGCTTCTGGGTGGGCAGCCTGCTGCTGGCCCTGCTGCTGGGCGTTGCACTAGGGAATGTTGTGCGCGGCTTGCCTATCGGAGCCGACGGATATTTCCAGGGAACTTTTGGCTTGCTGCTGAATCCCTACGCGCTGCTCACGGGTATTCTGACCGTAGTCGTCCTCGCCTGGCACGGAACAAATTACCTGCGGGTCAAGACGGAAGGCGCACTGTTCGAGCGGGCCGTCAGGTGGTCGCGCACGCTATGGTGGATTGCGGCTGGGATGGTGATTGTGGTCACGATTGCCACATTCATTGTGCTTTCCGGCGGTCCTCGTACCTTTCACGTTTATCCTGCGGCATGGATAATTCCCTTCTTCGTTCTGGCCGGCCTGGTGTGGGGTTATTTGTCCCGCGGCGCGGACCGAGGCACACCTGCCTTCCGTTCGTCCGCTCTTGTCATCATTGCCTTGATGCTGACCGCTGCGCTGACGGTGTTCCCAAATCTACTTCCTTCGATCGTGAATCCACAGTACAGCCTGAACATCTACAATTCCGCCTCCTCGCCGCATGCTCTCCGGGTCTCATTGATCGCCAACGGCTTTGGCATGATCGCCGTGGTTGTCTACAGCGTTTACGTTCACCGGGTGTTTCACGGAAAGGTACGGCTTGACGAAGGCCACTACTGAAAGCTGCTGCACTTTGGATTGAGGGGTTTCTCTGTTACCGCCGGACGTCCCTGAGCGGCACGAGGTTGATGCAGGAAAGCTGGTCAGGAATTTTTGCTTCCCTGTGGATTCTTAGCTGGTAGCAGGCAGAAGATAGAAGAAGATCGCCAGGATCAGGTACACGCCGACGAGCTGCAGCCCTTCAAACCAATTGGTTTCACCATCAAGGCAAACCACTGTGACGACAGCAACAGAAAAAATTACGGCAACAATTTCGGGCGGAGGAAAGGCCAGTGACATGGGAGCCATAAACATTTCTGATACAACTACGAGGCATGGCGCCACAAACAGAGCGATTTGTGCGCTGCTTCCCATACTGATGCTCAACGCGAGATCCATTTTCTTTTTGTACGCCATCATTACTGCGGTGGAATGTTCAGCGGCATTACCGACCACTGCGATCACCACGATGCCCACAAAGCGGTCCGTCCATCCGAGCGCGTGAGCCGTCAATTCAACCTGCGTCGCCAGGAATTCGCTCTCCAGCCCGATCAACGCGGCGGCGCCGATCAGGACGGCCAGCGAAGCTGCCATGCCTACCTTGGGAGGAGCAGCAGGTTCAATTCCGAAGAGATTGCGGTGGGTCCGGAAAGTGAAGATGAGACTGCCGAGATAGCAGACCAAAAGAATAAACGCCGTCCACAGGCTGAGTTGTTCGACGGTCGGCCCGGTGTGCCCAACGGATCCGAAGACCGCCAGATCGTATACCGCGGGCATTACCAGTGCGACTACGGCGACCAACAGCATTGTAGTGTTTGATCCCGCCGCGAAACGATTGAAGGATTGCCTTTCCTGGCGCAATCCGCCCACAAAAGCGGCCAGACCCAGCACCAGCAGCAGGTTGCCGATGATGCTGCCGGCGAGAGATGCCTTCACCACTTCCGTGTGTCCGTGCCAAAGCAAGATGAGCCCAAGGATCAACTCGGTCAGGTTCCCCATCGTAGCGTTCAGGATCCCCCCGAGGGATGGCCCGACGTGCCCCGCCACCTCCTCGGTTGCAAAACCCAACAGAGCGGCGAGTGGAACAAGGGCCAGGGCCGTCGCGCCAAAAACCACGACGGACGAAAAGCCGAGGACCTGGAGCAATACAGAGGCGGGAACCAGAATTGCAATCGATGCCCACCATCGTAGTGGCACGAATCGCCGAATCTGCGTCCAGAAAGACTGTTCAGACATAACTTACCTCAACCGTGGAGGTCTGGATTTTCAGCAGTGTGCAAGGCTTCGTCCAGGTCGGGGGCTGCGACTGCGCTACGTAGACCACAAACCGCTGTTGGTCCGGCGGTCCTTGTCCGTGCGGCTACCTGCGGGCTTTCCGATGGAGACCTGGCCCCAGCACCGCTGCCGTGTGAGCCCATGGGCATGGCCAGGGCCTTCGGTTGACAACCTGATGATATCAACTGGCCCGCCCCATCACAATCGGTGACAGGCAAGGCGTGCGGGCGCGGCATTTCGGTGGATGAGCGAAAAAGGACAAACCAGTATTGAATGTAGTTGTCAACCACGGTAAGTTAAACCTCATAGGAAGATGGTCGATCAACTAAATTCAGGAGCCATGCCTGTATTTTTTGAACCTGTTGGCAGATGGCCCCAATTCTGCATTCTTATATTCCCCGCCTTGGTGTTTGCACTTATGTTTACTCCGAGATTTGCTCTTGGATCAGACCCGGAGGCAATTCAACACTTTAACCTCGGGAATAAAGCCTTTCAGAGCGGAGATCTGGCGCAGGCGGAACGCGAGTATCGGGTGGCACTGAGAATTGATCCGGCAATGATCGACGCGCGTCAGAATCTGGCCATCACGCTGGCACAAGAAGATCACCTGCGCGCGGCCGCGGAGGAGCTGCGGACGGTGTTGGCAGCCCGGCCGAATTCCGCCGAGGCGCATTACAATCTCGGGCACGTTCTCTTCCAGCAAAAGAAGGACAAGGCTGCGCTTGCTGAATTCCAGAAGGCTGTCAAATTGAAGCCAGATTACCCCGAAGCAATGAACAATGTTGCACTACTTCTCGAACGAACCGGTGACAAAGAAACAGCAATGGCAGAATTTCGGTCTCTCCTCGCCGCGAGCCCGCGTTATGCGGAGGCGAGGAATAACCTCGGCCAAATGTTGGCAAACGAGGGAAAGCTCGATGAAGCGATTGCACAATTTCACGCAGCAATCAAACTACGCCCGGAATTTTCCGAAGCGCACGAAAACTTGGGCCTGGCACTCTTGAAGAAAAGCGATAAGGAAGGTGCGAGATCTGAATTTCAGAAAGCCGCCGACCTGGGGAGCGCTGACGCGTATCTCAGCTTAGGCGTACTGCTGGGAGAGAATGGCGATCTTGACGCCGCGATCAGAGCTCACCAGGAAGCCGTCCGGCTGATGCCGGATGATCCGATGGCGCACTTTCTACTAGGTGGGGGTCTCCAGCAAAAAGGCGACCTCGACGGGGCAATCTCCGAATATCGCCAAGTGCTGAGGCTCGATCCTCAGTTTTCGTCAGCGGATTTGAACCTCGGTGTAGCATTGCGTGAGAAAGGTGACCTCGAGGAGGCTGCGTTGGCGTTGGAAGCCGCCAGGCGAATATCGCCCGATAATCCGGAGGTCCATTACCAGCTTGGTGTCACGTTAAGCCGGAGTGGCGATCTGCCGCTCGCTATCGACGAGATGCGCCGAGCCGTTGCCCTGAAGCCCAACTACTCCCAGGCGTTCTATGGACTGGGCCAGACACTCCGGCGTATGGGAAAACTGGAAGAAGCCCAGGAGGCATTCAGCAGAGTAGAGCAACTGCACCGGACCGACGCGGAATTTGCGCAGGCGAATACCCAATACAACCTTGGTTTGGCTGCATTGGCAAAGGGTAACCCTGACGCGGCGCAGAAAGCGTTTGAGACGACTCTGGCCATCAAGCCGGACTTTGCGGAAGCCCACACCAACCTGGGCGCAATCCTGCTCGGGCGAGGCGAAACCAGGAATGCAATCGGCCAGTTCCGTGCGGCCATCGACGCCAAACCTGATGATGCACGGGCTTATTACAATCTTGGACTGGCTCTCGAGAAAGCCGGAGATTCTGAGGCTGCCCACGCCGCGTTCCAGAATGCGCTCAAACTGGATCCGCAGCTCAAAACTTCGGCGCCAGACCGTCAGGAGCGGAAATGACGAGGCGACTCATTGTCTGGCGCCCCCAAGGACCGTCATGACCTGCTTTCGGTTCGTGCTGTCGCGTGACTGACCCTTCAGCTCACGGAATTTCTGTAGCGCCTGATCTGCCTTTAGTTGCTCGCCTAGCTTTTTATAGACAGCCATCAGTTGATAGTAGGCGTCACTGGATCCCGGATCCAATTTAGCAGCGGCTTCAAACTGGGACTTTGCCGCAGGCAAATCCCCTCGCATCCGCAGCAACTTACCGAGTTCCAGACGGGCCTGCGGGAGAGAGGGGTTCAGTGCGATGGCCTTGTCCAGCTCCTGTTGCGCGTGGGCAAAGTTGATGCCCGCCTCGCCTCTGGTTTGGTCGAGCAGGATCTTCCCGTAAAAGTAGTGGGCCAGCGCTTCGCCAGGATGCGCTTTGACATAACTTTCGAACCGTTGCGCAATGTCTGGCTGAAGGGGCCCGGCAGCGTCATACGAAAGCCCCAGCAGGGCAAACACTTTGGGATTGTCGGGGGCCATCTGCGATGTGTGAAGCAGGGTCTCAGATGCTTCGCCATATTTCCCGACAAGATAGTAGCATCCGCCCAGGCCCATCCACAGAGTTACGGAATTCGGGAAAGCCTTTACACCAGCAAGGAAGGCCTGAAGAGCCGCGGCCGGATCCCAATGTAAAGCTAATTCCGTTGCGTAGTCCAGTTGGTACTCTCCGCTTTTCGGCTGTAGCTCCACAGCTTTTCTATAGGCCACAAGGGCTCGAGTGAAATCGTTGCGTTTCTCCTCAACTTCGCCCAACAAATTTTCCAATTCTGCCTCATCTCGCTGCGCGAGCATGGCGTGGATCTGGTCCGCCGCCCGATCTTCTCTGGCGGCCCTGTGATAAGCGAGGGCCAAATCATAGTTCAGTTCGTAAGAGTCGGGCCTCGCCCTCAGTAATCCCTCGAATTGATTAATCGCAAGGTCATAGGCACCTTCATCGACAAGCACTTCGGCCAGTTGCATCTGCTGAGGGTAATCATTTTCGATCCGATGATTTAGTTCAGCCAGTACCGACGTCGCCTGGCTTCGCTGCCCGAGCTTTAAATAGGCCTGCAGCAAGGCGGTCAGAACGCCCGGGTCAGATGGGTTCAAGTGGTAGGCCTCGACAATTGGTTTCAGTGCCTCGGACGGTTTATTCTGTGCCAGCAGGGAAAGACCTAACCCGTAGAGGCACGACACATCTTCTGCATGAGTCCGTAACACAGCCTTAAATTGAGCCTCGGCTGAGTTGAACCTTCGCTGCCTCAGAAGAGTAGCACCAAGGGCTCGATGGGCTTCGGTCAGGGCAGGATCTATTTTTAGGGCCTCCGTCAAGTGTCGCTCCGCCGGCATTAAATCCCCTAATGCAAACTCTGACTCCCCTAGCAGGCTGAGGGCCTCCGCAGACTGAGTGTCCAGCATGAGCGCCTTGGTTGCTGTCTCCCGGGCTTCCGCATATTTCCTTTGGTCCAGTTGTTGCCGAGCCTGGCTGCACAATTCCTGGATCGGCGGAGCATCGCGCGAGACCTGGACGTCAGAGCTGGGCACCAGGAGGGAGCTTACAAGCAACAATACCGCAAGTGTCATCAAGCGCAGAATACCACGATGGGCATGCGTCAGAAAGGCCCCCCGGCAGCCCACGCGTTACTCGAGGCCTCGTAGACCGCGACGTATATTTCGTGAGACCCTGAAGGCAGAATCTTGCGGCAACTTTGCCATCCACGCTGAGGCCGTCATGACTTGCGGCGAGCCAGCATCGCCCGAATCGGACGAAGGACGCGATCAACAGAAAGACATGGTGCCACAGCGCTGGTCAAGTGACTGCAAATCGGGCGCCTTGACAGCACACCTCCACGATGACCCTCAGCTTATTCCATGATAGGTCTATGAATATTTTCGACAAAATTGTGGATAACGTTTCATGTTTTAGCAGAATCATATTGACAAGTTAGCTCGAATCAATGAGACTATGCTCATCCGAACTCGTCACTTACTTAGTATGTTGGAAGCTTTTTCGCTTTGGAAGCAGTCTTGGAGCCGGAGCAATTGTTTCAGGAAATATCTGGGGACTTGATTCCATGGGCGGGTTGCTGCTAAAGCCGAAGGGCCTTGACCTGAAATCTCAGGTTACAGCCTGTGGCAGGTGTGGTTTTTAAAGTGGCAAGTTCAAGCAAATCCGTTCAAAGCAGATCATTGGGGAGCCACGATACCCATCTCGGTCCATATGGGTGGTTACTGCCGCCCTGCAGAGAAAAGATCAGGTAAAAACGCGCCGCCAGCCTTAGCACCCGGACATTCAGTCTGATTCTATGTGTAATTGCGTTGGGTCAAGTGCGACACGGAGGAGACAATGCCAAATAAAATTTCGGCCCGCTTAATTGCCTGGTCGGAAATGATCATCGTTTGCCTGTTGATCGGCCTGCCAATAAGCTTGCAGGCGCAGGTTACCGGTTCGATCAGTGGATATGTAAAAGACCAGACGGGTGCTGCAGTTCCTCAAGCCAATGTGACCGCGACCCTGGTCAGCCAGAACTCCTCAATGAACACCACGTCAAATTCGGAAGGTTTTTACCAGTTCACCGCAGTCCAGCCTGGACCTTACACTGTCACGGTGGAGAAGGACGGCTTTCAGAAGCTGACCCACACTAATGTCACGGTTACCGCAAGCCAGCCTGTTCGTTTGGATTTGCAGCTGGCATTGGGACGGGTGACACAAGCCGTCGAGGTGTCCGCGGCACCGCCGCTGGTGAACACAAGTTCGGCCACCACTTCGGACCTGATCGATGATCGCCGGATCGTGGACCTACCCCTGAACGGACGCAATGTGATTGGCCTTGCCGTCACAGTTCCCGGCGTGTTGAACGTTAATGCGCCCCAACAATTATCGGATGCCCGCAGCGGACCCACGATGAACGTAAGCGGCGGCCGCGATAACATGAACCTCTTCATGCTGAACGGCGCTTACTTTAACAACCCATCGCGGAACACCGGCATGAATCCTCCGCCGCCAGACGCCGTGCAGGAGATTCGCATTCAAACCTCAAATTTTGACGCAGAGTACGGACACAATCCCGGGTCCCAGGTTACTGTGGTGACAAAGGCCGGCACGGACCAGTTTCACGGCGACGCATGGGAATTCCTCCGTAACGATGCCTTGAACGCCCGCAACTTTTTCAGCGACACAGTGCCGTCACTCAAGGAAAATCAATTTGGAGCGGCTGGCGGTGGCCCGCTCTGGAAAAGCCGTAATCTCTTTTTCTTTGGATCCTACCAGGGACTGCGTATTCGTCCTGAGTCGGTTCCGAATGTAGCAACCGTTCCGTCCGATGCCGAGCGGAGCGGCGACTTTACCGGAAGTGGTACACCGATCAGCAATCCCATCAATCCAGTGACTGGGCAGGGGTACACGGATTCATCTGGCAACCCGTGCGTGGCCAATAACATGATCAGGCCCGACTGTATCAGTCCGGTCGCCCAGAATTTGCTCAAGTTTGTCCCAACGTCCGCCTCGGGACAGATAGTTGCACTCGGGTCGAGCCCAAGCAATGGCGATATGGCCATGGCTCGAATTGACTGGAACCAGAGCAGCAAGCATTCTCTGTTCGGCACGTTTTTCCTGGACCACAATACGAACACGACACCATTCAACGGTGGAAACATTCCGGGTTACGACGGCGACAGCCTGGTGCAGCAAACTGGTGAGTGGTCCATCAATGACACATATACCTTCAGCCCTACGTTCCTCAACCAGTTTGTGGGTTCTTTCCTGCGCACAACCTCATTTGAACACAACACGAAGACGATTGCACCGGCGGATCTGGGCCTGCAAAATTTCCCCCAGTACGTCCCGGAGGGAGCCATTAATGTTGACGTCGGCGGGCTCTTCACTTTAGGCTCGGGTTTCCTGACGCAGTTCATCAATAACAACTGGCAAGTCCGAGACGAGATGACCAAGATCAGCGGCAATCACACCTTTAAATTTGGTGGTGAGGTTGTGCATCCCCACTTTGTTCAAAGGTTCATTGGTTCGCCGGGCTTTGAGTTCAGCGGGATCCGCACCGGTGACCCTGTGGCAGACTTCATGTTGGGCGCCTACGACACGATGAGTGGAGATTTCGGCGTTCGCGACAACGATGATATAACCACCCTGCCGAGCCTTTTTGTCCAGGACCAGTGGAAAGTGAAACCCCGGTTAACTCTCACTTTGGGACTTCGCTGGGAGCCTTACAAG
>Ga0209178_1000563_pt1 | contig 10952 bp, 8 predicted proteins | sample GAAS200_FD_187521 | JGI IMG/M metagenome (GOLD analysis project Ga0209178, IMG submission 187521) | Agricultural soil microbial communities from Georgia to study Nitrogen management - GA AS200 (SPAdes) (version 2) | ecosystem: Environmental > Terrestrial > Soil > Agricultural land | place: USA... | reverse complement strand
GAGCGATGCGTTGACAGCCTTAAGTGGATCATTCTTTGATTTAAATGGAGATTTTACTACCGGCGTGTATCATCTATTCAGCACCGGCTCCGGTGATCAATTGAATCCTGCTTTCATTCCGCAAAATCAAAATGGTGAATTGCGTGTTGCACATCCATCTTTCGCTGCCGATATTTTACCAAATGATGATCGCATTGGCAAAGCAACATTGCGAAATTCAACCGCATCTATACCCGCAGGCTTAAGCAGCAATCGTGATGTGTGGGTGTACACTTCAAGCACAGCTCCTATTCCAATTATACGGAATGAAGAGTTAATATTGATTTATGCAGAAGCAAATATTCAGTTGAATGATTTTACCGACGCGACTAAAGCGTTAAACATTATACGCGAAAAGCACGGGCTTGCAGATTACAGTGGTGCACAAACACAAGCTGCATTGATTGACGAAATGTTGTATGAACGCAGGTATTCATTATACTTTGAAGGACACAGGTGGATAGATATGCGCAGGTATAATAAGTTAAATGAATTACCATTAGACAGACCCGATGACAATGTATGGAGTGAATTTCCTTTGCCTGTAACCGAACAATAAATAAAAAATTATAAAGAAATTTTTCTCACAATCAGTAAACCCCTTCCCTGTTTCTACAGGGAGGGCTTTATTATTAAATGAAAAGGTACATAATTTGAAAGTTATATGAAAAAGATTTTTTATACTGGGCTAATCGGCATCTTACTTTTTGAGATCGCAAACGTTTTTTTTATAATGCCATTCCCGGGCAGTCAAAGAATAAATAGTATCGAGATAGCTTACTTTTTATACAAGTGGAGGTGGATATTCAGAAGTATATTTCTGCTATTGATATTATACGGTCTTTTCAGAACGGTATGGATTCGTTTATGGATACCGTTAGTATCATTAATTGTTGTATTGGTTGCTATATACTTTCTTAATTTTAAAATGGCAGCTGATCATATGTTTTATCAGCCAAAAAATTTGATGTTTGCCGATGCTGCGTCCAACAAAGTGGATACGCAAAGGCTGGTGATTGGAGTGATAGTAAACGGTGAAGCAAAAGCTTACCCAATAAGGTTTTTAGGATATCACCATCAAGTGCAGGATGTTATTGGTGGTAAAGCGGTGCTTGTAACTTATTGTACAGTCTGCAGAACAGGCAGGGTGTTTGAGCCGGTTGTGGATGGTAAGCATGAACGATTCAGGCTTGTTGGCATGGATCATTTTAATGCGATGCTGGAAGATGTTACTACAAAAAGCTGGTGGAGGCAAGCAACCGGCGAAGCAATCGCCGGAAAATTGAAAGGATATAAATTACCGGAAGTTACAAGTTCTCAAACATCTTTGGCAGAGTGGTTTCGGTTATATCCCCACACATCGGTAATGCAGGCAGATTCATCATATATAAGCATGTACGATACCACTTTAAAATATGAAAATGGTACCAGCAGAAGCTCCCTGACCGGAACCGATAGCCTTTCCTGGAAAGATAAATCATGGGTTATAGGAGTGAGAGCGGGAAATGAATCGAAGGCATACGACTGGAATGCTTTAACAAAGGAGAGGATCATCTATGATAATATTGGTGAGCTACCGGTAATGTTGGTGCTTGCCGATGATAACAAAAGTTTCTTTGCATTTGAAGCGCCATATAAAGACGCCAGAATAACCATGCATCATGATACCTTATCTATCGGCGCATACGCGTACACGTTAGATGGCAAAGGAATTAATACATCTTCTTCACTTAAAAGACTTTTTGCTTCGCAGGAATTTTGGCATAGCTGGCGAACATTTAATCCAAATACTTTATCAGATAAATAAAGTTAACAAGGTAAGCAAACAGCTTTACAGGTGCGGTATTGAGACCAGCCTATGATTCATAAGACACCAGCCTCGGGAAGCGCAGGAATGGCTGGATGTAAGATCCATCAGGAAGGGATATGAGTTTTATGTTACAAAAGCTGCCGATTGATATTTGTAATACTGCTCTTTCAAACCATTGTTGCCAGATTTCAATTCAGAAATACTTAGCATCTTTATTATAGAATTTATTTTATTGTAAACCCATTGTGTGATTAAATTATGAGACACACTACAGAAGCCGCCTTCGACAAGCTCAGGCTGACAGCCTTCTGTCATGTTGAGCCTGTCGAAACATAAATAGAAGAATACTTTCATACATTGCTTTTTTTTAATTGCACAATGGGTTATAGTAAATCTTTCCTCATCCTCACAAGTTATTCCTAATTTTGCGCCTTCAAAAAAATTGAAGCAGTAATGATTAGTGTTAATAATGTTACATTGGCTTTTGGTAAAAGAGTATTGTTTGATGAAGTAAATATTAACTTTACCAAAGGCAATTGTTATGGAATTATCGGTGCTAATGGCGCCGGTAAATCTACTTTTTTAAAAATTATCAGCGGAGATATTGAGCCCAACAAAGGCTCGGTAAGTATTTCGCCCGGGGAGCGTATTGCAGTGCTGCAACAAAACCAGTTTGAGTTTGATGATGTCACCGTATTGAATACGGTATTGATGGGGCATAAAAAAATGTGGGAAGTGATGCAGGAAAAGGACGCCATCTATCTGAAAGAAGATTTTGATGAAGAAGATGGAATAAAAGCCGGCCACCTCGAAGCCGAATTTGGTGAAATGGGCGGGTACACCTCAGAAAGCGACGCGGCTACTTTATTAAATGAATTAGAAGTACCTGATGAGGTGCACCAGATGCTGATGAAAGATGTTGCTGCAAACATGAAAGTGCGTGTGTTGCTGGCGCAGGCTTTGTTTGGCAATCCTGATATCTTATTATTGGATGAACCTACCAACAATCTTGATGTAGAAACCATTTCGTGGCTGGAGAATTTTTTGGCCGATTATGAAAACATTGTATTGGTTGTTAGTCACGACAGACATTTCCTGGATGCGGTATGTACGCATGTAGCCGATGTAGATAAACAAAAGATCAGGATTTATACCGGCAATTATACTTTCTGGTACGAGAGCAGCCAGTTGGCTGCACGGCAGGCAACCGATAAAAATAAAAAGTTAGAAGAAAAGAAAAAAGATTTATTGGAATTCATTGCGCGTTTCAGCGCCAACGCATCAAAAAGCAAACAGGCCACGTCACGTAAGAAGGCTTTGGAAAAACTCCAGTTTGAAGATATTACTCCGAGCAACAGGAAATACCCCGGAATTATTTTCAAACCCGATCGTGAAGTGGGCAATCAAATACTGAATGTAGAAAAACTTTCTAAGAGTGTTGATGGAAGAATGCTTTTCAGCAATGTAACTTTTGATGTGGTAAAGGGACAGAAGATCGCCTTTGTAAGCAGAGACCCCGTAGCGCTCACTTCATTCTTTGAAATTATTAATAACAAAATGAAAGCAGATAGCGGTACGTTTGAATGGGGCACTACTATTACTTCTGCATATTTGCCAAATGATAATTCGGAATTTTTTAAAGATAACCTGACTTTAATGGATTGGCTTCGCCAGTTTGTTCCAAAACATATTACTGATGTAGATGAAGATTTTCTGCGCGGGTTTCTTGGAAAAATGCTTTTCAGTGGTGATGAAACAAAAAAGAAAACAAGTGTACTGAGCGGTGGCGAAAAAGTAAGATGTATGATCAGCAGGATGATGTTGCAAAACCCCAATGTGATAATGCTGGATGAACCGACCAATCATCTCGACCTCGAAAGCATCACTGCATTCAACGATGGAGTCATTTCATTTCCCGGTATTGTATTAATGACAACCCATGATCATCAGTTTATGCAAACGGTGGCCAATAGAATCATTGAGCTTACGCCGAATGGAATCATTGACCGGCTCTGCACGTATGACCAGTACCTCGAAGATGAGAGAATAAAAAACTTGCATCATGAATTATATATTTGATATACACATGGTGTGAACAATTAAACGTTAAAAAAAATTTGTATAACAGGAAATTGTAATGCGAAAGATAAGATTTGAATATTTTTGCTTCGATCAAAAACAAATTTTATACTAAATCAATTTTTATGAAAAGAATCCTTTTATTATTTTCAATAGTTTTTGCAGCAGCTACCGTTGCAAATGCTCAAACCTATACAACAGCCATTGGTGCTAAATTCTATGCCGGCAATTCTACATTTGGAGGAATAAACATTCGTTATGCTAATACAGAACACACCGCACTCGAAGGTTCATTGCTATTCGCCAGCGGAGTAGCAGGTCTTGAAGGTCTGTACCAATATCAGGCACCAATTAATGGCGCCAACGGGCTTCAATATTTTGTAGGTGGCGGTGGATTCTTGGGGTTTGGCGACAATACCACGTTTGCACTTAGATTAACCGGGGGTATTGATTATAAATTTGAAGATGCACCGATAAACGTGAGTCTTGGACTCGATCCCTTCTTTACTCTGACACCCGAAACGGGTTCTTCTCTTACACTCGGCATAGGGCTTAGATACGTGTTGAAATAAAAGGGGAAAATATAACCTTATGATACTATTCCCGCTCATATTTACTGAACGGGAATTTATTTTTTAACACATAAGGATGCGAAAAAAATTAATTGCCTTTATAGATTTTTTTTACCCGCCATTCAGTAAAATAATGCCGGAGCAAACATTTCGTTATGCTGTTTGCGGTGGCGCCAATACGCTATTAGGATTATTGATTTATTATATCGGTTTTCATTACATTTTCGATAAAGAAAATTTTGACACCGGCATCGTTGTAATAAAACCGCACAATGCATCGCTATTTCTTGCCGGGTGCTTTTCATTTTCACTCGGCTTTATCCTGAACAAATTTTTGGTCTTCTTCGATTCGTACCTGCGCGGGCGTGTGCAGCTCTTCCGGTATTTTCTATCATTTATAGTAAATCTTTTTATCAATTATTTTGTGTTGAACATCCTGGTTATTTATTTGCATATAGAAGCATTTCTGTCGCAGGTAATAGCAACGGTAATAGTTATTATCGTGAGCTATGTTACTCAAAAATATTTTACATTTCGAATTGATAATTCTTTACAGGCCGAAACTGAAACTGAACAGGGGGGTATTTGATAGCCTGCCATTTTTGCACCTCTCTTTCATTGGCATAAACATTGTCAACTAATTGTTATAAAAAATCAATTTATGGCAAAAATTATAGGTATTGACCTGGGAACAACTAACAGTTGTGTGGCAGTAATGGAGGGCAATGAGCCCGTAGTAATTGCAAACGATGAAGGTCGTCGCACCACACCAAGTGTAGTTGCTTTCCTGAAAAACGGGGAACGCAAAGTGGGGGATCCTGCTAAAAGACAGGCCATCACCAACCCGATAAACACCATCATGAGTGTAAAACGTTTTATGGGGCATAAGTGGGATGAAGTGACATCCGAAGCAGGGCATTGGAGTTATAAAGTCGTAAAAGGTGACAATAATACGGTTCGCATAGATATTGATGGAAGGCAATATACTCCGCAGGAAATTTCTGCAATGATTTTGCAAAAGATGAAAAAAACTGCGGAAGATTATCTGGGGCAGGAAGTGAATGAAGCAGTGATTACGGTGCCTGCTTATTTTAACGACTCACAAAGACAAGCTACCAAAGAAGCCGGTGAAATTGCCGGGTTAAATGTTCGTCGTATCATTAATGAACCTACTGCAGCAGCACTTGCTTATGGTTTGGATAAAAAAACAGCCGATCAAAAAATTGCAGTGTTCGACCTTGGCGGTGGTACATTCGATATTTCTATTCTGGAATTAGGCGATGGTGTTTTTGAAGTGAAATCAACCAATGGTGATACACATCTTGGCGGAGATGATTTTGATAAAGTGATTATGGATTGGCTTGCTGCTGAATTTAAAAAGGATGAAGCAATAGATTTACATAAAGACCCAATGGCTTGGCAACGTTTGAAAGATGCTGCTGAAAAAGCAAAGATTGAATTATCCTCTTCCAGCGAAACGGAAATTAATCTTCCTTACATCACAGCGGTTGATGGCGTTCCAAAACATTTGGTGAAAAAACTTACGCGTGCACAGTTTGAAAAACTGTCTGATGATTTATTCTCCCGTTGTTTGAAACCATGTGAACTTGCATTGAAAGATGCCGGGATGAAAGTTTCGGATATTGATGAAGTAATACTTGTTGGTGGTTCTACGCGTATTCCGAAAGTGCAGGAACTCGTAGAAAAATTTTTCGGAAAAAAACCAAACAAAGGAGTGAACCCTGATGAAGTAGTAGCGGTAGGCGCAGCCATCCAGGGTGCAGTATTAACGGGCGAAGTAAAAGACGTGTTACTGCTGGATGTTACACCGCTTTCTCTTGGTATTGAAACAATGGGTGGAGTAATGACAAGATTGATTGAATCCAACACTACCATTCCAACAAAGAAAATGGAAGTATTCTCCACAGCGAGCGACAATCAGCCCGGCGTGCAGATTCATGTATTGCAAGGCGAGCGCCCGATGGCAAATCAGAACAAGAGCCTCGGCACCTTCAACCTTGATGGTATTCCGCCGGCACCCAGAGGTGTTCCGCAGATTGAAGTAACATTCGATATTGATGCCAATGGTATTTTAAATGTGTCTGCAAAAGATAAAGGCACCGGAAAATCGCACAACATCAGGATTGAGGCTGGTAGCGGGCTTAGCAAAGATGAAATAGAAAGAATGAAAAATGAAGCAAAAGCCAACGAAGCAAGTGATAAAACTGCCAGAGAAAAAGTAGATAAGATAAACCAGGCAGATAGTTTAATATTCCAGTCGGAAAAACAACTGAAAGAATATGGCGATAAAATTTCTGCTGATAAAAAATCTGTTATTGAATCTGCACTTTCAAAACTGAAAGATGCACATAAAACGCAGGATGTAAGCGCTATTGATAAAGCAGTGGCCGAAGTGAATACTGCATGGACAGCAGCAAGCGAAGAAATGTATAAAGCTTCTCAACAGGGAAGTGCCGATACTAACGGCAATGCCAACACGCAAAGCAGCGCTGAAAGTGGTGAAACAGTAAATGCAGGTGATAATGTAACCGATGCAGAATTTGAAGAAGTAAAATAAAGGTTTTTGAAAAGTTTAGTGGAAGAGGTTGCCAATTGCAACCTCTTTTTTTATTTCAATTAATTAAAAATTACATTTGCACAGTATGACCCTTAAAACTGTTGGTGAAAAGGTTTAAACAAATCATTATGATTAAAAAACTTACCTGCTTATTCTTTTTCGCGATTGTTTCGCTATCCGCCGAAACCGGATTTGCATTTTCTATTAAGTCCGTAGAAAGCAGCACCCCTAAAAACTTTGATTTTCTTCGTGGAGATGTATTTGTAAAAATGTCTGCAAAAGATTTTGCAAAAGCTACAGGTACCAGGCTCAATTTTTTTCAACGCATCTATTTCCGGATTATTAAGCATCGCGTAAAACACGACCTGAAACAAAATCCCAACCTGCTGATTACCGATTATTATGATGCAGACTCAGGTACGTTCAAGTTTAATTTGCTTTGGTTTGTGATCGGCTCTGTTATTGGCCCGCTCGGTGTTTTACTGGCCTATTTTTCTCATCAGCAAAAAAATGGACCTGATAAAAAAGACCGCACTACTTCTGCATGGATCGGCTGCGCATTTTTTATTTTATGGTTTGGATATATTTTTATTTTCTAACTTCTTCAACATAATCACTTTTTTTAAAAATTTCGTAATCTGCTTATAATGTGTAAATTCTACATTTTAAAACAAAGTTGTTATATTACCGTATTAATTGCCTGATGATGACGATTCACTTTTACCTGAGATATCATACCAACTATGGCCAGGCACTGTTGCTTACAGGCAATACCGATTTTTTGGGAAATAACGATGCTGCCAGCGCCATCGAATTATCGTATTACAATAATGATTACTGGCATTTGAAAATTGAACTTCCCGAAGGTTTTGATGATACCATCAGTTATAAATATTTTTTAAGAGATGCGGATGGTACGGAAGTTTTTGATGGCGAAGACAACCGTGTGATCGATCTTTCATTGACCACGCACAGCAATATTATCGTTTGGGATGTTTGGAATGGCGGGAATGATTTTCGAAATGCATATTTTACCCGTGCATTCGAAAAAGTATTATTATCACGTATTCCAAAAGTGAGGAAGCGGGTAATAAAAAATTATACGCACGAATTCAGGGTGAAAGCGCCATTGCTGCAACCTGGTGAAGTGATTTGCCTGTGTGGATCTACCGCTAATTTAAAAAACTGGAGCACGGAAGATCCGGTACTAATGCTGCCAAAAAATGATTGGTTTGTTGCCCAGGTTATTCTTACAAAAAATGATTGGCCGGCTACTTATAAATACGGCATTTATAATGTGGACGAAAAAAAATTTGTTCGCTTTGAAGATGGAGAGAATCGTTTTTTGCAAAGAGTTGATGAAAAAGACAGCGGGGTAATTCTGCATGATGGTTTTGTAAACTGCAACGCAGATTTGTGGCGGGGCGCGGGTGTTGCCATTCCCGTTTTTAGTTTGCGTTCTAAAAAAAGTTTTGGTGTTGGCGAACTTACTGATATTCCTCTATTGGTTGACTGGGCAAAAAAAACCGGGCTTCAGTTGATCCAGTTATTGCCCATAAACGATACAACTGCCACACGCACTGCATCTGATTCTTATCCATATGCAGCCATATCTGCATTTGCCATTCATCCATTGTATATAAATCTTGAAAAAGTGGCGGGTAAAGAACATGCACGTATAATTAAATCGCTCAGGAAAAAACAAAAGCAGTTGAACGACCTGCTCGTAGTGGATTATGAAAAGGTGATGAAGTTCAAATGGACGGCTTTAAGAGAATTATATCATGCAAGTAAAGAAGTATTCAAAAATGATGTTGAATATTTTGAATTCTTCAATTTGAACCGGCACTGGCTGGTGCCATATTCAGCTTTTTGTTATCTCCGCGATAAAAATAAAACGGCCGACTTTTCTCAATGGAAACATCATAGCACATTTAATGAATCAGCCATTCAAAAATTAGTAGCTCCTTCCAAATCGCATTATGATGATATCGCATTTTATTATTTTGTTCAATACCACCTTCACGTGCAATTAAAAGCCGCGGTGGATTATGCTCACAAAAATAAAGTTGTACTGAAGGGAGATATACCCATCGGTATTCATCGTTTTAGTTGCGATGCATGGTCCAATGAAAGCCTTTATAATATGAATGAACAGGCAGGGGCGCCCCCGGATGATTTTGCGGTGAAAGGCCAGAACTGGGGCTTTCCCACGTATAACTGGAGCCGGATGAAACAAGATGGATTTCAGTGGTGGCGCAACCGGTTCGACCAGATGAGTAATTACTTTGATGCATTTCGGATAGATCATATTCTTGGTTTTTTCAGAATATGGAGCATTCCCATACACGCCGTTGAAGGTATCATGGGAAGATTTGTTCCTGCCATACCGGTGCACATTTCAGAGTTTAATCAAAATAATTGCTGGTTTGATTATGATCGTTATTGCAAGCCATTTATCAATGAAGCAGTCCTTGATGAAACATTTCATCATCATAAAGGATTTGTAAAAGAAAATTTTCTTGAAAAAAATTCCGGAGGACATTACTTATTAAAAGAAGCATATAATACACAAAGAAAAATAGCTGCATGGTTCCGGGAAAATGAGGTAGAAGATGCCGGTTCAATTAAACAAGGGCTTTTCGATCTCATCAGCAATATCATTCTTTTTGAAGAAGAAAATTCCGGCGGCACCCAATTCCATTTTCGTATAGGCGTTACCGTTACCTCATCTTTTCTGCAACTCGAATATACTACCAGGCAGCGCCTGCATGATTTATACATAAATTATTTTTATCACCGGCAGGATAATTTCTGGAAACAGGAAGCTTTAAAAAAATTGCCACACCTGAAACGAAGCACCAACATGCTCATTTGCGGCGAAGATTTAGGAATGGTGCCAGCCTGCGTTCCGGAGGTGATGCAAAATCTCGGAATGTTGAGCCTCGAAATAGAGCGAATGCCTAAAGATCATAATCGAGAATTCTTTCATCCAAATGATGCACCATATCTCTCTGTGGTTACTCCATCCACGCATGATATGAGCACCATCCGCAGTTGGTGGGAAGAAGACCGGGCCAAGACACAGCGTTTTTATAACAATATGCTGGGCCATTATGGCGAGGCACCTTTTTATTGTGAACCCTGGATTTGCCGCGAAATTATTTTGCAGCATTTATATTCACCTGCTATGTGGAGCATTTTCCTGTTGCAGGATTTAATGGGAATGGATGCAAAGATCAGGAGGGAAAACCCCGAAGACGAAAGAATTAATGTGCCTTCCGATCCGCATCACATCTGGTCGTATCGCATGCACATCACGCTGGAACAGTTATTGAAAGAAGATAATTTCAACAACGAATTAAAAAAACATATTACCGATAGCCGCAGGTTAGTGTAGATTTTTAAAATGAAGATTTCTTATAAAGCCATCAATTTACCTTTCAAATATCCATTTACCATTTCGAAAGGAACTAAAACGCACCAACCGTCTTTATTGGTAGCCATTGATTTTTTTGGAACAAAGGGCTATGGCGAAGCGCCGGCAATTACTTACTATAATATTTCTGTGGAGAAAATGATTGCCGACCTGGAAGCAAAAAAAAATAGTATCGAAAAATTTTCTTTTACACAACCCGAACGGTTCTGGCATTTTCTGCATCATCTTATTCCGGATAATCCATTTTTAGTTTGTGCATTGGACATTGCAGGATGGGATTTGTATGGTAAACTTCAAAAGAAATCTTTGCATACTTTATGGAATGCTGATACTTCCCAAAGCCCTTTTACAGATTATACCATTGGAATAGATTCTATTGAAAAGATGATTGGCAAAATGAAAGAAAAACCATGGCCAATTTATAAAATAAAACTT
>Ga0209178_1000562_pt1 | contig 10967 bp, 4 predicted proteins | sample GAAS200_FD_187521 | JGI IMG/M metagenome (GOLD analysis project Ga0209178, IMG submission 187521) | Agricultural soil microbial communities from Georgia to study Nitrogen management - GA AS200 (SPAdes) (version 2) | ecosystem: Environmental > Terrestrial > Soil > Agricultural land | place: USA... | reverse complement strand
GGCCTTCCATGAAAGCGGCCATGTCCGCAAAGTCATACGCAAATGCCATGTCGGGATGGGCAAAATCCTGGCTCCACAATGACAGTGCGGTATCCCGGGGATCCCGGCGTATGTGAATGACCCGCGCCTGCGGAAACATCGCCGCGGCAATATGCAGATACCGGAAATTCAGCGGATCCTGATCGAGGTAATGCACGGTGGGCGCGTCATCCTGGACCGCCAACGTGCGATACAGGCTTGCGGCTTCCGCCATCGCCGCAGCATTTCCCAAGTGACCACCCGAAATGAGCTTGTCGGCGATGAACCGAAGCGCACGCAGTTCGCCGCGATCGCGTGCACCCGAACCGCGCGCGAGGAGACTCGCGGTAAGCGTCGTTCCGGAACGCGGAATGCCCACGACGAAAACCGGCACAAAAACCGGCTCCATGGCCATCGTGGCATGTGCAAGGTGATCCCGCTGCCTTGCGGCGACCAAATCCCGCCAGGCCCCTGCAATCCACGAATTCCGCGAACGAGCCAAGCTATTTGCATCGCGCAATGTGCCTGCTGCACTTGCGTAGTCTTCGAGATCGTTCTGGATCTTCGCCAAGGCATATCCGGACGCTGCGCGTGCCTGCAGCGAGTTCGCCACATCGCGGAACTGCCGGCTGCAACGGGCCACGTCCGGATCAGCGGGGTCGCAATACCGCTTCGTGTTCACCAGTGCGCCCAGCACGTGATGGCGGGCAAGATCGATACCCGCGGCGAGGGCCGCAAGGTAGTGTTTACGCGCTGCCGCAAAATCGCCGGATTCGCGAGCGACATGCCCAGCAAGCACGAACAGCTCCGGCGCCTGCGCGCCACGTGTCAACGCCGCCTCGCAGATTCGGGCAGCAATCCCATGCCGATCGCATTCGCGCGCGAACGTCGCCGTGCGCAAGGCGACGTTCGCTTCGAAAAGGGTGGCTTCGGCCAACGTCCACATCACCTCCGCCGCTGCACTCAGGCGTCCCTGGCTGCGCAGCACTGCTGCCAACAGCATCGCGATGTCTTCCCGGGCCGGAACATGGAGAGCGAGTTCGCGGAGCAATGCCTCGGCGTCTCCCACCCGATCGAGTTCGAACATCCTCCGGGCTTCGGCGAACCGGGTATCGATCACGCACGGGGCGATGGGCGTCTTCATGCCAACGTCGAGGGTGCATGCATGCCTTATCATAGCCAGCAATATCAACACCATTCCGTTTCCATGCGATATCTCCACGCACTCCTGCGCGCCGCCGTCCGCTCGAAATGCAATCCATGACCGCATCGCGATTGCAGGCCCTGGACCCCGCGGCGGTCCAGTGCGTTGTCGCGACGGCGCAGGCCCTTGGGATGGGACGTATCGATCAAGCCGAAGCCCGGTTGCGCCCACTTTTGGACAGCCATCCCGACCACCCCGAGGTCTTGCGCCTGTACGCCGGCATCCTCAGCTCGCGGGGCAATCACACTGGCGCGCTTGCCGCAATGAGGCGCGCCGTAGCGCAACGTCCTTCCGATCCTCTTTTCTACAACACCCTCGGCTCGGTGCTGGGCGACATGGGGGATTTCGACGCCGCGATTGACGCGCTGCGCCGGGCTTGCGGACTGCAACCCGGCCTCGCGGTGGCCTGGTACAACCTTGGCGTCATGTTGACGCGCTGCGTGCGCAACACGGAAGCCGCTGGCGTGATCAGGCGTGCGGTAGCACTCGCGCCAGGCAACATGGACGCACGTGCGTTGCTCGGCGACTTGTTGCGCATGCAAGGTGATGCTGCTGCATCTGCGATCGAGTATCGCAAGGTGTTGTCGGAGCATCCTTTCTCCGGCATGGCATGGTGGGGCCTCGCCGACCTGCGCACCGGCGCATTCGAGCCCGGCGATATTGAGCGCATGCATGCCGCATTGCGTGACAGCCGCGCCAGCGACGATGATCGCATCGCGATCGGATTCGCGCAGGCCCGGGCCCTCGACGAGGCAGGGCGGCGGGACGAAGCGCTGGATGCGCTGGCGCACGCCAACGCGGTCGCGCGCTCGCGCCAGCGCTGGGACGCTTCTGGGTTTTCGGCCGGAATCGATCAAGCCAATCGTTCCTTCACTCCGCCGCCCGTCGGCGCAGCTACCAGCAGACTCGGACATGAAGTCGTGTTCATTGTCGGCATACCGCGCTCCGGCACGACGCTGGTTGAGCAAATCCTCGCCTCGCATTCGCTAATCGAAGGCGCGGGCGAGCTGCCAGACTTGCCGCTGGTGCTCGCGGAGGAATCGCGTCATCGCGGCCAACCATTTCCGAACTGGGTGGCGGCAATGAATCCGGCCGATTGGCAGCGATTGGGAGAACGCTATCTCGACCGCACCGCGTACTGGCGACGGGAACGCCCCGGCTTCACCGACAAGTTGCCCAACAACTGGATGTACATGGGCGCCATCCGCGCCATGCTGCCCGGTGCCCGCATCGTGGTCTGCCGCCGCGATCCGCTGGAAACCTGCTTCTCGTGCTACCGGCAGCATTTCGCCAACAATGAATATACCCGCACCTTCGAGGATCTGGCGGCGTTCTGGCGTGACTTCGACCGGACCGCAAAGCATTTCGCCGATTTGCACCCAGCCTACATCTATCAGCACCAACACGCGGCGTTGATTGCCGATCCCGAGCAATCCATTCGCAAATTGCTCGACGCATGCGACCTTCCCTTCGAGGCGGCGTGCCTGCGTTTCCATGAGACCGCGCGTGAAGTGCGTTCTCCGAGCGCCACCCAGGTTCGCGAGCCGTTGCGCCGGGACACCGCCCATGCTCAGCGCTACGGTGCGTTGCTCGATCCACTACGCAAGGCCTTGGGCCTACCAGCGTCGGGAAGTTGATCCTTGCCGCGCATGCACATGGAAAAAGCATGGCTGGAGTCTGCACGCGGATCACTTCTGCGCGGCGACCTTGCTTTGGCGCACGCGATCCTGGCTTCCGCGCTTGCCGAGTTTCCTCGATCGCGTGAATTGCGCAGGGTGCAGGCAGGCGTTTATCTGCGGGAGCACCGCGCGGAGGCTGCCGAACACGTGTTACGCGAACTCCTGGCCGAAGACGCCCACGATGCCGCTTCGGCCTTCGCGTTGGCCGGGCTCATGAAGAGCGAATGCCGCAGCCACGCGGCTGCCGCGGTTCTGTGCGAATACTTCGCCGGCCCGGGCAACTGTTCCGATGCGGACCTTGCCATCAACGCCATCGAATTGCTGGACAGCAGTGGCCGCAAGCGCGAGGCATCCGTGATCGCACGTTTGGCGATCGCGGCCAACCCGGATGATCCACGCTTGCACGCTTACGCGGGGATGCTGGCCATCCAGTTCGGCCAATTCGACGACGCCCGCCGCCATTATCTGTTCGCGCTGGAGCACGATCCACGCGCCTTCGAATGGCATGTTCCGATTGGATTGTCCAACACGCTGCGCTACGGTGATTCAGGACACCCCGATTTGCTGCTTTTCCACCGCGGCCTTGAACGGGATGACCTTTCTGCACTTGCGCGTGCGGAACTGCACTTCGCGCTGGGCAAGGCAAACGACGATCTCGGCGACTACGCGAGCGCCGCACGGCATTTCCGGCACGGCAACGAAATCCGGAAAACGCCTGGAAGCTGGTCGCGCAAGGCATGGCGGCGCGCCATCGAGGCGCGCCTCGGTGCAGCGCAGGGCATGGTCGAACGCTCGCCGACGGAGCATTTTGAACCCCTGTTCGTGGTGGGCATGCCGCGCTCGGGCACCACACTGCTTGCCGAACTGCTGTCTCGATACCCGTGCATACGCAATCTCGGCGAACTCCCGACTTTGGCCCGCCTGGCACAAGACAGCCTTGCTGCGGAAACGCAAGATCGGACGGCGATGCAACGCGCAGCGGCAAGCTATGTCCGCGAGGCTCTCCAGGATGAGACTTCCGCGGCGCGTTGGTTCATCGACAAGCAACCCCTCAACTTCCGTTATGTAGACCTGGCGCTTGCCATGTTTCCCGATGCAAAAGTCATCCATTGCATCCGCAATGAACGTGACACCGCATTGTCGTTGTGGGTGCAATGTTTCCTGGAGGACGTACAGGGTTACTCGTACGACTTCGGGGACATTGCATCGGTCATGCGCGATTGCGACAAGTTGATGAAGCATTGGAAGCAGCGATATCCCCTGTCGATCAAGGCGGTTCCTTACGAAGAACTGGTATCGGCACCCGACCGGACTGTCGAAACACTGGCCGAGTGGGTCGGCCTGGCGCCGCGCACTGTCGATGCGTCAACTGTGGAATCGGGATCCACTCTCAGTACCGCCAGCTTGTGGCAGGCACGTCAACCGGTGTATTCCACGTCGATCGGCCGCTGGAAGCATTACGCGCCGCACGTACCCGAATTGCTGCAATTCAAGGATTCTTGAGCCGGACAACGTGGGATGCGCTTCGCGCCGTCTCCTTCGCATCCTTGGAGCCAGGTCAGCCTGCAGTCGCATTTTCCCGGTGAACGAAAGGTGCAACGCCGAGCGCGATGCGTAGTGGATCGAGAGCGGCACCATATGCCTTTGCCGTACCCGAGTGTTTTCGCATGGGTTGCCGTACCTGCGCGGCACTCAACGTGTGGACATTGCGACCCGTTTGGTGGAATGCCAGGCAGGCCGCATCGAACGGAAGCCCGCAGAAATCCAACAGGGCGCGGATCTCCCCATCTGGATGCTCCGTCAACTTTTCGTAGCTTTGCTCCCGTACATGGCCCGGGACACGCGCGGCCCAATCCCTGGCGGCGCGGTCGAACGTTTTCCAGAAGATCGCGAGCTGCGCGATGTCGTAGGTGAACTCCCACCCTTGCGTAAAGTATTGCTTGAAGCACGACCAGCAGTTTTCCAGGGGATCACGCCGGCAAACGAGAATTCGCGCCCCTGGCAACATCGCGCGCATCGCGCCAATCGCCTGCCAGTTGTTGAGCATCTTGTCCGTGACATGCGCATACCCGTTGCAATAACGCGTCGTCAATTCGAGATAGCGCTGGCCCAGGCGCTGCCAATCTTGAGGGCTTGCCTCGGGCACCCAGTCTGGATAGTGGCGTCTCAGGCGCGACGATTCTTCAGTCAATACCTGCGCGAGTTCGCCGAGTTCTCCCATGCCCCTGACTTGCGGGTGGGATGCAAGGATTTGTTCGACCAGCGTGGTGCCCGAGCGTGGCATCCCGACTATGAAAATCACCTGCTCGCCCAAGCGCGGGTCTTCGGCCTTGGCAACCGGTTTTGCGAAAATCGTTTCGGCACGCGACGAGCGATACTGGAACTGCTCGATGTTCCATGGACTGACTTCACGCTTGCGCCTGGCGTTGGCGTCGAGGAAAAGTTCGAATGCTTCGCCATAGAGGCCGCGGTCCTCGCAAGCTTTGCCCAACGCAAACTTGATCGCCGTGCGCTCGCTCTCGTCGACAAGCCCGCCCTGCACCAGGGTTCGCATTTGGTCGACTTCGTCGTCCGTGATCGGTATTGTCTTGACGTCCACGAGATTGAGCCATGCCGCTCCAAAGGCAGGCTCGACGCCAATAGCCCGGCGCATCGCGGCGGCACCTTCCTCGGCGCGCCCGCATGACACCAACACGTCGCCGAGTTTCAGGAGTGCTGGCGGATAGTCGGGCGCAAGCGCCGTGGCGCGTTCGAGTGCCGCAAGCGCGCGGTCCGGTTGCTGGTGCCGGGCCCAGTGCTCTCCCAGATCGGCCCACGCCATCGGCGATTCTGGAAGAACCTCCACTGCCCGCTCGCGCAATCGCAAGGCGGTGGCTACGTCACCCGCCCGTTCACATATCTGGGCGAATTGCCAATAGCCCATGGCATCGTCCGGTGCAGCGCGCAAGGCAGCTTCGAGGTTTGCATAGGCCGCCGGCAAATTTCCCGAATCCGCCAGCAGCAGACCGTAGAGGCGCAACACGTCGGGTTGGCCGGGCGCAACGGAAAGCGCCCCCGACAACAGTGATTGGGCAGTACGCAAATCGCCCGCGGCAAGCGCCCCCCCTGCATGCTCGATCGTTGCACTCAGCCGCGGGGGCAATACCGAAAGGCGGGCGGCGATTTTTGCCAAATCGGGCGTCGGCGCCCTGAACATCCGGTCGCTGATGCTCAATTCAACGCTCCCTGTCCCGGGATTCGAGATCTGTCGCGTATCCCCAGTACTCCAGCATCGGCTGCAGGATCGGCAATACCGGCTCGAAGTATTTCCCGTAGCGCTGCCACCGGCCGATACCCTTGCTGTTGATGGGCTCGATGACTTGGGTATAGCTCGGAGTAGCGATGAATCCCTTTTCCCTCGCGCGTCGGTCGAACCCCAACAAGGCTTCCGCGTCCTCCAATTCAAGGTATTCGGCAATCTTCCGGGTTTGCCGCTCCGGATCAGCAACCAGATCCTCATACCGCGAAATGAAAACGCTGGCCCCGAACAGTTGCACGTGATGGAGCCAGTATTTCATCGCATCCACGTAGGACGTCGCCAAGACTTCCAGATTTTCGCACACCACGCATAACGTGCCGGCAATGAAATTCTGCATGTAATTGCTCAGCAACACGTCACATGGGTGTCGCACGGCAAGGATGAACTTCGCGGCGGGAAACAAGCGATAGATCATCGGCAACCACAGCATGTTCATCGGGTTCTTGTCGACCAGTCGGGCGTCCCAGCGTCGAGGAATCTTGGAACACGCGAAGGTCAGGTAGCCTTTGCGGAGTTCGTCGCAATCGCGCTGATCCAGCTTGCCGAGGTCCCGGGGAATCTGAAAGCCCGTGCTGTTCTCGAGTTGCCCGGCGAGCATGTTGAAAAACGGCCGCTCGTCCATCGATTGCAGGCGCGGATGCGCATCCAGCATTTGCTCCAGCAACGTGGTGCCCGAACGCGGGAACCCCATCACGAACACCGGCGACTGTGAAGCATCAGGCGCCCTCAGGACCGGCCATGTAGCGAAATCAGACGCCTGCACGATTTCGTTCTGATTGGGCAGGACCTTGGCGCCCGGTTCAAACCAATCCGGATGGACCTCCCTGATTTCGGCGACCTGGAGCGAATGCGCGCGCTCCAATGCGGCCATGGCAGCAGCCATCTCTCCGGTCTTGTCGCACGCCTGTGCCAATTCGAACCAGTATGCGTAATCGCGATCACCTCGCGGACCCAAGCGTTCCAGGATTTCCCGGGTATTTGCGTGGTCGCGCCGTCGCGCAGCCAATCGCGCATGCTGGTCCGCAATCTCGCGGGCTTCGACGGCGTCCTGATCAGCCACCGCAAATTCGGCCTCCACTTGTTTCAAAAGAGCCTCGGCTTCGTCAAGGCGGTTCACGCGCTCGTACAGGCCGGCCAACCGCAAACGTATGCGCCGTTGCCCAGGAAGGCGAAGTGCCAAATCCTCGAGCAATTCCACCGCGCCTGATACGTCGGCATGTTGAGCGAGTGCCTCCGCGAGCTCGGATTCGAGCGAATCATCGAGTGGCAACCATTCCCGCCACGGGCGCAGGAGGTTCTCGGCACGCAAATCACGGCAAGCCAGACAGGCCAAAGCTGCATGGATGCGGATGGCAGGCGATTCCGGGGCTTTGCCAAAGGCTCGCAGCAACGTATTGCGCGCTTCTATTCTTTTGCCAAGATCAACCTGCACCAACCCATATAGTTCAAGCAATTCCGCGTCGTCCGGTGCGAACCGAACGGCTGTTGCGTATGCTTGTTCGGACCCATCCAAATCACCCACGTTGCGCAATGCTGCCGCGTAATTGCGCCAATGCATGCTATCTTCGGGATGCAGTTGCGTCAGGCGGGCGTAAATATCCAGCGCCTCGGCCCGCCTTCCTTGGTGCCCCAGACTCACAGCCAGAAGCACCTGCAGATCGGCGTCGTCAGGCATTTGCCGCAAGCGCTCACGGCACAGGCGCTCTGCAGACAGTGGATCACCGGCTTCCAGCGCGGCGACAATCGGGTCCATCATGAAACTGTCCATCAGACTACTGAAAAGAAAAGGGCCGCACGGAGAATACCCGTGCGGCCCGGAATGTTGAAGCTTGAAACAACTCGATCTTTAGAAGTTCACCGTCAGGCGCGCCCAGTAGTAGCGGCCAATCACGTCGAAATCGTTCGGATCGGTATTCGCGTTCTGCGAGTTGTTCGCATACAGGAACGGCGGTTGCTTGTCGAACACATTGTCCACGCCGATGTCCACGCGTGTGTTGATCGGCTGGATGTTGTAGCCAACGGTGAAGTTGTTGTACACGTATTGGCCATACTTCAACACGTACGCGCCGGCCGGACCCGAGGGATTGAAGGCCGGGGCGCCGGTAGCGCCTTGGCTCGCGTCAGCCGAACCCACTTGGAAGTGGCTGATGTAATTCATCGTCCACTGCGCATCCCACGGACCCAACTGCCAGCCCAAGGTGGCCATGCCACGGATACGCGGGAAGAAGCAGATTGCACCAGGTGCACCACCCGGGCAGGACGCTTGCAAAGCCGAGCCGGTCGAACCCATCACGCCGACGTAATTCAGCACCGAGTTGCCTGCCAGGCCCGGCGCGCTCTGCACCTTCGCCTGCTTCATGTAGGTGCCGCTCACGCCGACGTTGAACTGACCGAACGAGAACTGCGGCAGCTTGTAGTTGACCTGGAAGTCAACGCCCTTCATGTCGGCACGGCCCAAGTTGGCGGTCGGCAACAACAACTGCGTGATTTGGCCCGCGGACGCCGGGTTGGCGCTGCGCGAAATCATTGGGCAGAACTGCGTGAGCCCGTTGAAGCACAGGTTCACGACGCTCTGCGCACCGACGGTCGTGATGATGTTGTTCAGGTAGATGCGCCAGATGTCCGCGCTCGCCGACAGGCCGGGCACGAAGTGCGGCGAATACACCACGCCGAAGTCGAACGACTTGCCGTTTTCCGGTCCCAGCGGGAAGCCCGCATAGGCGGAGCCGGAAGTCAGCGCCTTCAACTGCTGGCCAGCGGCAACCTGCTGATCGACGAAGCTGCCGTCCAGCGGCACGTTCGCGCAGGCCGGATTGGCCACTGTGATGTGGTCGCACGGGTCGGAACTCAGCAATGGTGCGCTGCTGATGGGGGCTCCAAACACGTCGCTGATGTTAGGCGCGCGGAAGATCGTGGACACGGTGCCACGCAGCATCAGATCGTCGATCGGGTGATATTCCACACCGATCTTCCAGTTGTTGGTGCTGCCGAAGGTGTTGTATTTGGAGAAACGATCACCCAAGGTGACATTCAACGCGTGGATGAAGGGAATGTCCTTCAGGACCGGGATGTACAACTCGGCATACGCTTCCTTGACGTTGTAACCACCCTGCAGCTTGGCCGAGCAGGCGCTGCCCAAGGTGCAGGTGCCGGTGGCCGGGTTGAGCAGCAGATCGTTGCTGACGATGTTGTTGGTGTATTCCTTGCGGTAAGACACACCACCCGCGAGCTGCACCGTACCGGCCGGCAGGTCGAACAGGCCACCGCTCACATCCGCGTGCATGGCTCGCGAAATGTACCATGTGTTGATCAGCGCCGGAGCCGCCGCCGCCGCAATCACGGCCTGCGTGTTGGAGTTGTAGAGATTGAACGGGTTGGCCGGCGTGCAGGTGTCCAGTGAAATCGGATCTGCCGCCGTACCGCACTGCACCACACCATCGGCGTTCAGGAATGACGGCCCGAATGCCTGGTTCAGCAGGTTCTGGTTGGGCAGGCCGAAGTTCGTGATGACCTGCGAGACATGGCCGTAGTTGTAGCCCACGTCCCATTGCCAGTTCTGCTGGCCGATGTTGAAGTTGCCCTTGAACCCGGTGATGAGCTGATCGGTGTTGAACTGGTTGGCGAAATGACGATCGCCCGCCGGGAACAGACGCCCGGTGTAGGTGTTGCCGCTTGGGCCCGAGAAATCCACGCCAAACGGATTCCAGTAGTTCTGCGCCGAAATCTTGAGACCGGTATCGAATCCGGGGCCCGAACCGACAACCGCCGGGGCAAGGTTCGAAGCCGAGCTGGACTTCTGGTGGTAGAACGTGCCGTAGAAGTCGATGTTGTCGGTCAGGTGATAGGTTCCCTTGAAGAACGCATTGGTACGTTCCTGTGGGGTCTGGATCAGGTTGACCGAGGCGTAGTTGTACTTGTCCTGCGAATTGATGAAGCAGTGGTAATCGCCCGCGGTCGGATTGCCTGTCGGCGTCGCCGCACTCGGATTCAGCGACAGGGTGCAGGGGCCGCCGGCATAGCTGATCTTGTTGCGCGCGGCGTAGGAAGAACCACCCCTCAACGCAATAACCCCCGATCCGGGCACTGCCAGATACGTCAGGCCGGCCGGTGCGGTTCCCTTACCGCCATAAGTATTGGTTGCCGTCAGGCTGACCGCGTTCTTGGAGAAGTCGCGCTGGGCCTGGTACACCGGATCGAACTTGTTGTAGTCCACGCCGGCCAGGATGCTGCCCTTGTCGGAGGTCTGTCCGAACACGAAGCTCGCGCCTTGGCGCTGGCCATCGTCATGATCGGAGATGCCGTAGTTGGCCTGGAACTGCGCACCCTGATAGTTGTTCTTCAGAATGACGTTGATGACGCCACCGATCGCATCCGAACCGTACACGGCCGATGCACCATCAGTCAGCACTTCGATGCGGTCGACCGCCGCGGCCGGGATCGAGTTCAGGTCGACGCCACCGCCTTGGAAGCTGACGACGCGCTGGCCATCAACCAGCACCAGCGTACGGCTCGAACCCAAGCCACGCAGACCGACGAGGGTCTGGCCCGAACCACCGCCGTTGTTCACGTGCGGAGTTTCGATACCGCCAGTGATCACAGGCAACTGCTGGATCACGTCGCCCAGTGTCAATTTGCCGGTCGCCTGGATCTGTTGCGAGGTGACGGCCACGACGGGATTGGACGTTTCCAGATCCACGCGGCGGATGTGCGAACCCGTGACCACGATGGTCTGCAGGGCTTGCGGTTGATTCTGGCCATTCTGCGTGGT
>Ga0209178_1000561_pt1 | contig 10968 bp, 11 predicted proteins | sample GAAS200_FD_187521 | JGI IMG/M metagenome (GOLD analysis project Ga0209178, IMG submission 187521) | Agricultural soil microbial communities from Georgia to study Nitrogen management - GA AS200 (SPAdes) (version 2) | ecosystem: Environmental > Terrestrial > Soil > Agricultural land | place: USA... | reverse complement strand
AATTCAATGCCAAGTGTGTAATGTCTCCACCCGCCCTTATCGTGTGACATGCATCACAGCAATCGGGGATGTCACGCCTTCATAGTTTCGTCGGCATTTAAGATACCCGGCCCAAATCTGACAAGGAGACTTACCCATGCGGAAGATGATCCCTCTCGCGTTCCTGTCCTTGTTCGCCATGGCAGTTGCGCTTCTCTCCGCAACGCCCGCATTCGCGCAGAACGGGAAGCTCAAAATCAAGGTCATTCCCAAACAGGCCTATGTGTTTGTCGACGGGAACGCGATTAAAGACGGCAACCAGTCGATCAGCCTCGCGCCGGGGAAGCATTCCGTGGGTGTGTACAACTACGGCTACACGCCGCAAACGCAGGACGTGGAAATCACCGCCAAGAAGACTACGCAAATCACTGTGACCCTGCAGTCGGCAGGCGGGACAGTTTCTGGCCCATTCGGTCGCGTGCAATTTAAAGGCCCCGGACACGCCGCGGTGATGCTGAACGGGACGACCCCCGCCTATTTTGTCGGTCCCGTGAAACAAAAGCTTATTCTGCCGCCCGCGACTTATCAGACAAATGTGACCCAGAACGGCAAGACGAACTGGTCCGGGCCTGTGATCGCCAAGGCAGGCCAAACTGCTACGGTGGACCTGAAGCGGAACGGTGCGACCAAGTATAAGAACTGGCCGGCCGGAAACACTCTCGGGCCGCAGCCGCGATTCAAGGCGGGCCAGGCCGTCGCGGTCGCGCCGGTTAGCGCCGTCAGCATCACGGCCGATCCCACGCAGCTCGATTGCGGCCAGTCCAGCAAGTTGACCTGGTCTTCCTCCGACGCCGCCAACGCCAATATCAGCGGCATCGGCGACGTCGCCGCGAGCGGCACGCAATCCGTCACGCCGCTGAAGACGACCACCTATGACTTCACCGCCACAGGGCCCGGCGGAAGCGCCAAAGGCAGCGCCACTGTCAATGTCAACACGCAACCGACGGCGACTCTAACGCTCAATCCCGCCGAGTTGACCTACCACAAAGTCGGCGACAAGGTGAAACAGCAGGGTACCGCGACGCTGAATTGGACGACTTCGAATGCGAGCACGTTTTCAATTGACCCCATCGGCACGGTCGCTGCCAGCGGCAATCAGACGATTCAGGGAGTCCCGAAGCAAACCTCCGAAGGTCCGGTTAACGAGAGCGTCACTTACACGCTGAACACGTCCAACGCCTGCGGCGGGTCGGCAACGCAGTCCGCCACGCTTCACATCACAGGCTCGATCGATCCCATGCCCGTCGTGAATCTCTCGAGCGTCTTTTATCCCACGGCCTATCCGGAACCGAATCATCCCGAAGTCGGCCTGGTTGCCAGTCAGCAGCAGCCGCTCGCCCAACTCGCCGCCAGCTTCAAGAAATATCTCGACTACGACGAAACGGCGCATCTCGTCGTCGTCGGCCATGCGGACGTGCGCGGCTCAGGTCCTTTCAACGAGGCCCTGAGCGAACGCCGCGCCAATCGCGTGAAGGACTATCTTGTCTCCCAGGGCATTGCCGCGGACAAGATCGAAACTCGCGCCGAAGGCAAGGAGCGCCAGCTCGACCGCAAGGAAGTCGAGCAGTTCGAGACCGACAATCCCGCGAAACCGGAAAAATGGATGCTGCACCATGCGAACGAGACCTGGCTGGCTTACAACCGCCGCGTGGACATCATCCTCGAACCGACGGGCAAGGAATCCGCCAAGGCTTATCCGAACGGCGCACCTGACGCCAGAGTCCTGTGGCAAAAACCGAAACCCAGCTTGAAGAAAGTTCAAGCGGCGCAATAAGGGCTTCACAACACAGAATCCCAGCAACAAACGCAAAGGGCTCGCGGCAAATTTGTCGCGAGCCCTTTTTTATCCTCTACGTAATTGCCCCAGTCCTAAGGGGACTCGAGACACTGAAGGTTCCTCGTACGGACGCCGGACCATGAAATCTCGATCAGTGGGCGTTCTGGAGATTCACCTGAATTCACCGGTTTCTGAAGGCGATGAATGTTCTGGCTAAGGCCCCTCTTCGGTCGGGTGTTTCATGAACTCACTAATGCTGTTTGGCGCTCGCATATTGTTTCGCAACCACTTGACCTGCCACTCAGTGACACGATTACCTTTTTCTGGAACGTAATGCCCTCGCTCCGGTTCGTTTATCCACTCAAACTGGCGAACCAGCACCAGGGGCGCCTCCGCTCCTGGCGTTTTCCGAGAGAACGCTTCGGCTGGCTCATACTGTGCAAATGCGACAAAGTAGTCCTTGTCGCCGTTAAGTGGCTGGGCGCCCTTATCGGGATGAAGCCAAACTCTATACTCAAGCACCTGGTCATAAAAATAACCTGCGCCTGAATCAGAATTAGGTGGATAAGTTCCGACTAAACTTGGGGCGACGGCCAAAGGGTATGCACTTGTGCCGAAAATATGATGATCGGCGCGGACTACCCGGAAGCCAGAAGGTGCCTCTCGGTTGCAGGCCCCCACCACGAACACACAGGCTAACAATGTCAGGGCACGCGATCTGCCACGCATCGCCAAATGTCACCTACGGCTCATGTCGAGATCTTAGAGCAGCATCATAGCCCAAACGACGGATCGCGCCTCGACAAACTCCCGGTGACCAGATTTAGCGGTGGCACGCACTGCAAATATTTCAGAGACCAGGGCTCGTTTTGTCAGCCGGCTGTCGCGGCGCGATACCCGCTTTGGCCAGCCTTCTTCATGGCGTCGAGCGCCTCGGCAGTGCTGAGCAGTGGCGTCGTCTTCACGCTGCGGCAAGCGCCGCCTGCGGCGACCGCCATTGCCAGCGCCGCTGCCGCCACGTTGTCTGGCATTTCGGCGATGCCGACCACATCGTAATCGCCAAACGCGAACCACGTGTGCAGCACTTTGCCGCCCAGCTTCTCGACGGCGTTCCGAACCATTTGCTGGCGTCCTTCCGGATCCCGAATGACCGCTTGCCATCCTTCGGAGGTATATCCTACTTGGGCCAAATAGTGAGGCATGGTGACTCCTTTCCCTTGCGGGGTGGTGGGCCGATTGGGGGGATGGTGGCACCGCGTTCAGCCGAAGTCAACGGAAAGCTCGCATTGTCCCGGCGCTCACGGGCCGATAGAATTGCCCATTCGTATGACTTTCGCCCCGCCATCTTCGCGGCAGAGAATCATCTCGCTTGCGCCCGACGCCACTTCCATCCTCGTCGCGCTCGGCGCGCGTTCGAATCTCGTCGCCGTCAGCCGCTGGTGCAAGGAAGTCGCCGATGTGCGCGGCCTGCCCGAACTCGGCGATTGCTGGGCCATGGACTCTGAGCCGCTTTTGAAACTCCGGCCCACGCTGATTGTCGGCTCCGTGCCATTCAAAAATGAAACGCTGCAAGAGATTTTGTCGCTGCCGGTTCCCTTCCTCGCCCTGAATCCGCGCTCGCTCGCGGATATCGAGGGGAATATTCGCGCGCTGGGTCGCCTCGCCGGAGCAGGGGCCAAATCGGAAGTGCTCGTGCGCCAAATGCGACGCAAATTCGAAACCGTGCGCCGACTCGCAGCGCACGCCAAAATTCGCCCTCGCGTTTACGCCGAGGCCTGGCCGAATCCGCGCATCAGTTCCCCTCCCTGGGTCGCCGACCTCATCGAAATTGCCGGTGGAGAAATGGCCGTCCCGGCCGGGCAGAAAATTTCAGACGATGCTGTGGCGCAAGCGCGCCCGGATGTGATAGTCCTCGCCTGGACCGCCACGGGAGACAAAGCCAAGCCGGAGCAAGCTCTGGAAAATCCCGCATGGCAAAATGTCCCTGCGGTGAAAAACAGGCGAGTCTTGGTCATCAGCGATGAATTGCTCAACACGCCCGGGCCGCCTCTCATGAAAGGCGCCGAAGAATTGCTTCGCGCCATTCATCCCGAGCTCGCGCTCCGGCGCATAGGACACCATGGAAATTGAAAAAGGCAAAGTGAGGGCCCCCGAGCTCGGCGCCATCTGGCTCAACTCCGAGCCCGTCGAGCTGCGCAATCTGCGCGGCCGCGCCGTGCTCATCGATTTCTGGGACTACACCTGCGTCAACTGTCTCCGCACCCTTCCCTACGTCGTCGAATGGCATAAGCGCTACGTTGACAAAGGCCTCAGCGTCATCGGCGTGCACACGCCCGAGTTTTCCTTCGCTGCCAACGATAAGTTCGTCAAGGCCGCCGTCGAACGATTCGGAATCCGCTATCCCGTTGTCCTCGACAATGGATACGCCATCTGGCACGCCTACGCGAACCGCTACTGGCCCGCCAAATATCTGATCGACAAAAACGGCTACATCCGTTTTTTCCATTTCGGCGAAGGCGATTACGCTGAGACGGAACAGGCCATTCAATCTCTCGTGCGCGAAATCTTCCCCAACGCCGAACTTCCACCAGTCATGGAGCCTCTGCGCGACACCGACAAGCCCGGCGCCGTTTGCTATCGCACCACGCCGGAACTTTATCTGGGTAACAAGCGCGGCAAAGCCGGAAATCCCTCCGGCTTCCTGCACGAAAATGAAGATCGCGCAGGAAAATATTCTCTGCCTGAGAAAGTCGACGCGGACAAGTTCTACCTGACCGGCGAATGGCTCAGCAAAGAGGAATTCGTGAAGTCCGCGGCAAACGGCTCCGCTCCTTCCAGCATCGTTTTATATTACACGGGGAAGGAGGCCAATCTCGTCATGGCGCCCGAAAGCGAGCCGCAGGAACTCGAGCTCATGCATGCCGGAGAGCCGCTCACCTCAGATGAACTCGGCGAAGACGCTCAGCGGACCTCCGACGGCCGCTCCATCGTGCGCGTGGATTCCCCGCGCATGTACAACCTAGTGCGCAATCCGGGAATGAAACAAAAACTCTTGCAGCTTGTGACGCGAAAACCAGGCCTCGAATGTTACGCCTTCACGTTCACCTCCTGCACCGCTCAGGATGACCCGCCATGGTAGTCGTCGCCGCCGTCATCGTCCGCGACGGGCGTATCCTTGTCTGCCAGCGCAACCGCAAGGATTCCTTTCCTCTGAAATGGGAATTCCCGGGCGGAAAAGTGAAACGCGGCGAAACTCCGACTGCGGCTCTCTCGCGTGAATTGCGCGAAGAATTGGGAGTCGGCTCCACGATCGGTGAGGAAGTCTTCCGCACTCGCCACAAGTACTCGCAAATGAAGGACGAAGTCGAACTGATTTTTTTCCGCGCCAATCTGGAAAGCGCCACTCTGCAAAATCGCGTCTTCGAAGCCATTGCCTGGATCGAGCCGGCCGCGCTGCCTGCGAAGGACTTCCTCGACGCCGATAAGGGCCTCATCGAGAAACTCGCCGGTGGAGATGGAGTCCTTCCTCGCGCCTGAGCTCCCGCAGACGCCGGCCCAATAGGAAACCAGCCTCGAAAGAAATACGTCAAAATAGAAATCGGCGGTCTGGGTTCGTGCTATAGTATTTTTTATCCAAATAGAGGAAAGTGCTGATAGGAGAGGCTATGGGGACAAAAAGTAGCCGGGCCGTGGCGGAATTGGAGCCCGAGAAAAGCGAAAACGGCCGGGAATTGATGCTCGGGCTGTATCGCATGCTGGTGAAGTGCCGGATGTGCGACGAAAAGGCGCGCATCCTGTTCCGGCAGGGCAAATACGCCGGGAATTTCTACTCAGGCGTCGGCCAGGAAGCTGCCGAAGTTGGCGCGGCTTACAGTCTGCGCCAGGACGACTGGATCGCGCCCTCCCACCGCGACTGGACCTCCAACATCATCAAGGGCGCACCCTTAAAACTCTGCTTCGCACAGCTTTTCGGCAAGGCCACCAGCCCCGACCGCGGCAAATCCACTCCCGCTCACATGGGCTATCCTCCAATACACACCATCACTCCCGCCAGCAGCATTGCCGGCCAGCTTGCCGTTGGAACCGGCGTCGCCTTCGGACTCAAAAAGCAGGGCAAAGATTCCGTCGTTGTCTCGTTCTTTGGAGATGGCGCCACCAGCCTGGGCGGTTTCCATGAAGCCCTGAACTTCGCCGGCGTTCACCGCCTGCCCATCATCTATGTCTGCCAGAACAATTTGTGGGCCGAATCCGTGCCCCTGCGCTTGCAGACCGCGCTGATTAATCTTTCCGATCGCGCCAAGGCTTATGGCTTCCCCGGCATCAGCCTGGACGGCAACGACGTCCTCGCTGTTTACGACGCGGCCACGAAAGCCATCGAACGCGCGCGCTCCGGCGACGGCCCCACGTTCCTCGAGTGCAAGACCTATCGCTGGTACGGCCACTCCGAAATCGATCCCGCGAAGTATCGCACCAAGGAAGAAGTCGAGTCGTGGAAGAAGCGCGACCCGCTCGTGCTCTTCGAAAAAGTTCTCCGCGACAGGAAATATCTCACCGACGAGTCCAAGGACAAGGTCGCAAAGGACATCACGCAGGAAATCAACGAGGCGGTTGAATTCGCCGAGCAAAGCCCTTATCCGGATGCTTCTGAGCTGACGGATTACGTCTGGGCGCAGGAATAAAGGGGAACGCGAAAACATGGCGCGAAATATCACGATGATTGAAGCCATCACGGAAGCGATGGCGCAGGAAATGGCGCGGGACGACCGCGTTTTTGTGATGGGCGAAGACATCGGCCTCTCCGGCGGCGTTTTCAAGGCCACCGCTGGCCTCTACGACAAATTCGGCGAGGATCGCGTCCTCGATACGCCTCTTGCCGAAGGCAATATCGTCGCCTCCGCGATTGGCGCGTCGATGGTTGGCCTCCGTCCGGTTGCGGAAATTCAATTCGCCGATTTCATCACTCCGGCCATGGAGTCCATCGTCCAGCAGGCCTCCAAAATCCGCTATCGCAGCGCCGGCGGCTACAATTGTCCCATTACGATTCGCGTCTGCTGCGGCGGCGGCACCGGCGGCGGACTGTATCACTCCCAGGAGAACGCGTCTTGGTTCGTCCACGAGCCCGGCCTGAAAGTTGTCATGCCCTCGACGCCTTACGACGCCAAAGGTTTGCTACTCGCCGCGATTCGCGATCCCAATCCCGTCCTCTACTTCGAACACAAAAAGCTCTATCGCACGGCCAAGGGCGACGTCCCTGAAGGCGATTACACCGTGCCCATCGGCAAAGCTGAAATCCGCCGCGAAGGCCGCGACATGACCGTCGTCACTTACGGCTACATGACGCCTCTCTGCCTTGAGGCCGCCGACCAAATGTCCCGCAAGGGCGTCGAAGCCGAAGTGATCGACCTTCGCACTCTCTCGCCTCTCGACCGCGACGCCGTCCTGACCTCCGTCCGTAAGACCAGCAAATGCCTCATCGTCCACGAGGACAAGCGGACGCTCGGCATTGGCGGCGAAATCTCCGCCATCGTCGCGGAGGAAGCCTTCGAAGATCTCGACGGCCCCATCGTTCGCATCACGGGCCCCGACGTTCCCGCGATTCCTTTCGCGCCGCCGCTCGAACACGCTTGGATGGTCAACACGGAAAAAATCGTCGCCGGCATGGAAAAGCTCGCGACGTACTGACCTGTTGAGATGTTTGTAGTATCCGATTTCACTCACGCTAAATCAATTTTGCTTGAACCTGCGCTAAAATAGCCCAAAGTGTCGGACCCGACACTAGCCGCGCTGGGTATCCTGCCCGCAGTAATGTGGGCTCTCATCTCTTATGTTCGCGTTTCGCATGGCCGATTGGCCACGAAACTTCGTAATTCAATCTATGCCAAAACTAAAGCGGAGCTCATCACAGCGAGCCGCACGTGGGCGCTTGCGCTCCTTCTGGTTTACACCGTTGTTCTGTGTTGCGTCTTCGCGTGGTTCTTTCTGCAAAATCTGGCGGCCAGGGACCTCTGGATTCAAGCAAGCTCTTGGCGTGCGAATTCTCTAAGGGGCCTGTATTTGGGATTGGCCATCGGCGGACTTCCCATTTACCTCAACAGATTCTTTAGCGGGTCAAAGCGGTTCCCTCTGATCATTGTCGCGGGCGCCCACTCACCAGCGTGCTTACAAATCGCCACAGTCCTCACGTTGGTGGTGGCCGAAGAAACTTGGCGCGCCTTGACGTTGTACGCGTTGTTGAGAGATGGATATTCCAGCCAGACAGCGATGGCATTGAGTGCATTTGTGTATGCGATTTCATATATCGCCTATGGAGATCGACCTGTCGCAGGCAAGGCATTTATGGGCGCGGCTTTCGGGAGCCTAATCCTATGGCAAGGCTCATTGCTCCTGGTTTTGTGCGCCCGTCTGATATTCGAGTCGCAATGGGTATGGTTTGCTGTCCTTGCTGCATCGAATGCAACACCGGAAGACATCAGGGGTGTCCGCAGCTCGAGATGCCCGGCCTGTGGCGAGCGGATCAGTGTTACGAAACTGAGAAGCGAAGGGTTTGTATGCCCATTTTGTGGAGAGAGCCTCAGCGTAAGCGACACCCGAGTCTCCCTGGCCAGCTGGGCATGGTTGCTCGCATATGTACCGTTGATCCTTGCAACGCTTGCTCTCTTCCCTACGCTTCAGAGCGATGCTGGCCTCTTGGGTGCAATCTTTCTAGCGTGTGGCTTTGGGGCAGCTTCGTTGGCTCTCCTACAATCGATGTTTCCCCCCGAGCTCCAGTGTGGTGAACCGAACTTCATTGGATTGAATTTGGCAAACAGAAAGGTTAAGTCGCGCCCAAGAAACTCTTGTAAAGATCCTGCCGATTCGGGCAGAAACTCCGATGAACCCTCAATCAAATAAAACTCCGGACAGCTCCGCGAAATATTCACAGCTTCCACAGTCGTCCACAGCCCCCACCTCTTGACATATATTCCCGCGGGTGTAAAACACCGCTCGCACGGCGACGGATAGCAATCCAGCGCTAGCCGGCGAGGAGCTGAACGGGGACGCGAGTTCTCGTTCTGAGCGCGCAGCCCAGGCAAGGACGAAGGTTCAAGCTGCTTGCGGAGGCGCACGGGGATGGCAGTTGACTTCGTTCCCGGCAAACTCAATGGCCCCTCAGCCCCCTTCGCTGCACGGGCCGAGTACCCGTACTCGTGGTGGCTTGAACCAGGGGAGCAATCCTCAAGTCCTTCACCGTTGACGCTGTAAGCGCCGTAGTCAACTTCGGGCCGCTCTTTCGGGAGCGGCCCTTTTATTTTCTGTCGCGAACTACGTCAGCGCCCGCCCGCCATCCACGGCGAGAATCTGTCCCGTCACGAAATCCGAGCTCGCGAAATAGAAGACCGCCTCCGCGATGTCGCTTCCCCTCCCCGTCCGGTGCAGCGGCGCGCGTCGGATGTACTCCTCGTCCGGAACTTCATCAGGAAATTGAATCGTCCCGGGCGCCACGCTGTTCACCAAGATCTCCGGCGCCAGCGCGCGCGCCAGGCACCGCGTCAGCATGATCACTCCCGCTTTCGAAACGCAATAATGCGTGTACTTCGGCCACGGCAGCAGCCCGCCGAGCGACGAAATGTTGATGATGTGCCCTCGTCCGCTCCGTTTCAGGAGTGGCGTCGCGGCCTGCGCGCACAAAAATTGCGACTTGAGGTTCGTCCCCATAATTCTGTCCCACTGCTCTTCCGTCAATTCATCGAAATCCGCGGCGAAGAACGTGCCCGCGTTGTTCACCAGAATATCCAGCCGCCCGAATTCCCGCTGCACGGATTCCATCATGTGATGGACTTCGCGCTTTTTTGAAACGTCGGCGCGAACGGCGAGCGCGCGGCGGCCCAGCTTGCGAAGTTCGGAGGCCAGCTTCTCAGCCTCCCTCTGCGAAGAAGCATAATTCACCACCACGTCCGCGCCTTCGCTTGCGAGTTTCTCCGCGATGCTTCGTCCGATTCGCTTTGCGCCGCCCGTCACCAGCGCGACCCGGCCTTCCAGCGGCAATTTCGCCAATTTCATCCTCCCCTCGCGCTTCAACAAAATAGCATCCTGCTTCGTGAATAACGAGCAGGAAGAATCTGCGGTCGGTCAGTTTGAATTTTCTTGATCGTGACACCCGAGCGCCACTGCGCCGCACCTTTGGCGCGTGCCGCTCGCATGGGCCGCCCAGGTCGGCGGTTAGCCGAGCCTGGGGAGAAAAAAGTCGAAATTCAAACTGACCCGCGGCCGCAGACTCCTAAACATGTGAAATGAAACTCAACTCGGGCTAGAATTGCGCGCTGTAATCCTGAATGGAGGCCGAATGAAACTGGATCTGCTGGCCATCGCGGCTCACCCGGACGACGCCGAGCTCACGTGCGGCGGCACTCTCATCAAAATGGCGCAACAGGGTTACAAGACCGGCGTCCTCGACCTCACGCGTGGCGAAATGGGCTCGCGTGGCACGCCGGAGACGCGCTTGCATGAAGCCGCGCGCGCCGCGCAAATTCTCAAACTGAAGATGCGCGCCAATCTCGCCTTGCCCGACGCCCATCTCGAAGTAAGCGAAAAATACAAAATGGCCGTCGCCGCGAAAATTCGCGAATGGCAGCCTCGCACCGTCATTCTTCCCTACTGGGAGGGCCGCCATCCCGATCACTACAACGCCTCGAAGATCGCCTACGAAGGCTGCTTCCTCGCCGGCCTCAAGCAGCTCCCGATTCCGGGAGAGCCTTTTCGCCCCTTCAAAATCTTATATTCCACTGCCTATGACGAAACCGTGCGCCCCTCCTTCGCCGTGGACATCACCGAACAGTTCGACCAACGCCGCCGCGCCATCCTCGCTTACGCCTCGCAGTTCAATCCGCCGAAGAGCGCGCGCAAATCCCGTGTCCACATCCCGCTCGACACTCTCGAAGAACGCATGAGCATCATGTCCCGCTACTACGGCCGCATGATCGGCGTGCGCTACGCGGAGCCGTTTCTTGTCCGCGAAGTCATGGGGATCGACGACGTCGTCGATCTTGCGGTGCGCTCCATCTGAGGTTGTCGCTTTCTCCTGCCCGCAAGGCGGGAGGCTCGCCGGCGTTCCTCACCGTGCCCATCAAAAACGATATTCCCGTGCAGGTGGACATGGCCTGGAGCCGCGACTG
>Ga0209178_1000558_pt1 | contig 10979 bp, 5 predicted proteins | sample GAAS200_FD_187521 | JGI IMG/M metagenome (GOLD analysis project Ga0209178, IMG submission 187521) | Agricultural soil microbial communities from Georgia to study Nitrogen management - GA AS200 (SPAdes) (version 2) | ecosystem: Environmental > Terrestrial > Soil > Agricultural land | place: USA... | reverse complement strand
TGTGGAAGCTTATTACCAGCTTGCGCAGGCGGATATGGGAATGCGCGAAGGAAAGGGCGCCTTTGATGCGCTAAGTAGTGCGATTGAGATCGATCCGAATCGTGTGGACGCACGGCTTGGCCGCGCGCAGATTTACCTCTATGCCGCAAAAGGCGATCCCAAGTATTACGGAAATGCCGAAGAAGATATCAATTCTGTTCTGAAACAAGATTCTCAGAATGCTCAAGCTCACCGACTGCTTGGGACGGCCTATGCGGCACAGAAGAAATACGACGCCGCTTTGCAAGAATTCTCGACAGTAGCCAAATTGGAGCCTGTCAAAGCGTCGCCATACATGGACATGGGGTTGGTGCAAATGGCATTGAAGCAATTCTCCGATGCCGAGCAGAGCTTCAAGAAAGCCGTTGAGCTTGAGCCCAGGTCCTCTCAAGCCTACGTTGACCTGGCGAATTTCTACAGGTCCCAAGGAAAGGCGCCCGAAGCGGAAGCAGCGCTTCAGAAAGGCGCGCAGAATATCCCGAACGACACCACGATCTATCTAGATTGGGCAGCGACTCTCGCAAGTGAGGGCAAGAATTCGGACGCAGATGCCACGCTCAAAGTGCTCGAGAACCAGTCACCCAAGTCAGTGGAGGTCGCGAACGCGATCGGCGATTACTATTTGCAGCGGAACGCGGTTGAACAAGCCATTGGAGAATATCAGCGAGGTCTTACAATCGATCCGAAGAATCTCTCCCTCCAGCAGAAACTCGAGGATATTTATTTAACGACTGGGAAGCTGGACTCCGCTGCTCAAGTTGATTCTGCCTTAATGCAACAGGCCCCTAATGATTCTATTAACAAGATCAATCACGGGCGTCTATTGTTGGAACAGGGAAAGTACCAGGATTCTGTATTGTCGCTTCAGAAGACCGTGGCGGATGCCGGCGATTCAAACGAAGCTCATTACTATCTTGGAATGGCGTACTGGAAATCAGGGAAAGCGGATCAAGCTAACACCGAACTCCAAAACGCCCTGCGGATCACCCCGGGATTACCCGTAGCCCTACGCGCCTTGGCGCAACTGAATTTCGCACAACAGAATTATCCAGTTGCGCAGATCTATGCGCAAGAACTGGTCCAGAGCAATTCGAAGAACCCTTCCGACCATCTCCTATTGGGAGAAACCCTTTTCCAGCAAGGGAAAGACAAAGAGGCTGAAGCTCAAATTCTCGCTGCCAAGCAGCTCGCTCCCAATAATGCGGGCGTGCATATCGACGTTGCACTTCTCTACAATTCAGAAAAGAAATATCCAGAAGCTGACAAGGAATATCAAGCGGCACTTCAGGCGGCTCCGGACAATGCAGCTGTCTTGGATCAGTATACGGGCTTCCTGGTCTCCCGAGGAGAGCTGGCCAAAGCGGTGACGCTCGCGGAGCAATTCCTGACGAGAAATCCGAAAGACGCCCGCGCCCATCTGATTCTGAGCGGAGTCCAACTGCGGGCCAGGAACTTCAAGGTAGCGCGCGCCGAGGCCGAACAGGCAATACAACTGGCCCCGAGATCCATTCCGGCGTATTTGGAGCTAGGACAGGTGCTGGACACGCAGGGCGATACTGCCGGCGCCTTGCAGGCTTACCAGAATGCACTGGCTGTCGATCCCAATGACGCGGCGCTCCTCACACAAATTGGAAACATTTACATGAACCAAGGAGATCTGTCCCGAGCAGCAGAGGAATTTCAAAAGGCGATTGGTGCCAACGCACCAGACTCTCCAAACTCTGCCGCGGCGGAAAATAATCTGGCTTGGATTTATGCAGAGCAGGGACAAAATCTTGATGTGGCTTTGGGTCTGGCACAAAAGGCCAAGTCTCAGTATCCCGAAACGCCTACCTTCACAGACACTCTGGCCTGGGTGATGTACAAGAAGGGAGATTATTCCGGCGCCATACCGTACCTTCAAGACTGCGTGAAGAAGTCTCCGGAGACCGGCCAGTTTAAATATCACCTCGGGATGGCATTGGTCGCGGCCGGTCAGAAACAGCAGGGCAAGGCCTTGCTTGAAACTGCCCTCAAGATGAACCTAGATTCCAACGATTCCGAGCAAGCGCGCCAAGCGCTGGCTCGAGAGAATTAGGAAAAGCAAGTATTCCTTAGATCCACCTAGACTGGCAGTCCGGGGGATTGACTCCACTAATGGGCTTGGTCTCAGTGTCTACCGGGAGCTTGCGCGGCGTGCGGAAGCCAGAGCTCCTGCCTGTCACAGCCTCGATCCCCCTAGTTTCACTTGCCGATGTTCCTTGGGATGTGTGCAAGCGATTGCAGACTTGCGATATCTAGCTGCATTGACCAAGGGTACTGGAACTCGTTTGACCGGTTTGAGTGTTTAGCCATGCCGCCTAAGTATTTCTGTTTTAAAGGTTTATGTGATGGCAGATTAATACGTGAGAGGGCAGCTTTGGCAGGTGGGTTGCTGTACACCAAGTGGGAATTTTCTGGGGGAGAATCTCTAGGAGGAGGCAAGATGATCAGAACCATCAGTAGAGTGGCTCTTGCTGGTGCCTGCTTGCTGGCGCTTGGTATGTACGCGCCTCAGGCAAAGGCCACTGGTGAGTTGGCCGTGTTTTCATGCCCGACCGGGACTACCGCCTGCGGTGGATCAGTATCCAGCGAAGGCGGCGGGAATTGGTCTGGGTCAGGCACGCTGGAAGCGACAACCTTTGGTGCCGACATCGAAGAAGTTGGCGAATCATTCGCCTTCAACTTCGATATGGCAGCGGGCACGATTCACTTGGATGATGCTGCTGCTGACGCGGGCTCGGGCGGCACGGATGTAAGCCTCGACGGCACAATTATCGGCTCCAGTGTCGCGGCGGGCAAATTCAATACGACCATTACTCTGGACGTCCTCTGGACAGGCACGGTCAACTCTGGGCCGTTCTCGGGAATCGATCAGAGCACGATTACGTTTGTTGTGAGCAACAACTCGATTGAGTCTGCTCACGTTAGCATCTTCCCAACTCCGGAGCCGGCCAGCTTGCTGCTTCTCGGCACTGGGCTGTTGGGACTTGGTGGTGCAGTTCGCCGCCGCTGGATGAACTAGCTTTACGGAGCCTGGATCTCGGGTGCCAAGGTACTTGCTTCAGCTGTGTATCTTGACCGAATCTGCCTCCTCCTGAATTCGAGCGCCTTTCCTGACTAACCGGGAAAGGCGCTCAATTCTTTTTCTACCTCAATTCAGTTTTTTCTTTCGCTCGCTCAAGTTCCCGGTCCCTTTAAGATCCAAGTTAAAACAGAGCGCGCCTTTTTGCGGAACTTGAGCTTCAAAGCGCGATAGGTAAGAATCCCTCTTTCTTTTGTACCGCGGGAGGCCATGCATGCGAATTTTAGTGACGGGAGCAGCGGGCTACATCGGCAGCGTATGCACTGAAGTGCTTATCGCTCGTGGTCACAGCGTCATCGCACTTGATGACCTATCGGAAGGCCACAAAGAGGCGCTGCACCCGCAGGCCCAGTTCTACCAGGTCAATCTTCATGACCATGTTGCTCTGGATTCAGCATTTCTGGGGAATCAAATCGATGCCGTCATGCACTTCGCCGCTCTGTGCCTGGTCGAACAGTCCGTCAAAGAACCGGGAACATATTACCGAGCAAACGTCGCAGCTGGCATCAATCTGCTGGACGCAATGATCCGCCACGGAGTCGAGCGCTTCATATTCTCATCGACGGCCGCCACGTACGGAGAACCGAGAGAGACTCCCATTTCCGAAAACCATCCAACCAAACCCATTAATCCCTATGGTTCGTCAAAATTATTGTTTGAACGGATTTTGCAGGAATTCAAGGGAAACTCCGGGCTCGAATACGTCGTCATGCGTTATTTCAATGCGGCGGGCGCATCAGAGGAAAGAGGCGAGGATCATCACCCAGAGACACACATTCTTCCCATTCTTTTCGAGGTGGCGCTTGGACAGCGAAAGGAATTTAACATTTATGGCACGGATTACCCGACTCCGGACGGCACTTGTATCCGCGACTATGTTCATGTGATTGACATCGCCGAGTCTCATGTGCTGGCTCTTGAGCGGATTTCTGAAGTTAGTGGCCGTGTCTTTAACGTCGGGAACAGCAGAGGCTTTTCAGTTCGAGAAGTCGTTGCGGCAGCGGAGCGAACGGTAGGGCGCAAGATTCCGGTCCGCGAGTCCCCGCGCCGGCCAGGTGATCCCGCCGAACTTGTGGCCAGCTCCGATCGTATCCGCCGCGACCTTGGATGGTCGCCTCGCTATTCGGATCTCGATCGGATCATCCAGACTGCTTGGGCGTGGAAGCAACGTTTTCCGAAGGGCTACAGCCCGGGACCCAAGTGATCAGGATCGGTCGGCGAGTCACAGATGACATTTGGTTCAGATGGAGCGATAGAGCACCGTGTTAACCCTTGTTCAACACGTCTCGAATCTCGCTGTTGTCCATAACCGGCAAATCGGCTAGCCTGCTCTTATATGTCGGAAAACAGCCGCGGACATCGCCTGAAGGTGTGTCTCCTGTCTCCTCATCCGCTGGTGAGGTCGGAGTTTGAGCGCCTCCTGCCCGAGAAGCAGTTTCAATTCACATTCAAGGTCCTAAGCGCAACGGCGCCCGCCGACATCGAGTCCATGGCCATCCCGCGCGCTGCCGTTTACGTGGTGGATGCCCAGTCGTCTCAGCAGCTGATCCACGCTTTAATCGAAAATATCCTCGATCGCAACCCAAAATCACGGGTACTTGTGCTCGCCGCAAAGCATTCGGATTCAGGCACTTTCGACTTCCTCCGCCTGGGAGTTAAGGGACTTCTCACCTACTCGCAAGCCGAGGAGCAATGGCCCCGGGCCCTTCCGCTCGTGGCCTCAGGAGGGTATTGGGTTCCCCGGGCTGTCCTCTCGAGGTTTGTAGAATCAATTCTGGGCACGCGCAAGACGGCTGCAGTAAAGGGGAAATTGGCGGGGAATCTGAGCCGGCGGGAACAGGAAGTAATGGATTCCCTGATGCTCAACCTCTCGAACAAGGAAATCGCGAGCAAACTCAATATCTCCGAGCGGACTGTCAAGTTCCATGTTTCTAATCTTTTGTCAAAGCACGGCGTACGTCGTCGGGCCGATCTTATCGTGATGCATTTCCAAGAGCATCTGGTCACCGCCTGAAACTCCAGGTAAGCCCCAGCCGTTCCCCCTATACTCTTGCGATCATCTCGAAAACCCTCGGGTAAGCGAAGTTGAGTCGCTGATGGCCGTTTGTTTGCAGTCAATACTGTAGGCAGCGGCGCAGAGCGGTACTAGTACAAAAGTCGAGAGATTTGGTGCTGTTGGTTGTATTGTGACCTGCGTTCTTTTCCCTTTAAATTGAAGAAATTAGCTTTGGTTATCGCCACAATGAATCTCGTGTCTCGACCGACAATTCACGCTCATTCGGGGGAGAACTTCCGGAGGATGAATCTCCTTCGCTCCTTGGCCATTCGAGTGGTGATCGTCTTCGCCTTGATTTTCACGTTTCGATACTTCTACTGGCGAATCTCCAGCACCAAGAATCCGGCGGCCGTGTGGTTCTTCTATATTTTCCTCGCCGCAGAGATGCTCAATTTCATCGAGGCAGCGCTGTTCTATTTCACGACCTGGAAGCCGACACATCGCATTTCGCAGCCGGTCATCACGGGCAAGTCCGTGGACATATTCATCACCACATATGACGAGCCTGTCAGCCTCCTGCGCGAAACGGTGCTCTGCGCCGTCAGTGTGCAATATCCTCACACAACGTATCTCCTCGATGACGGCTCCAGACACGAAATCGAGGAGTTGGCGCGCGAGCTGGGCTGCAAATACATCTCCCGCACGGATCGCACAGGAGCCAAGGCCGGAAATCTGAACAACGCTCTAAAGGCCAGCGGCGGCGAATTCATCGTGACACTTGATGCCGACCATGTTCCCATGCCGGACCTGGTCGATCAGCTCATCGGATTCTTTGCCGACCCTAAGGTCGCGATCGTTCAGACGACGCAGGACTTTTACAATCTGGATTCATTCCAGCATCTCACTCATTGGGAGAGCCAGCGCTCCTGGCAACAGCAGGAACTCTTCTTCAGCGTGATCCAGCCGGGCAAGGACGGCTATAACGCCACATTTTATTGCGGCAGCCCGGCGATGCTTCGTCGCAAGGCCATCGAAGATGCCGGAGGGTTTGCCAGCGAAAGCATCACGGAGGATATGCACACGGGTCTCCGCCTGCAGAAGAAGGCCTGGACGGTTCTTTATTACAACCGAACCGTGGCGCGAGGTCTCGCTCCTCAAACCTATAGAGGATTTGCGACCCAGTGGGAACGCTGGGGGCGGGGTGCGATGCAGGTGCTGCGCAGCGAAAATCCCTTGTTTGGCCGTGGCCTCAGCTTTGGGCAACGGCTCAGCTATTTCGCTTCGTTTTATTTCTACTGGATGAGCTACCAGAAACTCATATACATTGCGACACCCATCTTTTGTCTGCTTAGTGGGATCTTCCCCCTGGTCGCGACACCAAGGACATTTGCGATGTATTTTCTTCCCTATTTCATCTTGAACATCGCTGCCACAGCGTCGCTCCAGGGCGGTCTACGCGGATTTTGGCTTAGCGAGGAATTCAACATCATCAAGATGCCCGTGCTCATGAAGACGCTCATGGGCCTAGTCCGAAGAGAAGCCACCTTTAAGGTGACGCCCAAGGCTCAGGATACGGCAGCTGGCTGGACGGAGGTCTGGTTACAGAGTCTGCTCCTGCTCGGAGTGATCACAGCTGTGGCTCTTGGCGGATGGAAGCTCTATCATGCGCCGCCGGGCTATTTTTTCTGGGCCATCGCTGTGAACGTGATGTGGGCAGCGTTTTATATCGGGCTGCTGATTCCCGTAATCTGGCGCGCACTGCGCCACCAGGAATTGCGCGACTCTTACCGGTTTCCGCATCGCCTGGATGTTCCGGTCCTGTTCGGATATGACATTCCCGGCGGCGGCCGTATTGTCGGGCGCGGGTTTGCGCGCAACTTGAACCGCAATGGATTTTCTCTCACGCAGAAATCCGCGATGCCCCAGGGGGCGATACTGGCGGTGGAAATGAGCCTTCCGGCAAGAACGATTCACGCACATGCTCGAGTCGTGAGGAACAAGGAATTCTTTCGCGGCCAGAACAAACGCGTTGCGAGCGGACTTGTATTTGAGCAGATTGATCCCGCCGATCAGGACGCCATCTCGAAGCACTTGTTTTGGGAAGTCGCACCGCGACATGGGCATATTCTAAACCTCACGAGGACCAGCCAAACCCGGAGCGCGCGAGCATGAAGGCGCGTCATTCCGCTGCCGCCCTGGTCATGGCAATTGCATCGTTCTTTTTTGCCGCGCCGCTCATTGCAACTCCGCAATCCTCGGTGCTTGACCAAGCTCGCAGCGAAGCAGGGGCGGGACATTTCGACCGTGCGGTCGAGCTATTTGAGTCGATCTTGGCTTCGGCGCCGGATAACACGGACGCACTGTCCGGGCTTGTGGACGCTCAGGTGACGCGCGGTCATTGGCGCGATTCGTTGCCGGCGCTTGCGCGGCTTGTGGAGCTTCAACCAAGAAATGCCGAGAGGGTTTTCGAGCTTGGCCAGATGAAGAGCTGGCAGGGTGGCCAGCGCGGGGCGGCCCTGGATCTGCTTAGACGATCTATGCAGCTCGATCCACAGAATCTGAAGTATCAGGAATACTTCGCACAAGTACTGAGCTGGGATGAGTCGAGCCGGCCTCAAGCGCTCAGCATCCTGAAGGGTTTGCTGGACGCCCACCCGAATGACAAGGACGCATTGCTGGCTTATGCCGAGATCCTCTCCTGGAGCCCCGAGGCGCGCCCGCAAGCACTTGAGTCCTACAAAAAAGTGCTGGCACAGGATCCGAACAACGGACAGGCGCTTGCCGGTGAAGCGCAATTGCTAGCTTGGGAGGGCCAATCTTCACAAGCGCTCGATATGTACGAGCGAGCGCTTCGCATGGACCCGAGCAATGTCGCTGCGTTGCGCGGCAAGGCCCAGATCCTCGGCTGGCGTGGCGATTACGCGCAGGCGAAGAAACTGCTCGAGCAGGCTCATGGCCTCGCCCCGGACGATTCCGCGACGATCAAGGAACTCGCGCGTGCAGAATATGAGCTCGGCGAGTACGGCCAGGCGCGCGAGGATCTCTCGGAAATCGACGGCATCGGCGATCCAGACTATGAGGAACTTGAGCGCAATGTGGATCACGCGCTGGGCACTTATGTTGAATTGGGCTACGGTATGCGGCGTGACGGGATGAGACTCGATTCGGATTCTGCAACTGCGCTAGTCTCGACTCCTCTCGGGGGATCGAATCGCCTGGGCCTGCTATATACTCCGACGCTCTTTCGGACCAGCCAAAGGAACTTTAATTCGAATTATTATTCCGTGATGCTCGACTCGCATCTCTCAGAGAAGCTAACCACGCACGCCGAAGTTGGCGGACGCACATATCCGGGGGTTCCCTCTCAGTTTGAAGGGGCTTTGAGCACTGCCATCAATGTCCGTCCTTCTCTTAAGCTCACAGCCGCGTTCGCGCGGGAGGCCGACCTTGAATCTCTGGTTTCGACGCTGGGCGCGGCCACAGGCGGCAGTTTCGTCGGCCAGGTCCAAACAAATCTTGGGAGCATGGGCGGCAGCTACTCAAATTCAGAGCATCACTATGATTTCTCGCTAACCTACACTGACGGCACTTACACAGGGCAGAATCTTGCTTCCAATCGCCGCTGGAGCGTCGACGGCATTCTCGGCAAGTCGATTCGGGGCAGTCGTCCGTATCTGCGTGCCGCCTATGGCTTCACGTATCTCCGCTTCGACCACGACGCAGAATTCGAGCCCGGCAGCGGCGCGCCAGTGCGTGTTACCGGCGGCTATTTCAGTCCCACGCGATATTTGCTCAATTACGGTCAGCTATTTCTTTCCGCAGACCTTGGCCGCCGCGCCAAATGGGATGCCGGCGGATTCGCCGGAGCGCAGAATTCGGAGACGACCTTTACCTCATTTTCGAGCACGCAACTCGCCTCTACTTTTTCCACCCACTTAACCTGGAGCGTCACGCAGAATGGCCAGCTCCGCCTCGGATATGATTATCTGAACGTCTTTAATGCCTTTCACCGGCATCTATTCCTCGTCTCCTGGCGGCAGTATTTCTAACGTGCCCGCGCAAGGCATTTTCCAAGCCCAAGGGTCGCACAAGGCCGCGGTTCCCACACCACGCAGGTCTTCCCTTGGATTCTATGGGCGCTTGTTGTCCATCTGGCTCTCACTCTGGGGATACCGCTGGGCGCTCCTTGTTGTCATCGTCACCGCATGGGTTCTACGAGCGCACAACCCGCACTATTCGAGCGCCTATATGGACGAGTCCATCTACGTCCTTTATGGCCGCATGTTCCTCTCCCGGCACTTCGAAGCGCCAATTGACCAGCCGCTGCATTTTAGTTTTGGCTGGTACCTCTGGCCGATCCTCGCGGCATGGGCGGACAGGCTCGGCGGCCTGGTCGGAGTCCGCGAGCTCGCCGCCGCAATGGGAACTCTTACTGTCTGTTCTGTTTATGCGTTTGCGCGGCGCCTGTTTTCCCCTGCCGTGGGCCTGGCATCCGCGCTTGTATTCGCGTTTCTCGGACCTGCTGTCCTCGCTTCAAGAATTGCCACGCGAGACACAGGTTCGATGTTCTTTTTCGCCTTGGGGCTGTGGCTCTTTGTGCGTGCCTGGCAACAGCAAGAATGGCCAACTTGGCTCGCAGCCTCTCTCGCGATGGCTGCTGCGTTTCTCTCTAAATACTTGATCGCGATTTATTTTCCTTTTCTCGTCATCCTCACATTCCGGAGGGGCCGTCGCGGTGTTCTTTTCTTCTCTCTACCCCTGGCGCTCTTCTGCGCCATCTACGGAATTCTCGAACGCAGCGCCCTGCTCGCCCTATTGCAATACGGCCATGGTTACAATGCATTGCGCGCGCCCGCTTCGGCAGCTCTCGAAATCTATTTCACGCACCGAATAGATTTTTGGCTTCTCGCCGTCCTTTCATTATTCGCATGGCCGCGGGGTGAGGAAAACCTTCGTTCGAGGGTGGTACTTCTTTGTGCCGGAGCCGCGCTCGTTCCCGTTTTTCAAATCTTCAGTCGCGCGGATTATGATTACTGGAAGCACGTAAATTATTCCTTCCTATTTCTTGTTCCCGTTGCAATAGTTGGCTTCCTTCGCGTAATCCGTGGCGCGACCCGGGCATACTATCCACTCACAGGGGCAGTTCTCGCGAGCGTCCTGGCAATCGGCCTGGGCTCGGCGGGCAATGCCTGGAGAATCGACCGCTTCCTGTTCTGGCCCAATGCCGAGCCTGCCGCGGCATATTTCGAAGGCCGCCTTGCGTCGGGTGACCGCGTTCTGGTTGACGATACTGTCTTCCGCTACTACTTTTCTCCGCCTTTGCACGAGTGGCAGATCGTAGATCCTTTTTATTTTCGATACGGAGAGCAATCCGGCTTATCTGCTTACGCCGCTGCGGTCCGGGATGGCGCGTTTGACTACATCGTCCTTGATGGCGGCATCGGCGATGATGCGAAGCGATTGCGCGCCGCGATCGCACCTGACCTGGCTGCTCGGTATGCGCTTCGCGTAAACACGATGGATGCCGTCCTAGGCCAGCCAATCGAGATATACGAGCGTCAATCACCTCCCGCCATGAGATGGGAGCCCGCGAGACTTCAAATTGAAATCTCGACGCCTGCTTCCGGCGCGCTCGTGCGCACCCAAAGCAAAGCAACCACTCTTGTTGCTGCCGTCAGAGGAGCGCAACCGGGCGACTACGCCGTTGTGGACGTTTTCACAAACCGTTGGTATCGGCAGGGAGAGAAGATCCTTCCTGGCGTTCCCGACGGCGTCATATCGCAAACTATCTTTCTCGCGGGCGAAGGCCGCCAGCAGTGCTATCACATTGTCCGTGTCCGC
>Ga0209178_1000556_pt1 | contig 11005 bp, 10 predicted proteins | sample GAAS200_FD_187521 | JGI IMG/M metagenome (GOLD analysis project Ga0209178, IMG submission 187521) | Agricultural soil microbial communities from Georgia to study Nitrogen management - GA AS200 (SPAdes) (version 2) | ecosystem: Environmental > Terrestrial > Soil > Agricultural land | place: USA... | reverse complement strand
CAATAAGTGATGGTTCAGAAAACAAAAACATCTTTATCAATAATGATTCTTTTGCATTATTGATGGCATCAATGATTTCTCCCCCCGTATCATCGGGCAATACAATTATAGATCGGTGAGACATCCAGTTGAATTTGGGTTAGTTTTTTCGAGACTTAAATGTAACAATTATTCAGCAGTTTTATGTAAAGAATGGTTGGTAAATGCCTGCGTGTTGTATAAGTCAGCATAAATTTTACCTTGCTGCATCAGTGCTTCATGCGTGCCTGCTTCGGCAATGACGCCGCAATTTAGTACCACAATCTGATCGGCATCTTGTATGGTAGCAAGGCGATGAGCAATGATAATGACCGTACGTCCAATCATTAAATTTTCCATTGCATTCATTACCACTTTTTCAGATTCCGAATCGAGTGATGAAGTGGGTTCATCAAGAATAAGAATGGGAGCGTTTCTTACCAGGGCTCGAGCAATACCAATACGCTGCCTTTGGCCGCCGGAAAGTGTAACACCTCTTTCGCCCACTAATGTATCATATCCATGAGGCATCTTGCTGATGAATTCATCTGCATTAGCAAGTTTTGCTGCTTCAATAATTTCTTTGGCTGTTGCATCGGGTTTTCCATAAGCAATATTTTCAAATACAGATCCATAAAATAAAATCGTATCCTGCATTACAAAGCCTAATTGATTGCGAAGACCATCCAAAGTAAAATCAGTAATATCTTTTCCGTCTATAAATATATGTCCTGATGTAGGATCGTAAAATCGGGCAATTAAACCCACAATAGTTGATTTACCACTTCCTGTTGGTCCGCATATTCCAATGCGCTGACCACAATTAATTTTAAGATTGAAATCTTTTATTACCGGTGATTCGGCATTGTAGGCAAAACATACATTTTCAAAAACTATTTCTCCTCTAAATTGTTTGGGACAGATGGCATTTAATTTTTCAGGAGTAATGGCATTTGTTTCAAGAATAGCTTGTATGCGTTCCAATGCCACACTTGTTTGTGCAATGGTGCTCGTCATTTTTGCAAGGTCTTGCACCGGGCTGAAAAATCTACCCATATACCAGAGAAAAACGGTAAGCCCGCCCACCGTCATCAATCCATTCATTACAAGATGTGCACCGCGCCAGAGCACAAACGCAGTGCATGCTGCAACGGTGATGGCAACAACAGGAGAGATCACTGACTTTACACGTTTGGCTTTTAAAGCAGCGTTCACCGTTTCATCACTTATTTTTTTTAATCTTTCTTCTTCAAAATCCTGGCGGCCAAAAGCATTTACCGCACGGATAGATTCAAGCCCTTTTTGCAAAACAACAAACATATTGCTTTGATCTTTTCGTACCTCGCGGGTTGCTTTCTTCATTGATTTTTTAAATTTTGCAACAAAGAATAATAAAAATGGCGCCACCGCAAGCGCTACTAAAGTGAAATCAGGATCGAGATAAAACATAATGCCGACCATGCCCACAATGGTGAGTGCATCCACCAATATGTTTAACAAAGTAGCAGAAGCAAAATCCTGCACGGTAGAAACATCGGCAGTGATGGTGCTTAACAACTTCCCGGTTTGATGCGAATCGTAATATGAAAGAGAAAGATGCTGCAGGTGATGATACATTTTCTTGCGAAGATCATTAGCAACATACTGCGCAACTTTTTCATTATAATAATTATCGAGATACCCTGCCAGCGCCCCAATAGCAACAATAACAATGAGGCTGACAGCAGCTACTGCAGCTAATTGAATATTGTTTTCTGCCGGAAAAAAATCATTCATCCACCGGAGTAACTTTGGTAATGGATGATGCCCGATTACATTATCAATCACTATCTTCAATGGCCAGGGGCTTGCCAGCGCGATAAGGGCTTCCACAATCATAGTAATTAAGATAACAAAGACCAGCTTGCGATAGGGGCGCGAAAGCCCGCCAGCCCATACGATTAGCCCGAATAATGAACGTTGTTTTAATTCAATTTTTGTTAATAAATGTTTTGGCAAAGTCATATATCATTTCGATATGAGCGGTTGCATAATAACCATCAACCGGCAAAGTAATCAATTGTATGTTGAAGTTAGTGTAAAAAATGAGAGATACAGTGTTGCTAATATTTTATTGATTCATATAAATATGATGAAGCAGGGAATTTTAATTTTTTAGAATTACTTTTATAAATAAATAAACCAACTCTTTTTTATAAAAGCGGAATCATTTATCCGTTGATGCGGGCTTAGTATTCAATTACAGGGCTTAAATAAAAAATTAATTTATGAACGTACAAAAAATTTCATTTGTTCTTTTATTATTTTTCGTTGTTGTTAGTAACGCGGCATTTTCTCAATCATCATCGCGCTTTAGCTACAACAAATACATAGATGGTAAGGATACGTTGAATTATCGAATGTTATTTCCTGATGCCGATACTTTCCGAAAATATCCATTAGTTATTTTTCTTCATGGAGCTGGCGAACGCGGCAGTGATAATGAAGCGCAATTAAAATGGGGAGTAATGAATTTTGCTACCGACGAAAATATGATGCGGCATCCCGCGCTGGTAATAGCGCCACAGTGTCCGTTAAAAACAGGATGGTCCAATTTTCTCCGCAAAGACATGAAGCTTGACCCGACTCCTTCAAAGCCGATGGAACTTGTGATCAAACTTATCCATCAATTAATAAAAACAATGCCGGTGGATACAAACCGTATTTATATTACCGGTTTGTCAATGGGCGGGTATGGTACTTATGATGCTATTGAACGTTATCCCAATCTATTTGCAGCTGCAGTGCCTGTATGTGGCGGGGGCGATACATCAAGGGCTGCTTCTATTGCGCATATACCAATATGGATATTTCATGGTGCCGAAGATCCTGTCGTGAATCCTGTGTACGATCAGCAAATGCTGCAGGCTTTAACCAATGCCGGTGCACATCCCGGATTTACCCAATACCCTGAAGTGGGGCACTTCTCATGGCTGGGAGCCTACAGTGATCCGCACATGATGGAATGGTTATTCAGGCAACATAAATAAATCTCTTGTTCGCATAATAATACATTTATCAAATTGCTCAGATGTTTGAGACATGAAGTATTTTTGATAATGTTCTGCCACCAAAAAGAACTTGGGGAATAGCGATGTATATATTCATCATCATAATTACAATTTTTTTAAGAAGGAATCTGAAAACCTCCTTAACAATGCCCGAGTGGAATAAGTGGCTGCTCTGGGTAATGATTGGTGCTATTATCCTGCTGGTGTTCCAATCCATCTTCAAACCTTTTGAAACCCCGGCTGATTGGATAGGCATTGTAATGATGGGAGTATTGTTGTATTACATTTATACTAAAAAAGAATTCCAATCTCAAAAATTTATTATCACGGCAGTATTGCCGCTCTTAATCGTTAATTTTTTAACAGAAAGTATTCGTCTTATCAGCCAAAGTTTTTATACAAAATATCATAACTGGATTGATGCCGCAGGTACCTTCGCCGTACTGTGGGCCATCGGAACGCTGATTGTTACACGCAGGCAACAAAAGGAGTTAAACAAAGCGCGTGAAAAAGCTTTGCAGGAAGAGCAAAATAATAAAGTTATTTCTGCCATGAAAGATCAATTGGAAGTGCAGGTAACCGAGCGAACTGCTGAACTGAGGAAACAAAAAGAAGAACTGGAGCATACGTTGGAAGAATTAAAAGCCACACAGGCGCAACTGATACAAAGCGAAAAAATGGCCTCGCTGGGGGAACTGACCGCAGGCATTGCTCATGAAATTCAAAATCCTTTAAACTTTGTAAATAATTTTTCGGAAATAAACCGCGAATTGCTGGGCGAAATGAAAGATGAAATAGCAAAAGGAAATTTTGAAGGAGCCGCTTCCATTGCAAGTGATGTAATAGATAATGAAGAAAAAATAAATCATCATGGCAAAAGAGCCGACGGCATTGTAAAAGGAATGTTGCAACATTCCAGGAAAAGCAGTGGCCAAAAGGAATCTACCAATATTAATACTCTTTGCGATGAATATGTACGGCTATCGTATCATGGATTGCGGGCCAAGGATAAAAGTTTTAATGCAAAATTTGAAACTCACTTTGATGAAAGTATACAGAACATTAATATAGTGCCCCAGGAAATAGGAAGAGTAATTTTGAATTTAATTAATAATGCTTTCTATGCGGTGAATGAAAGGAAGGAAGAAAATACCCCGGGTTATGAACCAACCGTAACTGTTGCAACAAAAAAAATGGGAAATCATGTATGCATTACCGTTAGTGATAACGGAAAAGGAATTCCCCCGAATATCCGGGAAAAAATTTTTCAGCCTTTTTTTACCACAAAAAAAACAGGACAGGGCACCGGGCTGGGATTGAGCCTAAGCTATGACATTGTAAAGGCGCATGGTGGCGACATAAGAGTGGAAACCCTGCCATCAGGCGATGGAGTGCCCGCAGGAAAAGAAATGGGCGGAACGAAATTTATTGTTACATTACCAATATAAAATAAGATGAAAATACTTGTAGTAGATGATGAGCGGGACATCCAGTTGCTGTTTGTACAACGCTTCCGCAAAGAAATTAAAAGCACTGAAATGGAATTTAATTTTGTATATTCCGGAGAAGAAGCGCTATTATTTATGGACAACCATAAACATGAAGCCGTGTTAATTTTGTCCGACATCAACATGCCCGGTATGAGCGGGCTGGAGTTGCTGCGAAGAATTAAACAGAAGTATGAAAATCCGCCACCGGTAGTAATGATGATAACGGCTTATGGCGACGAAGAAAATTATCAAAAATCATTGAGCTATGGTGCAGATGATTTTTTAACCAAACCACTTGATTTTACCTTATTGAAAGATAAGCTTAAAAAACTTGAAGTACAATGACGAAGATTTTAGTAGTGGATGATGAAACAGATCTGGAAACACTGATAAAGCAAAAATTCAGGAGACAAATCCGCGAACAGGAATTTGATTTTGTTTTTGCCATTAATGGTGTGCATGCGCTGGAGAGGCTGAAAGAGCACCCGGATGTAGAAATTGTTTTGAGTGATATCAATATGCCGGAGATGGATGGCCTCACGTTGTTATTGCGTCTTTCCGATTTTAGCCCTGTTATTAAAACAGTGATGGTATCTGCTTATGGCGATATGGATAATATTCGCGCTGCCATGAACCGCGGCGCTTTCGACTTTATCTGCAAGCCCGTAAATTTTGATGACTTAGAGATCACCGTTCGAAAAACTATTAAACAGGTGGCGCAGGTAAAAGATACTTTGAAAGCAATAAAAGAAAACAATATTTTGAAAATGTATGTGGATGAGTCCGTGCTTAAATACATGAACAGAAAAGAGTTTGAAGAATCGCTGTTGCTAAATGAAACAGTAGAGGCTACTGTAGTGTTTATTGATATTTGCGGCTTTACAAAAATCACCGAGCGAAACAAAGCCGATAATGTGGTAAAAATGCTCAATAATTATTTTGATGTAATGGTAAAAGAAATCATTGATCAAAACGGGCATATAGATAAATTTATCGGGGATGCAGTGATGGCCGTATTTCGCGGAGACTTTCACCTGGACAGGGCGATAGATGCCACCTTAGCTGTGAAGCGGCAAATAGAAAGCTTGCCCGCAGAGGCAACTGTTTCAGGTTTTAAACCCGATGTTTCCATTGGTATCAATACCGGAGAATTAATTTCAGGTAATATCGGTTCGGAAAGCCTCAGGAGACTTGACTACACTGTTATCGGTGATGTGGTGAATACTGCTCAAAGATTACAATCCGCTGCAAAACCCGGCCAGATATTATTTTCAGAATTGGCATACAATATGGTTAAGGAATCTTTCCGGTGCCGGGAAATTGGTGAGATAACTTTAAAAAATAAAGAAAACCCGGTAAAGGTTTATGAGGTGCTTGAGTAGGGTACAACATTTTTTATAAATCATATTTAGCCTCTGTGGGGGCTCTTCTTATTTTCTCAGGCAACGTCAAACTTTCGTGAGAGCCACGGTTGGGTCTCTGATCAACGGAGATGCTTCGCAAGGTTTTGAAATATTTTAAATTTGAGAAAGAATACTCGGGAATTTTTTTTTACAAAGTATATTTTAAAACCACCAAAGCTTTGACCACAGGGGCTTCACACTTTCACATCGAAATATGATAACAATCATATTTTGAGAAATTTGCTATCATACTTATTTCTTTTTCCGGATGCTATTTTTACGATGTGGATATATAGTTATTTACCGGAGATAACATTCCATATCATTTCCATTAATCTTTTTTAAAATTAAATTAAAGCAAATGCTTGGAATATTAAGCGAACAGGAAATTGAAGATTTTTTAAAAAGTCAGATTATCGGCAGAATCGGTAGTCATTATAACAACATTACCTATATAACACCGATAAGCTATGTTTATAATAATAATATCATCATAGCTCATTCAGCAGAGGGTATGAAAATAGATATGATGCGGGGCAATCCATCTGTGTGCTTTGAAGTGGACAAGATAGAAAACATGGGCAACTGGAAGTCGGTAATTACCTGGGGCACTTTTAGTGAAATAACAGACGCGGATGAACGTAAAAATGCAGTAAAAAAACTTTATATGAGAAGATTTCCTGCTGTAGTTAGCGAAAAAGTAAAATTGAATAAAGAATGGCCCTTTGAGCCGGAAGATACTGAATTGGTATCCGGAATTATTTTTAAAATTAAATTATACAAAAAAACGGGGCGTTTTGAAAGAGGCGATGCAATTACGTTTTAGTCATATCAACCTTACCAGCATGAAAGAAAAGTCAGAGGCACAAGCTTTAAGGCACGATCAGTTTGAACATGAAAATTTAATGTGGGAAAGAACGATTGAATTTTTTAAGCAGGAAAATGCAGTTTTAAAAACCCGCCTTAGCATTGCTATTGACGGATTGAACAATAATAAATTTTTTAAATACGCGGAATATTTTCAAAACCAGTTTTTGCTAAAAGATGAAGTGGCAAAAAAACTGGAATCAGAAATAACCGAGCAAATAGCAAGGCTGAGTGTATGCCCGCATATAGGTTATATTTCCGCGGAAATACAAGATAAGCAGGAAGTGTTGCGAAGAGAGGTCAGTTACTTTGAATCTGATTTTTTACGAATGAAAAATGAGTTCAATCAATTGATTTCGCAGGAAAGTTAATTGATTAGGTTGGCCAGTTTCTTTTCGTTGATGACAGCAATCTTACTGCCGTTTACTTCAACAATTTTTTCATTTTTAAAATCACTCAGCGTGCGGATGAGCGACTCTGTTGCAATGCCGGCCATATTTGCAAGGTCTTCTCTCGAAATTTGAATGACTGTTTTATCATCGCCTTTCTTATATTTTTTCTGCAGCATCAGCAGCGCATCTGCTACCCGTTTTCTTAATGAATTATAAGCAAGATTCAGTAACTGTTGTTCTTTCTCGCTGATGTTTTTGGCAAGCAGGCGGATAAATGTACGCGCCACTTCTTTATTGTTGTTTATTAACAGATCAAAATTCATTTTCGATATGGAGCATATCTTACAATCCTCCAGGGTTTCGGCTGTTTCGGTATATTTCGAATCTTCCAGTAATGCAGTGTATCCGAAAAAATTACCATCGGTCAGCACTTCTGTTATCAACTCTTTTCCAAATTCATTTGATTTGTAAATTTTCACTTTGCCTTGCTTCAAAAAAAATAATTCGTGCGGGTAACTTTCTTCCCGATAAATCACTTGTTTTTTTTTGTATGATTGAAGATCACTGTCATCAGTAAGTTCCTGTAACGAAGTTTTTGCATCTTTCAAAAAATTATTAAATCCGTCTTCTGTATTTGCATAACTTTTTTTCATCAGAGATATTTTCCTGATTCTGCTTTCAACAGCATTCAATAATTCAAGATCAGTAAAAGGCTTGGTAATATAATCATCAGCGCCCATTTCCATTCCTTTCCTCAAATCGCTTCGTTCCGATTTGGCTGTAAGAAAAATAAATGGGATACCTGAAAGTTCGGGGTTCTTATTGATAAGATGCAATACACCATATCCATCCAGCACGGGCATCATAATATCGCAGATAATAAGATCCGGCTTTTTCTTCATGGCCATTTTTATTCCCTCTTTTCCATTCTCGGCAACGGAAACACTGTAATTGGCCATCTGCAGTATCTCGGCGGTATTTTCCCGCAGTTCTTCATTATCTTCTACCAACAAAATATGGGTCATAACGTAAAATTAATTTTTATTTCGGTCCCCTTATTCAACTCGCTTTTTACATGGATATGGCCATTCATCAGTTCTGCATACTTGGCCACAATATGAAGCCCAAGCCCCGTCCCTTGTATATTTGCAGCATTTGCTCCTCTGAAAAACCGTTCAAACAAATGTTTCTGATCATCCACAGACATGCCAATGCCATTATCTTTTACTATTAACGTTATATTTTTTCTCGTCACATGGGTGTTTATGTAAATGGTTGAATTTTCATCAGAAAATTTGATAGCATTCGAAATTAAATTAATCAGGATATTTTTTAACAGCGTTTCATCAAAGTTAACTTCAGTGTTACCGGTATGTTTATAACTAAAATGCTGGCTCTTTTTCAGCAACCCGGTTATTTCACTGCAAAGATTTTCCACCATTTCTTTAATATTAAATAATTGTTTTTTTGAAGCGATCCTTCCTTCTTCAATTTTTTCTATGGATAAAAAATCATTGAGAATATCGGTAAGATTATTTACTGCAGATTTTATGCGTTGCGTGTGTTTCTCGCGTCGCGGTTGTTCTTCGGTAAGCACATACCTTGAAAGGAGAGAGGCTGAAGACAGGATAGTGCTCAGCGGTGTTTTAAACTCATGCGATGCCATTGCAACAAAGCGGCTTTTTAAGTCGCTCAATTCTTTTTCTTTGCTCAACGCCATTGTCAACTCATCTTTAGAAACCTCTAACTTTTTGAGTGCGGCTTGTAATTCAAGCGTTCTTTTGTGCACGGTGTCTTCAAGTTCCAGGTTCAATCTTTCCATCTTTTTATTAAGTGCCTTTAATTCGTTTTCACGGTCTATTATTCCTCTTTCGGATTCCTTTCGCTGGGTAATGTCACTGATGAAAGCAATAACAAAAACTCCTTCTTTATTGGTGTAGCTGCTCAAACTTATTTCAACCGGAAATTCGCTGCCATCTTTTTTTATTCCGTACAAATCACGCCCCGTTCCCATTGGCCGTGTGGAAGGATGTTGACTATACTGGCCCCTGTAACCAACATGGCCCTTGTGAAACCTTGCAGGGATAAGTATTTCCACGCCTTTGCCCGCTAATTCTTCTTCGCGGTCATAAGCAAATTGATGAAGTAAAAATTTATTTACGGATTGGATTCTCCCATTTTTATCCACTATCAAAATGCCGAGCGAGGCATTCTGAAATATCGCTTCAAATTGTGTATTGCCTTTAATAAAAATAAAATTTTATCTGATATAATTTGCAAATGTATTTAATTGTTTTTTAGCATTGAATGAAAAATGTAACATGAAAAATAGCCCAAAGGCGAAATGCTGAAACATTATTCAGGGAACTAAGTTTGGCTTTATTATGCCGTTGGTCGGAAACCAGGCGGGGGCTTTCAATGTTTGAAATATTTTAAATTTGAGAACAAACATCTGCGTAAGCAAGAAAACAAATGTCAAAGTAATGGCGATGCTGAAAACAAAAGCCGGGGGAGTTTTTTGTATCATTAAAACCGCGTTGGTTCAAATGATTTTAAGACAAAAACAGCCATGCAAATTTTTGTGTCTGCAGGTGTACGGTACAAAAAACTGAAACCATCTATCAAATAAAGTTCTTACAAAAGCTGTAAACGCAAACTACAAAAATGTTTTTGGGAAATTGTGGTTGTGCAACAACGACCGAATGTTAGCGGCAGTCTTTCAGATCACACTGATTTGCTTTTAATACTGTATTTGCGAGAATTTTTTTTAGCAGCGCCGGAAATAACAAAAGCAATCCCACTATATCCAAGCGCTAAAAATGCACTGGTAACTTCACCTCCAGTGTCAGAAAAATGAGCAGCGATCACATAGGGGATATGAAGAATAATGAACCAGATAAAAATCATTGCGCCCAAGAGAGCAGCAATTATCCTGACCTTGATTTTTAGCATTATCGCTAAGCCCGACCCAACCAGAGGAATCCCTGCAAAATAAATCCAGAACATGTGATTAGGTATCCAAGATGGGACATAGTCGGCGGCTTCTTTTGCATAAAGAAAATGATCAATGCCAAAACTTATAATCGCTAATGCAAAGAAAATAGTCCCAGAAGGTATTAACTTCGATAGAAGCCTGCTAAGAATGGTTTGGTTTTTTTCTGAGAAACATCCCGCAATTACAAATGCTCCACCGGATAGTGCCAATTCTTTTTCTGCGTTTTCCCAGTCGCCCAACTGCATAAATTTTGAGCTAACTATCAGTTGATACGGAATAAAATAAAGGCAAAATATTATTAGCAGTAGGCTGGCTAATATGAGAGACATTATCCTGATTTCTTTTTTAAAAACAATACACGTCCCTGCTAAAATGAACATGACTCCAAAAATATAAGAGACGACTGCAAGATCTAGGATCCAGGAATGCTTTGGAGGGATTAACATATAAGGGAAATCAGAATAATAAATAGTCAGAGACCCCAATCCAGCGATGCTAATCCCATAGAATTTACGACCAATATCAGACAAATTGTCCATATTGATAATCTCATTTTACATTCCGATGAATGAATACATTTTTCAAAACATTGTGTCGCCAAAATTGCCTTACGTTTATCAGCTTTGCGAAGGTTGGGCATTTGTAATTCATCAGCCTAACACTTACACAAAAACTGAATAGCGATTGATAGTTTAAATTTATTATTTAAGCCCAACTTTTGCAAAACTGCTGTTAGCTGCTGCTTTTCGTCGCTTGTGATTTATGCCATTCAATGTACTTGGGCAATTCT
>Ga0209178_1000555_pt1 | contig 11027 bp, 11 predicted proteins | sample GAAS200_FD_187521 | JGI IMG/M metagenome (GOLD analysis project Ga0209178, IMG submission 187521) | Agricultural soil microbial communities from Georgia to study Nitrogen management - GA AS200 (SPAdes) (version 2) | ecosystem: Environmental > Terrestrial > Soil > Agricultural land | place: USA... | reverse complement strand
CCACCACCACGGCGCGGTGCCTGAGGAGCTTCATGGCATAGCGAAGGGCCTCGGCAAGATTCGTCCCGCGGCCGCGGGGCGCGAAGGCGAGGAGGTCCCGGATGACGCGGAGGGCGTGGCCCCTGCCCTTCGAGGGCTTGATGACGTGCTCCACCCGGTCCGAGAACAGGAGCGCTCCCACCCGGTCCGAGTGGCGCGCGGCCGCCAGCGCCAGGACCGCGCCGATCTCCACTGCCATGCCCGCCTTGGAGGCGGGCCGGCCGAAATGAAGGGAGCCGGAGTGATCCACGATGAGGAGGAGCGTGAGCTCCCGCTCCTCCATGAACTCCTTGACGAACGGCGTCCCCATGCGGGCGGAGACGTTCCAGTCGATGGCGCGGAAGTCGTCGCCCTGCTGGTACGCGCGCACTTCGGCGAACTCGATGCCCTGCCCGCGGAACACCGACCGGTACTCACCCGTGAAGAGGGTGTTGACCAGGGACCGGGTGCGGAGCTCGATCCCCTTGACCTGCCGCAGGACTTCGGGGGTCACGGCACGCCGACCGCCTCCAGGATGCGGCCGACGACCCGGTCCGAATCCAGGTCTTCGGCCTCGGCCTCGAACGTGAGCAGCACCCGGTGCCGCAGCACGTCGAACGCCATCGCTTTCACGTCTTCAGGCACCACGTAGGAGCGGCCGCGGAGATATGCGTGCGCGCGGGCCGCCTGGGCCAGATAGATCGATGCCCTCGGGCTCGCGCCGAACGCGATCAGCGGCTTGAGCTCCGGCAATCCGACCGCCTGGGGTTCACGCGTGCCGCGGACGACGTCTACGATGTAGTCCACCACCTTCTGATCCATGTACAACTCGGCGATGGCGCTGCGCGCCGCGAGCACGTCTTCGCCGCTCGCGATGCGTTCGACCTCGATCGGCCGACCCGACGCCATCCGACCTACCACTTCCTTTTCGGCATCGCGGGTGGGATACCCGACGCGGACCTTCAGCATGAAGCGGTCGAGCTGCGCCTCGGGCAGCGCGTAGGTGCCTTCGTGTTCGATCGGATTCTGCGTCGCGAGCACCAGGAAGGGTTCACCGAGGTAGAACGTCTCGCCGCCGATGGTCACCTGCTTTTCCTGCATGGCCTCGAGGAGCGCCGACTGCACCTTGGCGGGCGCGCGGTTGATCTCGTCCGCCAGGATCAGGTTGGCGAAGAGGGGCCCTTTCTTGGGGTAGAACTCCTGCGTCTTCTGGTCGTAGATCATCGTCCCGATCACGTCCGCCGGGAGCAGATCGGGCGTGAACTGAATCCGTGAGAAGCTGATCCGGAGGCACTCCGCCACGGTCCGCACGGACAGCGTCTTGGCGAGTCCCGGTACGCCTTCCAGCAGGATGTGCCCGCCCGTCAACAATCCGATCAGCAGGCGCTCCACCATCACGTCCTGCCCCACGACGCGCTTCGCGACTTCGCGCGTCAGGGCGGTCGCGAGCGCCGATTCCGTCGTCGCTTGAGCTTTCGAGGTCCGTCCAGTCGTCGTGGCCACTCCACCGCCTCCAGAAAAACGTCGTCTCCTGCTACACCCTACCGCCCGCTAACGCTTGATCCGCTCTCCCTTGTCCTCATGGCTGAAGACCCAGGTCGCAAACCGGGGCGGATCCACCGGGTCATCCGCACCCAGGGCGGTCCAGTCGACGTCCGAACCCGACTCCCTCGCGCCTTCACGGGCGATCGCCTCGCGCAGCATGGCCTGGGCCCGCTTCACCCACGCACCGAGGGACGCAGGTCGCAAGTCTACCCACCCGCGGGGGGCTGCCGCGAGCGGCTCGCCACCCGCCGGGGGGGGCACCACGACGAGGCTGCCGCGATACATCCGCGCGCCGTCCGCGCAGAGGATCGGGATCCCGACGGACAGAATGTGCGCCCGGAGCCCTGCGTCCTTCGCCAGGAGGGCTTCTGCCTCCACCGCCAGCCCCGCCCCATCCGCGGCGGCCAGCGCCCGGACCGACGGTTTCAGCTTGGAGAGGACGTAAGCCTCGTAGAGCATTTTCGTGAGCCGAGGCGGGCCCAGCATCTCGTAACCCACCGACCGGGTCCCGGACTCCTTTTCCAGCTGCTCCAGACGCCCCAGCGCGGCCGACCGCAGGAGCCCGGCGCGATATGTGGGTCCGGCGGTCGCGCCGTCCAGGGCGGCGATCACATCTCTTCCGGTCGGACGTCCCTGCAGCTCGTGAATGACGTAGTCTGCCACCTCTTCGGGCGTGATGAACTCCATCTGCCCGAGCGCCGTGACGGTGGCGAACTCGTCCTTGGCGAACAGTCCGTTCTCCCCGACGTCGATGAACACCCCTTGCACGGCCTTCCCCTGGTCCTTCCAGGGCTTGGCGCCGTCGCGGAACGCGTCGGCCACTGGGACGGGCACCGGGCAGTCGACCAGGGGGAGCGGCTTTCCCTTGCGCCGGATCGGCCCGAACGCCATTTCGCGCCAGGCGATGGTGGCCGTAGGCTTGATCTCGACCACGGCCGGGGCCTCGGGCGTCCGTCCGAGCAGGAAGAGCAGCAGCGAGTGCGCCCCCGCCACCGCCGACTTGGTCAGGAGCGTACGGCTCGGGCGCTCCTCGGAATGGGTGTACGGGATGTTGAACCCCATGCCACCGGTGCCGCTCGTCCCCACCTTCACATACGCAGACGTCCCCGCCCGCTTGAGCGCCTCGGTGATGATCTGCACGTGGCGGATGAGCTGGGGCATGGTGAGCGTCAGGATGTGCTGCTCCACCTGGGCCCGGTCGAGGGTTCCGGCCCGGGACGCCGCGAGCAGATCGCGGGCGCTCTGGAAAATGTCCTGGTATGCGAAGGCGGTGGCGGTGTTGATGCTGTCCACCACGGCGTCGGGACGGTACTTCATGAGCAGCTGATAGAGCAGATTGCGCTCGAGGACCTCGTCGGTGAGATCACCGAACTGATCCTGAATCACCAGCGTGCGCTGCGCGCCGTCCGCCAGGATCTCGCCGCGCTCGTGGCGCGCGATAGCGGCCGGCAGGAAGACGTTCCCCCACTCGACGGCGATCTCCGCCTTGCCCCGGTGCGGCGCCAGCGCGGCGGCCGTGTCCTTCACCTCGCCCTCGAAGAGCGCGACGAGGACCAGCCGCCGGGGGGCCTCGGCGAGCACGCGCCGGGCCACGGCGTGTCCCACCAGGCCCGAACCTCCGAGCAGCATGACGGTCTTGTCAGCGAGGTGCATGAATACGCCCGATGGCCTCGATCTCGCGCGGGGTGAGCGCGCGCCACTGTCCTTCCGGGAGTTTGCCCAGCCGCACCGGTCCGTACGACACCCGGTGCAGCCATTCGACTTTGAGTCCGAGCTCCTCGGCGAGGCGGCGGACGATCCGGTGCCGCCCCTCGGCCAGTGTGAGCTCGACCTCGACGCTCTTCCGGACCGCGCGCACCCGCGCGGTGCGGATGACGACGGGGCGCCCTTCAATAACAACGCGGCCGGAGAGCGCCTGACGCACTTCGCTCACAGAACGCCCGTGGACCCGGAGCCAGTAGGTCCGTTCGACGGCGAACTTCGGGTGCGTCATCCGGTGGGCGGCGTCCCCATCGGTGGTGCAGATAAGGAGACCCGACGTCATGACGTCCAGCCGACCAACGTAGGTGAGCCCGGGCACTTTCGGGAGGAGGTCGAAGATGGTCCTGCGTCCTTCAGGGTCTCCGCGACTCACCACATAGCCGAGGGGTTTGTTGAGGGCGAACCAGGCGACGGAGGGCGCGGCGAGCGGCTTGCCGTCGACGGTGACCCGCTGCCGGCCGGGATCGACCTTCGACCCGATCTCGGCGACGACGCCATCCACCCGCACCCGCCCGGCGCGGATCAAGTCCTCGGCTTTGCGCCGGGACGTCACGCCTGCGCGCGCCATTGCGCGCTGCAGGCGCATCTCGGTCATTCGGGTTCGGCCGGCGCGGGCGGGCGGAGGGCGACCGACAGCTCTTCGAGCCGGGGTAGCTCCTCCAGATCCTGGAGTCCGAGGAGCTCGAGGAAGGACGGTGTGGTGCCGTAGAGCAGCGGGCGCCCCAGGCCCTCCCCGCGGGACGCGATTTCGATCAGGCCGCGCTCCACCAGCTTGTCGATCACGGCTCCCGAATCGACGCCGCGGATTTCGTCCACTTCAATGCGGCCCACCGGCTGCCGGTAGGCGATGATGGCCAGCGTCTCGAGCGCCGCCGGCGACAGCCGGCGCGGGCGCAGCGCGAAGGCCGCGCGGTCGATCGCCTCGGCATGCTCGCGGCGCGTGAGGAATTGCCAGCCGCCGGCGATCTCCGTGAGACTCACGCCATGCCGGTCCCCGTCGAACTCCGCGCGGATCTCCTCGAGCGCCGCGCGCACCCCGGCCTCCCCGCCCGACTCGGCGTCGAGCGTCGCCAGCTCCTCGACCGTCAGCGGCCGGGAGGAGGCGAAGAGGGCCGCCTCAAGCAGCTTCGCGAGGGGACTCACGCCGGATCACCATAGGTGCGAAGGGAGAGGGCTGCTCGAGCGTGACCGTCTGCCGCTTGGCCAATTCGAGGAGCGCGATGAATGCCGAGAGCACGTCGACGATGGTCGGCGCCTCGCCGACGACGTCGACCCAGCCGAACTCCGCGCGGGACTCGAGGAGCTCGTGGATCCTGCGGGTCGCGCCTTCGACGTCCAGGGGACGCGGGACGACCCGGTGCAGCATCGGCTCCGGAATGAGCGAGATCACCCGCTCGGCCGCCGCCAGAAGGTCGTTCAGCTCGATCTCGAGGGGGGCGGGAGGCGCGTCCGGCGCCGGCGCCTCATAGCCGCGTCCATACTGCTCGGCCCGGGCCGCCGCGGCGCGCTGCAACCAGTCCACCAGCTCGCGGATCTGCTGGTACTCGAGCAGCCGGCGGACCAGCTCCGACCGCGGGTCCTCCCACTCGTCGTCGCCGAGGTGGCGCGGGAGGAGCATCTGCGCCTTGATGCGGAGGAGGCGGGCCGCCATTTCGAGATAGTCCGCGGCCTGATTCAGGCCCAGCTCGTTGATCACGGAGAGGAACTGGTCCGCGATCTTCGAGATGGGCAGGTCGGTGATGTCGACTTCATCTTCCCGGATCAGGTGCAGCAGGAGATCCAGGGGGCCGGAGAACTGCTCCAGCTCGATGACGAAACCTGGTTGGCCGGTCATGATCGGATTCGTCGGTGCGCTCATGAGACCCCCCTGACCGCAAAACCACCGATGAGGGCGCCGGTGAGACTCATCAACTGATCTGCGGGCCACAGGAGCACGTTCATCACGCCGGGCACGAAGGTCAGCGCCATGATGGGCAGGTAGCCGAAGCGGGCCAGCCGGCGGTATTGGAGCCCAAGCTCCGGCGGCAGAAGGTGAAACAGTACGTGGCTGCCATCCAGCGGCGGGACCGGGATCAGATTGAAAAACGCCAGCACCAGATTCAGGGACATGCCGAGGAGGAAGGCGCGCTGGAGCAGGCGGGCAACCTCAGGCGCCGCGGATCCCAGGAGATTGGCCAGCACATAGAGGGCCGCGCAGGCCACGAAGATCGTGAGATTGACCCCGATGCCGGCCAGCGAAACGATGATGTCTCCACGGCGGTAATTCCTGAACTTCGACGGGTCGACCGGCACCGGCTTCGCGGCGCCGAACGTGAATCGTCCCCCGGACCCATACCACAAGATCAGGGGAACCACGGCGCTCATCATGGGATCGAGATGCTTCAGGGGATTCCAAGTCGTCCGCCCCAGGAGGTGGGCGGTATCATCGCCCTGACGGTAGGCGGCAATGGCATGGGCCCGTTCGTGCGCCACTACGGAGAACAGCAGCACCGGCGCCCAGAGCAGGATGTCGAGCGAGATAGCGTGCCCCAAGTCGGCGATACTGTAAGTATAGGAAAGTGCCCCCCTCCGGGTCAACGTCGTAGGGCCTTGATCCCCCACAACTTACCGTCTATTTTCCGCGCCTCGAACAGGAGACCTCGTGCCGAAAATCAAGTCCGCAAAGAAAGCGTTGCGCCAGGCCCGCGCCCGCACCCTCGTCAACCGCGCCCAGACCTCCGAGCTCCGGACCGCGCTGAAGCGCGTCCGCACGGCCGCCGACAAGGCCGCCGCGACCACCGCCTACGGCCGCGCCGTCCAGCTGCTCGATCGCGCCGCCCGCAAAGGCCTGATCCATAAGAACAATGCGGCGCGACACAAGTCTCGTTTGGCTGCACTCGTCCGAACCAAGAAATGACTCAATAAAAAAAGGGGCACCCGGCGAGGGCGCCCCTTTTGATTTTCGGCGATCTCAGAGCGCTGCCAGCTCCGCCCCGCAATTCTCGCAGTACCATTCCGTCGGCAAGTTCATCGTCCCGCAGTCCCTGCACTTCAGCGTCTTCACCGGCTCCTCGCCCGACTGGGCGATCACGGGATCGCTCTCCTGCGTGATCCGGGGAGCCCGTGTGGCCAAGGGCGGCGCGGGAGGCTCGGGGGGCGACGGGGGGTTACCGGGCTCCGCCGGCTGGTATTGCGCGCCACTGGCCCGGCGGGGCGACACGCCGCCGCCGCGGGCATCCTCCGTGACAGACTTGAGGAACGCCAGCTCGTCCACCGGCTCATGCTTCTTTTCTTCCGCCTTGGATGGCGGGCGCGTGGCGGGCGGTGAGGTGTTCTTGCCGCGGTCCGACACTACGGTCAGGGACGGCTCGGCAACCGGGGGTGGAGCCGGCTTGGGCGCCGGCTTCGGCGCAGGTGAGGCCTCGGTCGCCAGCGCGTCGATTTCCTGAAGCTTTTCGACCTCCGCCTGCACCACCTGGAGCTCCTCACGGATCGTGACGAGCTCGGCCAAGGCTTCTTTGTGGACCTGGGTCCACTGGCCCTCGTCGTACTCCCCCACCGCATGGCGAAGCTCCGCCTCCGAGAGCGCCTCGGCGGCGTCCGCTTCCTTCTCCTGAAGGTCCTTCAGCACTTGGCGGCGTTGCGCGATGACCTCCCGCGCCGCCTCCATGTGGTTCTTGAGCTCTTTGATGACGGTGATGAGGCGGGTTTCGTAGTCGGAGCGGACGCGCCCCCGCACAGCGGCGGGCGTAGCATCCGCCGCCGCGTCGATGCGGGCAATCCAGGACTCGAGTTGCCGCCGCTCATCCAGCAGGCGCTGGATCGCGGCGGTGCCTTTAGAAGGCGTCTTGGCCATCAGGGCGCTCCGACCACGTGTAAGGACCGATCAGCCCGGAAGATACAAACCTAGGGCGTATCGTGCACGATGCGGCCCGCGACCAGGGTCATCCGGACCCGCCCGGTCACCCGGCGGCCCCCGAAGGGGGAGTTCCGGCTCTTGGAGTGAAACCGGGCCGGGTCCACCGTCCAGGGCTCCGTGACGTCCAGCACGCAGATGTCGGCCACGGCCCCGATACGCATGCCCCCCCCTGGGAGGTGGAAGGCCCGGGCGGGCGCCGTGCTCATCCGGTTGATCAGCTCGGGCAGGCTCAGCACGCCGCATTCCACCAGCTCCGTATGCATCACGCCGAAGGCCGTTTCCAGTCCGATGATCCCGAAGGGCGCGTCATCGAAGGCGGCGTCCTTCTCGTCGTACGCGTGCGGCGCGTGATCGGTGGCGATGCAGTCGATCACGCCGTCCACCAGCCCCTGCCGGAGCGCCGCCACGTCGGCCGCCTCCCGCAACGGAGGGTTCATCTTCGCATGGGTGTCGTAACCCTCGCAGGCGTGGTCGGTCAGGGTGAGATGGTGCGGCGTCACCTCCGCGGTCACCCGGACGTGCCGTTCCTTGGCGCGGCGGATCAGCTCCACCGACCCCTTGGTCGACATGTGACACAGGTGCACGTGCCCACCGGACAGCTCGGCGAGCAGGAGATCGCGCGCGACCATGATCTCTTCCGCCGCCGCGGGGATCCCCTTGAGGCCGAGGCGGGACGACACGAGTCCTTCGTGCATCACCCCGCCCGCGAAGAGCGTCGGCTCCTCGCAATGATCGGCGACCGGAATGCCGAAGGTCCTGGCGTACTCGAGCGCGGTGCGCATGAGGTGACTGGAGGCGACCGGCTTGCCGTCATCGGACACCGCGACGGCGCCCGCGCCAACCATCTCGCCGAACTCGGCGAGCTGCTCGCCCTTCTGTCCCACCGACACCGCGCCGATCGGGTAGACGCGCGCGAGCCCGGCGCGCACCGACTGGCGGACGATGAACCCCACCGCGGCCTGGTTGTCGGTCACGGGATCCGTGTTCGGCATCGCGCACACGGCCGTATACCCGCCCGTCACCGCGGCGCGCGCCCCCGAGGCGACCGTCTCCTCGTCTTCGTTGCCGGGTTCGCGGAAGTGGACATGGATGTCCACGAGCCCCGGGGCGACGATCAGTCCGGTCACGTCACGCGTCTCGGCGCCGTCCGGCGCGCCCAGTCCCTGCCCGATCCCGGCGACCTTTCCGTCCTGTACCAGGAGGTCCGTCACCTGATCGACGTCGCGGCTCGGGTCGATGACCCGCCCGCCCTTGAGGAGAAGCGGCTTGCTCACTCCGCGCCTCCCGACCGCTTGGCCGCGTCGGCCAGCTCGGGCTTGCCGCCCGCCAGCAGATAGAGCACTGCCATCCGGATCGCCACGCCGTTCGTCACCTGATCGAGGATCACGCTGTGCGGGCCGTCGGCCACGCGGCTGTCGATCTCCACACCGCGGTTCATCGGTCCCGGATGCATGATCGTGATGTCGCGCTTCACCTGCGCCAGCCGTTCCTGGGTCACCCCGAAAACGCGGTAATACTCCCGGAGCGAGGGGATGAAGCCCTTCTCCATCCGCTCGAGCTGGAGCCGGAGCACATTGAGGACGTCGGCCCACTCCATCGCGGCCTCGATCCGGTCGAACACCTGGACCCCCAGCTCTTCGATCCCGCGCGGCAGGAGCGTGCGTGGACCGCAGACGCCCACCTCGGCGCCGAGCTTGGTCAGTCCCCAGATGTTGGAGCGGGCGACGCGGCTGTGCAGGATGTCGCCGACCAGACAGACCTTGATGCCGTCGATCCGCCCGTGGCGGTCCCGGATCGTCAGGAGGTCGAGCAACCCCTGCGTCGGGTGCTCGTGCTTGCCGTCGCCGGCGTTGATGACGTTCGACCGGATCCGCGAGCCCAGGAATTGCGCCGCGCCTGACGACCCGTGCCGGATCACGACCATGTCGATCCGCATCGCTTCGAGGTTCCGGGCGGTGTCGACGAGCGTTTCGCCCTTCGAGACCGACGACCCCGATGCCGCCACGTTCACGGTGTCCGCCGAAAGACGCTTCTCGGCGAATTCGAACGAGATGCGGGTGCGCGTGGAGGCTTCGAAAAAGAGATTGACGATGGTTTTCCCGCGGAGTGCCGGAACTTTCTTGATGGGCCGTTCCGAGACCTCTTTGAACGGCTCCGCGGTATCGAGAATGAGCCGGATCTGCTCGGGAGAGAGGTGTTCGAGGCCGACCAGGTCCTTCCCGAGTGTCATCACGTTCCGGTCCCCCGCACCACGCTCACCTCGTCCTTGCCGTCCAGCTCCTGGACCGACACATCCACCCGGTCCCTGGGACCCGTCTTCACGGCCTTCCCCACCACATCCGCCGCGATGGGCAGCTCCCGGCCACCGCGATCGACCAGCACACAGAGGGAAATCCGGCGCGGGCGCCCGAAATCCGTCAGCTCGTCGAGCGCGGCGCGGACGGTACGCCCCGTGTACAGCACGTCGTCCACGATCACCACGTGGCGGCCCGAGAGATCGCCCGGAATGCGGGTTTCCCCGATCACCGGCTTCGGACCGACGGTTTCCAAATCGTCCCGGTACAGGGTGATGTCGAGGGCGCCACGCGGGATGGAGACGCCTTCATCTTTTTCAATCATCTGGGCCAGCCGCTCGGCCAGCTCCACGCCCCGCCGCTGAATGCCGATGAGCACCAGGTGGTCGGCCGCCGGGGCCAGCTCCAGAACCTCGACCGCCATACGCTGAAGCGCCCGCGCAAAGGCACGGGCGTCGAGGAGAATGCTGCGATCGTTGTGGGGGGTCATTCCGAGCGTGAAAGGTAACTAGGGCACCACCGGGGTCAACGGCGGGCCCCCCGCGAGTACCGCCTGCACGTTCGCGACGGCCGTCTCGGCCATTTTCCGGCGGGTGCCGAGCGTAGCCGAGCCGATGTGCGGCAAGAGGACCGTCCGGGGGGCGGCCCGGAGGCGGGGATGGATGTCCGGCTCGTCCGTGAACACATCGAGTCCGGCCGCACCGAGGCGCCCTTCTTCCAGCGCGATGGCCAGCGCCTCCTCCCGGACCAGGTCCCCGCGGGAGGTGTTGATCAGAATGGCGCCCGGCTTCATCAAGGCGAGCGTCTCCAGATTGATCATTCCCTGCGTCTCCGGCGTCTTCGGGACGTGCAGGGTCACGACGTCGCACTCCTTGAGGAGCGGCTTGAGCTCGAGCCTCCGCGCGCCGGTGGCCTGTTCGAAACCGGGCTTGGGTGTCCGCGACGCGTAGCGGATCTTCATGCCGAATCCGAGCGCCCGCTTCCCCACCGCCTGCCCGATGCGCCCCGCGCCCACGATCCCGAGCGTCGCGCCGTCGAGCTCGAGTCCGAGGAGGAGCTGGGGGTGCCAGCCACTCCATCCGCCGCTCTTCACCAGCTCCACACCCGCCAGCAGTCGCCGCGCACAGGCCAGAATGAGTGCCCACGTGAGATCGGCCGTGGCGGCGGTCAGCACGTCCGGCGTGTTGGTCACGACGATGCGGCGCATTTCCGCGGCGACCAGATCGACGTTGTTGTATCCCACGGCACAGTTGGCGACGATCCGCATCTGGGGCAGGCGCTTGAACTCGGTCCCCCCCATCCACCGGGAGAGGAGCGGAATGGCCGCGACGAAGTCACCCTCCGGGGTCGGTTCGTCGGCGCGGAGCCACGTAACATCCAGACCGTCGAGGAGTGAGGGTTCGATCAGCTCCCGCAGCTCGGCCGCCACCAGCACCGGGAATCCGCTCACGCCGCTCCCCGCCGCAACTTGCCGCGGTCCACTTTGCCGAGGTGCGTGCGCGGCAGGGCGT
>Ga0209178_1000554_pt1 | contig 11034 bp, 4 predicted proteins | sample GAAS200_FD_187521 | JGI IMG/M metagenome (GOLD analysis project Ga0209178, IMG submission 187521) | Agricultural soil microbial communities from Georgia to study Nitrogen management - GA AS200 (SPAdes) (version 2) | ecosystem: Environmental > Terrestrial > Soil > Agricultural land | place: USA... | reverse complement strand
GCGCGAGATGACCGCTTTGATTTGCGTTGTGCTCAAAACGAGGCTTTCATTAGAAGATTGCAACTCCCATTTGGTGGCAGGCCAATCGTTCTTGATCACCACGAGGTCAGGATGGACCGGGACTGAATCAGTTGGCGAATAGCGCACGCGGATGATCGAGTCGGAGCAAACCTGAAGGTGCATCACGCCCTTTTGTAGCGTAAACCGCACTCCGTCCGGCTCTTTTTGCGCACCGACAACAGGATTCAAAGGATTCCACTGCGCGGTTGCCATGCCCGGGAAACAAACAAGAAGAACCAAAAGCGGGAGAATCACACGGCGAGACCACAAGATTTCCCTCACTAGACGTCCAACGAGCCCGCACGCAATCATGTCCAATCGCTCCTCTCCATGGCAATTGCACTGGGTTACTGGAGAGAGTGTACCTTTTCTCCCTCTTTTTACACGAAGGCTTCAAGTTTCAGGAGGTTGCCAAACGAACTAATGTGGGTCTGAAAACAAACCCGGAATTGTTTCGATTACTAAGCTATGTTTAACGCAGTTCTTGTTGCTTCCCTGTACGGGCGGACTCGCGAGCCGCATCCAGGATTTCCATGACTTGCACATTCAGTTTCATGGAAAGTGGATCTTCGATGGGCTTGTTGTTTCGAATGCAATCCACAAAGTAGGAGATGGGATTGCTCGTCTCGTGAATCCGTGTATCCAGCGCGACACGCTCCCCTTCGAGACCTACTTTGGCGACGCTATCGCTCGGTGACCGGCGGAACAAATCTCTCGCCGTCGCGAGGAGGCTGCCTTTGGGTCCAAACACCTGCACCTGTCCCATGTTGTAAGGCCAATCCCAGGAAGCCTCGATAATTACGGTCCCATCGGGATAATCCAAAACAATTGTGGCATCGTCGTCTACCGCGTTGTGCTGGTCCACTTTTAGTTTCTGCGTAACTGCGGAAACGCGGGAGGGGCGCCCTTTGAGCCAAACCGCCCACTCCGCACCATAGCAGCCAAAATCCATGATGGCCCCGCCGCCGTTTTTCACCGGGTCGTAGAGCCAATCGGCAAAGTATTTGGATACTCCAATCTCCTTCGGGCCTTGATGGCCATACTGCACGATGATTCTTTGAACCGGCCCCAACTGGTTGTCATGCACGCGGTGATACAGCTCGTGCGTTGACGCAACCCACGCGTTCCAGTAGTTGACCATCACCTTGATGCCCGCCTCATTCGCAAGGCGTTCCATCTCGCGCGCGTCCGCGGCGGTGGTGGACATGGGTTTTTCCGTCGAATAATGAATATGGCGCTTTGCGCATTCGCGCAGAATCTCGAGGTGCCTGTCGTTTTCCGTCGTGACGATGACTCCATCGGGTTTCATCTCGTCCAACATCTTTACGTAATCTGAATAAAACTTCACGGTTGGCGGAACTTTGGTTTTGGCTTGGTCCACCAGCGGCTGATGATCGTCAACGATGGCAACGAGTTCGGCGTTCGATTCTCCCGCCAAATCCCTGAGCAATCCCCACACGTGATCGTGGTCGAGGCCGATTATGGCTAACTTCGTCTTCGTCTCTGCTGCCTTCGGGACCGCATGCGCAGGCCCGGATATCGCTGCAGCGGCACAAACAAGAATTGCGGATAGAAACCGAGCCAAACGTTCGACGGATAGCGATAGCTTCATGGTTTGATTTCCCCGGAACTGCATCAATTGTTGTGGAGCGACGCCTGTTCTCGCCCCGTTCGAAGGGCAGCGTCCGTCTTGCGTGCCATGAGCCCGAAGCCTCCGTTCACGGCATCTTTTTCCAGTGCCTGCAAATGCATCATTCCAGCGGCCCTGTTCGGAGAGTTCAGCTCGATCTCTCCCAACGCGAGCCGCGCCTCAAGGGCTATGCCGACGAATGTAGCCGTTGTCGCCCGCGCGATCACTTCGCGGAGTTGCCGCATGGACTCGTTCGTGTCCGCGGCTTTCCCCGAAGCAGCTTGTATTCGTGCCGCAACTATCGCTTCGAGGAGCCCGAGCTCTTCATTCCGCGATTTCTTCGCGGTCGCCATGGTTCGCTGCACGTAATTGCTCGCTTCCGCGAGCTTCCCCTGTGCGAGTGCGGCCTGCGAGAGAGCCAGATAGGCCGCAGCCGCTTCTTTGTCCGCTTTGGTCTTCTCGAAAAGTTCAGCCGCTTGCTTGGCCTGAGCCGCAGCTTCTTCGTTCTTGTTCTGATCCAGCAGCAATTCAGCAAGATGGACCTGCATTTGGGCGGATTGAGACTTGTCTCCAATCTTGTCGAAGATTTCCTTCGCCTCCGTCTCATCCTTCCACGCTTCCTCAGACTCTCCTTCCATTTGCAAGAGCCGTCCCAAGCCAGACAGGGCCGACGCCTCCTTGCTTCGATCGCCGATTCGCCGGCAAATCTCCAGGGATTCCTCAAACATTTTCTTCGATTCCGTAGTGTTGCCCTGCCGCAAGAAGACTTCTCCCAGCCCAGCCTCTGTTAAGGCTTTTCCGTCAATATGCCCGATTTCGAGATAAGTCTTGAGCGATTCCTCGTAGCTGTCTCGGGCTGCGGCAAGGTCTCCCAAAGCCAGGTAGATATCGCCAAAGTTATCGCGTTCGTTCGCCACGCCGAATCGGTAGCCAATTTGCTGGTAGATGGCCAGGCCTTTCTCATACTGTTTCTTTGCGCCTTGATAGTCGCCTTGCATCTGGAGCGCAATCCCGCCCACGGTGACTGCTATCGCTACTCCGCGCTGATCGTGCGCGGCGAGATAGAGCTGCACCGCATCGCGGACCACAGGTTCGACTCCGTTGGGCGCAGCAAGGTTTTCAAGTGCCCAGCCTTGATCCGTCAGTGCCCTGGCTTGGAGCAAGGATGCCCCAGCAGCTTTCGCTTTCTCCGCCGTTTTCATCGCGGAGGACAGCATGCTCTTGAAATCCCCAAGGGTCTCCAGAGCATCATCCTCTTCCAGGTCGATGCGCGGGTCGTCCCGCTGCGGAGGAGGCAACTCCCGCAAATGGGCAAGCGTCTCCAAGGCGTCATTTCCCCTTCCTCCGCTGACCTGTACGCTGGCCAAGGCAATTCCGTAATCCAAGTTGTCGGGGAAAAACTCAAAGAGGGCGCGATAGATTTCGATGGCCTTGTCCCATTCATGTGACGTTTCGCGATAGCGGGCTTCGACTAGCAGGCGTTCCGCGCGCGGTAAGTTGGATGAGAGATCAAAGGCCTTTTTCGCTTCCATCTTGGCGTTCTCGTCGTACCCCAATTGGCTCCACGCAGTCGCCAGCGCTGCGTGCGAAAGCGCGTAATTGGGTTCCGCAGCGATGGCTTTGCCTAGCGAATCCCGGGCCGAAAGTGCGTCAAATACGCGCACCCTAGAGAGGCCTTCGGCGTAAAGGCGCGCAGCGTCCGCATTCGAGGGAAGAGCCGTGGCCACTTCCACGGCTTCCTCTTTCGTGATCCTTCGAACGCCAAGATTGGCGCGCAGCTTTTCGCCAGCACGGGAGACCAAGTCGAAGAGGTTCTCCTGTGTGCCGGTCTGGGAATCTGCATACAGCGTTTCGCCGGTCTGGGTATCGAAGAGGCGTAGATCGAGGCGGATCTGCCGGCTGGGGTTTGTTGCCAGAGAAGCGTACGAGCCGGCCACCACCAGGTCCGTGCCCAGGTTCCTGTGAATTTGCTCCAGATTCCCGCGGCCTAAACTGTCCATGTCGTTCAATGAAAGCTCAGCTTTCATTCGCGCGATGCTTTCCGCCGGAAGGGTCCGGAGCTGGCCACCAGCGGAAAGTTCTGTCGTCAGCCAGTCAGAAAACGCTGTCGAGAGCCAGGCTTCCTTGGGATCCCCGGAAAGATTCGTGAAGCCGAGCACCGCCACAGACCTGCGCGGGCTTACTGTGTTCGAGGAACCACTCAGCACTGTCAGCTGTGAAACACGCAGGTAAATGGCTACTCCCGTAACCGCGATTGCAACAGCGGCTACCATTCCGTAGAAGCGCCGCTTTCCCGACGGTGTGTGCAAGTCCATGATCCGGAGCGCGTGCGCTCCTTCTTTGTGCGCGCCGTTTCCATTGGTAGAGATGAGGTGCTTATGGAGTTCGTCCCCCGTCCCATTTTCATGTGCGGTTTCTGAAGGGGGCAAATAAACCGGAGCAAGGAATCGGTACCCATGACGCGGAATCGTCTCGATATAGCGTGGGCTATCGGCCGAGTCTCCCAGCGCCGCTCGCAGCTTGGTCATGGCCTTGTTCAAGCTGCGATCGAAATCCACAAACGTGTGGGCTGGCCAGAGCTTTTCTCGCAGCTCTTCGCGGGTCACCACTTCTCCGGGATGTTCCAAAAGGAGGGAGAGTATTTGAAAAGGCTGCTCTTGCAGCTTGATCCTAACGCCGTGTTTCCGCAATTCGGCGGCGCGCAGGTCAACCTCAAAAACTCCAAAACCTCGGGTTCGGAAGGTTCCCTGAACCGCTCGCATGACCTCACCCCTGCAGATTGCCGAGCGTAGCACGCAGCGATGGGCTAATCAATACGACCTTCACCGTGCCTAGTCCAGAGTGTCGCCCAATTTGGGAGCGTTTGCGTGCAGCGTGTTCTGTCCTGGTGTCTAACTCGCATCGTTTCCGTCGCGGAGCGAAAAGCTCAGCGGGGCACGGTGGCGGCACTTTTGCCTTCCGCAATCCGGACAATGCAGTCGATGCAAGGGAGAGTGACTTCTTCGCGGAGGCCGCTGGGCCAGAAGACTTCTAGTTTGTCGACTTTAGAAGCGGATCCGAGACCGAAGTGGACGCGTGGATCGGAAGAAGAGGCGTAGCTGGCGCCGCTGAAGACGTCAGCGCGCTGGCGGATGCCTCCGACTGTGAGGAAAACCTTGGCGCCGATGGCGTCGCGGGAGCTCTTGAAGACGAGTCCAGGAACCGAAGCCCCGTTGGTATTGCCGGCATTTGAGTGGGCGGGCGGGGCCTGCCCCGCCCCTAGCAGCTTGAAAGTAACCCAGTGGTTGGAGTTGCTGGCGACGTTGCGGAGAAGCGTTGGAGAGGAATCGAGGTTGCTGAGGACGACGTCGATGTGGCCATCGTTGAAAAGATCGCCAAAGGCGGCGCCGCGCGCGCAAACGATGGAGGCGAGGCCGCTGCCGGTGGCGGGCGGAACTTCCTGAAATTTGGCGCCGTCGAGATTGCGAAAAAGCTGAGGCCGCTGCGCCCAGGTGGTGCCCCAGTCGCGCTGGTCGGCGATGGGATAAACGTGACCGTTGGCGATGAAGAGATCGAGAAGGCCGTCGTTGTCGAAGTCGAGAAAGCCTGTGCCCCATCCAAGGAATGGAATCGTCGCGCTGCCGAGTCCGGCTTTGAAGGAAACGTCGGTGAAGGTGGCATCGCCGTCGTTGCGATAAAGAGTTTTGTAATCGTCGGAAAACGTGGTGATGAAGAGACCGAGGCGGCCGGAGTGATTGTAGTCACCGAGGGCGATGCCCATGGAGGCTTGGGCGCGCCCTTCTTCATTCAGGGCGAAGCCGCTCATGTAGCTCACGTCTTCGAAAGTGCCGTCACGGCGATTGCGATAGAGATAGTTGGGCGTGGAATCGTTGGCGATGATGAGATCGGGCCAGCCGTCATCGTCGATATCGGCGAAGACGGAAGCGAAGCCGTAGCGGCCTTCGCGGTCGGCGACTCCGGCTTTGACGCTGACATCGGTGAAGGTGCCGTGGCCATTGTTGTGAAAAAGATGATCGCCTTCCCCGAGCAAGCCCATAGGGCCGCAGAAGACGTTAACGCCGCGGTATTGACAGGCGCCTTCGGGAACGCCGCCCTTCCCTGCCAGGATGGGATGGTCGAGATCGTAGTGGACGTAACCAGGAACGAAGAGGTCGAGCAAACCGTCGCGATCGTAATCGCCCCAGGTTGCGCCCGTGGACCATCCACCGAGAGCGACACCCGCTGTTTCGGCAACATCGGTGAACGTCCCATCATGGTTGTTGTGATATAGGCGGTTCTTCCCATAATTCGAGACGTAGATGTCGGGCCAGCCATCGTTGTCGTAGTCGGCGACGGCGACGCCGAAACCCCAGCGATCGTTGGAGACGCCCGCTTTGTCAGTGACGTCGGTGAACGTGCCGTCATGATTATTGTGGAAGAGTATGGCGCGGGGAGCGGGCTCGGCGCCTTTCGTGGCGGCGACGGTGGAACCGTTGAGGAGGTAAATGTCGAGCCAGCCGTCGTTGTCGTAGTCGAAAAGGGCGACGCCGGAGCCGGGAGCTTCGATGATGGTGGATTTTTCGGGAGAGCCAGAGCGATGGTGAAATTTGTCAAGGCCGGATTGATGGGTGATGTCGAGGAAGACGACGGGAGCGTCGTCAACGAAGCCACCTGCGGTGATGGGGCGGGAGTGAGAATCCTTTATGGGCGCGTGAATGCCGCCGGTGGACATGCCGGAAGGGCGCGGTAATGGAACATTCTGAGGCTTGTCGGGAGACGGCTGCGAGGATTGTTGGCTGAGAGCGAGCCGCGAGAATGTCAGAAGGAGAAGAAGGGTCAGCGCGAGGAAAAGAAGATGGGTCGTGTAGCGTGGTTGGCGATGCGAACTCATTTTTGTGCAGCTGCGGAAGCTGGTTCGTCGACAGTAAGGATTTGATCGGTACGGACGTTTTCTAGAGTTTGCGTGATGCCGCTGGGCCAACGAATTTCGATGAATTGGGCGGCAGTTTCGGAGCCGAGGCCAAAGTGGACGCGCTTGTCGCTTGAAGAGAGGTAGCTTCCGGCGGTGGAAACTGTGGCGAATTGCTGTCTTTTGGCGGTGACGAGCTTGACTTCGGCGCCAATGGCGTCGCGATTGCTTTTGTGGCCGACCAGCTTGAGCAGCAGCCAATGATTTTGGGTAGGCGTTTCGTTGTGAAGGATGTGGATGGGGCCGTCGTTGGTGGTGACTACGGCGTCGAGGCGGCCGTCGTTGTCTAGGTCGCCGATTGCCATGCCACGGCTGAGCCAAGGCTGGCTAAAAACGGCGCCGGAGGCATCGGAGACGTCAACGAACTCTTTGCTGGTGTTGCGGAGGAGAAGCATCGGTTCTCGGTAATGCAGATTGGGGTAGCTAAGCTCCACTGTGTCCAGGTCGTGGCCCTGGGCGATGAGCAGGTCTTTCCAGCCGTCGTTGTCGTAATCCAGGAAGCGGACGCCCCAGCCGGAGTGCGTCATGGTGGCGCGAGCAACGCCTGAAACAAAACTGGCGTAAGAAAAAGTGGAGTCGCGGCTGTTGAGATAAAGCGCATAGCGCTGGTTGGCAAGGTCGGTGATGATGAGATCGGGGAAGCCATCGTTGTTGTAATCCGCAAAATCGACGCCCATGCCGGCGTACGTGCGGCCGTCACCGTCAACCGCGACTTCGGAAAGAAGGCCGACTTCTTCGAAGGTGCCGTCACCCTTGTTGTGATAGAGGAATTCCACCATCGAGTCGTTGGCGACGAAGAGATCGATGTGGCCGTCGCGATCGTAATCGGCGAGCGCGATGCCCAAACCTTTTCCGGGCTTGGAGATGCCGATTCTCTTCGAGACTTCGGTGAAGTGGCCGTTGCCGTCGTTGCGGTAGACGAGAGGAGAGATGGGTTGAAAAAGATCCGGATGGCAGTAGGCGCGAAAGCCTTCTTTGTGCTCCCCACACCAGATGTCGTCGAAGTCCCATTGAAGATAGCGAAGGACCACCAAGTCGAGCAGGCCGTCGTTGTCTAAGTCGACCCAAGCGGCGCTGGTGGACCAGCCGGAACCGGCAACCCCAGCCTTCTCGGTGACGTCGGTGAAAGTGCCATCACCATTGTTGTGGTAAAGCTTGTTGCCGCCGTAGGCGGTGACGTAGAGGTCTTCGTAGCCGTCGTTGTCATAATCGCCCACAGCGACGCCCATGCCGTAGCCGACGCCTTGCAGACCGGCTTTTTCGGTCACGTCCTCAAAAGTACCGTCAGGTTTTTGGTGAAAGAGGCGATTCCAGTAGGTTGGACCCGTCTTCTGAGGAATGGAGCCTTTCGGAGTCGGGTCCTGAAGAGGAGCACCGTTGACGAGAAAAATGTCCAAGCGGCCGTCGTTGTCATAATCGAAGAGAGCAACACCAGGGCCCATAGTTTCGGGCAGATAATGCTTGGGGGTGTGGGAGGAAAGGTAATTGAAGCGGATTCCAGATGCGGAAGTGATGTCGACAAATTTGCCGGGAAACGCCTTCTGCGAGTCGGGGGTGGAACCCGATTGCTGAGCCGCAACCACGCCCATCAGAAGAACGTAGAGTAAAGCTCCCAGGAGAAGACGCATACCCGATTGATATTACAGCATGTAGGCATAGAAGCCTCTGCCGTCGATTGCATCTGCCTTGCAATTCAAGGGAAGGAGGATAGATAACTTTTGGCAGTTGAATCAGTTAGGCGGGAACGTGCAAATGACATGAAAGTGGATTGACAGGAAGAAGGTGGCTTGAGAAGAGTGCGGCTGTGACACGGAAGTAAGGGTGTGCCCTATCCAGGGGCGTTCGGAGGGATGCCATGAATCTACAAAGACTCGAGTCCAGGCGCGTTTCGAGAGTTGCCTTGCGATCATTGTGCCGAATTCTTGCCATGGCCGGGGTGGTCTGCTTCGCTTTCGTTGGTGGGTCCAGCGCACAGATCGCCGACAGAGGGGATTCGAGCAAGGAAACAGCGGCCAAGCCTGATTTGCGCCCGGATGTGGCCCCCGATCTAACGAAGGACCCTACTCTTTATGTGGTTGGCTACGCGCACCTGGACACAGAATGGCGCTGGGAATATCCGCAGGTCATCAACGAGTTCCTTCGCAAAACAATGGATGACAATTTCGCGCTGATCGGAAAGTATCCGCATTACGTTTTCAACTTCAGCGGCGCGAATCGCTATCGGTTGATGAAGGAGTATTACCCTGCGGATTTCGCCAAATTAACGCAATACGTTCACTCGGGTAATTGGTTCCCTGCAGGCTCTTCGATGGAAGAGGGCGACGTAAATGCGCCGAACGCCGAGGCGATTATCCGGCAGATTCTTTATGGGAACGAATGGTTTCGCAAAGAGTTTGGCAAAGCCAGCGCGGAATACATGTTGCCAGACTGCTTCGGCTTTCCGGCTTCGTTGCCTACGATCCTGGCGCACTCCGGCATAAAGGGGTTTTCAACGCAGAAGCTAACCTGGGGCTCTTCTGCGAATGCCGGTGGACCTGAATCGAGCGAGAAGACTCCGGAGGGGACGCCGTTCAACGTAGGCGTATGGGTGGGGCCCGATGGCGAGAGTGTGCTGGCCGGCCTGAATCCGGGGAGTTATAGCGGAGGAATCTATACCGATCTAAGTAAGCCCCTGCCTGAGGCCACGCCCGACACCGCGCTGGAGAAGGTTCAATCTGAGATCCAGACTCTTCGCGAAAAACTGGAAAAGGTCCAAAAGAGCGGGCAACCCTTGGATCAAAAGGACATCCAGGAATTTCGAGGCTTGCAGAATCAGCGCGAAGCTCTGATGAAGATGGACCGGGATCACGCCGAGGAACGATTTCAAGAGGACTGGGCAGCGCGAGTGGAGAACAACGGGAAAGTCAGCGGCCTATTCACGGACTACCATTATTACGGAACCGGGGATGTGGGCGGGGCGCCGGATGAGGAATCCGTGAAAAGGCTGGAAGCGATTGTCACCAAAGGTACGGCGAGCTTGCCGCCCTTAGGCGCTTTCTATTTCTCGCGGCAATCGCATCCGGACTGGCCGCAGGTGAAAGTGGGAGAAGGGCTGGTTCACGTGATTTCCGCCACGGCCGACCAAATGTTTCTGAATATCACTCCCTCCGAAGCGATGGGCCTCCCTCGGTATACCGGTGAAATGGAATTGACCAACCACTCGGCAGGCTCGCTGACCTCGCAAGCCTACCAAAAACGCTGGTTGCGCAAGGAGGAGTTGCTCGCGGACGCTGCAGAAAAAGCATCGATTGCCGCCGAATGGCTGGGAGCACGGAGATACCCGCGCGAGCGGTTGAACAGTGCATGGACGTTGGTCATGGGAGGGCACTTTCACGACATCGCTGCGGGAACAGCCACTCCCAAAAGCTACGAGTTTGCCTGGAACGATGATGTCATCGCGATGAATCAGTTCGCGGGAGTACTGAGCAACGCGACCGAAGGCGTTGCCGCGGCGCTGAATACGGAAACCAAAGGCATCCCGTTGGTGGTTTTTAATCCGCTTAACATCGCGCGTGAAGACGTGGTGGAAGCAAGCGTCGAATTCGCAGGAGGAATGCCCAAAGCCGTGCAGGTCACCGGGCCCAGCGGTAGGGAAGTTCCGGCACAGATCTCGGGAGGAAAGGTTCTTTTTCTTGCGCAAGCCCCGCCGGCAGGCTACGCCGTCTACGATGTTCGGCCAGGGGAAGCGACGGCACCATCGGCGCTGAAAGTGGCCAACGATTCGCTTGAGAACCAATCCTATCGCGTCAAGCTGAACGCAGACGGAGACGTGACAAGCATTTTTGACAAGTCGATCGGGAAGGAACTGCTGGCTGGACCAGCAAGGCTGGCCATCTCCTACGACAACCCGCAGCAGTGGCCGGCGTGGAATATGGATTGGGAGCAGGAGCAAGCGGCGCCGAAATCCTATGTGAGCGGCCCGGCAAAGATTCGTGTTGTGGAGAAGGGGCCAGTACGCGTAGCGATAGAAGTCTCGCGAGAAACTGCAGGCTCGGCCTTTGTGCAAACGATACGCCTTTCGGCCGGTGATGCGGGCAAGCGCGTGGAATTTGGAAACGCGATTGATTGGAACACGAAAGAGTCCAATTTGAAGGCGAGCTTCCAGCTCACCGCGTCGAACCGCATGGCTACTTACAATTGGGACATCGGCACCATCCAAAGGCCGTCGGCGCAGCCAAAGAAATTTGAAGTGCCTTCGCATCAATGGATTGACCTGACCGATATGAGCGGCGAGTTTGGCGCCACAATCCTTACAGACTGCAAAAATGGGTCCGACAAGCCGAATGACAACACCATCCGGCTCACGCTGATTCGAACGCCCGGAACGTCAGGCGGATATCCTGATCAGGGCACGCAG
>Ga0209178_1000553_pt1 | contig 11039 bp, 5 predicted proteins | sample GAAS200_FD_187521 | JGI IMG/M metagenome (GOLD analysis project Ga0209178, IMG submission 187521) | Agricultural soil microbial communities from Georgia to study Nitrogen management - GA AS200 (SPAdes) (version 2) | ecosystem: Environmental > Terrestrial > Soil > Agricultural land | place: USA... | reverse complement strand
GATGGCCACGAGCAGCAGGTGATGCGCTTCGAAGAGGACGATCTTCCTATCTCGATCGGCATGGTTTTCGACGTGAGCGGCAGCATGAGCGACAAAATCGCCAAATCGCGGATGGCGGCTGTGCAATTCTTCAAAACTGCGAATCCCGCGGATGAATTTTTCCTGGTGGATTTTTCGGATCGCGCGGAACTGGCGCAGCCGTTCACCATGAGCATCGAAGAATTGCAGAACAAATTGCTTTACACCGCTCCCAAAGGAGAGACAGCGCTGCTCGATGCTGTTTACCTGGGAATGAGCGAGATGAGATCAGCACGCAACACCAGAAAAGCTTTGCTCATCATATCGGATGGAGGCGATAATCATAGCCGGTACGATGAGGACGACGTAAAACGCTTCCTGCGCGAATCGGATGTGCAGATTTATTCGATCGCCATCGTCGATCCTTACCGTTGCGATGCCACGCCGGAAGAATGCTACGGCCCGCAGTTGTTGCAAGGCCTTGCGAATATGACCGGCGGGCGCTCCTTCGTGATCAACGACCCCAACGAGCTGGGCGACGTGGCTACGAAGATCAGCATGGAGCTGAGAAATCAGTATGTGCTGGGATACAAACCGAGCAATACAAACTCCGATGGAAAATGGCGGAAAATTAAAGTCAAACTGCGCCCGCCGCGAGGGCTGCCGCCGCTTACCGTTTATGCCCGATATGGATATTTTGCGCCGGGCCGCTAAGAAAAACAGAGTTCCCTTCCTAAAATCCAGCCTGGCTCTGATTGGCATTATTGTTGTGTCCTTCTGCGGAATCAGTGCGTTCGCGCAGAATCCTCCGCAAAATCCACCGCCCATCAAAGTGCAGCAGATTCCGCCTCCGCCGGACGCGGTCCAGAAAAAAGGCAACGCTTACACCCTGAAGAAGAATGTCGACATGGTGCGCTTGCCGGTGAGCATCGTCGACAACAAAGGGAATTTCGTGCCGGGTTTAGAGGAAGATAATTTCCGCGTGCTGGAAAATGACAATCCGCAGAAAATCTCGGCGTTCACGCATGAAGATATTCCCGTCACCGTGGGACTAGTCATCGACAACAGCGGAAGCATGAGGTCCAAGCGCGCGCGCGTGAATGAAGCGGCCATGGATTTCATAAAAACCAGCAATCCACAGGATCAGAGCTTCGTGGTGAATTTCAACGATGAGTTTTATTTGGATATGGATCAGGACTTCACGAATGACCCGAAGATCCTGAAAGCAGCGCTGGAGCGCATTGATTCGCGCGGCGGCACTGCGCTTTACGACGCGATTCTCGGCTCGATGGGCCATCTCGAAAAAGGCACGCGCGAGAAGAAGGTGCTGCTGGTTGTCACCGACGGAGAAGACCACGACAGCACACACAAAGATCTTTCCTATTTGGTGCAGAAGTTGCAGGAGTCGAGCGTCGAAGTCTACGCCGTCGGATTGTTCACCAAAGGCGATGATTCACGAGGCGAGGTTCGCGAAGGAACAAGAGCGCTCGAAGCAATCGCACGCGCCTCGGGCGGCGAGGCATTCTTTCCGAAAACGATGGATGATGTGGACTCCGTGTGCCTGCGCATCGCGCAGGACATTCGCGCGCAATACACTATTGGCTACTATCCCTCAGACGCCGCTCGCGACGGGACTTTCCGCACGCTGAAAGTGGAACTGGTGGGCGTGAAGCACCATGGCAAGTTAAGCGTGCGTGCGCGGCCCGGTTACTATGCCCCCAAAGCTGGCGCGAATGAAGCGGTCTCAGGAAGCAAATAAAACAGTCGCGTCAGTAATTTAAGGAAGCCCGCCTCATTCGTACCGCAATGCTCCCATAGGATCGACTTTCATGGCGCGGCGCGCAGGGATAAAGCACGCCGCCAGCGCAACCATCACCAACAAAATCGCCACGCTTGCGAACGTCAGCGGATCCGTGGCGCTTACGTCGTAAAGCATATTTTGCATCAGCCGCGTCAGCGCCAGGGCTGCAGCCGCACCGATAACGAGGCCAAAACAAACCAGCTTCGTTCCATTGAGCAGGACGCCGCGGAGAATGTCGCTGCGCTGCGCGCCGAGCGCCACGCGAATGCCGATTTCGCGCGTCTGCTGCGACACTCCGTACGCCAAGACGCTGTAAAGTCCAATGGCCGCCAGAAAAAGCGCGGCGCACGCAAATACGCCGAGCAAAAGAGTATCGAATTTTCGCGGCGCGATGGAGCTTTCGAGCACCTGCGTGAGCGTGCGAACATGCGTCACCGGTTCCGTCGAATCGAGGTGCTCCACAGCAGAGCGAAGATTCGCTGTCGCCGCAGAACCCGCGATTTGCGCGCGAATGGCAACATTCAGCGAACTGCACATCCCTGAAGACATCATGTCCCGCCCTGCGCAATCCTGCAGATAGGGCGCATAAGTGTGAGGCATGGAAGGCTCGTCCAGCGCGATTTCTTTCACATCACTTACCACGCCGACGATGGTCAGCCACGGAGAATCGCCCTGGTCTGTGCCCCACTTGATTCGTTTGCCGAGCGGATTCTCTCCGGCGAAATATTGCTTGGCCATTCCGGCGCTGATGATGACGACTTTTGATTTGCCTTGCTCTTCCGCAGGCGCGAAAAAGCGTCCGGCGACTAGGCGAAATCCCAGCGCTTTAAAATAATTCCCTATCACGAGCGAATGCGCGCAGTCCGGCATCTTTGCCGCCGCGGGCAGCGGGTGGTTTTCGATGGCAAACGTGTGGTCCCAATTCATGTCCGTAGGCAAGTCGCTCGCCGCGCCGACAGATTCAATCCCTGGATCGCTTTGCAGGCGCGCAAAGAGCTCCTGAAAGAAAGAATTCACGCGCGGCGCATCCGAGTAGCGGGCCACCGGAAGCGAAACGGAGGCGGTAATGACGTTGCGCGGCTCGATGCCTATGCCGGAATTCTCGGCGCGGACGAAGCTCCGCAGAAACAAGGCGCCGCCAATAATCAGCAGGAAAGCAACGGAAACTTGCGCTACGACAAAAACACTGCGCGCAAAAAAAACCCGCCGGCTCGAACCGGCGCTGCGTCCGCTTTCTTTGAGCGTGTCGTTCAAATCCACACGAGCCGCGGCGAACGCAGGGACAAGTCCAAAAAGAACACCGGTGAAAACGGAAATGAGCAGAGCAAAAATGAGAGCTGCGGGATCCACCGTGATTTGCTGCACCTGCGGAATATTGTCCGGCGCGCTTGCTGCCAGCACATGGGTGCCCCCGATGGCGAGGAAAACTCCCAGAACGCCTCCGATGAGCGCGAGCATTACGCTTTCCGTGAGTAATTGCCGCACGATGCGGCCACGCCGTGCGCCGAGCGCTGCACGAATGGTGATCTCTCTGTGGCGTCCCGCGGCGCGCGAGAGCAGGAGGTTAGCCACGTTAGCGCATGCAATCAGCAACAGGAAACCGACTGCGGCGAGCAGCAGATACAGCAGCGTGCGAACGCCGCTCACGACCACTTCCTGCAAAGGAGTGACCGGCGCTTCAAGCTTTAATCCCATGCTGGCAACCTGCGGGCCGAGAGCGTCCCACGTTTTCAGTATTTCGTTCGCGACAACGCTCATTTGCGAACGGGCTTGCGCCAGCGTGATGCCCGGTTTCAGCCGGGCGATGACGCCGTTGTTAAAATTGTCGCCGAGGTCCGCGAGTTCTGCGTGCGTGAAACCAATGGGAATCCAGAGCGAGGCTGTTTGCCCGTTTGGCGCAGGCATTCCGCGCGGCGGGAATTCAAACTTCGCAGGCATCACGCCAATGATCGTGTAGGCCTGGCCGTCCAGCGCAATGCTCTTGCCGATGATTCCCGCATCGCCTCCGAAATGCTCTTGCCACAGCGAATAGCTCAGCACGGTGACAAAATGCCCCGGAGGGTCCTCATTCGTAGAAAACGTGCGTCCGAGAAGCGCGTGCGCACCGAGCATGGGAAACAGGCTCGAGGAAACGCGTTCGCCGAGAAGGCGCTGCGGCTCGCCCGCGCCTGAGAGATTCAGCGCTTCGCCACGAAAAGCGGCTAGATCGTCGAAGACGTGATTCTCGCGTTGCATGACGAGAACGTCCGGAGCGGAAACCGATACCGCACGCTGGCTGAACTTCGGGATGCGCTCCTGCACGAACACAAGCTTGTCCGAGTGATCGTACGGCAGCGATTTCAGCAGCACGGCATTCACCACGGAAAAAATCGCTGTAGTTGCTCCGATGCCCAGAGCCAGCGTAAGAATCGCGGTGATGCTGAATCCCGGCGATTTGCGCAGCATGCGCAGCGCGAATCCCACATCTTGCAGGAGCGATTCGAGCGAGAATGTGCCGCGGGCCTCGCGCGCTTCTTCCTTCATGTATTCCAGTCCGCCGAACTGCGCCAGAGCGCGGCGGCGCGCTTCCGCGGGTGACATTCCATGTGCGATGTTCGTCGCGATTTGCTGCTCGAGGTGGAAGCGCAATTCGGAATCGAGCTGCAAATCGAGCCTGCGTTTTCGCAAAAGACGAGAGAACCAGGTCATGTGACCGCTCCTATTCGTAGCGCAATGCCAGCATCGGATCGGTGCGGGAAGCGCGCCACGCGGGCCAGATGCAGGCCGTCAGCGACGCGACCGTCATAATCGCGAATGCCAGCGTGAACGCCAGCGGGTCGCGCGGGCTCACGTGATAAAGCATGTTCGTGGCGAGGCGTGCGAGAGCCAAAGCTGCGGCTGCGCCGAGAACCACGCCGAAAAACGTCAAAAGGAGACTGCGCGAAATCACGTGCCACAGCAAGTTCGACGAACTGGCCCCAAGAGCCATTCGCAGGCCAAGTTCGCGGCGGCTCTGCGAAACGCTATAGGACATCACGCCGTAGAGGCCAATCGTCGCGAGAATGAGCGCCAGGCCGCCAAGCACGAAGAGCAAGCCTACCGAGGCTTTCTGCGAAGAAGTAGAGCGATCGACCTGCTCCTGCATGGTGAGCACGGCATAGTTCGCAAGCCCTGAGTCCATGGCGCGCAGATCGTTCGACAGGATGGAGGCCATGGTTTGCGGCGGCATCGAGGTGCGGATGTACAGGTCTGACCTTGATGCGGATACTTGCAGGCGAGGCACGAAAAAGAATGGTTTTGGCAACTCGGAAACAGATTCGTATCTCGAAACTTTGGCCACGCCGATGACCTGCATCGAGCGGCCGTTAACCTGCAATCGCTGGCCAATCGGATCTTTTCCGCTCCAGAACTGCATGACCATTTGCTCGTTGACGATGGCCACAGGAGCGGCTGTCTTGTCGTCCGCCACCGTGAATTCGCGCCCTTTCACCAGTGGGATTCCAATCGTGGAGAAATAGCCGGGTCCGACTTCGTCATACGCCACCACGGGCTGCTGATTTGGAGGAGGAACGTAGCCGTCCACTTGAATCGCGCCCGACGATGGCGGAATCAAAGCCAGAGGAATGAATCCCGCGAATGCTGCGGACTCCACACCGGGCGTGTTTCGCAATCGTTCGAGCAGCTGCTTCTCGAAATTTTTGGCGCGGGTTGCATCGTATCCGCTGCCGAACAAATCAACGTAAGTGACATAGACGCCGTGCGTGGAAAATCCCGGGCTGGTATTTTGCATGGCACGAAGGCTGCGCAAGAGCAGTCCCGCTCCAACGAGAAGAACGAAGCTCAGCGAAATTTGCACGAGCACGAGGCCCGAGCGCACCCAGGAGCGGCTCTGTCCGCTGACTAGGCCTCCCATCTCTGATTTGAGCGCAGCGGCCAAATCAAGTTTGCTGGCCTGAGTGGCGGGAATCAATCCAAAGAGCACGGTGGCCAGCACGCAAACGCCGACACTTAGCACCAGAACGCGCCAGTCAATTTCGCCGGGCAGATAAGGAACAGTTCCTGTTCGCGGGAAAAACAAGACCAGCGCTGAGCGGCACCACCGCGCAACGAGCAGGCCGCCGCCGGCAGCGAACCCGGAAAGAATCAGTCCTTCGGTAAGCAATTGCCTGACGAGTCGTCCGCGAGCCGCGCCAAGCGCGAGGCGAACCATCATTTCATGGCGTCGCAAAAAGAAGCGGACGAGCAGCAAATTGCCTACATTTGCGCAGGCAATCAGCAGCACAAACGCGACAACCGCGAGCATGATTTCCAGTGTGGGCCGCAATTCGCCAGCCTTGTTGAACGGAGTGAGCCACAGCGGAAGAATTTTTATGTCGCGGCCGCGATTCGTCTCCGGATAAACAGAAGCGAGATGCGCAGCCACCGAAGAAATTTCCGACTGCGCTTGCGCAAGGCTGACTCCGGGCTTTAGCTTGGCGAAAGCTTCAATCCATCGCGCGCTGCGATCATCTTGCGCGTAATTGCCGCCTTCGAAGACCTGCTCCATGGACGCCGGCACCCAGAACTGGATGGACCAGCCGACGAACGTTCCGTAAAAGCCTTTGGGCGCAACGCCGACGATCGTGAACTGCACCTTATTGAAGCTCTGCGTTTTCCCAATGATCCCCGGATCTCCTTGGAACGTGTTCTGCCACATCTGATAGCTGATCACCGCGACAGGATGAGCGTTATGGCCAGTGTCTTCGCCGGGTTCGAAGCCGCGGCCTAGGATGGGCCGAATGCCGAGCGCATCGAAATAGTTTGCCGAGACGATGCTGCCGGTGGCGCGGTCGGCGCGGCCGCCGATATTCAGAGAAGCGCCCATGATTTTGTCGCCGATGAATGATTCGACGAGCTTGCTATTGCGCTGCAGATCTACGAAATCCGGCCACGAAAGATCGGGATCGCCCGGATCGCTCACGGCTGAACCGGCGAGCGCATACATGCGTTCCTGATGGCTCACTGCGGGAAAAGGACGAATCAGCAAGCCCTCAATCCAGCTGAAAACCGCGGCGTTCGCGCCGATTCCCAGCGTGAGACACAGGACCGCAAGAATCGAAACAGCAGGATTGCGCCGCAGCATGCGAAAAGAAAATCGAATGTCTTGCCACAAAGATTCCAGGAACTGCGTGCCGCGGGCGTCGCGAGCTTCTTCTTTACGAGATTCGAGACCGCCAAATTGCGCTAGGGCGCGGCGGCGCGCCTCCGTGCGATTCATGCCCGAGGCCATGTTCTCGGCTGTCTGCTGCTCGACGTGGAAATGAATCTCAGAGTCGAGCTGCTTGTCTTGCTGACGTTTGCGAAAGAAACGAGCGAGCCAGGTCACGTGAGTGCTCCTATTCGTAACGCAGTGCAATCATCGGATCGATGCGCATCGCGCGCCGCGCAGGGATGTAGCAGGCAAATACGCCCACCACGAACATCAAGAGAGTTGCGGCGGCGAGCGAGACGGGATCGGCGGCCTGCACGCCGAAGAGCAGACTTGAAACCCACTTCCCCGCCCCGTAGACCGCTGGCAAACCGACGGCAATGCCGATGGACACCAGAAACAGCGACTCGCGGAGAACCATCCACAGAACGCTGCTGCGCTGCGCGCCAAGGGCAACCCGTATGCCAATTTCGTTGGTGCGCCCGGAGACGGCGTAGGCCATGATTCCGTAAAGTCCGATACATACCAGAATGATGGCCAGCGCTCCGAACGCACCGGAGAGTTCAGTAATCATTCGGTCCGTCGCGAGCGATTCGGCGAGTTGCTGATCCATCGTCACAGTAGTAACTGACGGCAGATTGGCCGCGACATCCTTGACCACAGCGCGGATCGAAGAGCTGGCATCGGCTGGATTGCCGAACGTGCGAACCACAAATGTCGCGTACGTTGGCCATGCATTGCCCACGGGGTTAAAGAACGGGGCGTAAAAGCGCGAGAACGGTTTTTCGCGGACGCTACCATGCTTCGAATCGGCAGCCACGCCGACAATCACGAAGTCGAAATTGCCGTCGGAGTCGCGCACAACGACGCGCTGCCCAATGGGACTCGTCTTCGGAAAGTATTTTCGCGCAAATGTCTCATTGATGACGCCAACGCGCTGGCCATTGCCGCTGTCTTGCGGGCCGATGTCGCGGCCTTCAAGGACCGGAATGCCTGAAGCGGCGCAAAAGCCCGGCCCTACCCAGTCATATTTTACTTTTTCATCGTCGCGCGCTTTTCCTTCCCCTTCTAACGTGAAAGAATCTTGCGAATCCGTTCCGCTAAGAAGCCCGTTATCGGAAAGGCTGGCTCCCCGAACACCAGGAATGGCGCGAAGGCGCTGCAATATCTGATCGTAAAGAGGAAAGACTTCAGCGCGTTGATAGCCGTACGTGAGCGCGTTCGTATCGAATTGCACGATATGATCACGGTCATAACCGAGATTCGTCTGCGAGAGATTGCGGAAGCTGCGCACAAAAAGTCCTGCGACCACGAGGAGCAAAAGCGAAAGCGCCACCTGAGCGACCACCAAAATCTTGGCAATGGACATGCGGCCGGGGCGCGATGAGCCGGAGAAACCGCGACCTGCAGCCTTCAAAACAGAGTTGAGTTCAACATGCGCGGCCCGCAGAGCAGGCGCAAGCCCGAAAAGGATTCCAGTGAGCACGGAAACGCCCAGCGTGAACGCAAGAATCTTGCCGTTCGGATGCAGATTGAGCGGAACCTGGCCATTTCCGGCGGAAACCATGCGAAGCAGAGCAACCTCGGCCCATTCCGCAAACAAAAGCCCAACCGCCCCGCCAATCGCTGCGAGCAAAATGCTTTCGGTAAGCATCTGCCGAACCAGCCGCCCGCCGCCCGCGCCCAGCGCGACGCGCACGGCGATTTCCTTTTGCCGGGACGCAGCTCGCGCCAAAAGAATATTGGCAATGTTTGCGCAGGCAATCAGCAGAATGAGGCCGACGACAGTCATCAGAATCTCAAGCGGCTTTCCAAAGTCAGCTCGTAGTGTGGAAGCTCCGTGGCTGCCGTCCGTAACCGCGAGAGTTTGCGTCATGAATCTCTGCTTATCGTGCGCGGACATTCCCGCAGCCTGCGCTTGCATCATCTGCCGAAATTCCACGTCAATCGCGGCTTTCGCCTGCTCCAAATTCACGCCCGGCTTCATGCGGCCAATGACCTGAAGCCACTCGGTCTTCATGAAATGATTCGTCTCCGGCGAAAGAAAATCGCGGCCGGGAGAAATCTCGCTCTGCATGCTAAGCGGGACAAAGATTTCCGGGTTCGCGCCAACGGTTTCACCGTGAAATTGCGGCGGCATCACGCCGAGAACCGTATAGCTGGTCCTCAAGATACGAAGTTTGCGGCCGATGACGTCGCGCGCACCCCCGAAGCGCTCCCGCCAGAATCCGTAGCTAATTACCGCAACTGGGTTCGCATCGCGCGGATTGTCTACTTCCGTCCCAAACGTGCGGCCAAGGATCGGATTCACGCCGAGCACCGAAAAATATGAGCCGCTGACCTGTTCCACTTCTGCAGGCGCGCCAATGCTTCCTCCGGAACCCTCTACTGCCGTGGGAATTAAGCTCGTGTAACTGGAAGCTGCGAGGACGCCCGAGAACACGGCGTTATGTTGCGCGATATCCTGAAACTCCGGATATGTCAGCAAATCGCGGGCGTCGGTGCCAAAACCGATTTGTCTGCCCTGTTCATCTGGATTGGTGAGCAGAACGAGCTGCTCGGGATGAGTCACCGGCAGGTTGTTGAGCAAGACAGAATTGATGACCGTGAAAATTGCCGTATTCGCGCCGATGCCGAGCGCGAGGGTGAGGACGGCGACCGCAGTGAAACCGGGCGATTTTCGCAGAACGCGAAGAGAGAAACGAAGATCCTGCAAGAGGGACTCGAGCAAGTGCGTGCCCCGGGCGTCGCGGGTTTGTTCCTTCATATATTCCAGCCCTCCAAATTGCGCCAGTGCGCGGCGGCGCGCCTCCCCAGGATTCATTCCAGCGCCGATGTTCTCGGTTATCTGCTGCTCGATGTGGAAATGAATTTCAGAGTCGAGCTGTTTGTCTTGCTGATGCTTGCGAAAGAAACGAGCGAGCCAGGTCATATCAACACCCCATAACGCACAAGAATCGCAGCGGTCGGCTGCCTTCTCTGAGAATGTCCAAAAACCTTCTCCTACTCGGCCGTGCGCAAAATGAGCGCGACGGCGTCCGACATCCGCTCCCAGGCGGCCACTTCGTTTTCCAACTGCTTGCGCCCCTTCTTAGTCAGCGAATAAAACTTCGCCTCGCGCCCCGTTTCGGTCATGTTCCATTCCGCGCCGAGCCAGCCGCGGTTTTCCAGCCGGTGCAGTGCCGGATAAAGTGAGCCCTGTTGCACCTGAAAATAATCCTTCGAGATTTGCTGGATGCGTTGCGAAATGGCGTAGCCGTGAATCGGGCCGAGCGCCACGATTTTCAAAATGAGCATGTCCAGCGTGCCCTTGAGAACTTCGGATTTGTCCAATGATTTGTCTGGCGGCATGCGTTCACCTCTAGGACTTCGACATATACACCTAGAATTCCTACACGTCAATGGCAAATTGGAGCGTGCTGCCCGCGCGCCTCGCTGAACGCGCAATGCGTGTTACCATACGCCCTCTCGACAAGTGAGATTGGCCTTGAGATTTCCCGCCGCGGAAGTTTGGCTGCGTGCGTCGGTTTGCTCGAACGAGTTTGGATTTTTGCACCGAATTGAAAGGAGGCTCGCATGAATCTCGTGCTGTTCGTAATTTTCGCAGTGCTCGCGGCGATCGGCGGCTTTCGCGTGTTTCAAACCAAGCGCGTCGCCCACGGTATACCGTTCTTTGCAGCTTCGCTCGTGTTCCTGTTCATCTTTTTGTCATTCGTCACCGTTGACGCGGGCTATCGCGGCGTCGTTTTGCGCTTCGGCGCCGTGACCGGCCGCACGCTCGAGCCCGGCGGCCATTTCATCCTGCCGCTGTTCGAAACTGTCGAGCCCATAAACGTGCAGGTGCAAATCGTCAAGCCCGACGAACAGGCCGCTTCGCACGATTTGCAGGTAGTGCATGCGCAGATCACGCTCGGCTATCGCGTGGATCCTGCCGATGCCGGCTACATTTACGCGGCGCTGAACAATGATGCACAAAACCGTGTCATCGTCCCGGCGATTCTCGAAGCCATCAAAGCCGTGATGGCGCGTTACGATGCGGAGCAGTTGATCTCA
>Ga0209178_1000550_pt1 | contig 11126 bp, 13 predicted proteins | sample GAAS200_FD_187521 | JGI IMG/M metagenome (GOLD analysis project Ga0209178, IMG submission 187521) | Agricultural soil microbial communities from Georgia to study Nitrogen management - GA AS200 (SPAdes) (version 2) | ecosystem: Environmental > Terrestrial > Soil > Agricultural land | place: USA... | reverse complement strand
CTTCAGCCTCGCGGAGTTCGACGCGCGCGTGCGTGCACTGCTGCGCCGCCAGAGCAATCGCGGCGTGCCGATCCTGAAACTCGGGCAGCTTTCCATCGACTTGGCCGGGCGGCGGGTGACGATGGGTGGCCAGCCGCTGGATCTCACGGCGCGCGAGTTCGCGCTGCTGGAAGTGCTGGCGTCGCGCCACAACCGCGTGACGCCGCGCGAGCACGTGATCGAAGCGCTGTGCACGTGGAACGACGCGCTCACCGACAACGGCCTGGACATCGCGGTGCACCGCCTGCGCCGCAAACTCGAAGACACCGGCGTGCGACTGCGCACGGTGCGCGGCCTCGGTTACCTGCTCGAGGCCGACGATGATCCGTAATCCCAGCCTGCGCCGCCGCCTGCTGCTGTTCGTCTCGATACCGCTGCTGGCGGTGCTCGTTTGCGGCGGCATCATCAACTACGTGATCGGCCTGCACTACGCCAACAAGGTCTACGACCGCTGGCTGCTCGACAGCGCCGAGGCGATCGGCGACCTGGTCAACAGCGATGCCGGCCGCAACGAGCTGAGCGACCAGGCACGCATCCTGCTGCAGTTCTCGATCAAGGAACGCAACGAGTTCGCGGTGCGCAGCCTGCGCTACGGCGTGCTCGCCGGCAACGACGACCTGCCGCAACCCATCCCGGCGGCCAGCCAGGGCAGCCCGGTCTTCACCAACTTCCTCGACCGCGGCCAGCCGATGCGCATGGCGTCGGTGTTCCTCGCCAACAAGGCCGATCCCGGCGACGTGCTGGTGATTTCGACGGCGGAAACCGTCAACAAGCGCGGCGCGCTCGCACGCGAATTGCTGGTGTCGACCGTGCCCATCGAACTGCTGCTGATCGGCGTCGCGATGGCGCTGGTGTGGCTGGGCATCAACCGCGGCCTGCGCGTGCTCGATCCGCTGGCGCACGAGATCCGGATGCGCGAAGCCGGCGACCTGTCACCGTTGCGCACCGTCGACGCGCCGCTGGAAGTGCAACCGCTGGTCGCGACCATCGACGCATTGCTGGGCCGGCTCGACCGGATGTTGCGCCAGCAGCAGCGCTTCATCGCCGACGCCGCGCATCAATTGCGTACGCCGCTGGCCGGCTTGCGCCTGCAGGCGGAACGCGCGCTGGCCGATCCGCGCCCCGAAACCATCCGCGAAGCGCTGGCGCACGTCGAGCGCCTGTCCGCAGGTACGGCGCGCGCGGCCGGGCAACTGCTGGCGCTGGCGCGGGCGCAAGCGCCCGATGAATCGCTCGGCGCCGCCGCGCCGCTGGAGATGGCCAAGCTGGTGCGCGACGAAGTCGCCGCGCGTGTTCCCGACGCGCTGGCCAAGGGCATCGACCTCGGCTATCGCGGCCCGGAGCACGGCATCACCGTGATCGGCGATGCGGTGCTGCTGCGCGAACTGCTCGGCAACCTGATCGACAACGCAGCCCGTTACGGAGCGCGCAACGGCGCGGTGATCACGGTGGAACTGCAGCCCGCCGCGAACGGCGGCTGCACGATGGCCGTGCAGGACAACGGCCCCGGCGTTGCGCCGGAATTGATCCCGCGCCTGGGCGAGCGATTCTTCCGCGCGATGGGCAACGGCCACGAAGGCACCGGCCTTGGCCTCGCGATCGTGCGCGAAATCGCCGAACGCCACGGCGCGGAACTGGCGATCAGCAACCATGAAGATCCGCATGGGTTGCGGGTGGAAGTGCGGTTTCCGCCCGTAGCTGCGGTCTAATCGCGGCTATCTATCATCACGGGTGTAGACCACGCCGTCTTCGACGCGTACCGGGAAACTCGCGACCGGCTCCGTCGCCGGCGCCTCCTTGACTTCGCCCGTGCGCACGTCGAAGCGCGCGCCATGGCGCGGACATTCGACTTCGAATCCGCGTACTTCGCCGCCGGCCAGCTCGCCGCCATCGTGCGTGCACACGTCCTCGATGGCATAGAAATTCCCTTCGAGGTTGTACACGGCAATCGCGGTGTCGTCGTCCCACACGACCCTGAATTCGCCCGGCAGCAGTTCGTCCTGCGCGCAGACTTTCACCCATCCATCCGGCATGTCCCCCTCCGTCATTCCGGTGCAAGCTCCTTGACCAGCCATTCGAAACGCAAGTCGTCGCGCTTCGGTATGCCGAAGCGCGGATCGCCGTAGGGGAACGGTTTGTATTCACCCGTGCGGCGATAACCGCGCCGCTCGTACCACGCGATCAGTTCGTTGCGTACGTCGATCACGCTCATGCGCATTGCGCGGGCTTGCCATTCGTCCCGCGCGATGCGTTCGGCCTCAGCCAGCAGCGCGCGCCCGGTGCCATTGCCTTGCGCGTCCGGTCGCACCGAGAACATCCCGAAATAACCGTCGCCGGCGTGCTCGCCGGAAAGCCGCTCGACCACGCAGCTCGCCAGCAGCTCCCCATCGCGCTCCGCCAACAGCAACCGGACGTAGGGGTTCGCGATCAGTTCCGCGACTTCACGCGCGTCGGTACGCTGGCCATCGAGAAGATCGGCTTCGGTGGTCCAGCCCACGCGACTGGTGTCGCCGCGGTACGCCGACTCGGTGAGCGCGACGATCGCGTCGATATCCGCCTTCGTCGCGGCGCGGAACTGCAATTCCGCCGCGCTCATGCGAGCAGCTTCCGCACGCGGCCAATCGCATCGACGAACGCATCGATCTCGGCTTCGGTGTTCCAGAACGCGAGCGACGCGCGGCAGGTACCGGCCACGCCGTAGAACTGCATCAGCGGATGCGCGCAGTGGTGGCCCGAGCGCACCGCCACGCCTTCCTGGTCGAGCAGCGTCGCGAGATCGTGCGCATGCACGCCCTCGATGAGGAACGAGATCACCGCGGCCTTGTCCGGCGCCGTTCCGAAAATGCGCAATCCCGGCACGGCCTGCAGGCGTGGCGTTGCGTAATCCAGCAACGCACGCTCGCGCGCCGCGATGTTCGCCATGCCGATGCCGGCTAGGTAATCGATCGCGGCGCCCAGCCCCGCGAAGCCCGCGGCATTCGGCGTGCCGGCTTCGAACTTGCGCGGCGAATCGGCAAAGGTCGTGCCGTCGAACGACACCGTCCTGATCATTTCGCCACCGCCGAAGAACGGCGGCATCGCTTCCAGCGTTTCGCGGCGTGCCCACAGCGCACCCGTACCCGTCGGGCCGCACATCTTGTGGCCGGTGACGCAATAGAAATCGCAGCCGATCGACTTCACGTCCAGCGGCAGGTGTGGCGCCGCCTGCGAGCCATCGACCAGCAGCGGGAGGCCGCGCTTGCGGCATTCGCGCGCCAGTTCCTTCACCGGGTTGACGGTGCCGAGCACGTTGGAAACGTGCACGACGCCCGCGAACTTCACTTCCGGCGTCAGCGCCTCGATGAATCTGTCGACGATCAATTCGCCGGATGCGTTGATCGGCGCCACTTTCAGGTGCGCGCCGGTCAACTTGCAGATCAATTGCCACGGCACGATGTCGGCGTGGTGTTCCATCGCGGTCACCAGCACCGCGTCGCCCGGCTTCAGTCGCGGCAACAGATAGCTGTACGCGACCAGGTTGGTCGCCATCGTGGTGCCGGAAGTCAGCACGATCTCGTCGCGGTGGTTGGCGCCGAGGAACGCTGCAAGCTTGTCGCGCGCACCTTCGTACAGCGCGGTCGCTTCCTCGCCCAACTGGTGCACGGCGCGCGAAACGTTCGCGTTGTGGTTGCGATAGAAATCATCGACCGCCTCGATCACTTGCCGCGGTTTCTGTGAGGTGTTGGCGCTGTCGAGATACACCAGCGGCTTGCCGTGCACCTTGCGCTGAAGGATCGGAAAATCCCGGCGAATGGCGGCCCAATCGACGGTCTGCTCAGACGGCTTCATGTTCTTCGCGGTAGCACTCATGCCGAAGCCTCCGGAAGCTGTTCCGCCAGCAACACCTCGCAGTGTTCGCGCAGCGGCATAGGTTCCATGCCGTCCAGCGCGACCGAACAGAATGCGCGCACCAGGATGCGCCGCGCTATTTCCAGCGGGACGCCGCGCGAGCGCAGGTAGAACAATACGTTTTCGTCGAGCTGGCCGACCGTCGCGCCGTGGTTGGCCTTGACTTCGTCGGCGTAGATTTCCAGCGCGGGGCGCGTGTCGATTTCCGCATCAGGCGACAACAGCAGGTTCTTGTTGTAGAAGCTGCCGTCGGCACCGTCCGCGCCGGGCTGCACCAGGATGCGCCCGTGCACGACGCCGCGCGCGCGGTCGCCGGCCACGCCGCGCCACACCGCATTGCTGACGGAATCACGGCCGCGATGCGTCACCAGTACTTCCATGTCGGCGTGCTGGCGATCGTGCAGCACGAAGGCACCGCGGCTTTCGAGGTGCGAACGTGCACCCGCGAGTTCGGCGCGGATTTCGTGACGGACCAGTTTCCCACCGAGTTCCAGCGCGTGCAGATTGAGCGCCGCGTCGTCGTGCAGGCGGACTTTGCTACGGCGCAGCAGCGTGGCATCCGCGCCGGCCTGCTGGACGACGGTCCAGTCGAGATGCGCGTTTTCATGCACGCCGAAGTCGCGCACGATGTTGGTGAGATGTCCGGTCTGCGCTGCGCCCAGGTGATGCTCGACGATCCGCAGGCGCGCGCCCTCGCCCACTTCGACGAGGCTGCGCAGGTGGAACGCCGCGGCGGCTTCCGTGGCAACTCCGACATGCACGATGTGCAGCGGGTCGCGAACCTCGACACCGGGCGCGACTTTCAGGATCAACCCGTCCGCCGCCAGTGCGCGATTGAGCAGCGTGAATCCGTCGTCATCATCGTCCGCGCGTTTGTCCAGCAGGAAACGCAGCGGCTCGGGTGCCTCGCGCAGCGCCGCCGCGAGCGATTGCACCGTCACGCCAACCGGCAAAGCGTCGATCTGCGACAGGTCCGCGCGGAAAACGCCATTGACGAACACTGCCCGTGGCTCCTGCAATGCCGGAGCCGGCAACAACGCTGCATCGACCGCGCGGCTGGACGCTTGCGCATCGCCCGCCGCATAAGTCTTCTGCGCCAATGCCCGTAGCGAAGTGTATTTCCAGAGTTCGTTGCGCTGTTCCGGCAAGCCGCGTGCGACGAACGCCTGCAGGGCCTCGGCACGGGCGGTATCCAGCCACGCCAGGCCGCTGCCGGGCAAACGCCCTTGCAGCGCGGCATCGTGCATCGATTGCACGAAAGGCACGGGTGCGGTCACGCGTGCGCCTCCGCCGGTGTGCGCTCGCGCACCCACGCGTAACCATGTGCTTCAAGTTCGCGCGCAAGCTGCGCGTCACCGCTTTCGACAATGCGGCCATCGGCGAGCACGTGCACGAAATCGGGCACGATGTAATCCAGCAGGCGCTGGTAGTGCGTGATCACGAGAAACGCGCGTTCGGGCGAGCGCAGCGCGTTCACGCCCGCCGCAACCTGCTTCAGCGCGTCGATGTCGAGCCCGGAATCGGTTTCGTCGAGGATCGCGAGGCGCGGTTCCAGCAATGCCATCTGGAACACCTCGTTGCGCTTCTTCTCGCCGCCCGAAAAACCTTCGTTGACCGCGCGGTTCAGGAGTTCGGGCGTCATCCCCATCTCCTTGACCTTTTCGCGCACGAGTTTCAGGAATTGAACCGAGTCGAGTTCGGCTTCGCCACGCGCCTTGCGCTGCGCATTCAGCGCCGCGCGCAGGAAATAGGTGTTGTTGACGCCGGGAATTTCGACCGGGTACTGGAACGCCAGGAACACGCCCGCCGCGGCGCGCGCTTCGGGTTCGAGATCGAGCAGGTTCCTGCCGTCGAACGTGACGCTGCCCTGCGTCACTTCGTAACCGGAACGGCCCGCCAGGACGTTGCCCAGCGTGGACTTGCCCGCACCATTGGGACCCATGATCGCGTGCACTTCGCCCGGCTTCACTTCCAGCGAAAGCCCTTTGAGGATTTCCTTGCCGGCGACGCGGGCGTGGAGGTTTTCGATTTTCAGCATTGATTTTCCTTGGGCGCCGGATCAGCCAATCGCGCCTTCCAGCGAAACTTCCAGCAATTTCTTCGCTTCCACCGCGAACTCCATCGGCAATTCGCGGAATACCTGTTTGCAGAAGCCGTCCACGATCAGCGACACCGCGTCTTCTTCGCTGATGCCGCGCGAACGGCAATAGAACATCTGGTCGTCGGAGATCTTGGACGTGGTCGCCTCGTGCTCCACGATCGCGGTCGGGTTCTTGATTTCCATGTACGGGAAGGTGTGCGAGCCGCACTGCTTGCCGATCAGGATGGAATCGCAGCGCGTGTGGTTGCGTGCGTTTACCGCGCCCTTCTCCACCTTCACCAGTCCGCGGTAGCTGTTCTGGCTTTTGCCCGCGCTGATGCCCTTGGACACGATCTTGGATTTCGTGTCGCGGCCGATGTGGATCATCTTGGTGCCGGTGTCGGCCTGCTGGTAATGGTGCGTCAGCGCCACCGAATGGAATTCGCCGACCGAACGGTCGCCGCGCAGCACGCAACTCGGATATTTCCATGTGATCGCCGAACCGGTCTCGACCTGCGTCCAGGTGATGCGCGAATCGTCGCCGCGGCATTCGCCGCGCTTGGTCACGAAGTTGTAGATGCCGCCCTTGCCGTTTTCGTCGCCCGGATACCAGTTCTGCACCGTCGAATACTTGATGCTGGCGCGTTCCAATGCGACCAGTTCGACGACCGCTGCATGCAACTGGTTGTCGTCGCGCATTGGCGCGGTGCAGCCTTCGAGGTACGACACCACGGAATCCTCCTCCGCGATGATCAGCGTGCGCTCGAACTGGCCGGTGTGACCCGCGTTGATGCGGAAGTACGTGGACAGTTCCATCGGGCAGCGCACGCCCTTCGGGATGAACACGAACGAGCCGTCCGAAAAAACGGCCGAGTTCAGTGCCGCGAAAAAGTTGTCGCCTTGAGGAACGACCGAGCCGAGGTACTGGCGCACCAGGTCGCCGTACTCGCGGATCGCTTCGCTCATCGAGCAGAAGATCACGCCGACCTTGGCGAGCTGGTCGCGCGCGGTATTGGCCACCGACACCGAATCGAACACCGCGTCCACCGCTACGCCGGCCAGCTTGGCGCGCTCGTGCAGCGGCACGCCCAGCTTGTCGTAGGTTTCCAGCAGTTTGGGATCGACTTCGTCCAGCGATTTCGGCTTGTGCTTCGGCGCCGAGTAGTAGCTGATCGCCTGGAAGTCGATCGGCGCAAGCTTCAGGTGCGCCCAGCTCGGAGGCGTCATCTTCAGCCAGCGGCGATACGCGGCCAGCCGCCATTCGGTCATCCATTCGGGCTCGTCCTTGATCGCGGACAGCGCGCGGATGGTGGCCTCGTCGAGGCCCGGCGGCAGGCTGTGCGATTCGATGTCGGTGACGAAGCCGGCGTCGTAACGACGCGACAACGCCGACCGCAGTTCTTCGGGTTGGGTTGCCATGCCCTGCTCCCTCACAGTGCCCGCGCACCGCGCGCGCCGGGGCGGCGATGCAGCATGTCGGCCAGGCTCACGCCGCGCAGCGCGTTGTCGATCGTGGCGCCGATGCCCTGCCAGTCGCGCGACACCGCGCAGAACGGCTGGCGCTCGCAGCCAGCGTGGCCGAGGCTGCATTCGGTGAGGCCGATCGGTCCGTCCAGCGCTTCGACGATTTCCGCCAGCGAAATGTCCTTGGCCGAACGCGCGAGGCGGTAACCACCGGTCGCGCCGCGGAACGAATCCACCAGCCCCGCCTGCGCGAGCCGCTTCAGCAACTTGCTGACCGTCGGCGCTTCGAGATGCGTTTCCGCGCCCACCTGCGCCGCGGGCAAGACTTCGCCCGGATGGCGCGCAAGGCAGGCCATCACGACGGAGGCGTAATCGGCGAGGCGGCTGACGCGGAGCATGTGATCGACGGGTTTCGAATAGGTACCAATATGGTACTGATTACGCCGGACGCCTGCAAGGACGCTTCTTCATGCGGGCTTCACGCAGCGTGCGCCGCAAACGAAACGGGCGCCCAAGGCGCCCGTTCGCAAGAACCGAGTTGAAACGCGACGCGTCACGCACCCGCGACGACGTGCACCTTCACCGGCGCCTTCACGTCGGCGTGCAGCGAGACTTCGATGTCGTAATCGCCGACGTTGTGGATCGCGCCTTCCGGCATGATCACTTCGCTCTTCTCCAGCGCGATGCCCTGCGCGGTGAACGCTTCGGCGATGTCGCGCGGGCCGATCGAGCCGAACAGCTTGCCTTCGGGGCTGGCGTTGGCGGTGATGGTGGCCTCCGCCTTCTCGAACTTCGCGCCGCGCGCCTGTGCATCGGCCAGCAGCTTGTCGGCCTTGGCCTGGTACTCGGCACGCTTCTGTTCGAACGCTTCGAGGTTGGCCTTGGTGGCCGCAACGGCCTTGCCGTGCGGCACCAGGTAGTTACGGCCGTAGCCCGGCTTCACGCGGACCTTGTCGCCCAACGCGCCGAGGTTCTTCACTTTTTCGAGCAGGATGACTTCCATGAAACTCTCCGATTCGTTAGCGCCCCATGCGGGACGCAGCCTGTGGACGGGTGTCCGAATTGTTGTTCTTCGTCATTCCCGCGAAAGCGGGAATCCAGTGACTCCCTCGATAATTGAAAGACACTGGATTAACTCGCGCCATCCATGGCGCTCGCCCTTCGGGCCGCTTGCAACGTTCGCGTTTGCTGTCCTGCAAACGCAGTCGGATCGCCGCTGCGCGGCGTCCGGAATGACGAAATGTTTTACACGAAATGATTGTCGCTGTACGGCAACAACGCCAGGAACCGCGCGCGCTGCACGGCCTTGGTCAACTGGCGCTGGTAGCGCGCCTTGGTGCCGGTGATGCGGCTGGGGACGATCTTGCCGGTCTCGGTGACGTACTGCTTCAGCGTGGCGAGATCCTTGTAATCGATGTGCTCGATGCCCTCGGCGCTGAAGCGGCAGAACTTGCGGCGGCGGAAAAATTTGGACATGTTCGTGTCTCCGGTCTTCTTTTTCATCGGCGGGCGAGGCATCAGGCGGCCTCCTCGCGGTCGTCGTCCATATCGTCGTCACGACGACGGGACGGCTTCTCGTCCTTGTCCTTGGTCTTCAGGATCAGGGACGGTTCGGTCTCGGGACCATGCCACTGCATGATCAGGTGACGGAGCACCGCATCGTTGAAACGGAAGCCCGACTTCAGCTCGGTAATCGCCTTGGGACCGCACTCGATGTTGAGCAGCGCGTAGTGGGCCTTGGCCAGGTGCTGGATCGGATAGGCGAGCGGGCGGCGGCCCCAGTCTTCGACGCGATGGACCTTGCCGCCTTCGGCTTCGACGAGCGCCTTGTAGCGCTCCAGCATGCCGGGCACCTGCTCGCTCTGGTCCGGATGGACCAGGAACACGACTTCATAATGACGCATTGTGTTTTCCTCATGGGTGTCGCCACGGCAACGGCGCCGGGGCGGGGCAGCCTCCCGATCCGGCCAGCCGGCGGTGAGGCGAGGTTTCGCCAAAACGGGTTCAGCGAACCAGCAATGGTAGCGTGATCAGGGCAGATGCACAACCGGGAACGGCAGCGCCGGCTTGCCTTTCACGACGGGCTGGATTCGCTGGATCGCGTTCACGGGCAGCACCAGCGCACGCTTGTCCGCGGGGTCGTACACGAAGACGTAATTGGAGACGGCGCCGAGATAGCCCCAGCCTTTCGGATCGATCGCGCGCAGGTCGGCCTGTTCGCCGTTCAGGCGGATCGCGACCCGCGGCACCTCGCCACGCTTGACCGCGTCGATTCGGTAGCTCGCATAGATCACGACGAAATTCCAGCCGTAGATGCACACGAGCAGCAGGTAGATAAACACTGTCCATCTGATGGTGCCGAGGTGCCACTCGATGTAGCGAAGGTGCAGCTTCTGCCACCAAGTCAACCTGGACAGGCCGTGAAGGCGCGCACGCCGCTCGGAATCCTTGCGTCGGTTGCGCGTGTTGAATCGATCGAACAGCCAACATAACGGCAAGGTCGAAACCAGCAACACCAGCGCCATCGGCTGCTGCAGGCCGGCCACCAGAAAGTCGCCGACCTGCGCAAGGGTCAAAACCGGAATGCCGAACCCGCGCTGGTAGAAGCCGTAGTCGTAATAGATGCCGGCCAGCGCGATGGACAGGTAGCACACCGTCAATGCCAGCGCCGGCTCACGGCCGAAGGTGCGCAAGATGTGGGGAAGCACCGCTTGCAGCGGGGAATGCTGCTCCGCAGATTCGGTTGATGCGGGGATGGCGCGAGCGGCGTCTCCCATGACGTGGTCAGCCCTTGGCCGCGACCGTGAAACTTTCCCCGCAACCGCACTCACCGGTCGCGTTGGGATTGTGGAACACGAACGCCGCGTTCATGCCCTCGCGCGCGTAGTCGATGCGGGTGCCATCGACGAACGGCAGCGCCTTGGCGTCGATCACCAGCTTGACGCCGTCGAGATCGAACACCTTGTCATTGCCGGTCACTTCGCTGGCCAGGTCGACCGTGTAGCCGAAGCCGGAGCAGCCGGTGCGCTTGATGCCGAAGCGCACGCCCGGCGCGGCGGGATGCTTGCCGAGGAAATCGCGCATGCGCGCGGAAGCGGCGGGAGTGAGTTCGATGGCCATGTGCGTATCGGTTTGCGGTGCGTACTGCGTTATTATCGCGCGTTCGCCTTTCCCATACATGGCCCATCGCGGGCACGGTTTCAAGCCATGGAAATCTTGAGCGTCAAGCAGGCTCTCGCTGGTATCGGAGATAGGGTTACGCGAGTCGAAGTGCGCGGATGGGTGCGCACGCGCCGCGATTCCAAGGCGGGCTTGTCATTCGTGAACCTCACTGACGGTTCCTGCTTTTCGTCATTGCAGATCGTTGTGCCCGCCACGCTGCCGAATTATGTAAACGAGGTGCAACGGCTCACTGCAGGATCCGCCATCAAGGCGCAGGGTTGGTTGTTGCCTTCGCAAGGCAAGGGCCAGGCGTTCGAACTGCAGGCCGACGCGATCGAAGTGCTTGGCTTCGTGGACGATCCCGAAACCTACCCGATCCAGCCCAAGCAGCACACGCCGGAATTCCTGCGCGAAGTCGCGCACCTGCGTCCGCGCACCAACCTGTTCGGTGCGATTTCGCGCGTGCGCCACACCATGATGACGGCTATCCATC
>Ga0209178_1000549_pt1 | contig 11138 bp, 9 predicted proteins | sample GAAS200_FD_187521 | JGI IMG/M metagenome (GOLD analysis project Ga0209178, IMG submission 187521) | Agricultural soil microbial communities from Georgia to study Nitrogen management - GA AS200 (SPAdes) (version 2) | ecosystem: Environmental > Terrestrial > Soil > Agricultural land | place: USA... | reverse complement strand
AGGTGGGAATACCCGCCGCAAGCTTCCAATTATCGGAATCCTCATCGAGATCGAATAACCGGAGAGCCGCCAGATCCAGGAGCGAGCGTTCCAGGACCCGCCCGACATCTGCGCCAAAATCGCGCGGTTCCGTCGTGCGGATCAGGGTTGCGCCATTGAGAAAGGCTTCAGTCTTACGATTCCATTCGCTGCCCGAACTCACCAGCGCATTGCAATTGGGTTCGACGGGAAGAAGTTTCCCGTCCACTTCAGGCTGCCATACCAGGCACGCCTTCCAGGTTTGGTGTGGATTCAAATGGATCGGAAAAGAGATGCTGTCATCCGCCTGGGCCGGTTTCGAATCGCAGCGCAGGCGCAGAGCGATCCCGCGGTGGAGACGAGCTATGCCTCGATTGCCCTGCTGATTATATTGATGCTGGCTGCGGTAATCAAAACTCCATCGCCATTCACCGTCTCCGATCCTTCGCCACTCTTTGCGCAAGTCACCATTTTGCTGACGTCCGTTCTCGATCTCGTCGCGAGAGGCGAAGTCAGCATCTGCTTCCACAGTGAGCGTAAACGAAGTGGATTGCTGGGTGTGATTGGTCACGTCGACGTCTTCGTGCATTCCCTCGCCAACCACACGCGCGATTCTGAGCTCAATCGTTTGCTGCAGAGCATCACGATCCCTGCATTCCGGCGGGGCCTGAAAGTAATAGCCAAGCCAGCTATGTTGCTCGACAGCAGACTGGGCGCTTAGCCGAGGCTGTTCACGGTCGATGAGCCAACGGTATTTGCAGAGATTGCGAGCTTGGTAGACGAATAGCCCCTCACGCGCGCAGCCCGGCCTGATCGATCCGTCGTCGCTACACGCGAGGACAGTCCTGCCTCGGCTGACATACACCGTGTCCGATCTGGGGCGTAGAAGGATCCGAGATGCGACCGAATCGGAGCTCACACTCTTTTCAGATGCGGCTCTCTGTCAGAACGGTCCAGTCGAGGACCACGTTCCGCGGCGAAAACCGCTTCCACGTGCCGGTTTCAGAGTGCGCGAGAGTTACAGCGCGGCCCGCAGTCCTCGACGGGCAATCTCCGTGCTGAGGCCGTACACCAGGTGCGCGGCCAGGCCGTAAACATGGCTGGAGGCCGGCATCTCGCTCGGCTTTCCTGTCAATCCAAGTTGCGGCAGCGCCAGCTCATCAGCCGCCGCGAAAAGCGCCGCCCCGAACAAAACGCCTGGAAGGAATCCTCCGGGCGTTCCAGCCAGTTCCGCCGTGCCGCCGTAGACGGCGCCCTGCAGAGTACCGAATGAATAGTGTACGACGGGCCCCAGCTTTTTCTTTTCTTCGTGTGTCAGCTCGCGGCCTCCCAATCTCGCGATCTTGGCCGCCGCCGTCATCGTGGGACTCTCGCTTTCCTCCTGGCCCCGTTGTGACTGCCTGCCGTCGCTGTTTTCCAGCTTCTGCGAAACCGTGCTCCACAAATTTTGAAATTCGTCCATGACGATGGTTCCGATGAGACCACCAATCAATCCGGCCACCAGCCCCTTGAATACGCTGCGTTGTTCTTCCACCATCGCGACTGCCTCCTTTGCCGAGACACTTCCGCCCCACTGCTAGTGCGATGCGGAATCGGGCAAAAGGTTTCAGCGGAGGTGCGCAGGCCTTCTTTCGCCCGCGTCAAATCCTCGCCAGCGCCTGGTCCAGATCGGCGATCAGGTCCTCCACATCTTCAATGCCCACGGAGATTCGCACCAGGCCGTCAGTGATGCCCAGTTGCCGTCGCTCTTCGGGTGGAACGCTTGCGTGCGTCATCGTAGCAGGATGGGAGATCAGGGTTTCAACCCCGCCGAGGCTCTCGGCCAGCGAGCAGAGGCGGACTGCATTCAGAACGGTCCTTGCATTTTCCAGCGAACCCGTCTCAAACGAGAGCATGCCGCCCGGGCCGCTCATTTGTTTTCTGCCCAGTTCATACTGCGGGTGCGACGGAAGCCCAGGGTAGTGGACAAGCTTCACCTTTGGATGCCCGGCGAGGAATTTCGCCACCGCTAGGCCGTTCTCATTGTGCTGGCGCATTCGCACGGCCAGAGTCTTGACCCCGCGCAGCACCAGCCAACTGTCCATCGGGCCGAGCACTGCGCCGGCGGCGTTCTGAAGGAATTTTAAACGTTCGGCCAGGACGGGATCGCTCATCACCACTGCGCCGCCCACTCCGTCACTGTGGCCATTCAAATATTTCGTGGTGCTATGGGTGACGATGTCGGCCCCCAATTCAATCGGCCGTTGAAGGTAGGGGCTCATGAAGGTATTGTCTACCGCGACGAGCAATCCATGACGGTGGGCGAGTTCCGAAGCGGCCGCAATGTCCGTAATTTCCATAACGGGATTGGTGGGCGTTTCAATAAACAGCAAACGCGTGTTATCCCGGATGGCATCTTCGATACTCGCCAGGTTTCTGGTATCCACGTAGGTGAATTGGAAACCCAAATCTTTCAGTACGCGCTCAAACAGGCGGAATGTTCCACCGTAAAGGTTTCGGCCTGCGACCACGTGATCGCCACTCTTGAAGAGCATCAGAATGGTGTTGATGGCCGCCATGCCGGAAGCAAACGCGAACCCGAATTGTCCCCTTTCCAGGCGCGCCAGATTGCGTTCCAGCGCGACGCGCGTGGGATTGGCCGTGCGCGAATACTCATAGCCTTTGTGTCTGCCCAGTTCCTCCTGGACGTAGGTTGAGGTCTGATAGATTGGAACGATGATGGCTCCGGTGGCAGGGTCGGGCTCCTGGCCGATGTGAATTGCATCTGTTGAAAATCCCATAGTGCCTTTCCGGGCTGCTGGCCCACTGCGTCCATGAAAAATTGCTCTCAGCACTGAAACTATCGGACTCTCATAGTCGTGTCAATGCCAGCCGCCCGCGCTCGGGAATAGCAATGAAAGAGCGATTCGTGATAAAACTTGAAAAGCATCGGAGCACCGAAAAGCGCATCAGCAAGGAGTGGGGGATGCTAAAGATACTTCGGAAGCAAAGCGCCTGGGTTTGGCTCTGGACATTCTTTGTCGCCGCGGTCGCGCTCGCTATGCCGCCGAGACTCGCGGCTGCTGAGCAGATGACCACTGTTCACGTGCAGGTGACCGACGCCGCCACAGGTGACCCGATTTTCCAAGCGCACCTTACGTTGCGTTACCGCGTGGCGGGTGGCTTTATGCGGCACACCAGGATCATCTCCTACACTGCAAAGACCGATAAGAACGGCAAGAGCCAATTTCCTGTAGTGCCCAGGGGAACCATTACACTGATGGTCACCGCGCCCGACCACAACACATTCGGGAAAGAGTTCGAAATCACCAAAGACAATCAACTGATCGAAGTAAAACTTCAGAAGCCTCACGAGGTTCTGTAGAGGCCGAGTTGTCCTTTTGGGTGATGGCCTCTGTGACTAACCGCATGCAAACTTTTTCAAGCTATTCGCTCATCTCGCATTTTTCCGGCCGCCCCGACGGAATGCCTAGGGCCATAACCTGACAAAAATTGCGAAGTTCCACTAGAAACGGACAGGTTCCAGGCTGGACCAAAACGCTTTCTCTGCGGACTGCAGAGCCGATTTCACGCAGTGCTCAAGAATAGGGCAAAGAGCGGAAACGTATTCATTGGGCGAGCCTTAGGCTATCGAAAAGGCTTTTTTCCACAAGCTTTTCAACAAACCTGTTGAAGATCTCTAAATGGCGCCCTCAGACCGTTTCATGCTCGCGTTTCGCGCCGGCGTCAGACGATCAACCGCAGGGTTAATCTCGGTCGGCCTGCTGAAGTTTATGAGCTTCGCTAAACGTTTGGGGCGTCCGGCTTGAAAGTTCTTGTCAGGGTTGCGCAGGAGCGTTTGGTTCTTCCGATGCGCCGCTCGAAGGTGGCGGTTCTTTGAAGTAATCCGGGTCCATCCAGATATTTGCCTTGGCCTTCATGTCGTCCATTGTTGCGCGCACCTTCTCCTGCCGCAGGTTGTCCTCGATCTGGGGAGTCACGGATTTTACGTCGGGCTGGTGGCGTGAAAGCATCTGCAACATAACTACTGCGCGTTGCGTTTCCAGTGGCGCTGAGAATTGGTTTGGCTGAAGGTCAAATGCCGCCTTGTCCAGCGCGGGAATCATCTGTCCTTTGCGGACGGTCACCGGCTTGGGATCCACCAGGACTGTATCCGGCACGTCATATTTCTTTGCGACCTCATCCATGTTTGTCCCTGCCTCAACCGCTTTCTGAATTTCCGTGAGGCGTGTCTTGGCCTCCTCGGCGGAGAGACCCGGCTCGCCTGCCTTTGCATCTGCGGGCTTTTTCGTGATTACGAATTCGTGGATTTCCGCCTCTTCGGGGAAGTCGCCCTTGTGCGCAGTGTAATAGCTGCTGATTTCGTCCGGACTGACTTGAATGCCCTGTGCAATTTTCTGGTATTCCCCCTGGGCCAGAATCTGCAATTTCTCGAACGCGATTTTCCGCTGAATTTCAGGCGCCGCGTCCAGGTGCTGGTCCTGCGCTTTCTGGGAAAGCAGGACCATCATGGCATACTCATCGCCCACGGGCTTGCGTCCCTGGCTGGCGACGGCCTGCCGAACCTGCGGGTTCAGGTTGCCAATGAGAAAATCCACTTCCGCCTGGGTAACCTTGGTTTCTCCTACTTTCAGCACCACCTTTTCCGGGGATGATGCCCCGGCGGGCGTGGCGCTATGGGCTGCGGGGTTGTCCGCGCGCTTTGGCGCCGGCGATGTCTGCGCAAAGCAGACCAGCGCTCCCAAAGCCCCTGCCAAAATAGTGCTCGGAATCATTATTGCGGTTTTACGGCGACGAATTTTCATACTGCAAACTCCTTGCTTTAAACGGCTTTAAGCCAAATTACCCCATCTTATCACATCGAGAGTTGCCGCCGCCTCCATTTCAACGGCCGCCTTGGGCCGGGTTTTTTTGACCGAAGCACGGGCCAGCAGCCCATGCCACATTCAAAAGCGCGGATGCTGTTTTTCCTGCACCGGTCACTGTGTGGCGCTTTGTTGCCCGGGCAGCAGGCCCAGCGATTCCGGTGAAGGGAGCGGCTGCCCGTTGCGCAATCCGTAGCGAATGTCGGAGAATTTTGCGATCAGGTCCTGCCACAAATCGCTGTTGCGCCTGTAGAGCTGGAGTATGTTCGGCATCCAGTTGGGCAAGTTCTCGCTCAGCCAGAGCTGGCGATACAACTCCGTCAAGCGGGTGGTGTAGTCGCGCAGATCCTGCAAGCGTCCGTTGGTCGAGCTGATGTCTGAAAAACCTCTGCCGCCCCTCCGGCGATTCGTTCCGCCCTGGTCGGCCACGGCGCTTTCGTAGCTCTCAGAAATTTCCTGAGCGTACTGATACCGCATTCCGAGAGCATCCAGCCGCAGTGCGGCGAACCCCAGGCTCTGCAGGCTGTCAGCGTTGCGCCTGGCGCGGCTGGCGCCGTTTACAAAAGTGGTGTAGGACTTTTCGGCCGTCTGGCGGATCAATGACGCCACGGGCAGCGTCCGCTCAACCTGCTCCCGCCCGGCGGGCGAAAAGGGGTCCTGCCAGAAAAGGCCGTCGCTGGCGCCTCCGTAACGCATGTCAAAAGTTTCGACCGGCTTCCCGGCCCGCATGATCTCATTGATATGGCCCAAACTCATCATGGCATGGACAAGCCCGGGGTCCGCATCCCTGAAGAAGTCCCAGTCGAATTTGCGATTGAAGTCCTGCACATCCGGCAGTCCGTCCTCCCACGCGCAGGCGGCGCCATAGATGACGGACCACCAGCCCGGGGCAAACATGGTCTCGCCGTCATCATTCCACGCCTTGACGATCGTGCCGATGGCGCCGGCCTTCTTGCCATCCGCAAGCAAGTGCCCGATGTTGTAAGCCGCCTCTTCATAATCGGGCACCATGACGCTGGTGTTGCCCACCCACGGGCAGGTAAAGACCTTGAGCCCGCTACCCTGAAACGGCTTCAGCCACTTCGCGTAGCTTTCATGCGCGCTGTAAACCCAACTGTCTACAATCTGGCCTTTGGGCAAGCTGGGAATGATTTCCGGATGTGCGGTGGCAATGTCGCCCGAGAACATCACCTGCTTGTTGTAACTCTCCACCATTTTGGCAACGCGGTTCAGGTGGTCCACGTAAACCTTGCCGTAGCCTTCCTTCTCCACCAGGTCCTTGCTGCGGCCCGTGCCCAGCGCAAAGGTTTCATCGCAGCCCACAAAGTAGATCGGAGATGTAAACACCGGCAGCATCTGCGCGTACATCGTGCTCAGCAAGTCCAGCTCATGCGGATCTTCCGGAGCCAGCACGTGTCCGTGTGGCCGCTCAGCCATGCCGCTGTATTGCTCGAAGCGCAAGACTTTGTGCAGGTGCCCGCAATCCTCCGTCCTGGGCACGATGGTTACGTGGTAGGGTGCGGCGTAGGCGACCAGCTCGTTCCAGTCGGAGCGCGAAAGCGTATCGCTCAGGATGCCCCACAGCGGCTGGCCCTCCAGCCGGAATGAATCCTCCATGTAAACGTAGAGCTGGTTCATCTTGAACTGGGCGATGGTGCGGACAATCTTCTCGAGGTAGCTCAGCTGGGCAACGGGGCCGCGGCTCAAGTCAACCTGCGTGGCGCGATATTGGAGCGCCGGCCAGTCGCGGGCCTGGACGCCAAGGATTCTGGCTTCCTGGCCCACGGGAACTACAAGCTGGCGCAAAGTCTGAGCGCCGTAAAACAGCCCTGCGGCGTCTTTGCCGGCAATCACAACCGCGCTCGGCTCAACATCCAGCACGTAACCCTCAGCGCCAATGCCTTCTGTGCTGAGATCGCGCGCGGAAAGAAGATGGTGCATGGCGGGCTGATCGAAGCATCCCAGGATGATGACGGGCGTGTCGTGCGGCGGCTCGGCCAAACCCACGATGGGAAACTCCTGGCCCGTCACCAGCTTCAGTTCCTTCTGGATGCTCTCCGCTGCAAAGCGGTCTTCGCTTGTCACCGGCGTCAATAGAACGATTTGCAGGTTTGAATTCACCTGAAAGCTTTGCGCACGCGTGTGGAGTTCGCGCGGCTGCGGTATCAGCATCGGCTGCTGTGCCGAGAGGCTTATTGAGAAAGAAGGAGTGCAGACGGCAAATGTTAGCATCAAAATCCACCGAAATGACCGAAGCTGCTGTGATGAACTTGTTTTATGCATGAAACCTCCTGAGGGATCGATAACTCCGCATGCGCTGCTGCAACATTGCTGAAACGTGCCGTAGAGGCGGCTTTACGCCACCATATTGCGCAACTGTGATTGAGCTTCTGGCGTTCCCGTCCCGGCGGGACGCCGCTACGATCTTCTGAGCGCCCCTTCTGCGGCTGGTCAGCAATCCTCTGTTTTGGACGAGTGGAAGCAGGCCAGCTGTGACAGGCGCGCAGAAATTTGAACTGTGCAGTGTATTGACCGGCCGGAAAGAATGTCAAGCAAGTGTTTGCCGGAAAGAGCTGTCCTGTGGTCGTTGATCCACCTACAGGTCTTGCCGGTTAGCCAAAACACGCAGGGCCTGAGCTTGAATTTTAGCGACCGTCTCACTCCTGGTCTTAGCGTAGGCCATCACGCCCGGCAGATCGAGAACTTCGGCAATCCATCGGCCGTCGGTTTCGCGGTCAGGCTCTATTTTGAAACGCATGAAACTCTTGCAAGCCATCGTGCCTGCAAACCGCATCTCCATCAATCTGCGTGTTCCATCGCAATTCGAGAGATGTTCCAGTGGAACATCCGACGTGCGCTGAGAAGCCGACTAACTCCAGAAGCGAGGCTAGCCGGTCGGCTCCTGGGAATGACGGGGAGCGCGGCCCGGAGTGACGGCGCAATTCTGCCTTAGTCACCTCGTCGTGGCATCTCTACGGGCAACGTGCGGGATATAATAGACGTTTCGGCCTTAACACCTGCGGACTCCAGAGAGCCTATGGACTTCAAGCTTGTTTCCGATTACAAGCCGCGCGGCGATCAGGTGACCGCCATCGAGCAACTGGTGCGCGGGATTGAAGACGGAGAGCAGCACCAGGTGCTGCTGGGCGTCACCGGTTCCGGCAAGACGTACACCGTTGCCAAGGTGATTGAGGCAATCAACCGGCCAACGCTGATGCTGGCGCACAACAAGACGCTGGCGGCGCAGCTCTATCATGAGTTCAAGGGATTTTTCCCTCGCAACGCCGTCGAGTACTTTGTGAGCTACTACGACTACTACCAGCCCGAAGCCTACATCCCTTCCGGCGACGTTTATATCGAAAAGGAAGCCACGATCAACGACGAGCTCGACAAGCTGCGCATGAGCGCGACGCGTTCGCTTTTTGAGCGGCGCGACTGCCTGATTGTGGCCAGCGTGAGCTGCATCTACGGCATTGGCTCACCGGAAGCCTATTACGGCATGCTGCTGCTTCTCGAAAAGGGCCAGAAGATCGCGCGCCAGGACATCCTGAAGAAGCTGGTTGAAATTCAGTACGAGCGGAACGAAATCGACTTCCGCCGAGGTACTTTTCGCGTGCGCGGCGATGTGATTGAGGTCTACCCGACGTACGAAGACAACGCATATCGCATCGAGCTTTGGGGAGATGAGGTTGATTCTCTCGCGCAGATCGATCCGCTGCTGGGACAGGTGAAAGAGAATCTGGTGCGCCTGCCGATTTATCCCCGCACACATTATGTGATGCCTCGCGACCAGCGCGAACGGGCGATTGACGGCATCCTGAGCGAGCTCGAATGGTGGCGCAGCGAACTGGAAAAGCAGGCGAAGATGGTGGAGGCGCAGCGCGTCCACCAGCGGACGATGTTCGACGTGGAGATGATGAAGGAGATGGGCTATTGCCATGGCATTGAGAATTACTCGCGCCATCTTTCCGGCCGCCTGCCCGGCGAGCCTCCGCCTACGCTGCTCGATTACCTGCCGCACGATGCGCTGATGTTCATCGATGAAAGCCACCAGACCGTCCCGCAACTTCATGGCATGTTTCGCGGTGACCGCTCGCGCAAGCAGACCCTGGTGGAATACGGCTTCCGGATGCCGTCGGCGCTTGACAACCGGCCGCTGACGTTTGAAGAATTCGAGCACCGGGCACGGCAGACGGTCTACGTTTCCGCGACGCCGGGTCCCTATGAGCTGACGAAAACGTCAGGGGAAGTGGTGGAGCAGATCATCAGGCCCACGGGGCTGGTGGACCCGGAAGTCGAAGTGCGGCCCACGCGCAATCAGGTGGACGATCTTCTGGACGAAATCAGAAAGCGCGCCGAGGCGAATGAGCGCGTCCTGGTGACCACGCTCACCAAACGCATGGCGGAAGACCTGGCGGAATATTACGCCGAGGTTGGCGTTAAGTGCCGCTACCTCCATTCCGAAATCGAAACGCTGGAGCGCGTGAAGATTCTTCGCGACCTGCGGCGCGGTGAGTTTGATGTACTGATCGGCATCAATCTGCTGCGCGAGGGTCTGGACCTGCCAGAAGTTTCGCTGGTGGCCATTCTGGACGCCGACAAGGAGGGCTATCTGCGCTCGGCGGGCGCGCTGATCCAGACCATGGGCCGCGCCGCGCGGCACCTGCACGGTCGGGCCATTCTTTACGCCGACCGCATGACGGACTCCATGCGGCAGGCCATTGCTGAAACTGACCGCCGGCGCGCCAAGCAGATGGAGTACAACGCGGAGAACGGAATCACTCCCGAAAGCATCATCAAACCTGTCGATATGGCTCTGGTTAAAATCGTCGAGGCGGATTACGTGACGGTTCCCACGGAGGCCGAGGCGGCAGAGATCACTTCGCACGGCCAGCTCGAGGAAATGATCCTCAACCTGGAAAAGCAGATGCGCGAGGCGGCAAAGGAATTTGAATTCGAGAAGGCCGCAAAATTGCGCGACCGGGTGAAGGCCCTGCGCGAAAAAGAAGCGGGATTCGTTACAGACCTGGGAGAAGAAGGCGCCGGGCAGGCCCGAGAAACGGAACAGCGCCGGCCCTCGGAATGAGGCGTATGGTAAAAACTTTATGAGGGCTGCTACACCGCCGGCGCGGCGGGAAACGACCGTTGCAATTGTGGGGCCGGGAAGGCTGGGGCAAGGGATGGGCAGGCTGCTGCTCGACGCCGGCGTGCCCATCGAGTTTGTCGCCGCGCGCCAACTTTCGCGAGCAAAGAAGGCCGCTCGGTTCATCGGCGGCGGCAAGGCGATCGCGCTGAAGGACCGTCGGCTGGCCGGTGCCGGCGTCATTCTGATGACGACTTCGGATGCCGCAGTCGGCCCCGTGGCGCGTGCGCTTGCCGGCTTTGGCAAAGACTGGTCAGGACAGGTTGTTCTTCACACCTGCGGCTCGCTCGCGGCATCCATCCTCGACCCCTTCAAGAAGCGCGGCGCAGTCGTCGGATCGCTTCACCCTTACCAGACTATCCCCAGTCCTTCAGCAGGCGTTCGAAATCTTCCGGGTTGTTTCTGGGCAGTGGAGGGTGACAGGCGGGCCGTGGCTGTGGCGCGGCGATGGGTTAAGGCATTGGGCGGGAAATCGTTCGCCATCGCGCCTGAGGCCAAGGCACTCTACCATCTCAGCGCCTTTCTGGTGTGCCCAACGGTGGTGACGCTGATGGATTGCTCCGAGCGGCTGCTGCGCGAAGCGGGCGTGCCAAAGAACATCATTCGCACCATGATTGGAATCTTTGTCTCAGAAACGGTGCGCAACTTTGCCGAGTTTGGCGGTCGCAGGTCTTTGACCGGTCCTGCCGCGCGCGGCGACTGGGCGACCCTTCAGCGCCACATTGTTGAGCTGCAGCGTTTCGCTCCGGAAGTGATTCCAGCATACGTCGAGATGGTCCATTTGATGCTCGATGTTGCGGGCCGGTCTAGCGGTGGTAGCAGGAAGAATGGCCATTCCCACAGAGACGCGAGCCCGCGCTAGTGCCTTATTGCTCAAGTTGGTGAACCACATATAAAGCCTGCCGTCATGCTGAGCCCGTTCGCCCTCTATTCGCGAACGGCCGTGAGCGAAGTCGAAGGGGCTCAGGATAAACTCCGCGAAACATCCCCGTATTTTGCCGGAGAGAAATGCAGAGACCCTTCTCCCGCTTCGCGGGATCAGGGTGACGGTCCATCGAGCGTTACACGCTGTCTGTAACACGACACTAGGCCGCACGGCAAAAAACAAAAAG
>Ga0209178_1000548_pt1 | contig 11139 bp, 8 predicted proteins | sample GAAS200_FD_187521 | JGI IMG/M metagenome (GOLD analysis project Ga0209178, IMG submission 187521) | Agricultural soil microbial communities from Georgia to study Nitrogen management - GA AS200 (SPAdes) (version 2) | ecosystem: Environmental > Terrestrial > Soil > Agricultural land | place: USA... | reverse complement strand
GGGAAGCGCACGCGGCATTGAGACCCATTCGATAGCCGTCACCTTCCCTGTCCAGCAGCGTTCGTCGCCGGATCGAGTCCGGGGCGGGCTCCACGTGGACGCGAAGCGTCGAAGCCGAAGGACCGAGCGGCGTTTCGACTCCGCTCGCCGACGCTGCGCTCACGCAAACGGGTGCTTTTACGTGCGGGAATGAGCGCGGTTCCCTTGGCGCTGCGCAGGCGCTCCCTCCATTGCGCACAGGGACGTGCAACCGCGCGTTTGCAATCGCCGCGCGCATGCAATACGGTGAGGAGACAGCGTCGCCGCGCACGCGCCTTCGGCGCCGCAAGGGGATTTGAGGTTCAGTGCCGCTGTGTGCTGCCACGCCTCCTGTCGCGACGCTTCCTTCCTTTCGACTCCGAGGAGAAGCATGCGACCGCAGCGCTATCACATCCGTTTCCCTGCCGACAACCTCACCCGCGCGAGCCAGGCCGAGGCGTACTTCACGATCGTGGAGGATGGCGAGGAGCGCCGCATCGCCTTTCACGACTACGCCGACATTTACGACCGCCCGGGTTTGTACGAGCAGTTGTTCTACCAGCGGCTGAAGTGCACCTCGCCCGAAAAGCTCACTGACCTGCTGCGCGACGCCGCCATCAAGGCCGGCGGCGATCCCACCCAGATGCGCGTACTGGACGTCGGTGCCGGCAATGGCATGGTCGGCGAACTGCTGGTGCAGCACGGCGCCGCACGCGTGGTCGGCATCGACAACATCCGCGAGGCCGAACGCGCTGCCGACCGCGACCGGCCGGGCGCCTACGACGCCTATTACGTCACCGATTTGACGAAGTTGTCACCGGCATTGCTGGCGGAGCTCAAAGGCTGGAACTTCGATGCGATGACCACCGTCGCCGCACTCGGCTTCGGCGACATTCCGGTGGCGGCATTCGCGGCAGCGTACAACCTAGTGCGGGACGACGGCTGGGTGGCCTTCAACATCAAGGAAACCTTCCTCGACACCGCCGACACCAGCGGCTTCTCGCGGCTGGTCAAGCACATGGTGCACGACGATTACCTGAAGCTGCACCGGCTGGAACGCTATCGCCACCGGCTTTCGATCGAAGGCAACATGCTGTATTACTACGCCGTGGTCGGACGCAAGCGGCGCGATATCGACGATGCCTGCCTCGCCGGAATCCAGCACGAAGCTCTCTGATTCGGCATTCGCGCTGGTTCACGCGACCCGCGCGTTCGGCACCACGCGCGCGGTTGATGACGTCAGCGTGGCATTCGACCGTGGTCGCACTAGCATCCTGATCGGCAGCAGCGGCTCCGGCAAATCGACGCTGCTGCGGATGCTGCTGGGCCTGGAATGGCCGACCGCCGGCGAGGTGCTGTGCGACGGCGAGCCGCTGCGCCGCGAAACCCTGCCGGGCGTGCGCCGGCGCGTCGGTTACGTGATCCAGGATGGCGGCCTGTTTCCGCACCTGACGGTGCTCGGCAATCTTGCGCTGCTGCCACGGCATCTGGGCTGGAGCCATTCGCGCGTGCGTGAACGTGCACGCGACCTGGCGAGGCTGGCGCATCTGCACGAAGACTTGTTCAACCGGTTTCCCGCCGAACTGTCCGGCGGCCAGCGCCAACGCATCGCACTGATGCGCGCGCTGATGCTCGACCCACCGACGTTGCTGCTGGACGAGCCGCTGGGCGCGCTCGATCCGCTGGTGCGCCACGGCTTACAGGATGAGCTGCGCGAGATCTTCCGCAGCCTCGGCAAGACCGTGATCATGGTGACGCACGACCTGGCCGAAGCCGCGTTCTTCAGCGACCGGCTGATCCTGCTGCGGCGCGGACGCGTGTTGCAGGACGGCAGCCTCGATGATTTCCGGCGCAATCCCGCCGATCCGTTCGTGCGCGAATTCCTCGCCGCCCATCGCACGTTGCCGGGCGCTGCATGAACGGAATTTCGAACGAGATCCTGGTCGCTCGCCATCCCTGCGCAAGCGGGGCTGCGTTTGCCGGATTGCAACCACGAACGTCAAAGGCAACCCGAAGGGCGAGCGGCAGGGACGGCGCGGGTAATCCATGTTGCCGCCTGTGGCATGTCGTCGGGGCCGGCTTGCTGACGTTTGCCGCCCTGCTGGGGCTGTTGCCGCTGGTCGCATTCGCGCAACAGCCCACGGTCGTGATCGGCTCCAAGAACTTCACCGAATCGGTGGTGCTGGGCGAAATCGCGCGACTCTCCGCAAGGGAACACGGCATCAAGGCCGAGCATCGCCGCAGTCTCGGCGGCACGCGCATCCTGTGGCGCGCGCTGGAAGGCGGCGAAATTGATGCGTATCCGGAATACACCGGCACCATCACCCACGAACTGCTGCGCAATGTGCCGCCCGGTGCGAGCATCGGCGTGCTGCGCGCGCACCTCAAGGCATTCGGTATCGGCATCACCGATCCGCTGGGCTTCAACAACACCTATGCGATCGGCATGCGCGCGGACGAGGCGCGCAAGCTGCACATCCGCAGCATTTCCGATCTGGCCCGGCATCCGGACCTGAAACTGGCGTTCTCCAACGAGTTCATGAATCGCGCCGACGGCTGGCCCGGTCTGAAACAGGCTTACCACCTGCCGACGGACGCGCGCGGCATGGATCACGCGCTGGCTTACCGCGCGCTCGCGTCCGGCGCGGTCGATGCCATCGACCTGTACGGCACCGATGCGGAAATCGCGTACTACCACCTGCGCGTGCTGAAGGACGATCTTCATTACTTTCCCCGCTACGACGCGGTGTATTTGTATCGGCTGGACCTGGACGAGCGCGCGCCGGCTTTCGTGGCCGCACTGAACGACCTCACGGGAAGCATCGACGCGCCGCAGATGCGCGCCATGAACAAGGCCGTGAAGATCGACGGGATGAGTGAAACCATCGCAGCCGCGAATTTTCTCGGCATCGAACCGGAATCCGGCAACGGCAGCGCGTTCTGGCAACGGATCGGCGACTACACCTTGCAGCACCTCGCGCTGGTCGGCATTTCATTGTCGCTGGCGATCGTGCTGGCGGTGCCGCTCGGCGTGCTGGCCGCGCGTCGTCGCCGGCTCGGACAAGTCGTGCTGGGCCTGACCGGCATCCTGCAAACCGTACCATCGCTGGCGCTATTCGTCTTCATGATCCCGCTGTTCGGCATCGGCGCCGAGCCCGCGATCGCGGCGCTGTTCCTGTACAGCCTGCTGCCGATCGTCCGCAACACGCACGCGGGATTGACCGGCATCCAGCCCTCGCTGCTGGAATCGGCGGCGGCGCTGGGGTTGCCGCCGCGGGTGCGGCTGTGGCGCGTCGAATTGCCGCTGGCGCTGCGCTCGATCCTTGCGGGCGTCAAGATCGCCGCGGTGATCAACGTCGGCACCGCCACGCTCGGCGCATTGATCGGCGCCGGCGGCTACGGCCAGCCCATCCTCACCGGCATCCGCCTTGACAGCATTCCGCTGATCATGGAAGGCGCCGTGCCGGCGGCACTGCTTGCATTGGTGATGCAGGGCGTGTTCGAGTTGATCGAACGGGCACTCACACCGCGCGGACTGCGGTTGCGCGCGATGGCGTGAGGGTATGGCTCCCTCTCCCCTAAATGTTAAAGCCGTTTGGCAGCGACAAGCCGTTTGAGAGAAGTTCACCTATGGGCGAGCGTTCGCCGGGGCTGCGAGTTTCCGCAAACGCGCCGCCACGCCGAACACGTGCGGATCGTCGGCACCGAGTTCGCGCAATGTTTCGGCCAACCTGAGCACGTATTCGAGATTGCTGCCACTCGGCCCGGAAGCGCCCGCGACATGGCGTGCAATGGCCGCTTCGTCGGCGGGCCCAAGCCATGCCGCATTTTCCTCATTCGCGATGTACACGATGCCTTCGGCGGATTCGTCGTCGGCGAAATGCAGCGTCATCGCGAATCGCAAATAGCCATTCTTCTCGCGATGATCGAGATGCTCGAACGTCGCTGGCGTGACGCGGTAAGCCATGCCCATGCATGCCGCATCGCGTTCGGGCACCAGCGTGGCCACGCGGCCGGGATGTTCGAAGGTGCCGCGGTGGTCATGGGAGCCTTGCCACAGGCGCCGGGACCAGCCATGGATCGTGGCCGGCCTGCGTTCAATGTACGGGAAATCGACCTTGTAGATCAGCGAGCCGTAGCCGAACAGCCACACGCTGTCGACGCCGCTGAAATCCTGGCGCAGGCGGTTGATCGCGCTGGTGTCGTGCGTTGCGTGCGCCGGATCGTGGAGCTTGCTTTTCATCTGCGGTAAGGCGGGGCGGGAACCGTTGCATGGTATCGGCGCGCGCCACACGCGCATCCGCGCGCGTACCATGTCGGATTGTCATCAGGACATGCGGCATGGACAGGTATACCGCGGAACGCGCGACACTCGGGGACCAGCCGATCGTGGTGCTGGCCGACGACGCCGGCCACCGCGTGCGAATTGCCCGCCACGGCGCCGCGCTGTTGAGCCTGGAAGTTCCGCGCAACGGCAGCGCCTTCGACATCGCCTGGGGCTATCGCGACGCCGCCGAAATCGAGGCACGCAAGGGCTCGCATTTCGCGATTCTCGCACCGTTCGGAGGCCGCATTGGCGACGCGCGTTACCGTTTCGGTGGAGAAGATTACGATCTCGAACCGGGCGTCGAGGGCGCGGCGCGGGAATTCCGGCATGGATTCGTGCGCGGCGCGGATTTCGAAAACACGGAATTGCAAGCCAATGACGCCTCGGCGCGGTGCACGCTCGCGACGTCCACGATTCGTCCGCGACCCGGTTATCCGTTTTCGATCGATCTTGCGGTGGCGTTCGCACTCGACGCGACGGGCCTCACGCTGGAAGCACGCATGCGCAATGTGGGCGACCGGCCCGCGCCGTGTTTCTTCGGCTGGCACGCCTATTTCCGTGCCGGCAACGGAATGGCCGACGACTGGGCGCTGGAAATTCCCGCACGCACCACGATCCGCACCGACGACACATTGATCGCGCTGCCGGGCGACGCGGCGTACGTCCCGCTGGACGACGCACCCGCGCTCGACTTCCGCAAACCGCGCGGCATCGGCGATGCGGTACTCGACAACGGCTACACCGATCTCGTGCCCGACGGCGACGGACGCATCCGCACGCGGCTGTCCGACCCCGCCAACGATTTCATCGTGACGGTGTGGCAGGAACGCGGCGTGATGCACGCCTTCACCGGCGACACGCTCGGCACGGGCGCGCGCAGCGCGGTGGCGCTGGAGCCAATGGAATTCATGGCGGACGCCTTCAACCGCCCGGAATGCGCCGACGGCATCCGCCTGCAACCGGGTGCCGAACGCGTTTATCGCTGCGGCGTGGAATTCATGGCGCGCTGAGCACACGCTCAACTGCGAACCGGCGGTACCAGTTTCAGTTTCGCGCTGGGTGTGTGGCGCTTGGGCCGCAACATCCGCTCCAGCGCGGCCGGCTGCAGCGGATATGAATAAAGGTAGCCCTGCCCTTCGGCGCAACCGGCGCGCTGCAGGAAGTCGTGCTGTCCTTCGGTTTCGATGCCTTCGGCGATCGCGGTGAGGCCGAGGCTGCCCGCCATCGCCAGCATCGCGCCGATGATCGCCACGTCGTTCGCGTCGTCAGGCAAGCCCGTGATGAAGGAGCGATCGATCTTCAGGTACGCCACCGCCGGCAACTTCAGGTAGGCCATCGACGCGTAACCGGTGCCGAAGTCGTCGATCGCAACGCCGATGCCGAGCGCATGCAGCGCGCGCATGGTGCGCTCGGTTTCCTCGCCCAGCCGCAGCATCGCGCCTTCGGTGATCTCCAGCACGATGCGCTCGGGCGCGACGACGTTCGTGTGCAATGCGCGGCGAACGCTTTCGACGAACCCCGGATGGCCGAGCCAGCGCGCCGACACGTTCAACGCCACGCGGATCGGAGGCATCCCGGATTCGTCCCAGGCGTGGATCTGCGCGCACACCGCGTGCATCACCCATTCGTCGATGCGGTGGATCAGGCCGATGCTTTCCGCAACCGGGATGAAGTCGCCAGGCAGGATTTCGCCGCGCTCGGGATGGTGCCAGCGCAGCAGCGCCTCGACGGCGACGATGCGGCCCGAACGCATTTCCACGCTGGGCTGGTAAACCAGCCGGAACTCCTCGTCCTGCAGCGCCTGGCGCAACTCGGTGGTCAGCAGCATCCGCTGGCGCGCGTTGGCCTGCATCATTGGCAGGTAGAAGCGCCAGGTATTGCGCTCCTCGGTCTTGGCCGCGTACATCGCGGCATCGGCGCTAGCGATCAGGGTCTTGGCATCCTCGCCGTCCAATGGATAACCGGCGATGCCGATGCTGGCACTGACCACGATCTCGTAACTGTCGACATGGAACGGTTCCGACAACACCGACAACAGCCGATCCGCCAGCCGGGTCGCGTCTTCGCGCAAGGTCAGCCGCGGCAGCAATACCGTGAATTCGTCCCCGCCGATGCGGCCAGCGATGTCGCCATCGCGCAATTCGTGGCGGATGCGTTCGGCCACCAGCCTCAACAACCGGTCACCGGTGGCGTGGCTGTAGCTGTCGTTGACGAACTTGAACGCATCGAGGTCGATGAACATCACCGCCACCGCACCGCGATGTTGCGCCGCGTACTCGATGGCCTTCTCGCAATGGCTCTGGAACTCCGAGCGGTTGACCAGCCCGGTCAACGCATCGTGCGCGGCGAGATGCTCCAGCCGGTAGCGGTCGGCCTTCGCCACCGAGATGTCGCTGAACACCGCAACGTAATGCAGCACGCCCTGGTCAACATCGCGGATCGTGCTGATGCTGAGCCGTTCGGGATAGCTGGTGCCATCCTTGCGGGTGCTGCGCACCTCGCCCGACCAATGGCGTGCGGCGGCGATCTGTTCCCACATCGTGCGCGGCAACGGCGTGCCGTCCGGCATGCTGCGCGAATCATCCAGCCGGGTGCCGATCAGGCTTTCGGCGGTATGGCCGGTGATCAGCGTGGCCGCCGCGTTCACCGACACCACGCGCCGCTCGGCGTCGGCGATGATCACGCCTTCGGCAATGCTGGCGAGCGCCTCGGCGGCGGTGCGTCGCGCGCGTTCGCTTTCCACTCGTTCGGAAATGTCGCGGATGATGGCCTGGCGCACCTTCTGCTCGCCCCATTCCGCGGTGCTGGTCTGGGCTTCGACCGGCTTCAGTTGGCCATTCACCGCGCGCAATTCGCCGTTGCCGGCCGCGCTCTTCTGCAGCGGATCCTTCTGGAACAACTCGGCGTAATGGTTTCCGACCAGGTCACGCGGCAGGCGTCCCGTCCACGCGCTGGCGGTGCGGTTGACGTCGAGTACGCGACCGCTGTGCTCGTCCACCATCAGGATGGCGTCGGGCGCGCTGTCGAACAGCAAACGGTAACGTTCCTCGCTGTCCCGAATGCCGGCCAGGACACGACGCACCATCAGCAACCAAACCGCCAAAGCGGCCGCGACCAGCACCACCACACCGGCGAACAGAAGCCTGCCGGTCATGACCGAGGCATCGGCAATCGCCACCGAAAACTGATTGCTGCGGGGGCGGATGAATCCGTTGAGCGCGTTGATGCGATCGAGCTGGCGAACAATCTCCTCCGGCGAGATCGTCCCCGAAACGTACGCCCGGTGCAGCTCGTCGCCGACGGTTTTCAATTCCGCGACCGCAGCGTCTGTCGAACGCCACAGGGCCAGCGAATTCTTGACGTAGGGGGCCCGCGCGAAATAATCCCACAGGAAAACGATATTGGTGAGCGCCACGGGCATGGCGTGACCACGGCGCAATTCGTTCTTGACTGTCGAATATTCGAATTGCCCCGACGAAATCATGTCCCGGGCCGAGCGGAGCGCATCCATCGTGGCCACGCTGGATTGCAAGTCGACATAGGCCGCCGGATTGCCGGTATTGGCATAGTCAAGCAGATCGACGACAGCCTGCTTCTGCGCCTTCGACCAGATGCTTTCGCCGTTGAGCAAGCCGACGAACGCCGTTTGGAACTGGTTGGAAGACCACGTCAGCAGCAGGATGAACATCACGAACGCGATCGACGCACACGCCAGCGGCACCAAGCGCCTGGTCATCGAATGTGGTCTGAGCTGAACGTTGCCGCGGCGCATACGGATCAGGGCCGTCGCCTTCGAGCTATACGATTCTCCTTATAAGCACGTTTCGTACCACCGTTCACTGGCGACGCCGAAAAATTCCCGGTTTGTTGAACTGGGTCACGATTTGGCCGTGACCTCGACCGTGCCGCAAGCGGCGCGGCCGAGGTTAGCAGCATGCCTTCGGAATCATGCGGCGACCGCAGATTCGTAACCGACTCCCATCATCGGTCTCGTCGCCACGCACCGATCGGCAAGGATTCGCATGGCCACATAGCTGCGCTTGACGCACTCGGCGATGTGCGCCACATCGGCGGATTTGGGTGCGGCACCGAGGACGGTACAGACGATTTCCAGCGCCTCCCACGGATGCTCATCGTCGTAGGCCGCATGCAATTGCAGCCAGCGAAGGGTGCCGCGGCGCGTCGACTCCGGGAACCGGGCGACGTAATCCTGGCTCTCGTAAAGGGTGTGGGACCATTCGCCGGTCGCGCCTTCAATCGCATAATTGACGGCGGCAATACTTGCTGCAAGCGATCCTTGGGTGCTGATCTCGTCGCACCAGTCCGCAAGGATCCGCGTTCCGGGTGGCAACTGGCCATCGATGAGTTGCTGGCGAGGCACGTTGTGTCCTTCCGACCAGTTCAACCAATACTCCGCATGATTCTGTTCGACGCGGATGTTGCGGACCAGCCACCTGCGGGCAAGGTTGTCGCCCTCGCTGCGGCCGTATCGCGTCTTCAGCAGGCTTCTCGCCATGAAGCCCGGAAAACCCTCGATCACCGGCCAGATTCCAACCATGAACTTGACCATGCAGTCGTGAGTCGCCTCGCCATCACGAATCAGGCCCCACAACTCATGCTCCACGAAGGTTTTCTTGACGACATCGCACTCACCAACCATGTCCTGCGTCCACTGCGGGTAGCTGCTCAATTCGGTCAACGGACCGGTACGCTCGAAACGCACACTCATGATGATCTCCTCGGGTCAGGTCGAGTTTTCGGCGCAGCAAATCCATTGATGGAACGAAGCCAAGGGCGGCTTCGCTGCTGCGCTTTGGTTTCGCGGTCAATCGGCAGGCCAGGTTCCAAAGATACGCGTGAGTACGTGATCGGGCCACCTTCACAAAATTGCATGCGAAGGCGCAGGTAACCCGCTGACACGTCTCACCATGTTTCCCCACGAACCCCTGCTAACCGGCTGGCTGCGGGCCTACTTTACGCTTTGTACACGGGAAGTCCATCACAAAATTTTCCGTTTTGCGTCGGATTCGCGATCCAACATTACATATATACCGTTAGCTAATGTTTTTAAACAATAAATTGATACAGCCAAGTCCGCTGCAGACAGGAGCGTCGCTTGGGGAGAAAAGTCGACGACAGACCGCCGACTGGCCGTGGCTGCATCCGGGTTGGGTTGATGCGCTGGAGGTGACACCCGTTTCAAGTCACGAGCACCCCTGCACCTGCACGATGGCGCAGGATTTCTGCGCGTCGCTCGATGCCACTCTTCACCGCTTGGTCGATACGCACTTGCCCCGCCTTTGCAAGCGGCAGTGCCCAACGCGCTAACGGATGCGCGTGATGTTTCCGCTCGGATCCACCTGCACCAGATCCCCGACCCGAAGGCTGCTGGCGTCTGCGACCTGCACGTTCATGTAGCTGCCATTGCCCATTCGGACATGCACGACGTAACTGTGTTCACCGCCGCCGCGGTTGCCGACGGCATGGCCGGCAAACCCGCCACCCACCGCGCCCGCCACGGTGGCAGCCTTGCGACCCTTGCCCTTGCCCACCTGATTGCCGAGCACGCCGCCGGCGATCGCTCCGATCACCGCGCCAGCCGTACCGTGGCCGCCGCCCTGGCTGATGTTCTGATCGATCCGCTCGACCGTGCCGCACTGGTCACAGCGAACGTAGATGCCATCGGAGCGAACCAGCACGCCGTTGTCGCTTTGCGCAGACGCGACCCCAAGCCCCGCAAGGCTCAGCGCAATGGCGACGAGGAACGAGGACAGAGACTTGATCTTCATGGCGCCTCCCGATGGGATTGCGCTCGCACGACGCAATCGGCGAATGGACATGATCCGAGCGTACGCCAATCGGCCGCGCGCCGCAGCGGCGCGGTTTGCTTTCATTAAGCGATGCGCCGCCAACGATTCAGGTCTGCGTTCCGTCGGCGCCGGGAATGTTCTTCAGGCGCGCGCCAATGCGTAGTCGATCGCCGCACATGCCGCCGCGACTTGCGCCGCATTGCATTGCGCCGGCGTGGCGCGCGGACTGTCGGGATACACTTCGGTGGTAGTGCGCCAGCGCGCCGCGGTGACGCCCGCGCACAGGCCCCACTTCACCAACGGATATTCGATCACGCCGGGCGCCACCACGGGCGAACCGATGATGGTGCCGTCGGGATCGGCCGGCGCGATGTGGGTCACCTTCGCGACTGCCGCGATCACCGCCTGCTGGAATTCCGGTTGGGGATTCGCGCTGTCGGCGCACAGATAAAAGCCGTCCGGAATCGTGCCCGGCTCGTACGGCGCGCCATCGCGCGCGGCCAACGCGGGACGGAATTCCGATTCATCGGTGTCGGTGGTTTCGTGCAGGTCGATGTGCATCGACACGCGCTCACGGAACGGCGCGACCAGGCGCACCAGCGCCGCCGACTCCGGCGCCGGACTGTCGGGAAGGAAGTTGCGGTTCGGATCGAGCGCGTACGGGTTCCAGCGATGGATGCGCTCGTAACCCCACGGGCTGACGCACGGCACGACGACGATGTTGGCGCGCCCTGCGTATTCTTCTACGTGCTGGTCCGCGAACTGCAGCGCGCCGCGCACGCCGCTGGTTTCGTAGCCGTGCACGCCGCCCGTCACCAGCATGACCGGCAATGCGTCGTTCCAGTCGCGACTTTTCAGCGCGAACAGCGGGTAGTGGTCGGGCGCGTAATCGGGCGCGCCGTACTGCCCCACGTCGAAGCGCGCACGCAACCGGTCTACCACGCTCAGCACGTCATCCGCGTAACTGCGCTGCTTGCGCTGCCG
>Ga0209178_1000546_pt1 | contig 11172 bp, 10 predicted proteins | sample GAAS200_FD_187521 | JGI IMG/M metagenome (GOLD analysis project Ga0209178, IMG submission 187521) | Agricultural soil microbial communities from Georgia to study Nitrogen management - GA AS200 (SPAdes) (version 2) | ecosystem: Environmental > Terrestrial > Soil > Agricultural land | place: USA... | reverse complement strand
TCGCCGTGGTCGGGGTAATGTGGGCGGCTTCGCATTCCAGGAAACCGGCGTGCTGCCGGTCCTTCCGAACGTGCAGCGACAGTTGCCGGGCGCCGGCACCACCTCCAGCGCACCGTTGGTGAGCGGATTCCCGATCATGGCCGCCGTGACCGGCCGCTGTTCGGCGGCATTGGCGCGCAAATCGCGGCGGCCATCCTGAAATCGCGGGAAGCGGCCGGCAGCAACACGCCCCACCAACGTGGGTTCACGATTGCATTCGGCATTTGCGCGCTGCTGGCCCCAATCGGCGCAGGGCTCGCCTTGAGCGTACCGGCGGACTACGAAGACGCCGGCTGAACAATCCGGTTCGGCGAACTCCGGTTTTGCATCACCTTCATGCCGCCGAAACGCGCGGAATGTTTTCATGAATCCACGTTTCCGCAACGTGCGAGGAGCACCCATGAACATCAAGGACGTCATGACATTGAATCCCATCTGCCGCCCGGCCAACGCCACGCTGCAGGACGTGGCGCAACTGATGCGCGACGAGGACATCGGTGAAGTGCCGATCGTGGAGGAGGACGGCACCAGGAAACTGTTGGGCGTGGTCACCGACCGTGACATCGTGGTGCGCGCGGTCGCCGCGGGGCGCGAAGCGCGCAGCGTGACGGCCGGCGATTGCATGACCGCGCCCGCGGTCACGTGCAACGAGAACGACACGCTGGAAGATTGCGCGCAGGCGATGGCGTCGCACCGCATTCGCCGCATGCCGATCGTCGACGAAAACGGTGATTTGTGCGGCATCTTGGCGCAAGCCGACCTGCAGGCAACCGACGCGCGCTCGCTGAAGGAACAGGTGGCCGATCGGGTTTCCACGCCGCATTGACGAAAGCCTGGGGACGCGCGATTTCCGTCAGCCTCATTCGTTCGCCCACGCCGAAGCGCTGCCGCAACTTTCCTCCGCCATCGCCACCCGCTACAGTGCCGCGATGGCCGATTTCCCCTCCATCGCGGACATCCGCGCCGCGCGCCAACGCCTGGGCGAACGCGCACGCGAGACGCCGGCGTGGCGGTGGCGCGGCGACGCCGTCGAACGCGCGGTCGGTGCAGGCACGCAGGCATTCCTGAAACTCGAACTGTTGCAGTACACCGGAACGTTCAAGGCGCGCGGCGCATTGTTGAATGCGCTGGCGCTGTCGGACGACCAGAAGCAGCGCGGCGTCACCGCGGTCAGCGCCGGCAACCACGCCATCGCCGTCGCGTTCGCTGCGCGCAGCGTCGGCACCACTGCCAAAGTGGTGATGCCGAAAACCGCGAATCCCGCGCGGGTGGCGTTGTGCCGAACTTACGGTGCCGAGGTCGTGCTGGCCGATGACGTCTACGCGGCCTTCGCGGAAGTCGAGCGCATCCAGCAGGACGAAGGCCGCACCTTCATCCACCCCTTCGAAGGCGAACTGACGGTGCTCGGCACCGCCACGGTCGGTTATGAACTCTGCAACCAGGTGGATGACCTCGATGCCGTGATCGTGCCGGTCGGCGGCGGTGGCTTGATCGCGGGCGTCGCCTGCGCGGTCAAGCAGATGCAGCCGCGCTGCAAGGTATACGGCGTGGAACCCGCTGGCGCCGACAGCCTGTCGCGCAGCTTCGCGGCCGGCTCGCCACAAAAACTCGAACGCGTCGACACCATCGCCGACAGCCTTGCCGCGCCGTACGCCCTGCCCTACAGCTTCGGCGTGGCGCGGCGCTTCGTCGATGAAGTCGTCACCCTTTCCGACGATGCGATGCAAAGCGCGATGGGACTGCTGTTTGCGGAAATGAAATTGGCGGTGGAACCCGCCGGCGCCGCCGCGACGGCCGCGCTGTGCGGACCGCTGCGGGAACGTCTGGACGGGAAACGCGTCGGCTTGATCGTGTGCGGCACCAACATTGATCTGGGGACGTTCACGCGGCAGGCGGTCCCGTACTCCCGCTGATCCGGGCCACCGCTTGCCAAAAGACGTCCGTAGGCGGGAAGATCGGCTCGCGGCCCAAACGGCGGGCTCATACCGGCGAGGAAACGGAACATGCAAACCACCACCACGATGGCTCCGCTCCGATCCGTGATCTGGGTTTCGCTGGTAACGGCACTGCTGTTGCTGGTGCCGCTGCTGGCGATGCAATTCACCCGCGAGGTGAACTGGAGTCCGATGGATTTCGCCGTCGCCGGAGGAATGCTCTTCTTCGCCGGAATGGCGTGGACGCTGCTGTCGGCCAAGTCGGCCAAGTCGGCCAACATAGCGTATCGGCTCGCCGCGGCCATCGCGGTGGCGACCGCGCTGCTGCTCGCCTGGGGCAATCTCGCGGTCGGCCTGATCGGTTCCGAACACAATCCCGCCAACCTGATGTATGCGGGCGTGATCGGCATCGCCGTCATCGGGGTACTCGCCGCGCGCGGCCGGGCGTTGGGCCTGTCGCGCGCGCTGTTCGCAACCGCGCTGGCGCAGGCACTGGTCGGCGTGATCGCGCTGGCGGGCGGCCTGGGCGCGGGCGAACCGCCGGGTCGGTGGGGCATCTTGATCCTCAATGGCGGCTTCGTCGCGCTGTTCGCGTTGTCCGGCTGGCTGTTCGCGCGCGCCGCGCGTGGTCAGGCCGGTTGACCGCACGACAGCGTGCCGTCATTGGTTGAATCGGTTCGCGACGCATCTTGCCTTCTCTCGAGGGGTGCGCCGGATGCCGCGGAATGATCGAAGGTTCCTGCATTGCGGCGGGGTGCGTTGGCGTTACGACGGACGCCCCGACTCGTCGACCGCGTGCAATTGCACATGGTGCCGGCGCCACGATCGCGTCAGGAGTCCCGCACCGCCGAGCATCAAGGCATCGATGTGCCAGTGGTGAAATGGCGCGTTCTCACTGCAACCTGGTTGACCAAGTTGGAAGATGAGGGGCACGAATGGGGTCAGCGGCCTGCACATGGTGGATCCGAAGGCAAGCTCCGTTTAGGGCAACGAGCCGGCGCCATCGCAGCGATCAAGCCTCGCCGTCTGCAACCCCTGCGCGCGGTGGGTACGGCACGCCGCTGCGTTCGCCCCAGTAGTAGACGGCCACGGCGATGCCGGCCACGAGCATGGAATCCCACGGCCCTTCAATGATCCGGCTGCCGCCGAACGTGCCGAGCCATGATGCAATCAGCATCAGCGCATAGAAGCCCATCAGCCACACCGACGCGCGCACGTCGCGCGTCAGTTCGTCGCGTCGCGATCGGCGCCGCGCCACGTAGGCGACGTACACCAGGTACAGGACGACCTGGAGTCCCAGCAGCCATGAAACCGTGCCCCAGCCGGACCAGTACACGATCAGTGCAGCGACGATGAACGACAACGGCCCCAGCACCGCGAAACCGCGCACGCGGAACGGACGCGGCATCCCGGGCGCGTTGCGGCGCAACGCCGCGGCGGTGACGGGCGCGACGGCGTAGCTCAGCACGAGTGCGGCAGACACCACGTTGATCATCGCCGACCAGGACGGAAACGGCAGCGTCCAGAAGATCGACAGCGCAAGCGTCAGCCACAATGCGGGGCGCGGAATACCCGATTTGGCATCGACGCTCGTGAACAGCTTGAAGAAGGTGCCGCCGCGCGCCCAGCCGTACACGACGCGCGGCGTCGCATTCATGTAGATGTTGCCGCAGCCGCTCGGCGAAATGACCGCGTCGCACACCACCAGAAATGACAGCCAGCCGATGCCGAGCGCCAATGCGATGTCGTGGAACGGCAGCGCGAACAGCTTGTCGATGCCTTTCCAGCCGTGCGCCACCATCGCGGCCGGCACGCCGCCGAGAAACGCGATCTGCAGCAGCAGGTAGATGCCCGTCGACAACACCACCGAGAGGATCAACGCGATCGGGATCACGCGCTGCGGATCGCGCACCTCGCCGGCCACCGAGACGATCGGCGTCAATCCCAGGTAGGCGAAGATGATCCCGCCGGCCGACACCGCCCCGGCGACGCCCGCGAACCCGAACGGCGCGAAACCGTGCGCGCTGAAGTTGCCCGAGTGGAAGAACCACAGCAGCACGACGATCACCGTCAGCGGCACCACGAACTTGAAGATGCTGACGAGGTTGTTCGCGCGCGCGAAGGTCCTGACGCTGTAGTAATTGAGCAGGAAGAAAACCACCAGCAATGCGAGTTGCACGAACCAGCCGAGTAGCGTGGGCGACTGCGAGCCCGCCTGCGTCAACTGCGGGAACCACGCCGAGGCGTACTGGCGGCAGGCCGTCACCTCGATCGCGATCAGGCTGGAAAACGCGATCAGCGTGATCAGGCCCATCAGGTAGCCGAGCAGCGCGCCGTGCGAATACACCGGGTAGCGCACCACCCCGCCCGAATGCGGCAACGCCGCGCCGAGTTCGCAATACACGAGACCCAGCAGCAGCACCGCGGCGCCGCCGATTAGCCACGACACGATGCCGGCAGGTCCCGCGATGTCCGCCACGTAGCTGGCCGAGAACAGCCAGCCGGAACCGAACACCGCGCCGAGGCCGATGAAGGTGAGATCGATGAGGCCGAGTTGCTTCTTGAACCCGCCCTGCGCCGTTACACCACCGTCGCCCGCGACCGACGGCAGGTCACACGTGTCGTGACTCATGGCTGCTTGTAGACCACGCCGCCCTTCATCACGAACGGCACGTGCTCGATCGCGGTGATGTCTTTCGTCGGATCGCCCTGCACCGCAATGATGTCGGCATCGAGGCCCGGCTTCAGTTGGCCGAACTTGTCCTGCTGGCGCAGGATTTCCGCGTCCACCGCGGTGGCGGCGAGCAGCGCCTGCGCGGGGCGCATGCCGTCCTTCACCATCAGTTCGACTTCCTTGTAGTTGGTGCCGTGCTTGAACACGCCCACGTCGCTGCCGCAGCCGATGGTGACGCCGGCCTGCATCGCCAGTTTGAACGCGTTTTGCGAGGCCTTCATTTCGTCGGTCGGCGGATCGCCCGGTTTCCAACCCTTGAAGTATTCGGCATACGCGACCACCGCTTCCAGCGTCGGCAGATACGCGACGTGATGTTTGGCCATCATCTCGAATACTTCACGCGTGCCGTAGAAGCCGTGTTCGATGGTGTCCACGCCGGCAAGAACGGAGCGGCGCATGCCCTCGGCCGTGGTCGAGTGCACCGACACCGGCAGGCCCAGCGAATGCGCGGCTTCCACGCCCGCGTTCAATTCTTCCTGCGTGAACGTCGGCACCGAACCGTGCGACTTGCCGCAGTGGTAGTCGGCGTAAATCTTGATCCAGTCCGCGCCGTGGCCGGCCTGGTCGCGCACCGCCGCGATCATTTCCGGCACGCCTGCAACTGGAATGCCGCCCTGCGGAATCACCATGTCGGTGCGAAAGCCCATCGGGCCGGGGCCGTAGCAATCCTTCGCCACCGTCGCGCGCGTGGCGACGAACAGGTGCGGGCCGGGAATCAGGCCGTCGTCGATCGCCTTCTGCACCTGCACATCGGCATAACCCGCACCCTCGGTGCCGAGGTCGCGCAACGCGGTGAAGCCCGCCATCAGCGTGTCGCGCACGTGGTTGACCGCTTCGATGGTGCGGTACGGCAACGGCTCCTTCAGCACCTGGTCGTTCCACAACGTCTCGTTGTAGGGGTGCAGGAAGATGTGCGAGTGCGCGTCGATCATGCCGGGCATCAGGGTGGTACCGGGCAGATTGATGGTTTGCGCGTCAGCGGGTACCTTGATCGAATCGCGCGGCCCGACCGCCGCGATCTCGTCGCCCTCCACCAGCACCGCCCAATCCGCGTGCGTGGCTTCGCTGCCCGCATCGAACACCCGGTCCGCGGTGAGCAGGAATACGCCAGTGGCTGACCTCGTGCCGGATGTTTGCGCGGGCGTCGCCGCGCAGGACAGCGTCGCGACGATCGACGCCACCAGCGCAATCAGGATTTTCCGCATGGACATGGCACCCCCTCCGGTCCGCACAAAGCGTGGAGCCTACACCGGACGCGGCACTTGTGCGCCCCGCCCGCGCGGCGAATACTCGGCCCACATCGCACCCCCACACCACGCAACCCCAGGAGGGAAAGTCATGATCAGGGCATTACTGGCCATCGCGGTCGGCGTCTTGCTGGCTGCACCGGCCTTCGCGGGCGATACGCACGCGTCGAGCAAATCGATCAAGCACGGCGAGTTCCTGGTGAACTACGGCGGCTGCCAAGACTGCCACACACCCGGTTGGTCCGAGCACGGTGGACAGGCGCCGAAGGACATGCTGCTGACGGGCAGCGGCATGAATTTCCAGGGACCGTGGGGCACGACGTACGCGCCCAATCTGCGGCTGTACGTGCAGAAGCTGACAGCGAAGGAATGGATCGCAAAATTGCGTTCCCTGAAGGCGCGCCCGGCGATGCCGTATTGGACGTTCCGCTATCTGTCGGACAAGGATCTCACCGACATGTACGCGTACATCCATTCGCTGGGCCCCATGGGCAAACCCGCGCATGATTGGGTCGCGCCCGGACAGGATGCGCCTGCTCCGTATCTGAAACTGGTGCTGCCCGCACCGCCGGCAATTGCACACGAAGGGCATTGATGCCGCACCGGCCATGGATCGACGCTCTTGGTCGCCGACCAGACGTTGAGCGCCGGGCCTCTCCCCACTCAAGGAAGGGGCGGGGAAGGAAATGGGTGGGAAAAAGATGCAAGCCCTGGTTTTTAAGAACCTGACAGTGCTCAACCCGTCCCCACCCTGCCCTCCCCTTGAAGGGGATGGTTGAACAGACGAGTCGATCGCGCATTCGCGCCGATTGTCTCATCCACGCTCACCGCCGATACTTGCAATCTTTCGCGCGAAGGGGCAAGCCATGATCGATGAATGGTATGCGGGTGTGCGCGTGCTGCACATCCTGTTCGCAGCATTCTGGGTAGGCTCGGCGGTGTTCCTCACTTTGTACGTGACCCCCGCCATCCGGGCGACCGGACCGCATGGCGCGCCGGTGATGGCGGAATTGATGCGACGGCGGATGGGCGGGTTCATCGCCGCGGCGGCCACGCTTACGGTGCTGTCGGGCCTGTGGATGTACTGGATATTCACCAACGGCTTCGATGCCGCCATCTTAGGGCACGGAGCCGGACTGGCGCTGGGCATCGGCGGCTTGTGCGGAATCACCGCGGCGGTGATCGGCGGCGCCGTGATCAGCCGCGCGGCGGAGCGTGCCGGTGCACTGTCACAACAAGTGGCGCAACTGCCGGAAGGCCAGGAACGTGAGGCCACCATGCGATCGGTCGAAGCGTTGCAGCGCCGCGTCGCGAAGTTCAGCCGCCTCGCCGTGGTGCTGCTGGTGGCGGCGCTGGTGGCGATGGCGAGCGCGCACGCACTGTAGAGGCGGGCGCGTCAAATCCCCACAAGACCGGCGAGTTCGGCTTCGCCGAACCCCGCCGCGCGGCGCGCATCGAGGTTGAACGGCCCGCGCAAACCGGTCGGCACGTAGTCGCGCAGCAGTTCGGCGAAGACCGCATCGGGATCGCGGCCCTCGCGTTCGCAGCAATACCGGAACCAGCGCGTACCCGCCGCGACATGCGGCACTTCTTCGCGCAGGATCATTTCGAGAATGTCGGCGGTGGCGCCGTCGCCGGCCGCGCGCAGCCGCGCGATCATGCCGGGCGTCACGTCCAGTCCGCGCGCTTCCAGCACGCGCGGCACCAGCGCCATTCGCGCCAGACATGAATGCGCGGTCTTCAGCGCCATTTCCCACAAGCCGTTGTGGGCGTCGAAGTCGCCATAGGCGCGGCCGAGTTGCGCGAGGCGCGCCGACAACATCGTGAAGTGGCGGGACTCGTCATGCGCAACGGATACCCAATCGCGGTAATAACCGTCGGGCATGCCGCGGAAGCGATACACCGCATCCCAGGCGAGATTGATCGCGTTGAACTCGATGTGCGCGACCGCATGCACCAGTGCCGCGCGGCCTTCCTCGCTGCCGAGTCCGCGTTGCGGCACGTCGCGTGGCATCACGAGGCGCGGCTTCGCCGGACGTCCCGGCGCGCCGATCGGTGCGGGCGGCACGCCATCATCGCGCAGCGTCAAACGGCCTTCACGCAGCGCGTCGAAGGTTCCGCGCGTCAACGCGACTTTGGTTTCGGGTTCCGCGCAATCGATGCAGCGTCTGGCAGCTTCGAACAATCCGGTCATGCGATTTGCGTCGACCCCAGTTCGATGCGATCGGCGAGCATCGCCGTTTCGACAGACTGCGGGCGGTATTCGGATTGCGCGTACCACTTCAGCCACACCGACGAATCGACGGTTTCGTTGATGCCGCCGCCGATCACGCGCTGGAACGGCTGCTTGAAGACCCTGTAGATGCCGCCCATGAACCCACCATAGGAATCGTTGGGAACGTCGAGCTCGGCGCCTGCGGAGGGCACGTAATCCTGGCTAAAGGCGAGTCCCGCACCTTTCGCCTTGGCCTGCATCCAGGCCAGCGTGATCTCCGGCAGCGTATCCGGCTTGTGTCCCGCGCCATCGGTTTGTTCGCCACCACCGATGTCGGAGTGCGCGCCCACGAACCAGCGTTGTTCCACTTCGATCTGCTCCGGCTTCCAGGCAGAGGCCGATTCGCCGGGCTGCCGAGTCGCATCGGGTCGCGTCCACTTGGTGGGTTCGAAATCGGAGCGATGCTCGTCCAGCGCCAGTGCCTGGTAGGCGTATTGCACGATCTTGCTCAAGTCCGTGTCGTGGAATGCATAGCGGCTGCGCGCAAACGGGAACCACGACGCGACGCCCGGAATACCGAGCGCGCCAACGGTATCCCACACGCCGATGAAGCGGATCTGCACTTCGCGCGAATGCGCGGCGCGGAACGCCTGCATCGCCGGATCGTCCGGGTGCAGATCGTTGCGATAAAGCTTGTAGGCCGCGTCGACCTCGTCGGAAGTGACCTCGCCCTTTTCGTCAGGCCTCAACAGTCCGCATTTGCGGATCAGGCCACCGAGGCTGCGCGCGGTGTAGGCGCCGCGACTGAAACCCAGCAACCAGATTTCGTCACCCTCGCGCCACGTCTTCGACAGCCACTGGAAGCCCTCCTCGACGTTGCCGGAAAGCCCCAGTCCGAATGCGCCACCCAGCAGGTGCTCGATGCCGGGTTTCACGCCAACGCCGGCGACGTATTTGCAGATCTGTTCGTTGCCGGCGGCATCGGCGGGTGCGATCAGCCGCCAGAAGCGTTCCACGTTGGTGCGGGTCTGCACCTTGTTCCAGGTGCCGTCGAACAATGCGATGAGGCGGCGCGGCATACAGACTCCCCAATCGTGGGGCGGGAGCAACGCTGAATCCCGCCGATCAATGCCGAAACGGAATCAACCCTTCTGCAATATTGGACGACCGTGATGGCGGGATGCGCTTCGCTGCTCCCGCCCTACGCTATTTTCTTACGCGCTTCTTCGCTGCGCCTTGGCCTCGTCCGAACGCATGAACTCCAGTTGGCGCAGGTACTCGGTGTCCACGCCCGTGACGTAGCGGCCGGAGAAGCATGAATCGTCGAAGTGCTTCAGGTTGTCGTTGCCCTCGGCGACGGCATCGATGAGGTCGTCGAGATCCTGATACACCAGCCAGTCGGCGCCGATGGTCTCGCGGATTTCCTCGACGGTGCGGCCGTGCGCGACCAGTTCCGCCGGCGCCGGCATGTCGATGCCGTACACGTTCGGATAGCGGACCGGCGGCGCAGCCGAGGCGAAGTACACCTTCCTGGCACCGGCTTCGCGCGCCATCTGCACGATCTGGCGCGAGGTGGTGCCGCGCACGATGGAATCGTCCACCAGCAGCACGTTCTTGTTGCGGAATTCCAGCGGAATCGGATTGAGCTTACGGCGCACCGAACGCACGCGCTGGCCCTGCCCCGGCATGATGAAGGTGCGTCCGATGTAGCGGTTCTTGACGAAGCCCTCGCGGAACGGCACGCCGAGTGCCGCGGCCAGCGTGGACCCCGAGGTGCGCGAGGTGTCGGGAATCGGAATCACCGCATCGATGTCGTGGTCGGGCCGCTCGCGCAGGATTTTCGCGGCGAGTTTCTCGCCCATGCGCAGGCGCGCCTTGTACACCGAGACGTCCTCGATCATCGAATCGGGCCGTGCCAGGTACACGTATTCGAAGATGCATGGCGCATGCACCGCGCCTTCCGCGCAACGGCGCGTGGACAGCTTGCCGTCGAGGCCGATGAACACCGCCTCGCCCGGCGCAATGTCGCGCACGCGCTTGAACCCCAGGATGTCGAACGCGACCGACTCGGACGCACACGCGTATTCCTTGCCTTCGGGCGTGTCGCGTTCGCCCAGCACCAGCGGGCGGATGCCGTGCGGATCGCGAAACGCCAGCAGGCCATAGCCGAGGATCAGCGCGACGCAGGCGTAACCGCCCTTGGCGCGGGCATGCACCGCGGCGACGGCCTTGAACAATTCATCCGCCGTCAGCGCGTGGCGTTCCTGGATCTGCAGTTCGTGCGCCAGGATGTTCAGCAGGATTTCGGAATCGGAATCGGTGTTGATATGGCGGCGGTCGTTCTCGAACATCTCGCGCCGCAATTGTTCCGTGTTGATCAGGTTGCCGTTGTGCGCAAAGGCGATGCCGTACGGCGAGTTCACGTAGAACGGCTGCGCCTCTTCCGAATCCTCGGCGCCCGCGGTGGGATAACGGCAATGGCCGATGCCGGCGTGGCCCCGAAGTTCCTGCATGTCGCGCGTGTGGAACACATCGCGTACCAGCCCCGGTCCGCGCCGCATGTGCAGCTTGTGGCCATCATAGGTGGCGATGCCGGCGGCATCCTGTCCGCGATGCTGCAATACCGTCAGCGCGTCATACAACGCGGTGGCGACTTCGGTCTTGCCGACGATGCCGATGATTCCGCACATGGGAAACTATGCCTCAAAGAGCCCTGACGTTTGCGGTTCGCACGAACAGGGTCATGTTTCCACAACCCATTGAACCCGCACGAAGCGCGGGTTCGATCGCCTCCTTGCCTCAAGGGGGCAGCATAAGCGTCTGACCGCATCTTGCTGCAGACGGACGTTATTGTCCCACATCATCGCGCTACCGGCCGTGTCCGGGCGCACGACTCGACGCGCCTGAAGCGGGGGTGGCGGCCGATCCTGCCACGGCGGGATCGGCCACTTGCCGCGCCACGCGCTGCACCGCCGATATGGGGACGTCCGACAGCGCGGGCAA
>Ga0209178_1000544_pt1 | contig 11175 bp, 11 predicted proteins | sample GAAS200_FD_187521 | JGI IMG/M metagenome (GOLD analysis project Ga0209178, IMG submission 187521) | Agricultural soil microbial communities from Georgia to study Nitrogen management - GA AS200 (SPAdes) (version 2) | ecosystem: Environmental > Terrestrial > Soil > Agricultural land | place: USA... | reverse complement strand
ACGCTCGGCAGGCGGGAAATCTTCAGCACGATCGGCGGCAACGACGCGGTGGTCGCCGCGGCATGCGGCAACAAGCTCGCCGGCATGGCCAACGCCGGCAACAGCCACAGCAGGAATGCACGTTCGGCGCCGAATGCCTTGCGCATCGGCTTGCGCAACGCGGCCACCATCAGCACCGCGGCGGTGAACACCAGCAGCAGCGTCCAGCCGGTCCGGCACCATGCCACGGCGAACATGTCGAAGTCATTCATCGTCCAGTTCCTCGAGCAACCGACGCAGCTCGGCGATGTCCTTCCTGGACAACTTGCGCTGCTCGCTGAAATGCGCGACCAACGGCGCGACCCGGCCGCCGAACAGCCGATCCAGCAGGTTCTTGCTTTCACCGAACACGTACTGTTCGCGGCTGATGCGCGGGCGGTAGAGATAGCGACGCCCGTCGCGCACGGCTTTCACCGCGCGTTTCCTGAGCAGGCGATTCAGCAGCGACTTGACCGTGCCCTCCTGCCAGCCCCGTTCGGCGCCGACCTCATCAAGGATCTCTTGCGCGCTGAGCGGCTCCCTGCGCCACAGGGTTTCCATCACGGCGGCTTCGGCATCGCTGATCGGCATGGTTTCGTTTACACGCGTGAACGTGGTGCACTGTTTACATCCGTAAACGACGCATTGTCAAGCGACAGCCTCGCGGCTACTTCGTCAGCCGTTTTCGGACTTGGAAGCCAGTGCGGGTTGCGCAGGCATCGGCAACGCCGCATCGGGCGGTTGCGCGGCAGGGAAATGCGCGGTCGCGACGGTGCCCTTGCCGAGTGCGCTTTCCAGTGTGACCTGCCAGTGGTAGCGGTCGGCGATGCGGCGCACGATCGCGAGGCCGATGCCGTGCCCGCGGCGTCCGGTGCGGCTGCCGCGGTAGAATGGCTGGAACGCGCGCTCCAGATCGTCCTCGCTCATGCCGCTTCCGGTGTCGGTCACGCGCACCTCGTTCGTTCCGACCTCGACGGTGACGCTGCCCTGCTCCGTGTACAGGCACGCGTTGCGGATGAGGTTGCCGATCATCACCGCGAACACGCGCGGTGGCGCGTGCAGCGCGAAGCGCGCGTGCTCGACCAGCGCGAGTTGCACCGGCTTGCCCGCCAGCAATTCGCGGTAGCGCGCGATCTCGGCGCCGACCACGTCGTTGGCGAGGAAATCCTCGTCGCGCAGTCCGGAATCGGCTTCGCGCGCCAGCACCAGGAAGGTCTCGATCAGGCCTTCCATCTCACGGACCGAGCGTCTGATCCGCGCCAGTGAACGCTGCGCGAACGGGCTCATGTCTTCGTCGGCCAGCACGTCGACCGCGACCTTCATCACCGTCAGCGGCGTGCGCAGTTCGTGGCTGGCGTCGCGGGTGAAGTTGCGTTCGCGCTCGACGAAAGCGTCGAGCCGGTTGGCGAAGTTGTACAGCGCGGCGACCAGCACTTCGACGTCGCTGTCGCTGGCGGCGGGCAGCCGATCGGGCGCCAGCGAAGCGGGATCGGGATGATCCGGATCCCAGCGCCGCACCACCTTGGCCAGTTCGATCACCGGCGACAACGCCTTGCGCGACGCGCGATACGTCAGCCACGTGGCGAGATAGATGATCAACACCACCAGCACGACCGGGATCAATCCGAACAGCATCACCACGCTGTTCGGCCGGTCGTTGTTGAACAGCAGGAACAGCCGGCCGCGCGGCGTGTCGGAAACCAGCAGCGTGCCCTCGGTGCCGTCGGGCTGCGCGACCTGGTGATAGCCGGGCGCCAAGCCGGCGAAGCGCGCGGGCACCGCGTTCGCGGGTCCGCCGGGTGTATGCAGGTAACCGCGCAGCAGCCAGGTGTCCGGCAATGGCGCTTCCGGATCGTGCGCCAGTTGCTGCGCGTAATAGAGGCTCTCGCGGTCGAGTTCCTGGCGCGCAATCGCGGTGCGGCTGGAGTTCGCGGCCGCGTACACGCCGAGCGCGGTGACCACGCTGATCGCCGCCACCCACAGCGAAAACATCACCCAGAAACGGTGGCCGATGCTTGTGTAGCGGGCCATGCGCAGCGCCTATCCGCGATAACCAGTGCGTGCAGGATTGTGGGCGCCCGCGCGGATGCCGCGCAAGCCGCGATGTTCAGCGGCCCGACGCCAGCGCGCTGGCCTCCGCCTCGGCATCCAGGTCGGCCACCCGGTAGCCCGCGCTGTGGATGGTATGGACCAGCGGTTTCGCGTAGGGCTTGTCGACCACGCGGCGCAAGTTGTACAGGTGCGAACGCAGGGTGTCGGAATCGGGCAGCGTGTCGCCCCAGATTTCGCGTTCGATGTCGTGGCGCGAAACCACCCGCGGCGATTCGCGCATCAGGATCGCGAGCAGCTTCAGACCGATCGGCGAAACCTGCAGTTCCTCGCCGTCGCGCGTGATGCGCAGCGTCGCGGTGTCCAGCACCAGTCCGCCGATCTGGTAAACCTCGCTGGAAACCTGGCGACGCTCGCGCCGGATCAGCGCACGGATGCGCGCTTCCAGTTCACGCGGCTCGAACGGCTTGACCAGGTAGTCGTCGGCGCCGGCATCGAGGCCAACGAGTTTGTCTTCCAGCGTGTCGCGCGCGGTCAGCATCAGGACGGGCGTGGATTTCTTGGCTTCGCCGCGCAGCTTGCGGCAGACATCCAGACCGTCCATGCCCGGCAGCATCAGGTCGAGCACGATCACGTCGTAGCTGTTGGTGACGGCGAGATGCAGCCCGCTCACCCCGTCGCCCGCAAAATCGACGGTGTAGCCGCGCCGTTCGAGGAACTCGCCCACCATCTCGGCGATGCCGCTGTTGTCCTCGACCAGCAGGACCAGCCCCGTCTGCTTTTCGTATTCGGATTCCGTCATGTTCCGCCGTCCCGCCCCTGCCGTCACGGCCATCGTGGCACCGGGAGGCAATGTGCAGGTGTGCGGGTGAGAATTGCGTGAAAGCCGCCGACTGATCGACTTCATGTCAACCGATGCACGTCCGGCCCGTTATCGATTGAAGGCGGGGCAACGACCGCCTGGCATCACGAGTGACGAATGCGGCGGACAGAATTCCCTTCCTGTCCGCCGCATTTTGTGGTGCGCCGGCTAAATGACCGTTCGTGTTGAGCGTAGCGAAGCGAAGCTTCGCGAAGTCGAAACACCGGCCATTTCGCAACTACATGGCACTTCGACTTCGCGCCTTCGGCGCTACGCTCAGTGCGAACGGGGATCTGCGGTCGAATTCTCAATCGTCGTCGCGCGGCACGCTGACCTTGCCCTTGACGCCGTGGTGGCTGACGTCGCCGCTGCCGACCGAGCCGACGCTGAAGTCGCCGCCCACGCCGTCGGCGTCGAAGTCGCCCGAACCGAGGCTGCCCCCGTGCACGTTGCCGCCGGCCTGCGAAATCTTCACGCTGCCCGACGCGACCGCGCCCACCGACACGTTGCGGGTGACGTTGCTGACGATGAGGTCGCCCGATCCCACGGTCTTGGCATCGAGGCTGCCGCCGACGCCCGTGACCTTGGCGTCACCGGACGCGATCGAACCCAACGATACATCGCCCTTGACGTTGCCCAGCACGAGATCACCCGAGCCGACGCCGCCGGCGCGCGCATTGCCGCGCACGCCGTCCATGCTGACGTCGCCGGAACCGACGCTGGAAAGATCGAAGCTGCCGGCATCGCTGGCGACCACGTCGCCCGAACCGACGCTCAAGCCGAACGCGCCCGCGACGCCATTCACCTTGAGGTCGCCGGAACCGACCGACGCATCCAGCGCAGCGACGTTGTTGACCTTCGCATCGCCCGAACCTTCCTGCAGCTTGATCGCCAGTGATTGCGGCACGCGCACGTCGAGTTTCATGTAGGCGTAGGAACTGCCGAAGAGCGAAAAGTTGATGGCGTGATCACGATCGTGCGCAACCACGCTGGCGGTATCGCCCTGCCGGCCGGCCTCGAGCTTGATCTCCGACAGCCAGCTCTGATCGGACGCGCAAGCGGTACCGCGCACCACCACGTTGGTCACGCCCGGATCGCCATGGATCACGAGGTCGTCGGGACCGATCTCCACCGTCAAGAGTTTCAGGCCCGCCGCATTGATTTCGGCGTTGCGCGGTGCGCTGTAGCGGCATTGTTCGGCGCCCAGGGCGGTGAACGACAACGCCAGCAACGACGCGCCCGCAAGGATCGGGATGGATTTGCGCATGACTTTCCTCCGGCATGTGGAAACGAATTCCCTGAGCTGACAGCAATTGCGATGCCAACGGGCAGCACCGGCATATCCATGATTTTCAAGGGGCTGGATTTGCGCGCATGTCCGGGAAGGTGTCCGCGGACGCTGCGCAGGCGCCCGCGAACAGTTGGCGTGACTTGCGACCTGCCTACTTTTCCAGAGAGCACGCTTATATCTGTCGTCATTCCCGCGAAAGCGGGAATCCAGTGTCTTTCACAGCGCAAGCAAAGTCACTGGGTCCCGGCTCGCGACTTCGTCGCGTCCGGGATGACGAGCAAAAACAAAGCGGCCTCAGTGCTCTTCCGCCTTGGCCTTGTTCCAAAGCGCGTCCTGCTCCGCGAGCGTTTTGCCGTCGAGCTTTTCGCCATTTGCGGCCGCCAAGGCTTCCATCCTCCGGAAGCGACGCTCGAACTTGGCATTGGCGTGGCGCAGCGCCGCGGAGAAATCCACGCCCGCGTGGCGCGCAAGGTTCACCAGCACGAACGCGACGTCGCCGATCTCGTCCAGCAAGCGGTCGTGACCCGCGCCCGCGGCGAATTCCGCGCGCACTTCGGCGATTTCCTCGTGCAGCTTGTCCAGCACGGGTTCCGGGCCGGGCCAGTCGAAGCCGACGGTCGCCGCCTTGTCGCACAACTTCAATGCGCGTTGCCACTCCGGCAGGCCGCGGGCGATTCCGGCCAGGGCGCTGGTGTCGTCCTCGCCCTTCGCGGCGCGTTCGACGCGCTTGATCTCATCCCATGCGCGCGATTGTTCTTCGGCATTCGCGTAGTGCGCATCGGCGAACACGTGCGGATGCCGGCGCTTGAGCTTGGCGTTGATTGCATCGACCACGTCATCGAACGCGAACAGGTTCTGCTCCTCCGCCATGCGCGCGTGGAACACCACCTGCAGCAGCAAGTCGCCGAGTTCTTCCTTCAGCGCCGCGTAGTCCTTGCGGTCGATCGCGTCGGCGGTTTCATAGGCTTCCTCGATCGTGTACGGCGCGATGGTCTCGAAGGTCTGCGCGACGTCCCACGGACAGCCGTGCTCGCGATCGCGCAGGCGCGCCATGATCGCGAGCAGCTCGGCGACCTTGTCGGTCACGCGCGCAGCCCGAGGCGCGCCAGCCAGTCGACCGAAGTATCGCCGATCGCGAGGAATTCGGGATTGAGCAGCGATTCCTTGGTGTTGTAACGCAACGGCGCGCCCTGCAAATCCAGCACCGCGCCGCCGGCCTGTTCCAGCACGCATTGCGCGGCCGCGGTGTCCCACTCGGAAGTGAGCCCGAGGCGCAGGTAAAGGTCGGCATCGCCGCGCGCGACCATGCAGAACTTGATCGACGAACCCACCGACATCAGCGTGTGCTCGCCGAGATTCGCGAGGAATGTGGCCTGGCGATCGCTGCCGTGCGAACGGCTGCCCGCCACGACCGGAACGCCGGCCGCGGCACGCGTCGCGATCGGCTGCGGCAGCGCGCCCGGCGCATTTTCGAGGAACGCGCCATCGCCCGCGACGCCGTAATACAACGCGCCGGTCACCGGAAGCAGCACCACGCCCAGCACCGGCGCGTGGTTTTCGATCAGCGCGATGTTCACCGTGAACTCGCCGTTGCGCTTCACGAACTCGCGCGTGCCGTCCAGGGGATCGACCAGCCAGTAGCGATCCCACGCGCGGCGCGTGTTCCAGTCGATGTGTTTCGATTCTTCCGACAGCACCGGAATGTCGGGCGTCAGGTCGTGCAGGCCCGCGACGATGATGCGGTGCGACGCCATGTCGGCCGCGGTCAGCGGCGAATCGTCGGCCTTCTGCTCGACCGCGAAGCTGCCGGCGTAGATCTCGAGGATGGCCGCACCCGCGCGTCGCGCGAGCGAACGGCATTCATGCGCGATGCGTTCCAGTTGGCTCATGCCGGCTTGTACCTTCCTTCGAGAAATTCGCGCGCGATGAACAGCGCGGCGATGGAGCGTCCTTCCGACACGTCGTCGCGCGCCAGCAAGGCATGCAGTTCGGACAGCTTCCACGGCACCACTTCGAGTGGCTCGGGTTCGTCGCCGGGGCGGCGCTGCGGATACAGATCTTCGGCCAGGATCACCTGCGCCTTGTGGGTCATGTACGCGGGCGAAAGCGACAAGGTGGACAGCGGCGTCAGTTTGCGTGCGCCGAAACCCACCTCTTCCTGCAACTCGCGATTGGCGGCGTCGAGCGGGGTTTCGCCACGGTCGATGCGTCCCTTCGGCACGCCGAGTTCGTAGCGGCCGACGCCGGCGCCGTACTCGCGCACCAGCAGCACGGTGTCGCGATCCTGCATCGGCACGATGAACACCGCGCCCATGCCCGACGCGGTCAGCCGCTCGAAGGTGCGGCGCGCACCGTTCGAAAACGCAAGGTCGACTTCCTCGACACGCAGGAAGCGGCTGTCGCGCGCGGCGCGCGTCGCGAGGATCTCGGGGGGCGTAGGCATCCGTGGGATTGTACCGGGCATCAACCCGACGACGCGGGTGGCGGCACGCTCGACGCCGACGCGGGCACCTTCACCTTCTTGCCCGTCAGCGTTTCCGCGGGCGGCATCGACAGGCGGATGTCGTTGTCGTTCTTCGGCGGCGGCTGCGGATCGTCGCCCTTGCAGCCCGCGAACAACGCGAGCGGCGACAGCGCGCAATGCAGCTTGATGCCGCCCGGCAAGTGCACGGTCTTCTTCACCGTGGTCTTCTCGATCACCTTGTCGATCGCACGTCCGACCGTCTTCTGGCCCAGGCTTTCCTTGTCCGGCGCCCAATCCTGGTTGAAACGCGTGGGCTTGTAGGGAACCGGCGACTTGCCGCTGTAGATCTGCGAACCCTTGATCTCGGCCGCGCGATAAGCCGGCACCGGCGCCGTGGTCGACGCGCTGGGCGGAATGCGGATTTGTCCGTTCGACTGGTACAACGTCAGCGGCGGTGTTTTCACGCCTTCCATCTGCGCCTGGATGGCGCCCTTGGCGGGTGCTTCATGGTGCACTGGATGCGGCAGCGTGGGCCGCGCAGGCTGGCCCGGTGGCGGCGGAGCGAGCAGCGGTGGAGGCGCCGGCAAATTCGCCGGAGGCTCGATCAGCATCACGGCGATCACGTTCTTTTCTTCGTGGCGATACCGCACGGGATGCACGAACTGCCACACGAACCAGCCCAGCAGCGCATGCGCCAGCAACACCAGCACGAGCAGCAGCCACAGCTTGCGCCGGTCGCGCGGCGCCCGCGTGCGTTCGGTGAAGCGCACCCAGGGCAGGTTGGAAAGTTCGGCCGCGGCGTCGCGGAGCGCCCCATGATCCGGGTATTCCGCCTGCACCTCGTTTTCCATTCCATCGTTGCGGGGCATGCGACCGGCCGTTGCGCGCGCGACGTGCGCATTGAGACGCACGTATTGAAGTGTACGGGATGCGCGGCAACCGCCCGCTCGCGCGTCGCCACGCGATTTCAGACCCTGCCGCGGGCCTCAGGTTCCGCGGGCCTTGACCGCTTGAACGGATCGGCGCAAGGTTTCATGCCTGCCGCCATCGGAAAAGTGAGGTCAGCATGGGTGCCTACTCCACCGAGGACATCCGCAACGTGGCCTTGGCGGGCCACGCAGGCGCCGGCAAGACCAGCCTGTTCGAGGCGCTGCTGCAGGCCGGCGGCGCGATCCAGGCGGCGGGCACGATCGAGCGCGGCAATACCGTGTCCGATTTCGACGACCAGGAAAAGGAACGCCAGCATTCCATCCATTCGACCATTGCTTCGGTGGATGCAGCGGGCTGCCATGTCAATCTGATCGACACGGCGGGCTACGCGGATTTCCGCGGCGAGACGCTGGGCGCGCTGGCCGCGGTGGAAACCTGCGCGGTGGTGGTCAACGCCACCAACGGCGTCGAACACGGCACGCGCCGGCTGATGCACTACGCGAAGCAGCGCGGCCTCGCGCGGATGCTCATCGTCAACCGCATCGACATGGAAGACATCGACCTCCCCGGCCTGCTGGCCGCTTTGCGCGATGAGTTCGGCGCGGAATGCCTGCCGGTGAACCTGCCCGCGGAACACAGCGCCAAAGTCGTCGATTGCTTCTTCGCGCATGACGGGACGAGCGACCTCGGTCCGGTCGCCGATGCGCACCAGCAGATCATCGACCAGGTGGTCGAGATCAACGAACGCCTGATGGGGCGTTATCTCGAAGACGGCGAGGACAAACTTTCGCCCGAAGACTTGCATGAGGCGTTCGAACAATGCCTGCGCGAGGGCCACCTCGTGCCGATCTGTTTCACCTCCGCGCGCAGCGGTGCCGGCGTCGCGGAGTGGTTGCAGATTGCACGAAAGCTGTTGCCGCATCCGGGCGAAGCCAACCCGCCGCCCTTCATGAAAGGCACCGGCAATGATGCGAAACCCGTCGAAGCGAAACCCGATCCCGCCGCGCACGTGATCGCCGACGTGTTCAAGATCATCAACGATCCGTTCGTCGGCAAGCTTGCGGTGTTCCGCGTGTGGCAGGGCACGGTGAAAAAGGATTCGCAGCTTTTCATCGACGACGGCAAGAAACCGTTCAAGGTCGGGCACCTCTTGCGATTGCAGGGCAAGGATCACATCGAGATCGGGCAGGCGATCCCCGGCGACATCGCCGGCGTGGCCAAGGTCGAGGAAATCCATTTCGACGCGGTGCTGCACGACTCGCACGACGAGGACACGATCCACTTGCAGCCGCTGGACTATCCGCTGTCGATGTTCGGGCTTGCGGTGGAACCGAAGCACAAGGGCCAGGACCAGAAGCTCGCGACCGCGCTGTCCAAGCTGGCGGAAGAAGATCCCTGCCTCACGATCGAACACAACAAGGAGTTGAACGAGACCGTGGTGCGCGGGCTTTCCGACCTGCACCTGAAGCTCACGCTGGCGCGCATGCAGGCGAAATACGGCGTCGAAGTAATCACGCATCCGCCGCGCATCGCCTATCGCGAAACCATCGGCGCGAGCGCCGAAGGCCACCATCGCCACAAGAAGCAGACCGGCGGCGCCGGCCAGTTCGGCGAAGTGTTCCTGCGCGTCGAGCCGCTGCCGCGCGGCGCGGGCTTCGAGTTCAGCGACGAGAGCAAGGGCGGCGTGATTCCCAACCAGTTCATCCCGGCCATCGAAAAAGGCGTGCGCCAGGTGCTGGACCACGGCGCGGTCGCGGGCTATCCGATGCAGGACGTACGCGTGGTGGTATACGACGGCAAATACCACCCGGTCGATTCCAAGGAAGTTGCGTTCGTGTCGGCGGGCAAGAAGGCGTTCCTCGATGCGGTTTCGAAAGCGCGGCCCATCGTGCTGGAACCGATCGTCAACATGGACGTCAACGTGCCAGAGCAGTACATGGGCGACGTCACCGGCGCACTCGCATCGAAACGCGCGCGCATCAACGGCACCGATTCACTGCGCGGCGGGGTGCTGGTGATCAAGGCGCAAGCGCCGCTCGCCGAAGTCATCGATTACCAGACCGAATTGCGCTCGCTCACCGGCGGCGAGGGCCGCTTCGCGATGGAGCTGTCGCACTACGATGCGGTGCCCTCGCAAATCCAGAAGCAATTGACCGAGGCGTACAAGCCCAAGGCGGAAGAAGACTGACAAGGACATCGTCCCCGCAGCACCACCCCACGAGGAGAACGCTATGTCACTCGCTTCGCTGTGGTTGCCCATCGTCCTGTCCGCGGTGTTCGTGTTCGTCGCGAGCGCGCTGATCAACATGTTGCTCAAGTTCTGGCACGCACCGGACTACGGCCGGTTCGCCAACGAAGACGAAATCCGCGCCGCGATCCGCAATGGCAATCCGGCGGCACCGGGCCAGTACGCGTTGCCTTGGTGCACGCCGGAAGCGATGAAGGATCCGGCGATGCAGGCGAAGCTCAAGGAAGGCCCGGTCGGCATGGTGTACCTGCGCCGCCCCGGCAGCATGAACATGGGTGCGTCGCTGCTGCAGTGGTTCCTGTTCTGCGTGCTGGTTTCGCTGTTTTGCGCGTTCATCGCCATTGCGCTTCCGCCCGGCACCGATCCCCACCTGGTGTTCCACACCGTCGCCCTGGCCGCGTTGATGGGCCACGCATTCGGCTGCTTCACCGACGGAATCTGGCGGCTCTTCCCGTGGAAGGTCGCATTCAAGTACATCGTCGATGGGATCATCTACGCGATCATCATCGGCCTGACCTTCGTCTGGCTGTGGCCGGCTGCGTAAACGCGCAAACCTGGAAGCGCGGCGTTGTACGAGCCGCGCTTCCAATGTTTCGCACGATCAAGCCGCTTCGGCGCGGCGCTCCTGCAACGCACGGATCAGCGTCTGCGTGAACGCCGGGATGTCATCGGGTTTGCGGCTGGTGATCAGGTTGCCGCTCTCGACCACTTCGCTGTCTTCCCATTCCGCGCCGGCGTTTTCCAGGTCCACGCGCAACGATGGCCACGAGGTCAGGTGCTTGCCGCGCACGAGGTTGGCGTTGATGAGCGTCCACGGCCCGTGGCAGATCGCGGCCACCGGACGCCCGGTGCGGCCGAACTGGCGGATGAAGTCGATCGCTTCGTCGTGCAGGCGCAGCTTGTCGGGATTGATCACGCCGCCCGGCAGCACCAGCGCGTCGTAATCGGCGGCACGCGCCTTGCCGAGCGGCACGTCCACCTTCACGTGCTCGCCCCACTCGCCGTGGTTCCAGCCCTTGATTTCCTGATCGCCACCCGGCGCGATCACCTGCGTGGCGGCGCCGGCTTCCTCCAGCAATTGTTTCGGCTTCATCAACTCGGATTGTTCGAATCCGTTGGTTGCGAGAATCGCCACCTTGCAGCCTTTCAACACGTCCTTGCTCATGCCGTTCCTCCTTTTCCACGTCAAACGCGCAGCATGCCGACACGCGCGTGACAGTCGCGTAGCAGAAGCATTGGCCTCGCGTTAGCGTTTCGGCTGGAGCAAGGTTCCCGTGCAGCGTTTCGCGCCGCAGCGGCAGGCCCACAGCTTT
>Ga0209178_1000543_pt1 | contig 11180 bp, 11 predicted proteins | sample GAAS200_FD_187521 | JGI IMG/M metagenome (GOLD analysis project Ga0209178, IMG submission 187521) | Agricultural soil microbial communities from Georgia to study Nitrogen management - GA AS200 (SPAdes) (version 2) | ecosystem: Environmental > Terrestrial > Soil > Agricultural land | place: USA... | reverse complement strand
GATTCGAATGTCTCTCAGCAGAAAATCATCGATTTGCTTGCCGGCCCGCAGATGCCTACCGTCGATTCACGCCAAGTTCATGACAGGCTCGCGAACGATATTCGTACAGTGATGACCGACCAGCGTCTCGTTCCACTAGACACCCTGCTTGAGCTCGGTGACGATTTCGCGGCTCTGACGCACACGCCTAACGGGGTTGACGCAGCACGTGCGCAGGGTTTAGCGGAGGAACTGGAAGAAGCGCGAGCGCCGCGTGCAATGTTCACCGAAGCCGAACGCGCCGAATGGGCACCAGGACACGAACCAAATCATCACGTGATGATCGAACTACATACCGATCTTCGCAAGGCGATCAGCGGTTCCGAGCCGCCCAAACAGGCATCGCTGATGCGAGGCGCTCTCACGCCTTTTCTGCGCGATACTCTGGTTGGCCTGAATTACGCATATTACCAGCCGCCCGGCGCGCAGATTCTGCACAATAGCCCGCTTCTGGTGCGCGAGCATGATTTTCTGGCGTCAGAGTCCGTCGGACAAAATCGCGCATGGGAAGCGCCTCAGCTCTTTGGCATCGGATTGACGGCGGGCAACGGCACGCATCTTTCCGGCTCACTCGCCGGATTGCCTTACGCACTGGCCGAAATCGAGCAGGATTTTATCGTTCCTGAAAACGTCCAGGCATTGATCTGGCACGACACCGCAGCAGACCTACTGACCACGAGCGTAGTTCCACGCTGGTGGTCAACTTCCCAGGACGCTCTCCATGCCGCCTCTCTCTATCAGCAAGCCGGGGAGGAGCTTGTGGACCGCGCCGCAAAAGATTCTTCGCTTCGGCCGGAGGTCAGCACAATCCTCGCGGATCGCCTTTCGCCCGAGGCAATGGATGCAGTAAATGCCGAACTCGCTGCCGGACGGGCGGATGAGGCGTTGAGAAGAATCGCGCCCGCCGATGAGTTTTATCTCACAGAAGAGTTTCGGAAGAAATTCCCCGACCGCACCGGCGTCTGGGGGACGGCCGGAACCGAACTGGAAGCACTCGCCAAGCGAGACCCTTCGCAGGTTGACCCGAAGGTGCTCTCGCAAGATTTCGGCGTTCCCCATCCGACAATCACGCAAAATTACGCCGACTCGATTCTGAACCTGCGGCCGTTTCCTTCTGTGATGGACTATGCCAGTGAGCTGCTCGCGGAGTCATGGGAATCGACGAACCTTTATTGGGCGCGCCTGGCGGACGAAATGGGCTACACGCCCGTGATGCTCAACGAACTGGCGCCTGTGCTGACGCGCCGCATGGTCGAAAAGATCTTTGGCAGCGATTTTGACGATTGGCCGGCGCTTCTTCGGGCAATGCGCGAAACCGGCACTGAATTTCGCAAGGGGCAAGTCGCCGGTGTGCCAAAGATCAATATGCCCCTTCCCTAACGACGTTTGGCGGGCCGCCACTGCAAGGAAAGTTTGATGCCGATGCGGAACGGAATACCCGCGAAGGGCGTGTGAGGCAAACATGATCGGAAGAAAGTATCTTCTTGCGTTGCTTGTACCGGGCATCGTCATTAGCTCCACGGCCGTAATCACGGCCCATGCCGCACGGCAGAATCCACCGGACATTCGCATGAGCGTTGAGATGGTACAGCTCAATGTCGCCGTGACGGACCGCCGTGGCAAGTACATTACGGGGCTGAAACCAAGCGATTTTTACGTCGCCGAAGACGGCATCCCGCAGAACATGGCCATGTTTGCGGAGGGTGACAACGCGCCAAGAAGGCTTTCCGAAGTAGTGGCAGCCACTAATCCAAAGGATTCTCAGCCCGTTGGGTCTACAGCATCTCTGCCCGCTGTGCCAGAGGCAGACGATAATGCTGACAGCAGCGACGACTCGCCTCTCGCCGGTGCCAGCGTATTCATTCTTTTCGATACGAGCAATTACATGTATCACGGCTTTGTCTATGCGCAAGACGCGATAGCCGATTTCGTTCAGTCGCTGCAAGGGCCCGATCGCGTTGCTCTCTATTCTTACAGCCGCGATCTTTTTCGCGCCTCGTCGCTGACGCCGGATCGCCTGAAGGTCCTTCGCAGCGTCCGTGAAACGGTGGCAGGCGACAACGCCGCGCTCTACGATGCCATTTTGCTCACGCTCCGTGATGCCGGCACCATCACAGGCCGCAGAGTGATCGTCGTATTTTCAAATGGTCCGGACAATGCCAGCCTTGCGCCGCCAGAGGACGTGGAAGAGCTTGCACAATCCGAAGGTGTTGCGATTTACATGATCAGCACGCATCAGGCGGAGCAGGATCCGCTTTCCAACAAGGTTTTCAACCGCATTAGCTCGTCCACCGGAGGCGAAGTCTATTTCGCCAAGAATTGGACCGAGGAGAAAAAAGCGTTCACTGCAATTCGCAACGACTTGTCGCATCTCTATACTCTCTACTATTATCCGCAGCCGAATCCCAATCGCGGGTGGCGGGCCATCACCGTGAAGCTCAAGGGTCCGGGTGAAGGCAAATACCGCATCCGCGCGCGCAGCGGCTACCGTCCACTGCCCGTTCATCAGGCGGCCGGAGAAGACAGCGCGACAAGCTAGGCTTTCTGCTTCGTCTGCATTCTTTGTGTTCATGGCAATACGCTTGTAACGCCTCATTCAAACCGCACCTAAGCGAACTTGGGGCTCTTACACGGAACACCCGATTGTTCCGCTCGAGCCACGCGCCTAATTTGAGACCGAAAGTGAGGCAGAGTTCATGGACCGCAATCCGGCGAACGAACAGATTGAAGCACGCGCATACGAAATTTATCTTGAACGCGGCCGCGAAGATGGCCATGACGTGGAAGATTGGCTGGCGGCGGAGAAAGAGCTTTCGCAACGTCGCAAGGAAGTAAACGCACTCTTCGAGCAGGAACAACCTGAGTCCGCAAGACTGGGATACGCTGCCAGCGCGGCGGGGCGGCGGAAGTAACGAGACCGATACGCTCGCTGAATTTGACTGAGTGCGGACGATTCTTTCCGGCGGATTCTGTTATGCTTGTTTTCCGTGCGGAAACCGTTTTTTCTTTGCCTCGCCGTTCTTCTTGTGCTCGCGGTGGCAATTTGTGCGCCGCTGAAAGGCTCCCGCCTTTCTCAGACACCTGCAGCGTCTTCTCAAGTTCCCGTCTCTCCGACTTTGCCCCCAATTATTTCGACTTCCCAGATACCTGCCGAACCGCCGGTGACTATCGTGATCGATGCCGCCCATGGCGGAGCTGACGACGGAGCGCGTGGAGCAAACGGCCTGAAAGAGAAAGACATTGTCCTGGCCCTCGCTCGCGGATGCCGCGCCGAACTTACGCAACACGGCTATCGCGTAGTAATGACTCGCGACGGCGACTCCGACCCAAGTTTCGACGACCGAGCGGCGATTGCCAACCAGTTCTCCAACGCGTTCTTTGTCACTCTCCATATCGCGTCAACCGGCACATCCAACACCGTGCGCGTTTATTACGACCGCATTGCCGCGCCGTACACGATGTCTGCTGCTGCGGGATCGTCAGTCCCGATAGCTCCGCCGCCGCAGTCGACGCCAATGGCCGCGTCTCAGATCGAGCTTCTGCCGTGGCGGCAGGCACAGGCATCGTTCGATGACGCCAGCCACCGCTTCGCGGATTTAGTTCAAACCGAGCTGACGCAAAAATTCTCGGGTTCGCCTGCGAATAGCATGTCTGCCGCGATTCGCGACTTGCGCTCGGTCGCGACGCCGGCCATTGCAATCGAAATCTCAAATATCGGCTCACCCAACGTGAGCGCGCTTGAACAGATGAGCCCGCCCATCGCTTCGGCGATTGCGCAGGCAGTGGCTGCGATCCATTCCACAACAAGTGCAAATAGCGGTTCCAACGCCATGGGGGCGCCCCACTGATGCCCCGCGCCGCGAAGATTGCGCTCCTCGTGCTGGCAGTGGCCGTCGTGATCGGCGTCATCAGTTTTCGCGGCCTGCGCCGCCGCGTGAGCGTTCTTAAGGACCAGGACCAGACCGCCGATGAACAGGCGCGCCAGGCCGTGCTTGCTCCACCAATTTCGACTCCCACAGACCAGGAAGTGGCCGCCACGATTTTCTGGGCTGCAGGCGCAAACAAGATCGCTCCTGTGCAAGTACAACTACCGCTTTCCGCCGATCCGGTGCACCGCGCGCGTCAGGTCTTGTTGGCTTTGATCGATAACCCACCCACGTCCAGCCAACGGACCATTCCTGCGGACACAGAACTGCTCGGTTTTTATGTCTTGCCTGATGGCACGGCTGTGGCGGATTTTTCCGATGCGCTTGCCTCGGAAACACCATCTGGTATTTTGAGCGAGCAAGAGGCCGTGGATTCTATCGCGCAAACTCTCGCGGCGAACGTACCGAGCCTACATCGGCTGAAAATTCTGATTCACGGCCAGGAGGCTGAGACGCTGGCGGGCCACGTCGATCTGACGGGATTCTTCGATCTGAATGCCACGCCAACGAGCGCACCGACGTCGCCGTCCGGCGGCACTGGCGCGACTTCGCATTGATGGAAATTTCGCAGCCTGTGCTCAGATTGGGGAACGCGGTTGACACCGATGATTGCGCTCGTCAGACTGTACGCGCGAGAACACCGCGTAATTTCGAAAGTGAGGCTTACGAGTGGGACGATCCGATGGACGCTCGGCCGATGAGCTTCGGCCTGTAAAGATTACGCCGGATTTCATTACGCAGGCTGAGGGCAGTGTACTGATCGAAACGGGAATGACGCGCGTGATCGTAACCGCGACAGTCGACGATGGCGTGCCGTCGTTCCTGAAGGGTACAGGTAAAGGATGGGTCACCGGAGAATACGGGATGCTGCCGCGCGCAACCGAAGAGCGGACGCCGCGCGAATCGACCAAAGGTAGGCAATCCGGGCGTACGCTGGAGATTCAGCGGATGATCGGGCGCACGCTGCGCTCGGTGACGGACCTGAAGGCACTGGGCGAGCGCACCGTCTGGGTTGATTGCGATGTGATCCAGGCCGACGGAGGAACGCGAACCGCTTCGGTGACAGGCGCATTTGTGGCACTCGCGCTCGCATTCGAACGCATGAAGGCAGCAGGCATTCTGCGCGAGGTGCCGCTTCGCGATTCGATTGCCGCCACCAGCGTGGGTATCGTCGACGATCAACTCCTGCTCGACCTGGCGTACGAAGAGGACTCGCGCGCCCAGGTGGATATGAACGTAGTGATGACTGGATCGGGCGATTTCGTCGAGGTGCAGGCGACAGCTGAGGGCCGACCTTACACCAGTCAGGAACTCGAACGGTTGCTTGATCTAGCGGCACGCGGAATACGCCAACTTCGCGAAAAGCAGCAGGAACTGCTTCACATGAAATTCGCGGTGCGAGCCCGCTAGAGTCTTTCAGGGCATCTTGCGTGCCGCTGCGATCCAATTTCTTCAGTGGACCTCGATGAAAATCGATCATCTGGTTTTGGCAACTTCGAATCCGGGAAAGCTGCGCGAATACCGGCGGCTGGGACCGAATTCCGCGGTTGCGCTCGATCTAATGACCGGCTTTGCAGATTTGCCGATCTTTGAGGAGGCGGCGCCCACGTTTGCCGAAAACGCCGCCGGGAAGGCTCTTTACTACAGCCGTTTTGCGGATGGCGTAGTCCTTGCGGAGGACTCCGGGCTGGTGGTGCCCGCCCTGAATGGCGCGCCCGGCGTGAAGTCGGCTCGGTACGCGGGAGAAACCGCCACCGATGCCGATCGCGTTCGCAAACTCCTCGATGAAATGGCCCCGATGTGCGATCGTGAGCGCGCCGCGAAATTTGTCTGCGTCATAGCACTGGCTTGCCGTAGACGCGCGATCGCGATCATGGCGGATGAAGTGCACGGATCGATAGCGCACGAACCCCGCGGCGCGAACGGATTCGGCTACGATCCAGTATTCTTTGTTCCTGAGATCGGAAAGACGTTCGCGGAAGCAACTGCCGAAGAGAAAGATCGGCTAAGCCATCGCGGCAAAGCGTTTCGCAAGCTGCTGGCTTTCCTCTTGGGCGGCGATATCGGAATAACTGTCTCTCAGGGGAGTTAACAACGCGATTTTAGCTGCGATATTCCACTGTGATATAGTTTGCCGCTCATGGCACTCGCACAAAAATTCGAGAAGAAGCTCAAGCCTGCGGAACGAGGTACCGCTCCAGCCAAAGGACTCCGCGGGTCTGACCCTACGCGCGTCCGCACCATCTTACAGAAGCTCAACGAAGCCTATCCGGCCGCAACGTGCGCGTTGAAACACGCGAATCCTTTTCAATTGCTGATCGCTACGATCCTTTCCGCGCAGTGTACCGATGAGCGGGTGAACATGGTTACGCCCGGGCTTTTCCAGAAATACAAGGACGCGAAAGGCTTTGCATATGCGAACCCTGCGGAGGTCGAAAACGAGATTCGCTCCACGGGATTTTTCCGCAACAAAACCAAATCCATAATCGGCGCAAGCAAAAAGATTGTCGAAGATTTTCATGGCGAGGTGCCGAAAACGATGGAGGAATTGCTCACGCTACCTGGCGTGGCACGAAAGACGGCCAATGTCGTTCTCGGGACTGGATTCGGAATCGCCTCTGGCGTCGTGGTGGATACCCACGTTCAGCGGCTCTCGCAGAGACTTGATTTAACCAAACACACTGACCCAAAGAAGATCGAGCAGGACCTGATGAAGGCGATTCCGCAAGAGCGCTGGATTTCCTTTGCTCATCAATTGATCTGGCATGGCCGCCGTGTCTGCATCGCACGCAAGCCGCGCTGCATTGACTGCAATCTGAAGGCGATCTGCTACTCAAAGGACAAGACGATTTGAATGTAGAAGCGCAAAAAACGACGATTGCGCCATTGCTCTCGGTTCGGCGTGGTGCGCAAGCTGTGGACTTTTACAAGGCTGCGTTTGGAGCCCGCGTGTTGTTTCGCGTGGATGCGCCGGATGGAGCCGTCGTCGCCCACCTCGGTGTGGATGACGCCGATTTCTGGGTTGCGGACGAATCGCCGGAAAATTCGAACTTCAGCCCTGAGACGCTGAATGGAGGAACTGTCCGTATGGTTCTGACGGTCAATGATCCCGACGCTGCTTTCGCGTGTGCGGTAAAAGCCGGGGCGAAGGCCGTGTGGCCTGTTGCCGACCAATATGGATGGCGCCTCGGTCGCATCGTGGACCCTTACGGCCATCACTGGGAAATTGGCAAACCCTTATCAGATTCCCAATAGCCACAGTGCGTCGCGGCTCATGGCCCGTATCCGGAGCTCGGCGGCGGAACGTAGTCTTCGCCGTACTTGTTCTTGTGGTTGAGTGTGACCTCGGGACTCACTGCAATCTGAACGCTGTCGATTGACCGCGCCTGTGGTGAAATCGTGACCGTGCGTTCCAGGCTCTTCAGCTCATCCGCAGTGCTTCTTTCATAGAACGCGTGAAACGCGTAGCGCCCGTTCGGCACATCTGTAATTTCAATGTTGCCCGAATGATCCGAAACGCCATAGTACGGAGTAGCAACCGTGATAACGACCGCGCTCATGTTTTCGTGTATGTTGCAAAACAAGTAGCTGACGCCGAGCTGATCGAAGCGCTTGGTTCTCGTTGTGCCCGCCTCGTACAGCCCCAAATCGAAGCGCTTACCGTTGTAAAGGGAAAATACGTTGTGGAAGAACGGATCCTCGTTTGGAAAAGCGATCGACGAACCGACCTGGACAATCGTCACGTGCGGTTCAAAGGTTTTGTTCTTCTGGATGATCACCGGCTCGGCTTTCGTAGATTCAGATGCCGAAGGGGCTTTGGTATCGAGCGGTACGAGCCATGCCGCAACCCCCGAAGAGTCGGGCGGCGCCCCCTTTTTATTTTTCGCCGATGGTGGCGCGACAACATTCACGTGAACCGACACAGGCCCTTGCGCAAATGCGGAAAGCGCAAAAAGCGACATTGCCAATCCTGCTGAACTGCGCGTGAACTGTTTCCACATCGCTGCTCCTAGAATTTGTATCCGATTGTTGCGTTGTAGTGATTCGCCGATTGCGTATCATCGTTGAGGTACATCGTCCTCAAGCGCCGATACTCGACGGAAATTTCCACATCCGAGCGAATCTGGTAAATGAAATTCACTAGCGGGCTTTGATTGCGCGTATAAAGATATCCTGAATACGTATGAGTGTTAGGGAAACGAGCTAGCTCACCCGCGAAAGGATTATCCTGGCCATAAGCCACGTTGATTTGAAAATTTTCGCGCGGCTGGAATTTCAGTTGCATCCAGCCGCCCATTGAATCGAGCCCTTTGATGACCGATGTTGGGTTGAACATCGACCCAGACATCACCACATCCTGCCCGATGCCTCCCCACAAACCAGCGACCGCGCGGCCGCGATAATATTCGCCTGTAAGTGAGAACATCTTGGTCAGCGGAATCGATACGTCCAGCATTGAAGCCCAGCCATCGACGTTGCGACCGTATCCCCAGAATTGCCGTCCATAGTAGCCGCCTGCACCAACTGTCAAGTCTTGGCCATTCAGCGCGTGCGTCCATGCAACGCGCGCCGCATATGCAGGCTGCCCTGATTGCTCTCCCCATGACGGATTCGCGTCTTGGCGATTTACCGGCTGCACGTCTCCCGAAAGCGAATCCAACATGCCGACTTGCAGCATCATTGAAGACTTGTCGCTAAGAGGAATCTTGTGTTCCACGCGCACCTGCGGCGTCCAACTCCAGAGATTGCCCGCATATGAAAACGCCGGCGCGGCCAACGTGGCAATCGAGGTTGGAGAAAGGGGACTGAAAAAGAGGAAGTCCTGCCCCGCCACAAGCGACGTATTCTGCCAATCGAAACGGATCACTGCCGTGCGCAGGCGCAGGATGCCCATCGATTCGCCATTGATCGTGTTTTGTGGAAAGCCTCCGGCAAAATCGAAATTGGCACTTGCGCTGGTCCGCGCTCCACTAATTTTTGGCCCAAAGGCTTCAATTCCAATTTGCGACTGGCGTACCGAACTACCGAACGATGCACTGGAAAAAGGCTGTTTGCTTTCGAGCGCCAGACTCGGAAAATCCGTACTGTCTACGACGCCGCGGTTTTCAAAGAGATTGAGCAGCACGATGCCTGAGAGGCGGACTCGATATTTCGAGCCGCTCTCGACTTTCGTCTGGCTTTGGTCAATCAATTTCGAATTCAGCAGGTCCTGTCCTTCTTCTAAATCCGACACGCGATCGGCAAGACTGCGCGTCTGATTCTGATCGCTTGCCGCCGTCTGCGCTGAGTTCATCGGCGTCGCTGAAATATCGGGTTCCGATGGAGGACCGTAGCTCTGCTGTGGATCGGAAACCGCAGCCTCGGTTGTGCCGTTTTCAGCCGTTTTCGGCGCTGCCTGCGGAGTCGGTGACGAAGCCTTGCTTTCCGCACGCCGCAATTGCTCCTGCAATGCGCGCACTTGCTCGCTTGACTCAGCTTGCGCAGCACGAAGGTCCGCGATTTGCCCGGTCAGCGCGCGGATTTGTGCCTGAAGTACCTGAACTGTATCGGCGAGCGCCTGTACGTCCGCCGATGACGGTCGCGCAGAATCACTCGAACTTCCGATAGCACGAGACTCGTCGGGCGATGCGACGCTACGGCTCTCCTGAGCGCGCACACAAATGGCGGATAGTAGTAATCCCGCCGCACTCACGCATAAAGGACGCCACCAAATTCGCCGTATTATTTGCCCAACCAAGGTTTCTCGCCCCTGCTCCCCTCGTTTCATCAAACTGTCCGCGCGCCCTCCGGCTCGTCAGCGCGATCACCCGACTTCTTTGCCAGCGCTTCCCGAACGATTCCTACCAGCGACGCAGGCGAAAACGGCTTCTGCAAAATCAACGAGCCTGGAAAAACGTCCGTCAAATCGCCCTTCAAATATTCCGAATAGCCGGTCATGAAAATCACCAAAATCTCCGGACGGGTACTCTTCAGTGCTCGAATCAGGTCGGCGCCACCGACGCGCGGCATGACCATGTCCGTTACCACAGCATGGACCGGCCCCTTATGCACCGCAGCCACTTCGATCGCATCAGCTCCGTCTTTCGCTTCGAGGACGCTGTAGCCCTTCACGCGCAAGAACCGGCATGCAAGCTCGCGAACATCCGGCTCATCCTCCACAACGAGGACCGTTTCGTGTCCGCCCACAGCGGCCGACGGCTTAGCGTCTGCCTCGAGGCGCATGACGGGGCCGGAAGCAAGTGGGAGGTATATCTCAAACGTCGCGCCTTTGTCGGGCGCGCTCTCCACCCAGATAAATCCGCCGCTCTGTTTCACCACACCGTAGACAGTTGCGAGTCCGAGACCAGTTCCCTTGCCGACTTCTTTCGTCGTGAAGAACGGCTCGAAGATATGCGCTTTTGTCTTCTCGTCCATTCCGTGGCCTGTGTCGGTCACGGAAAGCCGAACGTAATTACCGGCCGTCATGGGAGGCCGCTTCGCCGCATCGGCTTCGGACATTGCGATATTTTCTGTGCGCACCGTCAGTGTGCCGCCATTGGGCATTGCATCGCGCGCATTCACCGCCAGGTTCATTAGAACTTGCTCGATCTGCCCCGGATCGGCTTTCACGGCGGCCAATTTCGGATCGGGCGCGAAAACATACTCGATGTGCTCGCCGATCAGCCTCGGCAGCATCTTGCCCATATCCGCGATGATCGCGTTCAAGTCGAGTACCTGCGGCTGAAGCACCTGCATGCGGCTGAAAGCCAGCAATTGCCTCGTCATCGAGACGGCGCGCCGTGCGGCCTTTTGTATCTGCTCGACGCAGCGCCGATGAAAGTCATCGCCTCCGGCGCGATCCAGCAGAAGATCGCTATTGCCTCCGATGATCGTGAGCAGATTGTTGAAGTCGTGCGCCACTCCGCCTGCGAGGCGGCCGATTGCTTCCATCTTATGCGCCTGCCGCAAGCGGCCCTCGAGATCTTTTTGGTCCTCCTGATTTTTCTGTAGCGTCGTACGCATTCGGTCGAATGCGGTGGTTACTTCAGCGACTTCGTCGCCTTGCGCCACAGTTAATGGGTATCCGTAGTCACCGGCCTCGAGCGCGCGGACTCCCAGAACCAAATCCGATAGCGGCCGCGTGAACGTATCCGAAATCAGAAAGACAATGAGACTGCCCACCAACAAGCTCAGGATGCCCAGCAGGAGCAGCACACGATTCAGCCTGCTCAGAAA
>Ga0209178_1000541_pt1 | contig 11184 bp, 3 predicted proteins | sample GAAS200_FD_187521 | JGI IMG/M metagenome (GOLD analysis project Ga0209178, IMG submission 187521) | Agricultural soil microbial communities from Georgia to study Nitrogen management - GA AS200 (SPAdes) (version 2) | ecosystem: Environmental > Terrestrial > Soil > Agricultural land | place: USA... | reverse complement strand
TCAAAAAAAAGCGCTGTCCCGTTTCGCCTTTTCGCGATGCGTTGCCTGAGCGCCATGCCACACGAAGTCCGCACATCCCAAAACAATTCTGAGGCCGACGATGAACAAGAAGATTTACAGCCTGGTTTGGAACAAGTCCCTCAAGCAAATCGTGGTTGCATCGGAACTTGCAACCGCGAACAGCGGTGGTGCTTCGGTCGGGTGTGCTTCGGGTGATCGGCCGGGCGGATGGCGTCGATCCGGCCTGGTTGCGGCACTGACGGTTGCCTTGGGTTTGATTCCGTTGGCGGCGTTCAGTGCAACGCATGCGCAGGCTGCCGGTCAGCGAGTTGCCGCGACGAAAAGTGTCGCCGCGGCCAGTGCGGCGGCGAACGGTTCGGCTGCAACGGGCCCGCGCAATTCGAAAAGCGATACGGGAAGCGGACAATTCGCGATCGCAGACAGCGGCGACGACCTGGGGAGCTTGAGCACCGCGATCGGCTACACGGCGTTTCCGGATATCGATGCCGCGACGATTTCGCCGGCGTCGCCGATGGTCGTGAATCCCGGCTCCTTCGACCACTACTTCGATGCCAATGGCCTGATGGACGGCACCGATGATGCCAGTGCCTCGGGTGTCCATTCGGTTGCCGCTGGATCCGACGCGGCGGCGAGCGGCAATGATTCGAGTGCCATGGGTACAGCTTCGACGGCGAGTGGTACGGGAGCGAGTGCATTCGGCAACAACGCTTACGCGTCCGGCGACGGCAGCACGGCGCTTGGCCAGAATGCGACTGCGAGCGGCTTGAATGCGACGGCGGTTGGTTACGACTCATCGGCATCGGGCGACCACTCGCTGGCGTTGGGCGACAGTGCGACGGCGGTGGGCAGCGACGACATTGCCTTGGGCAGCGGGGCGGCAACCGGCGGAACTGCAGGCAACAACATCGCGATCGGCACTGGCGCCTATGCGGGCGGCGCTTACGGCGGCAATATTGCGATCGGGCCAAACGCGCGCGCTACGGGTGCCGGCAAGTACACGGTGGCGCTCGGTCGCGATGCCAGCGCGAATGGCAAGTACGCCATCGCCCTGGGAAATGATGCCGTCGCATCGAACAATCTCAGCATGGCCCTCGGTGCGCACGCGACGGCGGCCGGATCGGTTTCCACCGCGGTGGGCGAATACTCTGTGGCAGGCGATGCCGGTGCGACGGCGGTTGGCGCCTTCTCGTATGCGACCGCTGCGGAGAGCACCGCATTGGGCTTTTCCGCGTTCGCCACGGGCCGAAGCGCGACAGCGCTCGGCGAGAACGCGCATGCGGCAACGTATGCCACGGCGATCGGCGCCAACAGCTACGCCATCGGATACGGATCGAATGCACTGGGTACCTTTGCCTTTGCCGTGGGGCGGGACAGCAATGCGCTGGGCGCAAATTCCGTTGCGATCGGCAACGACTCACTCGCGGTGGGTTACCGCTCCTACAGCAGTGGTTTGCATAGCAATGCTATGGGCTATTTCGCGACGGCGACAGGGTACGCCTCGAACGCCATTGGTTCAAATGCCGCGGCACTCGGTGACTCATCATTGGCACTCGGCAATACCAGCCTGGCAAGTGGCGACTACGGCACGGCCGTGGGCCCGCTCGCGGTCGCGCAAGGCGCCAGCGCGTCGGCCTTCGGTGACGCGGCAAACGCGCTGGGCGACGACAGCACGGCCGTCGGCCACTACAGCGTGGCGCAAGGGTTGCAGTCCACGGCCACCGGCTACAACGCGCAGGCGGTGGGTGATTACAGCAGCGTGTTCGGAGCCGGCGCGAAGGCCCTCGGCAGCGGTGACGTCGCGATCGGCAACGGTGCGGTCGCCGACAACACCGGCAGCTTCGTCCCGCCGCCGGAAGGCAAACCCTTCTGCGTATTCGTCCTGGGCCGCCTGGTGTGTCATTACGGAGCCGGTTCGGCAACCGCCATCGGCACCAATGCTGTTGCGTCGGGCGAAGGCGCCGCGGCGTTCGGTGACGGCGCGGCCGCGACAGGCAAGTATTCCATCGCGATGGGTGATGCCACGGCCAGCGGCAACTACAGCACCGCCATCGGGCGTCGCGCGGAGGCCAGCGGCACGTACAGCACCGCCATCGGCGAATACGCCGCCGCCGACGGCAAAGGCAGCATCGCCATGGGCCGCCTGTCGAGTGCGGGCGGCAATTTCGCCACGGCAGTCGGCGCAACGGCCACGGCATACAGCGCGTATGCCTCGGCTTTCGGTGCCGGCGCCAGCGCGATCGGCACGGCCGCGACGGCTGTCGGCTTGAGTGCCTATGCGGGTGGTTACGCGTCGATGGCGCTCGGTGCCGATTCCGTGGCTCTCGGCGCTGATTCGATGGCGGAAGGCGTTCACGCCTATACCGGTCCGGATGCGGCCAGCAGCATGGCGCTCGGTACCGGCGCGTTCGCAACCGGCGCGCAGTCGATTGCAATGGGTTACCAGGCTGGTGCGGCCGGTTACTCCAGCGTGGGCATCGGTACGAATGCGAACGCGCGGGGTGATTCGGGAATCGCCATCGGCAATACCACGCTCGCGGGTACCTATGCGACGGCGGTCGGTCCCTTCGCGGCGGCGACCGGTTATTCGTCGGTGGCATTGGGCGACACCGCCAACGCGCTGAGCGACAACGGCATTGCGATCGGCAAGAACTCTTATGTAGCGGCGACCGGTCCGCTCAGCAGCAACTATTACTCCGGCACCTCTTCGATCGTGCCCACGCAGGGCATCGCGATTGGTGCGGGCGCAAACGTCACCGGCGTCAAGGGAATGGCCCTGGGCGTTGGGGCCGAGTCAACCAGCCAGTACGCGACCGCGCTGGGTGCCGACAGCGCGGCTGACAATCGCTATGGAACCGCCGTGGGTGCGCAGTCGCTGGCTTCAGGTCGCTACTCGAGCGCGTTGGGCGCAGGAGCGCAGGCCACCGATTTCGCCGCAACCGCGGTCGGCGAGGGCGCCAGCGCCCTGGGCAACGAAAGCACTGCGGTGGGACTTGGAGCATTTGCGACCAGGTTCCAAAGCACGTCAGTGGGTGTCGCATCGGGCGCGCTCGGTTACTACAGCACGGCCATGGGTTTCGGGGCCGACGCATACGGCACGAGTACGACTGCGGTGGGGGAGGAAGCAACGGCCCAAGGTACCGACAGCACTGCGCTCGGTTCCTACGCCACGGCCTACGGCGGTGGCAGCACTGCAGTCGGCAGGCACTCGTCTGCGTACGGCGTTGTATCGACGGCGCTCGGCGCCTACTCGGTTGCGTCCGGCGTGGCATCCACCACGGTCGGTGCTTACGCTACGGCGTCCGGCAAACTTGCGACGGCATTGGGCGTGACGGCGTACGCGGCGGGCGCGCAGTCCATTGCCGCGGGCTATGGTGCGGAAACGGACCAGAGTGCAACGAACGGCGTGGCGATCGGCACCATGAGCAACGCGGCCGGCGGTAGCGCTATGGCAGTGGGCGCGTATGCCTCGGCGACCGGGTATGCGAGCACCGCGTTGGGCAACAACGCCTCGGCGCGGGGAGACTCGTCACTCGCGCTTGGCAACACGAGCCTGGCGAGTGGCGACTACGGCACCGCAGTCGGCCCGTTCGCGGTAGCGACGGGTTATTCATCGGTGGCGCTGGGCGACACGGCGAATGCGTTGGGCGACAACAGCGTCGCCGTAGGCAGCAATGCCTACGCGGGCAGTGGCAACGGTATCGCGATCGGCAACGGCGCCTATGTTGCGCCGCTGGGGGATTGGGACATCGCAGGTCTACACGTCAAGCATCCGACGGAAGGGATTGCGATTGGCGCGGGTTCGAGCGTGACGGGCGTGTACGGAACGGCGATCGGCGGTTATTCGGAAGCCGGCGGGAAGTACGCAACGGCACTGGGATCGCATGCGACGGCTTCAGGCAAGTTCAGTACGGCATTGGGTGGCAGTGCTACTGCGAGCGCCGAGCAGGCGACGGCGGTGGGCACCTACTCCGAGGCAACCGGCGTTGCGAGTTCGGCGTTTGGAAAGGGTGCATACGCCGGCGGCTTGGCCAGCACGGCCCTGGGAGTGGACGCGGCCGCGACGGGCCAACTTTCCGTTGCCATCGGCGCGACGTCGAGGGCAGACGGAAACTTTGGCATCGGGATTGGCCATTATGCGAATGCATATGGTCTTGGAAGCGTCGCGCTTGGCATAGGTGCAACGGGCGCAGGCACGGGTTCGATCGCGCAAGGCGTGTATGCCTCGGCTGTCGGGCAGAACAGCATTGCGACGGGCTATTTCGCCAGCGCCGGTGGCTACGGAAGCATCGCGGAAGGAGGGAACGCCCTGGCCGAAGGGGACTCGTCCATCGCGATCGGCAACACGAGCCTGGCCACGGGCGCATACGGCACCGCGGTCGGTCCGTTCGCGGTGGCGCAGGGCTACTCGTCGGTGGCTCTGGGTGATACGGCCAATGCTCTTGGTGACCACAGTGTCGCAGTGGGCAGCAATGCTTATGTCGGTACCCAGAACGGCATCGCGATCGGCAATGGTGCGTTCGTTGCGCCGATGGGTTCGAAGGAGAACAAGTACGGTTCGACATACCTGGCGCCCACGCAAGGCATCGCGATCGGCACGGGTGCGAGCGTGACCGGCGTGTATGGCGTGGCACTTGGCAACAACGCTTCGGCGGGCAGCCCCAATTCCATCGCGATCGGCACCCACGCCTATGTCACCGGCAAGTACGGGACCGCGATCGGCCGCTATGCCTATGCGGGCGGCAAGTACGCGACGGCGATCGGCGAGGGCGCGCGGGCGACCGGCTTGTACACGACGGCGCTGGGTGCGAACGCGAGCGCCGGATTCGACTTCGCGACGGCGGTTGGCGAGAACGCCTACACGAACGGACGGGACGCCACGGCAGTCGGGACGGCGGCGTATGCGGCGTATGCGGGCACGTCGTTGGGTATCGGTGCCCGGGCTGCGAGCCAGGGGACTGCCCTGGGAGCAGGCGCGGCCGCGTGGGCGCCAGGCAGCGTGGCCGTCGGAGACCACGCGTACACAGGTCACTACTCGCCATACGCGATGGCGATGGGCGAGAACGCGGCCGCGACGGGTACCTACGCGACGGCAATGGGCAGCCTGGCGGTCGCGACCGGCTATGCCGCTACCGCGGTCGGCACGAAGGCCGCGGCGCACGGCGATTCATCGTTGGCGCTCGGCAATGCAAGCCTGGCCACCGGTGCATACGGCATAGCGGCCGGTCCGTTCGCGGTCGCGCAGGGCTACTCGTCGGTGGCATTGGGCGATACGGCCACCGCGCTGAGCGACAACAGCATCGCGATCGGCAAGAACGCCTACGTCGGGGCGACGTATCAAGGCGCGCCGACTCAGGGCATTGCGATTGGATACAACGCCGCGGCTACTGCCAAGGGCAGCATCGTGATCGGCAATGGTGCGCATACGGCGGGTGCGGGCAAGTACGCGACCGTGATGGGCAATCAAGCCTATGCCGGCCGACGTTCCGTTGCGATCGGCAACTACGCCAACGCTGTAGGCAAATACGGTACCGCAGTCGGCAACGATGCTTATGCCGTGTCCTCGTTTGCCACTGCGCTGGGCTCGAGGGCAAATGCGGGTGCGGTTTCCGCGACGGCGCTCGGCAGCAATGCCCAAGCCACGGGCGGCTTCTCGACGGCCGTCGGTTATTTCTCGCGTGCCAGCGGCAACGGTGCACTGGCGTTCGGAAATGGCACCGACGCGAGCGGTTACGCGTCGACCGCCATCGGGCAAGGTGCGACGGCCGCCGGCGTGCACTCACTTGCGCAGGGTTACCTGGCGAACGTCGGCGCAGGCGGATACAACGCGACCGCGATCGGCACCTTGAGCAGTGCGAGTGCCTATGACAGTACCGCACTGGGCTTCGATGCAGTGGCTACCGGCGACTCGTCAGTGGCGCTTGGCAGGAGCACGGCGGCGAGCGGTGCCTACGGCACGGCGGTGGGCCCGTTCGCGGTGGCGCAGGGCTACAGTTCCACCGCCATTGGCGACACGGCCAATGCGATCGGCGATGGCAGCGTTGCGGTGGGCGCCAGTGCCTACGCGAGTGCTGCCAACAGTGTTGCATTGGGCGCTGGTTCGATTGCCGACCGCGTGAATACGGTGTCGGTCGGTGCGCCGGGTGCGGAGCGTCAGATCACGAACGTGGCGGCTGGTACGCAAGCTACCGACGCGGTGAATGTGGCCCAACTGGATCAGGCCGTAGGCTTGGGTGGAAGTTCGCCCTATTTCAAGGCCAACGGTCCAGCCGATGGCAGCGATGATGCGGTGGCCAGCGGCGCACACGCCACGGCAGCGGGTCCGAATGCGCAGGCGCTGGGCGACTACAGCACCGCCATCGGCGAAGGCAGCGTTGCAGCCGGCGCCAATGACATCGCGATGGGCAATGGCGCGGCGACTGGTGCGGCCTTCAACAACAACATCGCGATCGGCGCGGGCGCCTACGCAGGTGGTCACAACGACGATATCGCGATCGGACAAGGTGCGAGCGCAACGGGCAAGTACGCAACGGCGGTGGGTCGTTACGCCCAGGCCAGCGGCAAGTATGCGACCGCGGTGGGAGATGGGGCACGGGCGCTCGGTTTGTATTCGACGGCACTCGGTTCAAATGCGAGGGCCAACGCCGACTTTGCGACCTCGGTCGGCACCAATTCTTATGCCTTTGGCAGATATGGCACAGCGGTGGGGACGGGAGCCTACGCAGCCGTTGCGGGGACTTCGCTTGGTATCAGTGCGGTAGCACGCGGCCATGAGGCAACGGCGCTGGGTGCGGATGCCGCAGTGTGGTCGAATGGTGGTGTGGCAGTTGGGGGCTATGCCTATGTAGGCGACTTTGCTCCGAACGGGGTCGCAATCGGGACACAGAGCTATGTGGCGCACGGATCTGGCGTTGCGGTAGGCGCCTATGCAGCGTCGACCGGGTATGCCGGCACGGCGTTGGGAATGGGCGCGGCGGCCCAAGGCGATTCTTCCGTGGCGCTGGGTATTCAATCGATGGCAAGCGGCGCGTACGGTACCGCTGTCGGTCCATTCGCAGTGGCGCAGGGCTACTCGTCGATCGCCATGGGCGACACGGCCAACGCGCTGGGTGACCGAAGCATCGCGCTGGGTCCCGATGCCTATGCGGGCGGTGCGCAAGCCATGGCGATGGGTTCGAGTGCGGCTGCGGGCGGTGACTACGCGGTGGCACTGGGCGCGGGCGCCGTGGCGCAGACCCGCCGCGCAATCGCGATCGGCCAGAACGCGGCGGCCGCCGGCGCGCAGGGTTTTGCACTCGGCAGCTATGCAACGGCATCGGGCAACAACTCGGTGGCGTTGGGCGGAGCGATCGACCTCAATGGCGACGGCAAGGTCGAAGCCGGAGAGAACACGGTTGCCACGGGGGGATTGTCCACCGCGGTTGGCGTGAATTCGCAGGCGATCGCCGACAGCGCAACTGCAATAGGTGCGCAGGCGGTGGCATCCGGCCTCGGTGCGACGGTGTTGGGCAGCACGGCGCAGGCGTCGGGCCTTGCCGCGGTCGCGGTGGGCTTTGGTGCACAGGCAGAGGCCGACGGCTCGGTCGCCATCGGCTGGAACTCGATCGCCGATTCGCCCAACACGGTGTCGTTCGGTGGCAATGGCATCTATCGCGAACTGGTCAACCTGGCCGATCCGACGACTTCGCATTCGGCAGTCACGCTGGGCTATTTGCAGAGCAACTACACCACCAGCGCCGTCACCAACGATGCCTTGGCGAGTCTGTCGAACGAGATCGATGCGCTCAACAAGCAGATGTCGAAGTTGAACGGAGCGTCGGCTGGTGCCTCGGCGACGACGGCCGCGGCAGCCAGTCAGCCAACCGTCGGCAATGTCGCCACGACCGCCGCACCCTCGAACGGGACTGGTGCGGGATCGAGTGCAACGACAGTGGCTGCTGCGCCTTCGACCGGCAAGGTGGCGCAATCGGGTGACAGCCCGGTGCCGGTGAGTGGTACGGCAAACACCACCAAACCGACGGACAGCCAGGCGCAACAGGCGGTGGCAGCAAGCAACCAATACACGGACCAGCAGACGCGCGAGGCGTTGCAGTCGGCCAGCACCTACACCGACACGGCGAATGCGCAGACCCTGAGTTCCGCGAAGGCATACACCGACCAGGCACTGGCCAACTACGTCACCACCGATTCCTTCAACCAGTACCAACAGCAGGTGAACGCACGCTTCAGCCAGCAGGACCAGCGGATCGACCGGATCTCGGCGATGAGCACGGCGATGGTGCAGATGGCCGCCAGTGCAGCGGGCATCGATACACCGAATCGCGTGGGACTCGGCGTCGGCAACAGCCACGGCGAATCGGCACTGTCGGTCGGCTACCAGCGCGCATTGGGCAAGAAAGCCACGATCACCATTGGCGGATCGGTCAGTGGCAGCGAAAGCTCCGTGGGTGCGGGCGTGGGCTTCGGCTGGTGAGTGGCGCCGAGGAAAGATTCAACGAATGTGACATGCAGAGTCGGTAGCACGAGGCGTAACGAAGCTGTGGATGAACCGGATGGCGTGATCGGCGAGCAACAACGAAGCATCGATTTCGATGTTCCTTTCAAACCTGTGGACGAGGACAAATTCATGTTCAAGCATTGTGCAGATTTGCGTAATCGTGTCTTGGCAATAGCCGTGGCGGGCGCCCTCGGCGTCTCCGGTGCGGCGCTCGCAGTCGCGCCGGTGGGCGCCGGCATCGCGCCGGTGCGCAGCGCCGGTGCAGCGCCGGCGGCCCAGTTCGGTGTGCTGACCCGCGCCACCACGCTCAACCGTGGCGACGTGGTGAAGAGCGCGGTGCCGCTCACCAAGCAGGTGCGCGTGACCGTGACCCTGAAGCTTCGTGACGAGGCGGGCATGAAGGCGTTCCTGAGCCAACCCTCGCACGGCGTGATGAGCCAGGCGCAGTTGGCGAATCACCTGCCGACGCAGGCGCAGGCGCAAGCCGTCGCCAATTACCTGAAGGGCGCGGGCTTCACCAACGTGCAGATCTCCGCCAATCGCATGCTCGTGAATGCGACCGGCAGCGCGGCCACGGTGCAGACGGCATTCAAGACGCCGCTGGTCAACGTGCACACGAATGACGGACGCAACGCGTTCGCCAACAGTGCGGCAATCCAGATCCCGGCGTCCCTGCAAGGAACCGTGCAGGCAGTGCTCGGCCTGCAGACGGTGCACAAGGCACACATCTTCACGTCGCAAACCGACACGACGCGCGTGGGCATCGGTGGGCACTATCCGCAGGAGTTCGCTGACATCTACGACTCCTCTTCGCTGCCCGCCGCCACGGATGTGGATGTCGGCGTGTGGGGTTGGGGCGGCATGGAGCAGACGGTCACCGACCTCAACGATTTCATGTCCAGCAGCGGCATCTCCGCGGGCACTGTCAACGTGGTCTGCACCGATACCAACGGCATCGACTGGAACACAGGCGCAGGCTTGGGCGGCGTCAGCATCGGTGATCCAACCTGCGGCGGTCTTCCCGACGAAGGTTCGACCGAATGGGACATGGACAGCCAGAGCATCCTCGGCATGACCGGCGGCGTGAAGAGCCTGACTTTCTATGCTGCGTACGGCGGCTACAACACCACGGTCACCGATTCCTTGAACGAGATCGTGACACCGACCGTTGGCGAACCGCTGGCGCAAGTGATCAACGCCTCGTTCGGCGAATGCGAGCGCTACCAGGATGCGAACCAGGGCGGCGACGGTTCGATGCAGTCGAACGACGCGCTGTTCCAGATCGCGGTGTCGCAAGGCCAGACCTTCTCGGTTTCCACGGGTGACCATGGTTCGGACGAGTGCGGCGACGGTGGGTTGAATTCCGCGAGCTATCCGGCCAGTTCGCCGTGGGTGGTGGCGGTCAGCGGCACCACGCTGCGCGCTTCGGATACGACCTGGGCACGCGAGAACGTGTGGCTGGACGCGGGCGGCAGTCCGAGCTCGGCCGAAGCGGCGCAATCCTGGCAGGCGGGCCTCACCTACGGTGACTTTGCAGGCCAGCGCGGTCCGGACGTGGCCTTCGACGCCAATCCCAGCTCGGGCGGCATCATCTGGATCCAGGGCGGCTACCAGCAGTGGGGCGGCACCAGCCTTGCCGCGCCGATCTTCGCCGGCGCCTGGGCGCGCATCCTGGAGAGCAATCCCGCGCTCGGGTTTGCAGCACCGAGCCTGTACACGTTGCCGGCGGCGGCATTGCACGACGTGCGTGCGGGCAACAACGGTGGCTATCTTGCCAAGCCGGGTTGGGACTGGGCGACGGGTCTGGGCAGCTTCGACGTGGGCAGGGCGGCGGCCATCCTGGCGCCGGCTCAGCCGGAAGTCCGTCGCACGGCGCGCCGCTGATCCAGCTTCAAGGTTGCAAAAACAGCCGCACCGGACCGAACGTCCGGTGCGGTTTTTTCGTCTGCGACAAAGCGACGATCCGGCGGTAGTTCGACCGCGCGTCGCGACGCGCGCCCCGTCGCGCAGGATTTCCTATTTGGCGGGCGGCTGGTCCACGTGACCACACTGCTTGCAGGTGCGCGCTTCCGCTGAACCGTAATAGCGCTCGAACACCGGCGGAAAATCCTTCTCGATGCTGTCGAGGATGAAATACTCCTCGTAGAGCTTGTGGTTGCATTTCTCGCAGAACCACAACAGGCCATCCTTTTCGTGCGGCAGCCGGCGGCGCTCGATCACGAGGCCGATCGAATCCTTCATACGCTGCGGTGAATGTGGCGTGCGCGGTGGCAAGTAGAAAACCTCGCCGGCGCGGATCGGCAAGTCGCGGCGTTGGCCGTCGTCCTGAACGCGCAACACCATTTCACCCTCGAGCTGATAAAAGAACTCTGGACCTTCGTCCCAGTGGTAATCGGTGCGCGCGTTGGGGCCACCGACGATCATGATGATGAAATCGCCATCGACGATGCACTTGTTGCCCACCGGCGGCTTCAGCAGATGCCGGTGTTCGTCGATCCAGCGTTGCAGGTTGAAGGGCGGTGTCAGCGACATGGGTGTACCTGCATAATGCGAAGTGGCTCGACCATTGTAGGCGCCGGCCGGCGCGCTTCTACACCTCCAAAGATGCGAGATCGCCTTTCTCTTCCAGCCACGCGCGACGATCGCCGGCGCGCTTCTTCGCCAGAAGC
>Ga0209178_1000540_pt1 | contig 11185 bp, 9 predicted proteins | sample GAAS200_FD_187521 | JGI IMG/M metagenome (GOLD analysis project Ga0209178, IMG submission 187521) | Agricultural soil microbial communities from Georgia to study Nitrogen management - GA AS200 (SPAdes) (version 2) | ecosystem: Environmental > Terrestrial > Soil > Agricultural land | place: USA... | reverse complement strand
CAGCGCTTCGGCCAGCACCAGCAGCCCGAGCGTGCCCGCGGCGAAACGGTGCGTCTGCTCGCGCCATGTCTTGTGCGTTTCGACGGGCCGGTTCGGAAACGCCTTGTCGGCCTTCGCGACCGCCGCCGGCTTGACTGGCCAGGTGATACGTCCGTAGCAGGTGGGCCAGTCGGGACACGACAGCCCGGCGTTGGAAAGGCGCACGAACGAGCCATACATGATCAGGAAAAACGCCAGCGCGCAGGCGATCCACGCGAGCGTGCGCAGCGGCAGGTTCGTTGTCGGCATCACAAGGCCACCTGCACCGCTTTCTTGAGATCGCCCCGCAGCCGCGTCGGATCGAAACCCGCCGGATAACTCAACATGGTCTTGCCGCTCGGCGTGACCAGCACCGCGCTCACGCTGTCGGCCGTCTTCGGACGAAAATCTTCAAGCGTCGGCGACGAAGTGGTCGCGAGCGTCCACACCTTGTCGAAGCCTTCGGCCGCCGCGCCCTGCGGCGGCGCGCCGAGGTACACCAGCCGCAGCATGTCGGCCTGCTTGTCCAGCGTGATCTGCGCGCGATGCACGAGATCGAGTTGACGCAGGCAGCGTTCGGCGCAATCCGGGCCGGGCAAGGCGACCAGCGTCCACGCAGCCTCATGGCTGCGGAACGCAAGGGGCTTGCCATCGGTCAACTGCGCCGGCATCTGCGCGAGATCGCGTTCGGGCCGGATCGGTGTGCCGTAGCTGCGCGTGGGCGGCGACCAGCCGGACATCATCATCGCGGCGGCGCCGATCATGGAGGCCGCGAAAATCCCCACGATCACCACGGCCTGCAGGCGGCGTCGATTGCGCAAATCCATCTAGGGCTCCTTGACGCCGTGCCACATGAGCCGCGTTGCTTCCGCAGCGGTCGCCAGACAAGGCGCGCGCCGCAGCGCCAGAGTGGTTCTCTGGTCAAGGCGCGCGCCGATGGATGGCGGCCGCTGCGGAGCAACCCTTCGGGCCGGGGCTGTTTGCCCACATGGCCGCGTCATCACTCGTCTATGTATCGACATACATTTTCCTCGTTCTTCCTTGCCCTGCGGGCAAACAGCCGACGGCGCGGCCACGTGGCACAGCATCAAGGAGCCCATTATTCCTGTTCGGTGTCGAGGGTGTCATCGCGCTTCACGCGATGCAGCACGAAAAACATCACGACCGCCGCGACCGCGAAGCAGAACCACTGCAGCGCGTACGCGCGATGCCGCGCGGGCGGCATCACGTTGGCCGTCCAGCTGCGGATGTAGGCGCTGTGCGGGTCGGGGTCGGTCAACAATACATGCGGATACACCGCGGCGCCGAGGTCATCGGCGATGGCGCGCAGGTCGATGAAAGTCACCAGCTTCGGCCATGCCTTTTCGTGCGGCAGCGGATTGCCGCCCAGCTTCAGGCCCGGCAGCGGCGGCGGCGCGTAGATGCCGGTCAGCGTGATGGCGCGATCCGGGATCGGCGGAATGTCGGGCAGCGTGGTGGTGTCCGGCCCCATTCGCGCGAGGAAGCCGAGGTTCACCAGCAGCACGCGCGCCGAATCCGCGGGCTTGAACGGGACGAACACCATCACGCCCAGGCGGTCCGCGCGCATCTGGTCGTCCAGCAGGTAAACGTGGTTGCCTTCCAGCGTGCCGCTGACCTTGACGTGCGGGTAGGCATCGGATTCGCGATCCGCACGTGCATCGGCAAGGCTCACCAATGGCGCGCTGGCGGCATCATGGAAGCGGGCCAGCACGGTTTCCTTGTACGCGGCGCGGCGCAACTGCCACACGCCCAGCGCGCAGAACACCGCGACGCCGCACGCGGTCAACAGCACCGCGAACACGCCGGGGCGCCGCACGCGCATCACGCCGCACGCACCGTCGGCCCGCGGCGCAACGCTATACTCGGCGTTTCCGCGCGCGGCATGCCCATGTCATTCACCACCCTGTACAAGGCTGTCCTGGTCATCGTGTTCCTGGTGGTGATCTTCGAGCTGGGCCAGGCGTTGTATTTCATGATGACCGATCGCAAGGACACCGGCCGCACGGTGTGGGCGTTGACGCGGCGCGTCGCATTCTCGGTGTTGTTGATCGCACTGATCGTGATCGGCATCGTCACCGGCGTGCTGCATCCGCACGGCGTGTACGTGCGCTGAGAACGAAAGACCGGCAATTATCGCAAACTCCGGTCAACCCTTGGAAGGCGGCGGCCCGGAGACCTTGCTGGCCGGCGGTGCTTGCGGCGCCACCAGGCCGAGCTTGGCGGCGCGCGTGTCGATCCCCTTGTCGAGCAAACGCGCCGTGGCCAGTTCGGCGTTGCCGGCATCGGCCTGCCCGCTGTGCAATTCGGCCAGCCCCAGGCCGTAATGCGACCACGCCGTGTGCGGTGATTGCGCCAAGGCCTGCTGGTACGCCTTGATCGATTCGGCGTACTTGCCCATCCGCAGGTACACCATGCCCAGGCTGTCCAGATAAGCCGCGCGGTTGCCGTCGCGCTTGATGGCCTCGCGGCAATCGTGCAGCGCGCCGTCCAGCGACTGGTTGGCCAACGCACGCGCCCAGCAGCGTTCGTTGAGCGCCTCGCCGAGCGAAGCGTCGTCCTCGTGCGCGTGAATCCACGCGTCCAGCAAGGGCACGGCGCTGGCCGGCTCGTCGATGGCGACGTACAGCGCCGCGATCGCGCGGGACTGCATCGAACCGGTCGGCGCAAGCTGGCGCGCGGCCGCGAGATCCGCCGCGGCGCCGGCTTCGTCCTTTTTTCCGTAGCGCAGCCGCGCGCGCAGCATCAACGCATCGAGGTTTTTCGGATCGAGGCCCAGCGCCTTGTCCAGGTCGTCCAGCGCCGCATCGGGCTGTTTCTGGGCGGCCAGGATGCGGGCGCGGATCAAATGGTCGTCCGCATTGCCCGGATCCAGCCGGATCGCCGCATCCAGGTCGGCATGCGCGTCCGCGAGTTCGCCGCGCGCCAGGCGTGCCTGGCCGCGCAATGCGTAATCGGCTGCCGTCTTCGGTTCGCCATTGTTCGCCGCGGCAGCGGCCGATTCATGCGCACCGATCGAAGTGGTGTCCAGCGAAAACACGCGGCCGCCGTTGTACGTGAAGTAGAGCTTGCGCTGGCTGTTGGCGATGTACATGTGGTGCGCCAGCATGAAATCGACGCCGAGGATCATGTCGGTCGAACCATCGCCGAGGTTGCCGTCCATCACCAGCATCTCGCTGTGCTGGATCGTTTCGGTGCCGACCGAAAACGAGTCGATGGGCACGATCCAGGACTGATACGTCTTTTCGCCGAGGCCGCCGATGCGGCCGCCCTGCTTCACGCCGGGCCCATGCAGGTCGATGCCCACGCGCTCGGCGGCGCGCCGGTCGAGCAGGGTCGCGACCGCGCCGCTGTCCAGCAGGGCGCGGACCGTTTTGCCGTTGATCGTCACGTCGACGAAACTGCGCCGGTCGTTGAAATCGACGGAGGGATGCAGGTCGGCAACGTTGTAGGTGCCGCCGTTCTTGACCCAATAGGCCAGCGCCGATTTGCGGCAATCGTCGGGCTTGAACATGGTGACCTTGCCGTGCGCGAGGTCGATTTCGAGATCCGCGAAATCGAGCAGGTTGGCGCCCAGCGATCCTTCGCCCGCATCCGACCCGCCGACCACGAAATCGACGTTGTGCAAGTCGGTGTCGAGGAAGCCGAGGTCCTTGATCGTGGCAACCTCCGCAGCGGCAGAGCCGCCGATCCCGCCCATGCGGAACCCGAATGGCGCGGGCACGAGCCTCAGTCCGAGCGCCTCGGCATTGGCGCGCGACATGAAGTCGAACCACGCGCCGGAATCGATCGTGAAGCGCGTCGCCGCGCCGTTGACCTTGACCAGCGTGGTGGGACGCTCGCCGATCATCTCGACGGACAGCGTACCGTATTTGCCCAGCGTGCAGCCCGCGGTGGACGGCGCGGACGCTGCGCAGGCGAGCAGCGCGCACGCGGCCAACCCAATCCATCCTTCGTGACGCATCGCGTTCACGGACAGCCGTGCCTCTCCAATGAAAGGCTATGCCAAGGGCGGAATCACTTCTCCGGTCGGGAGAGGGATGGGCTCTTCGAAGTTACAGGATATACACGAACAGGAACAGGCACAGCCAGATCACGTCGACGAAGTGCCAGTACCACGACACCGCCTCGAACGCGAAATGGTGTTCGCGGTTGAAGTGCCCGCGCGCGCAACGCAGCCACATCACGATCAGCATGATGGTGCCCAGCGTCACGTGCAGGCCGTGGAAGCCGGTGAGGATGTAGAACGTCGCGCCGTAGATGCCGCTGTGCAGCGTCATGTTGAGGTGGACGTACGATTCCCAGTACTCGTGCGCCTGCAGGCCGAGGAAGGTCGCGCCCAGGAGGATGGTGAGGCCGAGGAAACCGATCAGCCGTCCGCGGTTGCCGGCGCGCAACGCGTGGTGCGCGATCGTCACGGTGATGGACGAGGACAGCAGCAGCAGCGTGTTGATCAGCGGGATGCCCCACGGCGAGGTGGCGATGAACGAGCCGCCCACCGAATCCGGGCCGTTGGTCGGCCACGCCGCCGAGAAGCCCTGCCAGATGTAGCCGTTGGTGATGATGCCCTTGTCGCCGGCGCCGCCCAGCCACGGCACCACGAAGGTGCGGATGTAAAACAGGCCGCCGAAGAACGCGGCGAAGAAGAACACCTCGGAGACGATGAACCACATCATCCCCATCCGGAACGAGGTATCCACCTGGCCGTTGAAGACGCCCTTCATCGACTCGCGGATCACGTTGCCGAACCAGCCGAACATCATGCCGATGATGGTCAGCGCGCCGATCGTCAGGACGATCTGTCCCGGTCCGTCGTAACCGTTCAACCAGATCGCAGCGCCAGCCATGAACAGGAACATGCCGATCACCGCGATGATCGGCCAGCGGCTGCTGTGTGGAACGTAGTAGACGTTGGCGTCGAGTTGGCTCATGTCATGGATTCCGGTCTATGGCTGGCGAACGGTGTTGCCCGATCAACGTGTGGGGACCCAGTTGGGGATGCCGACGAAATGCCCTTGCAGCAGGCTGGCGACGAAGAACGCGACCGCGATCGCCGCGATGATCCACGCGGTCCGCCGCGCGCGCGCCTTGCGTTGCGCGAGTTCGTCCGGCGCCGGCTTTTCGTTCAATTGAACGTTTTCGTGTGTTCGAAGCATGCTTTATAAAAATCCAAACGGAGCGGCTTTTGTTGAAAACAAGGCCATGGATGGCCGAGGTAGCGTTGCTATTGCCGATGACTGTTCGCGCCCCGTCGTCTCATCGTGCAGCAATCAGGGACGATTGCACAAATCAATGGCTAATATCCCCGTGAGCCAGCTTGGTATCGTCGATCACCGGCGGCACCGTGAAGCTGTGGTGTGGCGCAGGCGACGGCAACGTCCACTCGAGCCCGTAGGCGTGTTCCCACACCCGAGACGCGGCCTTCTGTTTCGAGAAGTAGATGCAGTGGATCACCACGCCCACGAAGATCAGCTGGGTCGCGCCGAACCAGAAGCCGCCGATCGACGACACCATGTTCCAGTCCGCGAACGCGACGTTGTAGTCGGGGATGCGGCGCGGCATGCCGGCAAGGCCGAGGAAATGCTGCGGGAAGAACAGCACGTTCACCGAGATCGCGCTGGACCAGAAGTGCAGCTTGGCCCAGAACTCCGAATACATGTTGCCCGACCACTTGGGCAGCCAGTAGTACACCCCTGCGATGATCGCGAACAGCGCGCCGCCCACCAAGACATAGTGGAAGTGCGCAACGATGAAGTAGGTCTGGTTGTACTGGAAGTCGGCCGGCACCAGCGCCATCATCACGCCGGAGAAGCCGCCGATCGAGAACAGCACGATGAAAGCGATCGCCCACAGCATCGGCACTTCGAAGCTCAGCGAGCCGCGCCACATCGTGGTGACCCAGTTGAAGATCTTCACGCCGGTCGGCACCGCGATCAGCATGGTCGAGAACATGAAGAACACCTCGGCACCCAGCGGCAGGCCGACGGTGAACATGTGGTGCGACCACACGATGAACGACAGGAACGCGATGCACGCGATCGCGTACACCATCGCCTTGTAGCCGAACAAAGGCTTCCGCGAGAAGGTCGGCACGATTTCCGAGATGATCCCGAACGCCGGCAGGATCATGATGTACACCTCGGGATGGCCGAAGAACCAGAACACGTGCTGGTACATCACCGGATCGCCGCCCGCCGCGGCGTTGAAGAAGTTGGTGCCGAAGAAGCGGTCGAACAGCATCATCGTGACCGCGCCGGCCAGCACCGGCATCACCGCGATCACCAGGAACGAGGTGATCAGCCACGACCAGCAGAACATCGGCATCTTGAGGAGATCGAGGCCCGGCGCGCGCAGGTTGAGGATCGTCGCGATGATGTTGATCGAACCCAGGATCGACGAGATGCCCATCAGGTGGATCGCGAAGATCATGAACGCGAAGGAATCGCCACCCTGCAGCACCAGCGGCGGATACATCGTCCAGCCCGCGGCCGGCGCCCCGCCCGGCATGAAGAACGTCGACAGCAGCAGCACGAACGCGAACGGCAGGATCCAGAACGACAGGTTGTTCAAGCGCGGCAACGCCATGTCGGGCGCGCCGATCTGCATCGGGATCATCCAGTTCGCGAGGCCGACGAACGAGGGCATGATCACGCCGAAGATCATCACCAGCCCGTGCATCGCGGTGAGCTCGTTGAAGAAGTAGGGCTGGATCAACTGCAGGCCCGGCTCGAACAATTCGCCGCGGATCAGCATCGCGAAACTGCCGCCCACGAACAGCATCAGGAACGAGAACGACAGGTAAAGCGTGCCGATGTCCTTGTGGTTGGTGGACATGAACCAGCGCTCGAAAAAGCCCTGGTGGTGTTCCTCGTGATGGATGGCCTGCGCGGTGCTGGACATGGTGCGAATCCTCAAAGAATGCTTGTGCTGCGTGTAACCGCGATCAACCCTTGGCGGGCGCCGGCTTCTGCGGCGCGGCCTGCGCGGTGCGCGCGGCCTTGTCGAGCGTCGCGGCGTTTTCCTGTTCCGCAAGCCAGGCGTTGAACTGATCCTTCGGCAACACCTTGACCACGATCGGCATCGCGCTGTGGTCTTGCCCGCACAGCACGTAGCACTGGCCGCGATAGATGCCGGGCTTGTCCACCTTGGCCCAGGCGTCGTTCATGATGCCGGGAATGGCGTCGCGCTTGGCCGCGAAATCGGGCACCCACCAGCCGTGGATCACGTCATCGGCCGTGATCAGGAAGCGCACCTTCACGCCGGCCGGAATCACCAGCGGATGCGTCACGTCGAGCAGGTAATCGTGGAAGCCGGTTTGCTTGTCCACCACGCTGTACGGGCTGATGCCGGAGTCGAGCTGGCGCGCGGCGTTGCTGTCCCACGCGAGCCGCGAGTAGATGGTCGGCACCTTCGTGATCGGCTTGCCGTCGTAGCTGACGTAGTCGTAGCGCCACAGCCACTGATAGCCGGTGACCTTGACGGTCATCTGCGAACCGGTGGCGTTGTACATCTCGCGGGTCAGGATGGTCGCCGGCGCGGCGAGGCCGATCAGGATCAGCACCGGCACGATCGTCCAGCCGAGCTCCAGCAGGGTGTTGTGGCTCCACGTCGCCGCGACCGCGCCTTTCGAGCGGCGGAAGCGGAAGATCGCGATGAACATCGCGCCGAACACCAGGATGCCCAGCGCCACGCACACCCACAGCGCGGCCATGTGCAGGTTCCAGATCTGCTGCGAGATCGGGGTGACGCCCTTGTCGAGGTTGAGCTGCCACGGGCGCGGATCGGCGGCGGCGGCCATGGATACCAGCAGAGCACCGAAGGCGGCGCCCGCCCCCACGATCCGCCGTTTGCAATTGCTGGAACTCATTTCATCGCACCCCGGATAGTCTTCTAGTTGTCGCGCCAGCCGCTGCGGCCGGACAGCAAGGCCTTCAACCATCGCGACAACTGCATCCTTTCGTCGTCGCCCAAACATTCGCCCACTTCCTGCTCGCGCCCTTGCGCGGCCAGTACCACGTGGCGATGGCCGTCGCCGCGCTCCCGTACCTGCACCCGGGTCCACGCCACCGGAAACGTGCTGGCTGCACGGCCCCTGGGCGGGAGTCGCTCGATGCGGACCTGGTCCGTATCCAGCGTGATGCGTTCCCTGCGATCGCCGCTGCGCCAGACCAGCCACAAAGCCATCGCGAGCACCGGAACCTCGACCAGGGCGAACAGCGGCGCGAACACATCGCCCCCCCACGCCGCAAGGCCTGCCACCAGCAACGCCGCGATGCACAGCTCCCACGTCAACCGGCGCATCTGCTGGCGATTGAGTGCCCGGTTGGGCGCCAGCAGCAGCGTCACTTGCCCGGTTTCGGCAGCCACCGGAAGACGTGTGATCATGGACATCAGCGGTACCGCAATCCTGGGAATCATAAGGCCGCCCGGCCATCGCAGCAAGAATAACCCTCGGGCACGCGCGCATTCTGCCGCGCGTCATTGGCTGCGCCGTGCGCAAGCCTTACAATGGGCGGTCATATGTGAGTCATCGCCGATGGCTGAAATCCTCGTCCCCGAATTGCCCGCGCCGCCGAGCGCCGCGCGTGCGCGCATCACCGCCGCGTGGAGCGGCAACGAATCCGAAGTGGTCGCGGCGCGACTTGCCGAAGCCACGCTGCCCACGAAGGAAAGCGAGGCCGTCGAAGCACAGGCCGCCGCGCTGGTCGGGCGCGTGCGCGAACGCAGCGCCAACCAGAGCGCGGTGGAATCCTTCATGCGCCAGTACGACCTTTCTTCCGAGGAAGGCGTGCTGTTGATGTGCGTCGCGGAAGCGTTGCTGCGCATTCCCGATCGCCTGACGACCGACAAGCTGATCCGCGACAAGCTGGGTGAAGCCGACTGGAAGAAGCACCTCGGCACCAGCGATTCATTGTTCGTCAACGCTTCCACGTGGGGGCTGATGCTGACTGGCCATCTGGTCAATCTTGCCGATTCCACCCGCGCGGATGCGCCGGGCGCGTTCAAGCGCCTGATCGCGCGCGCCGGCGAACCCATGATCCGCCTCGCGGTGCGCCAGGCCATGCGCATCATGGGCCACCAGTTCGTGATGGGCCGCACCATCGAGGAAGCGCTGGATCGTTCCGCGAAAGGCGACAACGCCAAGTACCGCTATTCGTACGACATGCTGGGCGAGGCCGCTTTCACCGCGCCCGACGCGTTGCGCTACAAGAAGGCGTATCACGACGCGATCCTCGCGCTGGGCGCGCGCGGGCCGTACGCCAACCTGCTGGACGCGCCGTCGATCTCGGTGAAACTGTCGGCGTTGCATCCGCGCTACGAAGTCGCCAAGCGCGAACGCGTGCACGCGGAACTGACGCCGGTGGTGCTGGAACTCGCGCAGCTCGCGAAGGCGCAAGGCATCGCGCTGACGGTCGACGCCGAGGAAGCCGACCGGCTGGAGCTGTCGCTGGACGTGATGGAAGCGGTGTTCACGCATCCGTCGCTGGAAGGCTGGAACGGCTTCGGCCTTGCGGTACAGGCGTACCAGAAACGCGCGCCGTTCGTGATCGACTGGCTGATCGAAACCGCGAAGAAAGCCAAGCGCCGCTGGTGCGTGCGCCTGGTCAAGGGCGCGTACTGGGATTCCGAGATCAAGCGCGCGCAGGAATTGGGCCTTTCCGGCTATCCGGTGTTCACGCGCAAACCCAACACCGACGTTTCCTATCTCGCCAATGCGCGCCGCATGCTCGACGCGGGCGCGGACGTGATCTACCCGCAATTCGCCACCCACAACGCGCACACGATCGCCGCGATCCACCACCTCGCAAATGGACGTCCCTTCGAATTCCAGCGCCTGCATGGCATGGGCAGCGACCTGTACGCGGAAGTCGTCGGTCCCGATCACTGGAACGTGCCGTGCCGCGTGTACGCGCCGTGCGGCAGCCACGAAGACCTGCTGCCGTACCTGGTGCGCCGCCTGCTCGAGAACGGCGCCAACACCAGCTTCGTCAACCGCATCAGCGACGAAAAGCTGCCGGTCAACGAATTGGTCGCCGATCCCTGCACCGAAGTGCGCGCGTTCGGCGCCGCGCATGGCGGCCATTACCAGCATCCCCGCATTCCCCTGCCGATCGACCTGTACGGCACACTCCGGAAGAATTCCATGGGCGTCAATCTTGCCAACGACGACGAACTGAAATCCCTGGCCGAGGCGGTCAATGCCAAGCGCGGCCCGTGGCACGCGGAACCGCTGGTGCCGGGCGCGCAATCCGCGCAGCCGCAGCGCGATGTCACCAGCCCCGCGGATCATCGCGTCGTGGTCGGCCAGTCGCGCGATGCCGACGCGGCAACGCTGCTGCGCGCGCTGGACAACGCCGTCGCCGCGCAAACCGCGTGGGACGACACGCCGGCCGACGAACGCGCGCGAATCCTCGAGCGCGCGGCCGATCTCATGGAACAGAACCGCGGCGAACTGATCGCGCTGTGCGTGCGCGAAGCCGGCAAGACCATCCCCGCCGCGATCGGCGAAATCCGCGAAGCCGCCGACATGTGCCGCTACTACGCGGCGATGGCGCGCAAGCTGTTCGGCCAGCCGGAAGACCTGCCCGGCCCGACCGGCGAATCCAACCAGTTGTTCCTGCGCGGACGCGGCGTATTCGTGTGCATTTCGCCATGGAATTTCCCGCTCGCGATCTTCACCGGCCAGGTCGCGGCAGGACTAGCAGCGGGCAACGCGGTGATCGCCAAACCCGCGGAGCCCACGACGCTGATCGGCTGCATGGCCGTAAAGCTTCTGCACCAGGCCGGCGTACCCGAAAAGGTTTTGCAGTATGCGCCATGCCGCGGCTCGGTGATCGGCAACACGCTATTGACGCGCGATGAAATCGCCGGCGTGTGCTTCACCGGCTCCACCGAAACCGCGTGGACCATCAACCGCACGCTGGCCGCGCGCAATGCGCCGATCGCCGCGCTGATCGCCGAGACCGGCGGCCAGAACGCGCTGATCGCGGATTCGTCCGCGCTGCCGGAGCAACTGGTCAAAGACGTGATGACCTCTGCGTTCGATTCCGCCGGCCAGCGCTGCTCGGCCGCGCGCGTGTTGTTCGTGCAGGAAGACATCGCCGACCACGTCATCAACATGCTGAAAGGCGCGATGGACGAATTGAAG
>Ga0209178_1000536_pt1 | contig 11220 bp, 8 predicted proteins | sample GAAS200_FD_187521 | JGI IMG/M metagenome (GOLD analysis project Ga0209178, IMG submission 187521) | Agricultural soil microbial communities from Georgia to study Nitrogen management - GA AS200 (SPAdes) (version 2) | ecosystem: Environmental > Terrestrial > Soil > Agricultural land | place: USA... | reverse complement strand
GGAGTTAGCTCACAAAAGAGTGAAAGATTCTAGCTCAACGGCGCGGGCGAGGCCAAGGGCGGGAACCTGTTTGACCGGGGTGCGCGTTCAGCCTAGACTTCAAACGTTTGTTTGAAACGTGATTGGGCAGGAAACCGGCATGCGCGACAACCCGCAATTCTCCACCCGCCAACGCATCCTGGGCGCCGCGGAAGAATTGTTCGCGGAACGCGGGTTCGCCGCGGCGTCGTTGCGCCAGGTCACCGCGGCGGCCAAGGTCAATCTGGCCGCCGTCAACTACCACTTCGGTTCCAAGAACAATCTGATCGAGGAGGTATTCCGCCGCCGGCTGGACGAACTGAGCGACCGTCGTCTCGAACGCCTGGCCGCACTCGCCAAGTCCGATTCCGTGACCCTCGAGGACCTGCTCGACGCGTTCATCACGCCGGCGCTGGAACTATCGCTGAATCGCGAAGGCGGATCGGTATTCATGCGCGTGCTGGCACGCGCATTCGCGGAGCACAACAGCAACCTGCGCACGTTCCTGTCGGACAACTACGGCTACGTGCTCAAGGATTTTGCGGCGGCGTTCGCACGGCTGCTGCCGCAGCTCGAGAAACAGGAATTGTACTGGCGGCTGGACATCGCGGTCGGTGCGCTCACGTACGCCATGGCCGATTTCGGGATGATCAAGCGCCGCAGCGGCGACAGCGAGCGCACCCACCGCGAACAGATGGCCAAACACTTGATCCATTTCACCGCGGCGGGCCTTCGGGCGTAGTGATGGTGCGCCTTTTGCTGCCGTCATTCCCGCGAAAGCGGGAATCCAATGCCTGATTCTTCACAAGTTCCACTGATTGCCCCGGAGTTTTCATGTCTGACATCCTTCGAATCCGCAAAGCCGCCGTGCTGGGCGCCGGCGTGATGGGCGCGCAGATCGCCGCGCACCTCACCAATGCCGGCATCGAGACCGTGCTGTTCGACCTCGCCGCCAAGGAGGGGCCGAAGAACGGCATTGCCGTCAAGGCCATCCAGCACCTCGGCAAGATGTCGCCCGCGCCGCTGGCGGTCAAGGAGCTCGCCAGCGCCATCACGCCCGCCGATTACGACGAGAACCTCGCCGCGCTGAAGGATTGCGATTTCGTGATCGAGGCGATCGCCGAACGGATGGACTGGAAGCTCGACCTCTACAGGAAGGTCGCCGCGCACATCCCGGAACATTCGATCCTCGCCAGCAACACCTCGGGGCTGTCGATCAACGAGTTGGCCGAAGCGCTGCCGGAAAATCTGCGGCATCGATTCTGCGGGGTGCACTTCTTCAATCCTCCGCGTTACATGCAGCTGGTCGAGGTGATTCCGGGCAAGGCCACTGATCGCGGCCTGCTTGAAGGACTGGAAGCGTTCCTCACCTCCACGCTCGGCAAGGGCGTGGTGTTTGCGAAGGACACGCCGAACTTCATCGGCAACCGCATCGGCGTGTTCTCGATCCTCTCGACGATGTACCACACTACCCGGTTCAAGCTCGGCTTCGACGCGGTGGACGCGCTGACCGGCCCGGCCTTCGGGCGGCCGAAATCGGCAACCTATCGGACCGCCGACGTGGTTGGCCTCGATACCATGGCGCACGTCATCAAGACCATGGCGGATACCCTGCCCGACGATCCGTGGCACGAACACTTCAAGTCACCTGCGTGGCTGACCGCGCTGATCGAGAAAGGCGCGCTGGGTGCGAAAGTGGGCGCCGGCTTTTACCGGAAAGCCGGCAAGGAAATCCAGGTGCTGGATCTCGCGAAGCAGGACTACCGCGCTTCGGAACAGAAAGCCTCCGACGAAGTTGCGGCGATCCTGGCAATCAGGAATCCGGCCGAAAAGTTCGCCAAGCTGCGCGAATCGAACGATCCGCAGGCGCGATTCCTGTGGGCGTGCTTCCGCGACCTGTTCCACTACACCGCGTATCATCTCGAAGGCATCGCGGAAACCGCGCGCGATGTCGACTTCGCGATCCGTTGGGGTTACGGCTGGAAGCTCGGGCCGTTTGAAACCTGGCAGGCGGCCGGCTGGGAACAGGTCGGCAACTGGATTGCCGAAGACATCGCCGCCGGCAGGGCGATGAGCGATACGCCGCTGCCCGCCTGGGTCACCGATGGCCGCAAGGGCGTGCATTTCGCGGATAGGTCGTACTCGCCGCGCGAAAACAGCAATTTGCCGCGGTCGTCAGCGCGGGTCTACAAGCGCCAGTTGTTCCCCGACGCGCTGATCGGTGAAAAGTTTGACCAAGGCGCAACGGTCTGGGAAAACGACGGCATCCGCCTGTGGACGCTGGGCGGCGACGACGTCGGCATCGTCAGCTTCAAGACCAAGATGTGCACCTTCGACGACCAGGTGCTGGACGGCATCCAGCATGCGGTCGGCCTTGCCGAGCAGAAGCTGAAGGCGCTGGTGGTGTGGCAATCAGGTCCGGTGTTCTCGGCCGGCGCCAACCTCAAGGGCGTGCTCGCGCTGTTGAAGGACGGCAAGGTTTCGCAACTCGAGGCCATGATCGCGAACTTCCAGCGCGCGACGATGCGCGTGCAGCACGGCCTGGTACCAACCGTTGCCGCGGTGCGCGGGCTGTGCCTCGGCGGCGGCTGTGAATTGCAGATGCACAGCGCGCGTACCGTCGCCGCGCTGGAAAGCTACATCGGACTGGTCGAAGCCGGCGTGGGCTTGCTGCCGGCCGGTGGCGGTTTGAAGGAAATCGCCGAGCGTTGCGCGCGCGCCACGACAGGCGACGACCCGTTTGACCAGGTCAAGCGCTATTTCGAAACCGTGGCCATGGCCAAGGCATCGACCAGCGCGATCGAAGCCAAGCAACTCGGCTACCTGCGCGACACCGACGTCGTGGTGTTCAACGCCAACGAACTCTTGTACGTCGCGAAGAACGTGGCGTCGTCGCTGGCCGAATCCGGCTGGCGCCCGCCGTTGCCACAGGCCACGCACGTCGCGGGCGATGTCGCCACCGCCACCATCAAGGCGCAACTCGTCAACATGCTGGCCGGCCATTTCATTTCCGAACACGACATGGAAATCGCCAGCCGCATCGCCGACACCTTGTGCGGCGGCAACATCGAACGCGGCAGCACGGTCGACGCGCAATGGCTGCTGGATCTGGAACGCCACCACTTCATGGAACTGACGCAGATGGAAAAGACGCAAGCGCGCATTGCGCACACCATGACCACCGGCAAGCCGCTCAGGAATTGAGCACCAGTCGTACGAGGTACGACAACCTCGTCATTCCGGCGAACGCCGGAACCCAGTGACTTTCGCGAACGCCACAAGAGACAAAGGCATTGGGTCCCGGATATCGCTTCGCGATTCCGGGCTGACGATTAAACAATCAACGCGCTGACGTGCAACCACGTGGCGCATAGGAGCAACGAGCATGACCAAGCAAACCCAGGATGCCTACATCGTCGCCGTCAAGCGCACGCCGGTGGGCAAGGCGCCGCGCGGGGTGTTCCGCCACACCCGGCCCGACGACATGCTGGCTCACGTGCTGCGCGAAACCCTGGACGAATGCCCCGGCATCGACGTCAACCGCATCAGCGACGTGGTGGTCGGCTGCGCGATGCCGGAGGCCGAGCAAGGCATGAACGTGGCGCGCATCGGCGCGCTGCTGGCCGGCTTGCCGGACACGATCCCTGGAATGACCATCAACCGCTTCTGCTCGTCCGGCCTGCAGTCGGTCGCGATCGCGGCCAACACCATCCGCCTCGGGGAGTCCGATCTTGTTCTTGCCGGCGGCACCGAATCCATGAGCATGGTGCCGATGATGGGTTTCAAGCCGGTGATGAACCCCGAAATCTTCAAGGACGAAAACATCGGGATCGCCTACGGCATGGGCATCACCGCTGAAAACGTCGCGACGCAGTGGAAGATCAGCCGCGAGGAACAGGATGCATTCGCGCTGCGCAGCCACCAGCGCGCGATTGCGGCGCAGGACGCCGGCAACTTCAAGGAAGAGATAGCGCCCTACCCGCTTGATGACCGCTATCCCGATTTGAGCTCTCGCGGCGCGAAGGAAGATCGCCGCGTGATCGAGGACGACGAGGGTCCACGCCGCGACACCAGTGCCGAAGTACTGGCGAAACTGCGCACGGTGTTCCGCCGCGACGGCACGGTCACCGCCGGCAATTCATCGCAGATGTCGGACGGCGCCGGCGCCGTGCTGCTCGCCAGCGAACGGGCGATCAAGGATTACGGCCTGACGCCGCTCGCGCGTTTCGTCGGGTTCTCGGTGGCCGGCGTGCCACCGGAAATCATGGGCATCGGCCCGAAAGAGGCGATCCCGAAGGCGTTGAAAGCCACCGGCATGAAGCAAGCCGACATGGAGTGGATCGAACTCAACGAAGCCTTCGCCGCGCAGGCGCTCGCGGTCATCAAGGACCTCGGCCTCGACCCCGACAAGGTCAACCCCGAGGGCGGCGCGATCGCGCTCGGCCATCCTCTCGGCGCCACCGGCTCCATCCGCATTGCCACGCTGGTCCACGGCATGCGCCGCCGCAAGCAAAAGTACGGCATGGTCACGATGTGCATCGGCACGGGCATGGGCGCGGCGGGGATCTTCGAGATGGTGTAGGAACGCAAAAAACCCGGGCCTCAGCCTATGGTCGGTCGGGTTGCATCGCGGCGGCTCTTGAGCAGGCTGGCGATGGTGGTCACGGCCAGAATCGAGAGGATGATCACCAGCGACAACCAGGTCGGGATCGGCGGGACCACATGGATGGGCTCGCCGCCGTTGAGGAACGGCAGGCTGTTGCCGTGCATCGCTTCGATGATCAGCTTGATGCCGATGAAGCCCAGCACCAGCGCGAGGCCGAAGCTCAGATAGACGAGCCGTTTGATTAGTCCGCCGATCAGGAAGTACAGCTCGACCAATCCGAGCAGCGCGAAGGCATTGGTCGCGAACACGATGTAGGGCTCATTGGTCAGCCCGTAGATGGCCGGAATCGAGTCGAGTGCGAACAGGATGTCGGTCATGCCGATCGCGATCATCACCATCATCATGGGCGTGAAATAGCGCTTGCCGTCGATCACGGTGGACATGTTGGCCGCGTCGTATTCCGTGGTGAACGGCAGGACCCGTTGCGCGACGCGCACCAGGATGTTGGGTTCGTAGGCTTCGTCTCCTTCCTGCTTCTCGAAAGCCAGCTTGGCCGCGGTCAGGATCAGGAACAAGCCGAACAGGTAGAACACCCAGCTGAAGTGGGCGATCGCCGCCGCGCCGATCAGGATGAAGATCGTGCGCAGGACCAGTGCGATCACGATGCCGATCAGCAGCACTTTCTGCTGGAATGCGCGCGGCACCGCGAAGCTCGACATGATGATCACGAACACGAACAGGTTGTCGATCGACAAGCTGTATTCGGTGATGTAACCCGCGAAGAATTCGATCCCCCGATCGCGGCCCCATATCGCCGTCAGGCCCAGCCCGAACAGGATCGACAGCGATACAAAGAACGCCGTCCAGGCGCCGGCTTCCTTCAGGGAAGGTTCGTGGGCATCGCGGATGTGGGTAAAAAAGCTGAGCGCGAGCAGCGCGACGATACCGGCAGCGGTGGCCAGCCAGATCCAGAGTGGTACTTGCATTCGCTGAAACTCCCTGCAGGGCGGGCCGATGGCGATCGAGCCGGGTTCAGAATATCAATGCGAGTGCGAATGTTCCCAGCATCATGAACGCGGTGGCAATCTTGATTGCGGTACCGATCAGCAAGCCGATCCAGGTGCCGGCCCCAACGCGCGCAGCATGTTCCACCCGGCTGCCGCTTGCGAGTTGTCCGATGATCGCGCCAGCGAACGGTCCGAGGATGATGCCGGGAATGCCGAAGAACAGCCCCACGATCGTGCCGATGAATGCACCCCACACCGCCGCCTTGCTGGCGCCATAACGTTTCGCGCCATAGCTGCCCGCCACGAAATCGAAGACGATCGAGAACGCCGCCAGCACCGCCAGGAACACGATCACCCAGACGGGAATCGCTTCGAAACGGCCCACCCACGCGGCCAGCAGCATGCCGCCGAACATTACCGGAATGCCGGGAAGATTCGGCAGGATCGAGGCCACGAAACCGGCGACAATGATGATGCCGGCAACGACGTACCAGAGGATGTTCCAGTCCATGGGTGGAGGATACGGGATGCGCCGCCTCCTGTTCCGGGAGAGGCCCAACAGTTCTCCGGGACACGAACCTCGGCGGCGAACGGTTGAATCAGGGCTGTCGTTGCTTGTCTATCTCATCGGCGAAATGCCGTGGGTTGGACTGATCCCGGCCTTGTCCGGGAGAAGCCCGACATGCTCCAAAAAAAGAACCTCGGTGGAGGTTGAACTTGGTCCGTCGTTGGGCTTCGCTGCGCTCAGCACCAACCTACAAGAGCACGCTGTCGTTGCTATTTTGTGGGCGTGAGTTGCAGCGTCAGCACCTCGAACGGTTGCAGCTTGATGGTGGTCGGTACGTCAGCATCGAGGTGTTTCGGCACATCGCTGCCACCCGTGTGCCAAACGTCCATCACGTTGAACGAGCGCGCGGCACCTTTCGGCAACTGCAGCTGCCGGCCTACGTCGAGGATCGCAAGCTGCGGTTTGTCATCCGGATTGCGTAGCGTCATGAACGCCTTTTGCGGCGACCATGCCGCCCAGCCGTAAACGTCCAGCCGCCCGGGATCGCCACCGATCCAGTGGGTATCGCGCAGCACGTCCACGTTCGCGCGCGACCATTTCGCCGTCTCGGCCAGCATGTCCCAATCCGAGTCGGTCAACAGCCTTGGCGTGATGTACATCTCCTGCAAATCGGTGCCGGTCGCGAAATAGGAATGCACTTCGTTGGCGAAATCGTGGCCGGGATCGGCGTCCAGCCCCACCGCATGCTGCGCGTAGATGATTCCATGCAGCATCAGCGAATTGATGGGGAACAGCGGACCCTTCTCCACGACGTTGCGGTAGGTCTGCTCGTCACGGTAGGTGATCCACTGCTCGCGCTTGGAGCCCACCCCGGTGAAGTTGTGATCGTAACCATCGCGCCAGATCGAATCGGCCCAGCGCAACCAGAACGGCGATGCCCAGGTGCCGGTGGTGACATTGATGAAGGTATCCGGCTTGTCGGTACGGATGTCGTCAATCAGTCGGATCGCGGCCGCGAAATCGCTGTCGAACCGGCTGCCGGGATAGACGCTGTCTACGTTGCCGGTGCCATCGAATTTGAACTGGTTGATGCAGTCCTTGTCGAGCAGCGCCATCACGACTTCGTGAAAGCGCTTCCAGTATTTCGGCGCCGACAGCGCGAGGCCGTCATCGACAATGCCGTACCCGGCCTTGCGTCCGTTGGCGATGCGCTCGTCGTGGGGTTTCCCATAGCCGCCCCACGGTGACAGCCACACGCCCGGCGCGGCGCCGTATTGCTTCGCCGCCTGGCACAACGGCACGAAACCGTGCGGGAATGCCTTCGAGAAATTCCAGCTTCCGCTGTAGTCGTCCCAGCCATCGTCGAACAGGAACGAATCCATATTCACGTGCCGCTTCCCGACCAGTTTCCTGCCGAACGTGTTGATGCGATCCAACGCTTCCGCTTCGGTGTAGGGCGTGAAGTAGCCGATGTCGTACCACGAGTTGTAGTGCAGGAACGGCCGGTAAGGATGCGCGCGTTCCCGTTCGATGTACCTGGCGAAGTCGCGCCGCAGCTGGTCCGCATGGGCGACGCCGATCACCGCCGAGTACGTCACCGACTGGCCCTTCGCCAGCGGCAGCGTGCGATCGATCCACATCCTGACCTTGCCTCGCCACGCGTCGGCCTTGGACATCGGGTGCTCGAAACCCAGCCAGTCGTCGTGCGACACCACCGGCGATCCATCGACCGAACCGACCACAATCGCATCGGGCGCGTTGGCGCCGAACAGCGAGACTTTCGTGATGGGCGCATCCGCGTTCAATGCGGTGATCGTGACGATCTCGCGCAGGTAATCCGAACCGTCGCGCTGTACCAGCTTCCAGTCGACGCGGAGGTCACCCTTGGGGCCCAGGAAAACGCCTTCCACCGCCTTGCCTGGAATGCGTTCGGTCAGCTGGGAAGCACCGACATCGACCGGCATTGCGCTTGCCCGCAAGCTGCCTTGTAACCTGAAATCGGAAGTGGCAAGCGTGCGGTCGTCCTTGAAGGTCAGCGAGAACGGATCGATGATCGCGATCTGCCTGTGATGTCGCCGGTCGGCGACAACGAGATTTGCGAGCACGCCGCGCTCGTTCTTCCACGTTGCCGCCACCACGTCGTTGCCGAATCGCTCCAGCCCTGCCTGCGCCGCGACCGGGTCTCCGGCAGAGGCCCCCATGGCGGCAAACACCACGCCTCCAACCAGGATGGAAACGACCCAGCTACGCAAGACGCGCCCTGCACCCCAAGCTCTTCCCGGCATCCGGTTGTTCCGACGGCGCGGGCTGCTCCCGCCAGACCATTGTGCCGGAGTCGCGTCCGCTAGCGCCGCGAGGGGATGAAATTACGTTCGCTGCGACGCGCGGGCCGCGGCCACGGGCAGATCATCGGCACCTCACGACGATAATCCTGATATTCGGGATGCGCCGCTATCAGGTCGCGCTCTTCCAGCAACCGTACCGCAATCAGGATGTAACTCGTGGTTGCGATCGCAAACAGAAAGTGCCCCGCGGTCATCCGCGGAGTCGCCCAGAACGCAATGACGAAACCCAGCATCAGCGGATGCCGGACGATCCGGTAATAGAAGCTGTCGACGAATTCCGGCGGGGTGTATGCGGCGCCGCGCGCGCGCAACCAGACCTGGCGCAACCCGAACAAATCGAAATGATTGATGGCGAACGTGCTGCTGAGGACGATCAGCCAGCCGAAGGCGGACAGCCCGTACAGCAACCACCACGCCCAACCCCGCCCCACGTTCCAGATCACGCCCGGCAGCGGCCGCCACAGCCAGTACAGCAGAATCAGCGCCAGACTGCTTGTCAGCACGTACGTGCTGCGTTCGATCGACGGGCTCATCCAGCCCGTCAACCACTTCTTGAACCCCCGCCGCGCCATGCCGGAGTGCTGGACCGCGAAGATGCCGAGCAGGACCGCGTCGATCACCACCGCCTGCGACACACTGGCCGCCACAAATCCCCGGTTGACGGTATGCGGCACGAAGGAGACATCGGCGACGAAGGCGATCGCATACAGGAACGCCAGGAAAAACACGGCGTAGCACAGCAAGCCGTAAAGAAGGATCAAGGCATTACGCATGGCGGCTCTCCATCCCACATCCAGATACCGGATATGGGAGAACACCGTTTCGCGGCGATTTGCGACATGGAACCGTCGCCGACCGCAGCCGATCAGCCTTCCAGCATTGCCTTCCAGCGGTCCTTCGCCTCGAGCCACCAGTATTGCGCCTGCGCCCCCAGATAGCCGAGCGGCCGCCAGGCCGATTGCAAGCCGAACGACGCGAACTCGCGCCAGCCCTGGCCACCCTCGGCGATCGCGTCGGCCAGCAGTTCACCTGCGGCGCAAGTCGGCGCGGTGCCATGGCCCCCGAAGGCCTGCATCCACCACAGGCCATCGCCACGCGTGCCGAGTTGCGGCATCTGGTGGCGCGCGTAGCTCATCAGGCCAGACCACGCGTAATCGATCTTCACACCTTCGAGCTGCGGGAACACGCGCAGCACATCGCGCATCAGCAGTTTCTTCACGGCCGCGGCCGAGCGGTTACGGATGGAGATGCGGCCGCCCCACAGCAGCCGCGTGTCCTTGAGCGGCCGGTAGTAGTCGAAGGCGAAGCGGGTGTCGTAGATCGCAGCATCGGTGTGCAGGCATTCCTGCATGCGCGCGCCGAGCGGCTCGGTCGCCATCACGTAGGTGGCGATCGGCAATATCGCCCGGTCGACCTCGCGCTCGAGTTTGGCGAGATAGCCGCCGCACGCCAGCACCACGGTTTGCGCCTTGACCTCGCCGTCCGCGGTCTTCACCCGCCAGCGCGCACCATCGCGTTCGACGCGCCTCACGCGGGAATGTTCGTGGAAGCGCACGCCCTGCCCCTGTGCCGCGCGCACCATCCCGTGCAGGTAATCGATCGGATGCAGGTGCAGCGCGTTCCGCTCGAACAGACCGTCGTGATAGCGCCTGCTGTGGATCACGCTGCGAAGCTGTTCTTCCGGCAACCATTCCCATTCGACGCCGTAGGTTTGCTGCAACAGGCGTTGGCGCGCACGCAGGATCTCCGGATCGCGAAACCAGTTCGCCCAGACCACGCCCGCGTCCACGGCGTCGCACTCGATCGCATAGTTCCTGATGCGTTCGCGAATGAGATCCACCGCGCGGGTGGTGGCACCGTACAGGCGCTGCGCGTGCTGCGCGCCGAGCTGGTCCAGCAACGCCTCCTCGCCCAGCGAATAGCCGCCAAACACGAAACCGCCGTTGCGGCCGGATGCTCCGTGCCCGATTCCTTGGCTCTCCAGCAGCACCACGTCGCGCACGCCGCGCTCGGCGAGGCCGAGCGCCAGGCACACGCCGGCGTAGCCGCCGCCAACGATCGCGATCTGCGCGTCGTGCCCGCCTTCGAGCGGCGGCAACGGATCGAACGGGCGGGCGCTCGCGGCGTACCAGGTCGTTGTCATCGCACCAGCATACCGCCTGGCGGCTTTTGTAGGTTGGGCTGATCCCGGACTTGTTCCGGGAGAAGCCCAACAGCCGAAACCGGACGGATGCGGCATCGCTGGCAAATAGGATCTACCGGGGCTGTCGTTGGGCTTCGCTGCGCTCAGCACCACCTACAAGAGCAGGCACCATGGCAAAGACGGCTAGCCCGCTCCGCTGCCGGGCACGAGGTGCCGCAACTCGGGGTCGGCAGACGCGAAGTGCAAGGTCGCGCGCACCATGCCGGCCTTGTTGCCGCAATCGAAGCGCGTGCCCGCGAAGCGGTGCGCCAGCACCGGCGTTTCCTCGAGCAACGCCGCGATCGCGTCGGTCAACTGGATTTCGCCACCCGCGCCGGGTGTGGTTTGTTCCAGCAGGTCGAAGATGCGTGCCGGCAACACGTAACGTCCGACCACCGCCAGGTTGGACGGCGCATCCGCGGGCTTCGGCTTTTCGACCATGTGGCGGATGCGATCACCATTGCCATCGATATCAACGATGCCGTACTTGCCGGTATCGGCGTGCGGCACTTCCTCGACCGCGAGCACGCCGGTCTTGCCGTCGGCCGCGCGTT
>Ga0209178_1000534_pt1 | contig 11224 bp, 14 predicted proteins | sample GAAS200_FD_187521 | JGI IMG/M metagenome (GOLD analysis project Ga0209178, IMG submission 187521) | Agricultural soil microbial communities from Georgia to study Nitrogen management - GA AS200 (SPAdes) (version 2) | ecosystem: Environmental > Terrestrial > Soil > Agricultural land | place: USA... | reverse complement strand
GATTTTGTTGACGAGACCGCGACCTTTGTGGCGTGCTCGCCGAGGGCCGCGTGGATTGCTCGGGTTTCGGTCGGGTCGTTGGCGGGCGTGGCGGTGCCGTGGGCGTTGATGTAGTCGATGTCTGCCGGTGCAAGCTGCGCGTCGCGCAGCGCCGCGGTCATCGCGCGCGCCGCACCGACGTCGGATGGCATCACGATGTCACCGGCATCCGCACTCATGCCGGCACCCGCGAACTCGGCCAGGATGTCCGCGCCGCGCGCCCGTGCATGGTCGAAATCTTCCAGCACGATCATGCCCGCGCCTTCGCCCAGCACCAGCCCGCGGCGCTGCTTGCAGAACGGTCGGCAGGTGTCGTCGGCCAACACGCGCATCGCTTCCCATGCGCGCAGCACGCCGAGCGTAAGGCAGGCTTCGGTGCCACCCGCCAATGCGACGTCGGCGACGCCCGCGCGCACCAGTGCGAACGCCTGCGCGAACGCGTGGTTCGCCGATGCGCAGGCGCTGGACACCGCGAAGCTCGGGCCGGTGATCCCGAATTCGATCGAGACCTGTGACGCCGGCGCGCTCATCATCCGGCGCACGATCGAGAGCGGATGCAGGCGCGGGTTGTGCTCGCCGTACAGCCGACGCGAACCTTCGTCCGCGGTTTCTTCCCCGCCGGTGCCAGTGCCGACCACGCAGGCGCTGCGCTGGCGCAGATCGCCTTGCGCGAAGTCGAGCCCGGATTGCGCCACCGCTTCGCGTGCGGCGACGAGGGCGAACTGCGACACGCGGTCGAGCAGGATCAGTTTCTTCGAATCGAAGTGCGCGGTGGGATCGAAGTCGCGCACCTGCGCCGCCACCTTGACTCTCATGTCCTGGGTTTCAAAACCGGCCAGCGGCGCGATCGCGCTTCGGCCCTCGCGCATGCCTTGCCAGACGGTGCGCGCGTCGTGGCCCAATGCGCAGATGGCGCCGATCCCGGTGATGACGACGCGGCGGTCCATGGTGGAACGGATTACGCGGCGGGCGGCGCCGGCGGCGTGGTGTCACCCGGCGCGGGAGGATTCGCCGCCTTGTCCGCCAGCAATTTTTCGACCGTCTCGACCAGCCCCTTCACCGATTCGGTATCGAAGTTGGGATCGCGGTCGGGCATCTGGATCTTGAAGTGATCCTCGATCTCGAAAATGATCTGGATCGCGTCAAGGGAAGGAATCTCGAGGTCCTTCAGCGTGGAATCGAGCGTCACCTTGCTCTCCTCGATGCCGGCTTCCTTGGCGATGATCGAGAACACGGTTTGGCGTACGTCTTCGCTCATGGCGGGGTCCCTTCGGCATCGTGTCGTGGTGGTACGGGCGGAGCATGTTCTCCGTCGCCACCCAGCAAGAGGATACCAGCGACGATGATGGCCGACCCGAGGATTTTCTCCCAGCCCATGGGGTCATCGAACACGGCCCATGACGCGACCATGATCGCGACGAACACGATCGCGCTGGTCGGAAAGGCAGCGGACAGCGTGGACTTTTCCAGGATGTTCATCCACACCGCGAATTGGCCGAGGTAACAGACGAGCGCCAGCCACAGCCATGGCGTGGACAACGCGGCGTGGATGGATTGCGCATTCAACTCGAACGCGCCGACCTTGGCACCGGCCATTTTCATCGCCACCTGGCCCAGCGTTTCGATGACGAGCAGCAGCGCCCATGCAATGACCAGCGGCGTCAGTTGGCGCCAGCGTGTCGAAGTGTGCGCGTGCATGCTGAGCATTCCCTTAGCTGCGCAGCGCGGGTCGCCGGTCGAGCCGGTCGATGCGCGCGAGTTTGTCGAAGCGTGCGAATACCCCGTCCACGAAACGGTTGCGGTGGCGATACCACAGCACGTTGGCCTGCAGCGCGCTGCCGAGGCGCGCCTTCTCGCGGTGCAGTCCCTGGCCGCTCTCGTACACGCCGATCCCCTCGTCGATGCAGTACCGCACGTTCTCCAGCCAACTCACATGGTAGAGGTTGTAGCGGTCCGTCGCTGCATGGTCCATGCCGAGGAACTTGTCGAGCAGGCATTCGGCATCGCGCAGCACCAGGTTGAAGGCGAGCAATCGTTCGTCCTCGCTGTAGGTCACGCAGTACGCGCGACCGGGCATCTCGCGCAGCACATTGACGAAATAGGCCGGCGTCAATTCCTCGAACGAAAACTGCGCGCGCGCAAGTGTCTCGCGGTACAGGCGCTGCACGTCGTCGGCGATGCCGTCGAGGTTCGTGCGCCATTCGATCCGCAGGTTTTCGCCGGCGCGGCGCTTGCGGCGCAGGTCCTTGCGGGTGGAGGCGCCGAGCGAATCGAGATAGCCGTCGATGTCATGCCAACGGATGTCGAGCGTCGCGCCCGGCAGGCCGGGCAGTGCGCGCAGGCCGTGGCGCGGGCAGGCCCGTTGCCACGCGGGTTCGGCAAGCGGTGCATCCTTGACGGCCAGCATGCCGAGCCTCTCCTCCGCCGCGATGTCTTGCATCCGCGCGAGGATCGCGTCCAGCCACGCCACGTGTTGTTCGGGCGCCGAGTCGGGCGCGAAACCGATCCGGCAACGTTCGGTCACCGGCGATCCCAGCGACAGCATCGGGATGCGCAACAGGCGCGGCAACACTTTTGCGAGCGCCTGGACGGTACGGCGCACGCCGCCTTGCATGGTGGTGTCAAGACGGTAATCGGTGATGAAAGCCGGGGCGGCCGCCAGCAACCGCCCGCCTTCGCGCACGGCGAAATAGAGACACCGGAACCCGGCGAGCCCCGCGCGTTCGATCGCTCGCAAATAGGCGTGGTCCTCCCGTTCGTGCGGGAACAGGCGATTCCATTCGGTCGGCGCGAATGCGTCGATGGAAAGATGCGCGCTGGTGGTGATCATGCCGCCGTGATGGCGGCCGTGGCGATGCGCGGCCGCGGAATGCGCATGGGGCTGTTGGCGAGAATGCGGGTGAAGAAATCCGCCGAGCGTGCGATCACCTTGTCGCGTTCGCCGTCGACGGTGATCATGTGGTAGCTGTCGTTCAGCAGCACGGTTTCGGAGGGACCGGTGATGCGCCGTTCGACCAGGCGCGCATTGCGCACGCTGGCGATGTCATCGTCGGCCGCGTGCATGATCAGCGCCGGTGCGCGCACGTCCTGCAGGCGTGGACGCACGTGCCAGACCAGCTTGTGGAATTCCGCCAGTGACGGCCACGGATTGCCGGGCAGGCCGGCCGCTTCGCTCTGGCCGTCCAGCATCGCGCCGGCGATGCGCATCCGCACGCGTTCGTCCTTGATGCCGTAGGGGAAGCTTTCCATGAAGCGCCGCTGCTTGAACAGGCCCATGCCGCACACCAGCGGCAGCATGAACGAGAGGCGCGCCACGCGGGGAATCGTCCAGCCGTCATAGAAGAACGTGCTGCCGTACAGCCCGAGCCCGTCCACCCATTGCGGTCTCTCGATCGCAAGGTTCAGGGCCAGTACCGAACCCATCGACAGCCCGGCGACGAACAGATGATCGACTTCGCGGCGCAGGCGGTCCGCGCCTTCGACCACGCTGCGCGTCCAGTCGCGCCAGCCGGTTTTCAGGAGATCCGCTTCGCTGCCGCAGTGGCCGGCCAGTTGCATGCCGTACACGGTGAAGCCGGCGCGGTTGAGGCCCTTGCCCACGAAGCGCATCTCCGCGGGCGTGCCCGTGAGGCCGTGGATCAGCAGCACGCCCGCGCGGCCGCCGCGCAGCAGGAAATCTGCCTGTTTGATCATGGATTGCGTCATGCTTGCCCCGATCGCCTTGTGCGAATCAGCCAGGTGTCATCAACCCAATTGCTGTCCGGTGACCAGTACGACCCCAACCACGATGGTGCCTATCCCTGCCCAGCGACGCAGCGAGATGCGTTCCTTCAGGATGTAACGGCTGGCCAGCACCACGCCGACGTAGCCGAGCGCCGTGAAGGGAAACGCGACGCTGAGTTGCGTCCGCGAGAGCGCCGCGAACCACAACACGAATTCCAGCGCGTACACCGCGACGCCCAGCGCGATCCACGGCGAGTGGAATACCTTGTAGACGAGCGAAGGCGCGCCGGCCCCTACCGCTGCGTGGCCGACCCCGAGCTTGAAACACACCTGGCCGGTCACGTCGCAGGCGACCGAGCCAAGCAGCAGCAAAAGGGTGATGAGGGTGGTGGTCATGGGGTGGCAGTGGTGAGGCAGGCTTCGAACAGTGTTCGCGCCAGCTCAACGTCGGTGCGTCTATTGTCGTCGATTCGTTGTGGGTCCGTCACGATGTGCAGGGGTTGGTCGAACTTCGATTCGATCCGCTTCAGCCAGTTCGCGTGGCGCGGTGGCGAGTACTCGCCGCAAATATCCGCACCCAGGATGCTCTTGTGGTGGCCCAACGCACGCAGCATGGCCGCCAACGCGGCCAGCGGCATGCGGCCCTGATCCCAGTTGGTCAGCGCCTCATGTTCGGGCAACACGTCCTTGTCGATGGTGATCCAGACCGTGCCGGTCGGAATCGCGTCCAGCACGAGGTGCACAGCATCCTCCAGTTGCCTTTCGCCGAGGTTTCGCCAATGGATACGGCCTTCCCGCCACGCATGGCCCGGTCCGTCGGCAATGCGTCGTGCCCGCGACGGCACGTGTTGCCACGGAAACATGGCCAGTCGGCCCGCGTCCAGCGCCGGCAGGTTGCCGCCCTTGCGGCCCGGATCGACCAGATCGTCGCTGCACGGGCCGAGCGTGACCACCCGTTGCACGTTCGGCAATTCGAGGACGCGATTCACCCAGGAACCGCAATGCCAGCGCGGCGCGAGCCGCACCCAATCCGGATGGTTGTCGAAGTGCAGCACCGTGAACGGTTCGTCGATTCGCTCGATCAGCAGCGCGGCGAGGTGATGGAAATCGCCCGAACCCAGAAACGTGATCGATGGGCGCGGGTCGCCCGTGGCGGCGATGCGCGCGCGCGCCGCGTCGATGTGCTTCTTCCGGCTCCACAGGCGCAGGGCGGGTCCGAGGTCGCGCAGTTCGACGCGCGTCACCGACGCCCACGGCGCGGCGCCGGTCAGCGAGTCGACGTCGACGCTGCCGTCCGCGTCGAGGATGCGGAGGTGAACTTGCATGCGCGCAAGTATCGCCTGTCTCGATGTGGAAACGCTGACCGTAGGTTGGGCTGATTCCGAACTTGCTCGGGAGAAGCCAACGATGCGAGCGCGCTGGGCTTCGCTGCGCTCAGCCCGCCAGTTTCGCCTTCACGCGCTGCGACAGTGCCCCCATGTCGGCGCGGCCGGTCGCGCGTTCCTTCAGCAGCGCCATGACCTTGCCCATGTCGCGCGGGGAGGTCGCCCCCGCGTCGGCGATGCATTGCGCGATCAGCGCTTCGAGTTCGGCGTCGGACAATTGTGCGGGAAGGTAGGTCTCGATCACACCGATCTCGTAACGCTCCTGCGCGGCGAGATCCTCGCGTTGCGCGGCTTCGTATTGCGACACCGAATCACGCCGCTGCTTCAACATTTTTTCCAGCGTGTGCAGCACCTGGGTGTCGTCCAGCACGATGCGCTCGTCGACCTCGCGCTGCTTGAGCGCGGCAAGGATCAGCCGGACCACGCCAAGGCGCGGTTTGTCGCCGCCCTTCATCGCGGCTTTCATGTCCTCGGTGATGCGTTGCTTCAATTCGCTCATGGCCGTATTCCCGAACCCATCGATACAAACGCAAAAAGCCGGTGCCGCAGGGCAGCACCGGCTGGAAGATCGCAGGCGACGCGACCCGTCAGTACAGGCGCTTGCGGCGCGTGACTTCGCGCGAGACGCGACGCAGGTGGCGCTTCACCGCCGCAGCGCGCTTGCGCTTGCGTTCCTGGGTCGGTTTCTCGTAAAACTCGCGCTTGCGCGTTTCGGCGAGCACGCCGGCCTTCTCGCAGGTGCGCTTGAAGCGGCGCAGGGCGATTTCGAAGGGCTCGTTCTCGCGGACTTTGACGCTGGGCATGGATGCTCCACTTGGTAAACTGGCCCGCTTGGGCGCGGGTGAGCCGCGAAGTATAGCGTGATCGACATGACCAATTCAAAGCCCCCCGCACTGGGTCCGGTGCTGGGCATCGAGAGTTCCTGCGACGAAACCGGGGTGGCCGTCTACGCGCCTGGCCGCGGTCTGCTGGCGCATGCCCTGTATTCGCAGATTGCGCTGCACGCCGAGTACGGCGGGGTGGTGCCGGAATTGGCCAGCCGCGACCACGTCCGCAAGCTGCTTCCCCTTTTGCGCCAGACACTTGCCGACGCGGACCTGGAGATTGCGGACCTCTCCGCGGTGGCCTACACCGCGGGCCCCGGCCTGATCGGCGCGTTGCTGGTCGGCGCCTCGGTGGCGCGTTCGCTGGCCTGGGCGCTGGAGGTGCCGGCGATCGGCGTGCACCACATGGAAGGCCACTTGCTGGCGCCGCTTCTGGAAGAGCCTGCCCCCGGAGCCGAGCCGCTGGCCCCGCCGTTCGTGGCGTTGCTGGTGTCCGGTGGGCACTCATTGCTGGTTGGCGTGGACAGGATCGGCAGCTACACGATCCTCGGCGACACGCTGGATGACGCCGCCGGCGAGGCCTTCGACAAGACCGCCAAGCTGATGGGCCTGCCGTATCCGGGTGGTCCCGCGCTGGCGAAACTGGCCGAGCATGGTGATCCGAAGGCGTTCAAGTTCTCACGCCCCATGACCGACCGGCCCGGGCTCGATTTCAGTTTCTCGGGCCTGAAGACCCAGGTGTTGATGGCGTGGCGTGACAGCGACCACGCCGATGCGACCAGGGCAAACATCGCGCGCGGCTTCGAGGAAGCGATCGTCGAAACGCTGGCCATCAAGTGCCGCCGTGCCCTGGCGCAGACCGGTTACAAGCGACTGGTGGTGTCCGGTGGCGTCGGCGCCAACAAGCGGCTGCGCGCGCAACTGGCTGAGGCCGGACAGCGCGAAGGCTTCCAGACCTATTTCCCGCGGCTGGCGTTCTGCACCGACAACGGCGCGATGATCGCACTGGCGGGTTCGATCCGGCTCGCGGCCGGGCAAACGACGGGCCCGGAAATCCACGTGCTGCCGCGCTGGAATCTCGAAAGCCTTCCCGAGGTGGCCTGAGCGTGGATCGGATATTCGTCGAAGGTCTCACCGTCGAAACGGTGATCGGCGTTTACGACTGGGAACGTGACATCCGGCAGCCGCTGGTGCTTTCGGTGTCGCTGGCCTGCGGTGCGGGCATTGCGGCGGACGACATCGCCGGCACCATTGATTACAGCGCGGTGGTCGATGCGCTGAAGACGTTCGTGCCCCAGCGTACCGACGGCTTGCTGGAAACCTTGGGCGAGGCTTGCGTCGCGATGTTGCATCGGCAATTCCCGAAGGCGCGGGCCATCGAGTTGCGCATCGAGAAACCGGGCGCGGCGCAGAAGCTCGGCTGCGAACGCGTCGGTATCGAAATCCGCCGCGAGTTCCGCTGACATGCCGTCGCGCCGCTGGCTGCTGCTGCTGGGTTCGAATCTTGCGGGGCCCGAGCGCATCCGGCAGGCACTGGAAATGCTGGATGCGCTCGGTCACGTCGAGTCACTGACCCCGATCGAGCGGATCCCTGCCCGCGGCGATCCAACGCGCTTCTACTACAACGCGTTGGCCGCGCTCGATTGCGAGCTGGATCGCGATGCACTGCGCGCGCAGCTCAAACGAATCGAACTCGAACTGGGGCGCGTCCGCGATGGGTCCGGCGAAGTTGCCGTCGATGTCGACCTTCTGGCCATGCACGCGAACGGACGCTGGCTGGCCGACCCGCACGCGCTCGAAAAAAACGAGTTCGCGCAAACGCCCGCGCGCGAACTGGTGGCCACCGCGGGCATCGTAATCGAGTCGGCCTGGCAGCCATAGGCACGCGGTGCAACGCGCGCGTGCCTACAACCCCGCTTCGCGCGCGTCCTGCGCGCGGTCGCGATGCGGGCGTTGCGCGGGAACCTCGGCGCTGCGCCGGGCCGGGATGATTTCCACCTCGCGCGAAAACATCGCGAACGCGGTGCGCGCGACTTGGCGGGTGTCGTACCACGCATAAGCGCCGACGCCGAGCGCACCGGCGAGCGGCACCATCCGCGCCAGCGAACTGCCCAGCGCACGTTGGGACAGTTTGACGCCGATCCGGTGCGCAATGCTGCGAATGCCATGCGTGGTCGCTGCATGCACCATCCAGCGCTGTCCCGTGCGCACCACGAGATCGCGTACCGCCTGCGCGGCCGCGTGGCGAAACAGGCAGAACAGCATCTGTTCGCGGGTGAGCCGGGGGTGCTGGCCGCACACGGCGGCGATGTCCGCCACCATTTGCGCCTGGATCCTCCAGATCGCCACCAGCTCCGGCAGTACTGTCAGCCAGCCGATCGGCCCTGGCGGCAGCGCGAGCGAGGACGATGCCAGGAATGCCTTGCGGCGCGCGGCCAGCGCGATGGCTTCGACGCGCGCACGCGGGTGTTCGCGCGGGTGTTCGCGGCTGGACGGAATGTCGGAAAGATAATCGAGGATCTGCTGCGCGATCCGCTGCGAAGGCTGGCCGGTGGCGGTGGCAAGGGAAGCGGTCATCGGCGTCCTCGATGCAGAGCGAACCGGTTCTCAACATGCCGCGCTCGCGCCCGCGAATCAAGCCATCCGAACCCGCGCTTCAGCCGCCGATCATGCACCGAGGATCCGGCCGCCATCCACCCGGATCGTTTGTCCGGTGACGTACGCCGCGTCACGGATCAGCCACAACACCGCGCCGGCAATGTCTTCGGGCGTGCCCTGGCGTTGCAACGCGGTTTGTTCGACCAGTGTCTGCGGCGTCTCGGCCTTGACCGGGTTCTCCGACCACAGCACGTTGCCCGGCGCCACCGCGTTCACCCGCACCTCGGGCCCGAGTTCCTGGGCCAGTGCCAGTGTCGCCATCCGCAGCGCGGCCTTGCTCATGCAGTACGCTGCGTGCTGCGGCAACGGCCGTTCGGCGTAGATGTCGGTGATGTTGACGATCGCGCCGCGCGATGTTTTGAGATGCGGCGCGGCGGCCTGCGCCAGCAGCAGCGGCGCGCGCGCGTTCACGGCAAAGAACGCGTCCGACGCCTGCGATGTGATCGTGCCCGCCGGCGTCGCGGTGAATATCGAGGCATTGTTGACCAGTGCATCCAGCCGGCCGAAGCGGGCGAGCGTGGTGTCGACCAGGTCCGGCGGGCATTTGGCGTCGGCGAGATCGGCTTGCAGCGCGAGCGTCGAATCCGGGCGTCGGGTTTCCAGTTCCGCCCTCAGCGCGTCCAGCTCGGTGCGCGAGTTTCGGCAATGCAAGGCGAGGTCGTAGCCCGCTGCGTGAAGCGTGCGCGCGATCACCGCGCCGACGCGCCTTGCGGCGCCCGTGACCAGCACGACCGGACGGGTTTGGCTCATGATCGCCCCTGCGCGTTATCCTGCATGATCGACAGATTGCCGCAATCGCGTGGATGCCGCCAGCATGGATCGCTCCCTGCCCGAACCCTCAGCAGACGAAATCGCGCATTCGGCGCGTCTGGTCGATGTCATCAGGCACGAGATCGCGGCATCGGGACCGATCTCGTTCGCGCGCTTCATGGAGCGCTGCCTTTATGCACCGGGACTGGGTTATTACAGCGCCGGCCGGCTGAAATTCGGCAAGGATGGTGATTTCATCACGGCGCCGGAACTCGGATCCTTGTTTGCGCGCTGCGTCGCCCGCGCATTGGCACCGGCGCTGCGCGCCTGCGGCGGGGATGCCGTATGGTTCGAGCTCGGCGGCGGCAGCGGGGCCTTCGCGCGCGATTGCCTGTTGGAGTTGCAGGTGCTCGATGCACTGCCGCGGCATTACTGGTTGCTGGAACCTTCGGCGGACCTGCGCGAACGCCAGCGCGAACGGCTGCAGGCCGACCTGCCTGCGGAATTGTTCGCGCGCTGCACGTGGCTGGACCGGCCGCCGCAACATGCGTGGTCGGGCATCCTGTTCGCCAACGAGGTGCTGGACGCGTTGCCGATCACGCGGTTCACGTTGCACGACGGCGAGGTATTCGAGGAACACGTGGACGTGAACGCGAAGGGCGCGTTCGTGCGCGTCGATCGGCCGGCCGACGCCTTGGTGGCCGGTGCGGTGCGACACCTGCAACGGCACCTCGGCCGCGAATTCGAGGATGGCTATCGCTCGGAAGTGCTGCCGCAATTGCCGTGGTGGTTAGAGGCGATCGCGGGCGAGCAGACGCGCGGCGCGGTGTTGTTCGTCGATTACGGCTACGTGCGGCGCGAGTTTTATCTTCCCGAGCGCCGCGACGGCACCTTGCTGTGCCACTACCGCCACCGTGCGCATGACGATCCGCTGATCCTGCCGGGGCTGCAGGACATCACGGCTTCGATCGATTTCACCGCGCTGGCCGAAGCCGGCATCGGCGCGGGGTTCGAACCGGTGTCGTACGCTTTCCAGTCGGAGTTCCTGGTCGCGTCCGGCCTCGACGCGGCGTTCGCCGGCGCGCGCGAAACGGCGCCCGACGAAGCCGCGCGCTACGTGCTGGCACAACAGGTCAAGCGGCTGACCCTGCCCGGCGAAATGGGCGAGCGTTTCCAGGCGATGCTGTTCGCGCGCGAGATCGACATCGGCGCGTTGTTCGCACCACTGATACAGGTGGATCGCAGCGAACGACTGTAGTCACCGCGGCAGCGTGCCACGCGTGCACGATGACCGGCGCTGCCATAATCGCCGCCTGTTTCGACTAAGGTGATTTGTGCAAGAACACTCCTGGTTGCCGTCGATACTGGTGTTCCTGGTCGCGGTCGTGATCGCGGTGCCGCTGGCGCGCAAGCTGAAGCTGGGTTCGGTACTGGGTTATCTGGCGGCGGGCGTGGTGATCGGGCCATACGGCCTCAAGTGGGTGCACAATCCCGACGCGATTTCCGGGATTTCGGAATTCGGCGTCGCGCTGCTGTTGTTCGTGATCGGCCTGGAGTTGTCGCCGCAACGACTGTGGGTGATGCGGCGCGCGGTGTTCGGGGCGGGCGCGGCGCAGGTGTTCGGTTCGGCGCTCATCCTTGGCCTGATCGCGGCGCTCGGATTCCATCTCGATCCGATCGCTGCGGCGGTCATCGGCTTGGCACTGGCGTTTTCCTCAACGGCGTTCGGTTTGCAGATTCTCGCCGAGCGGCGCGAACTGCAGAGTACGCACGGGCGCCAGGCATTCGCGATCCTGCTGTTCCAGGATCTGGTCGCGATTCCGCTGATCGCGGCGATCCCGTTGC